>LAHS01000926.1_pt1 | contig 35461 bp, 19 predicted proteins | sample 329651 | NCBI WGS metagenome assembly LAHS01 (sample SAMN03275699, study PRJNA271635) | activated sludge metagenome | isolation source: sample C-1 Sludge from hydrolytic chamber (first chamber) of Anaerobic...
GAAGTCGTATCATCAAAGCCCAAAAGGGAAAAACTTGTACCCGATTTCGACCAGTAATAAACCTTTCCGTTTGAAAGAGCGACAGCGCTTTTAATATTTTCTTTGTTATTTAAAAGCAAAAATGCGCTTCTCGAAACGCTTTCGACAAGCCCTATATCCGAAAAAATTATGCCTCCGCTTATGGCGTAAAATTCGCTTGCGGTCACAATCTTTCCGTCCGCTCCAATTCCGCAAACAGATGAATCGGAAACAATTTCGGTTAGTGTGGATGATCTAAATACCCTGCCCGCTCCCCAAATTTTATCCGCGGTCACGATAATCGTATTTGCACCTTTAAGCAAATGCGTTGTGTAGTTTTCGCCTACCGTGGGAGTATTTAAGTTTAAATTTACTTTAAAGAAGGAATAACCGTCGCCGTGAACGTAAAGGCTGTCGTTAAAAAGCGTAACCCTAGCGGACGATTGAAGCGTTTCTGCGCCGTGCTCTTTTATGGATAAATCGGAAAGATTAACCGAGGTCAGCTTATTATTAACACTTTCGTTTCGGATACCGTATAAAATTCGGTCGTTACCGAAGTTATAAACGCAGAAGCTGCTAAATCCGAAAGGCAAATCGTAGCTTTCCACTATATTTCTTATTATCGTGTCATAACGGTATAAAATATAATTTTTCTTAGGCGCGCCCGAAACGATTTCGGTCTTTGAGCCTAAAATATACACTTCGGATGTATTTGCATACATGCTTGTAGCGTAAAACTGATCGGGAAAACTTTCATAATCGGAAACTGTAAGATTATCTCCGGATAAAGCAACAAGGGCGTATTTTCCGATGCTTCTTTGGTCGATTAGATAAATCTCGTTACCAACTGCTTTTAGTAAAGCAACGTCTTCGAGTGCGAAAGCCGCCGAAGTAGGCTCTTTAAGATACTTATCGGGAATAACTACCCCAGCGGTCATTTCGGTAGGAATAGTGACGTTCCCGATAGAGCTTTTAAGTACGTTTACGGAAACTTTAAGCTCCGAAGTAACGTTATTATTGTTAATATAAAAAGTATAATCCGCTGTCTTAATCGCTCCGTAATTATCAAGGGTAAAAGATATTACTAAACGAACAAAATTAAATTCCTCGTCAAAGCCTGCGAAAATATTTTTTTCAAAACCAAACGAAAGAAAAATTTTTTCCGCTTTATCGCTTGAAAACTGCGCCCGATATGTGCTTACTCCATCTTTGGTATATGGGATTAAAGCGTCAAAATCGGACAGGGTAACGGGAAGGGACAGCAGACATTCGTCTGCGCTGATACCAAGTTCCTGATATTTTTCCGCATTTGCGTTAAAAGCTATATACTCGCTGATGCTTCCTGCGTAAGTTTTTTCATAAATTATATCGTCCCTTGATGCGTAGGCGTAAGAAAAGTTTGTTTGGATACGGTTATTTACAACGCTTCCAACGGCGTAGGTTTGCGGTTTATTGCTTACTCTAGCCTTTTGTTTATTTTCGGATAAAGTTGCCCAAACAGATTCGCCCGATATCCAAGTGGCGGTTATTTCTCTTTGAAAGTTATAGTTACTGTTAGATTTCTCAACCGCGCTCATAATCGAAAGAGCGCTGTTTGGTTCGATAATCGGAGGAAGCGAGCTGCCTATGTGAAGAGCGCTCGATATATTACTAGGAAAATCTTTATCGGATAAACTTGCGCCAAACGACATAAAACTTATTTTATAATCTATATCGAAGCGGTCGTTAACCTCTTGACCGATTAAATGAAAGCTAATAGTGTCTATAACATTTTTATCGTTGTGATGAACAAAAACGGTAATATGATTATCAACGCCGCCAATTTCGCGTGGTTCATAGATATTAAAAGGAGAAAGATCAATCCCCAAAATTTCGTAAAGCTCGACAAGATTTCCTGCGGTTTTTAGGGTGAATGTATAATTGGGGCTTTCGTAACTTATATTTTTAATTTGATCAAGTGTAATAGAAAAGCCGGCTTGTTTATTTACGTCAACACCGTACACTCCTAAAGTTTCCTTATCGGCATCATAACTTGTAAGAATGTCTTGACTATTATATAAAAATATTTTTCCGTTCCGGTAGTATACCCTTCTGTATGTTAAAGCGTTAGCTAGGGCGTCCACCAAGCTTGAGTCTTCCGAATATTGGAAATTGTGCGAGGAAATATTTTTTGAAACCTTGGAAACAAAGGTTTTTGTAGGCTGATTTTTATATGTGCCGGATGATGTAAGCTCGTAGCTGAAAGCTACAACCGAATTCAGTTCGGCAATAACCGTAGAAAAATGATTATAGGCCTCCTCGTTTTGGTATGTGATAATCTCTCCCTCCGAACAGGCGGAAACGCCAAATATCAAGAGAGAAACCAAAACAACTATTAAAACGATTAATAAACTTTTTTTCATTTTGCATTAATACTAATATTTGATATAATATATGAATACTATACCATAAAACAAATAACGTTGTACAATTATTTATATAATGAAAAATAGAAATAACTAGCAAAAAACGCTCCTTAAGGAGCGTTTGCTTTAATTTTTATCCGTTAAGTCTTCGGAGCTGTCAACTATCGTAACTTGGTCGGTATAGTATTTTCGCTCGATACCGTTGTAATATACAACCATATGCACGCACAGCGAAAAACATATTCCAAAAGGAAACAGTATCAACGTTGCAATTCCAAAGGTAATAAGACCGAACGCAATTGACATGCAAAAAGTTGCAATAATTATTATAAAATTGCAGGACAGAGCGGGAATAAATGCGTTTTTAATGATTTTAAAGTTGTTTTTCAATGCTTTAAAAATACTCAATTTACCTACCACTATAGACGGTACCCACATTGAAAATAGAGATAACCTTAATGAAAAAGCAAAAAATATAAAGCCTACAGCTATACTGAAAGCGAATAAATTTATGACGGAGTACAACTTGATTATAAAAAAGGCAATTATAAATATAGCTGCATCAAAAGGAATGACGATAAGGCAATACATAAGCGAATACAGCAAAGATTTTTTTATATAAAAAACGTAACTCGGCAATAGTTTAGCATGCGCGCTGGTGCTCATAAACTGCATAAACACTTCAGATACCGGCAAAGAAACGAGGGTAATTAAGAATTTAAAAACAAAAAGAGCAAATACAAGCAAGCAAATAGGTCCTATAAGACTTGATACGTTGGCTTCTATAACCGCTTTTCCGACGGAAAGAGAGGCAAGAACAGAATCAATAAAAGGAGCGAATCCTCCGCCCATTGTAAAGCTTTCCACCGCGCCCTTTAAGTCCTGAATAACGTTTGCATTAAGAAGCACGTTTTGAAGCGGTCTGAAAGCAGGACCTGCAAGACCGATAAAAATCGCTAAAAATACCAGCAAAATTAAAATAACGTATATGAGCATCTTATAAACAAGACGGAATTCGCTGGCTAAAATCGAAAACGAATTTTTAATTATCATATTTTTCTCCTAATCCTTATAACGCATTCTTTCCCAAGTCTTTAAATCTGCCCTTTCAAATCCGAACACGTCGTAATAAGTAACGTAGATATATACCGAATAAAATAAAGTAATTATTTCATAACACAAAAAATCCAATATCACACGCCAAACATAGGTAGTAATAACTAAGGCGTTTAAAAATGAAAAGAAAAGCAAAATAAGAAAAACAAAAAGTATTCCGTACATTATTTTATAGATATTCGGAGCAGTGGTTTTTATGGAACGTTGAATAGCGGTAACAGAGTTGACTCCGCTCGTAATCATTATCGGTAAAGTAAAAATGCTTGCGGTAAGCAGCATCATAAGCAAAAATCCCAGTCCCAACGCAATAATTACCGAAAAAACCAACGCAACGACTGTGTTATCGAACACTACAAGCCAAAGTGCGGCAAAACAACCGTTAAAAAAGCAATATACAAATAAAGATACAATCAAAAAAAAGACTGAAGTAAACGTTCTGATAAAATTTTCGTTAATGCTTCTGAAAAAACCTTTGACTTTAAAAACGCCAACCCTCATGCTTCTGTCAATAAATTTAGAAGAAGCTGCAAGGAAAACGGACATTACTATAATAGCCGCAAGCATATTAACAAGCCCTTTCCAATTAGAAACGGGCAGCATATTTAAAATAAGCAGACCGAATTTTTCGGGGCTTCCGCTTAAAATTTTGATAAATGCCCCGACAAAATTATCTATCGGCATAGCAAGAGCAAACGCTAGGGAAGCAGGCAATATAAGAAGCGCCAAAAACAAAAGTCTTTTTCCAAATTCCGCTCCTAAATATTGAAATGTCAATCTAATAAACTTCATATTTTCAATTCCTCTAATTTTTCTTCAAAGGTCTTAAGCTTTTTATTGTTAAGCTCCAGTTTTTCCTTTTCTTGATCAATTAGCTTTTGGGGTGCTTTTGAAGTAAAGCCCGGATTACTCAGCATACCTTCGCTTCTCTTAATTTCACCTTGTAATTTTTCGATTTCGCCTTTTATTCTTGCGGTTTCTTTATCAAGATCGATAAGATCTCCCAAAGAAATCATTATTTCTCCTATCGAAATCGCAGAAGTTACGCTGTGCGGCACTCTGTCTGTTACTATAAGAACCTCGTCTATGCCTGCAAGCCTCATAATATATTCCTTGCAGTCGTCAAGAAGCTTATGGTAATCGCTTTCGGCTTTCAGGTACAGCTTTAAGCGCTTAGAGGGTTGGGCTCCAACTTCCGCCCTTATATTTCTTACTGCGCGGATAAGCTCCATAATAAGCTCGAATTCTTTAGCCTCTTTAGGGTATGCCTTTGCATTTTTATCCGGATAGCTTTCCGCAATAAGCGCGCCGCCGTTTAAGGACTGCCAAATTTCCTCCGTAATAAAAGGAGTAAAGGGATGCATTAACTTTAGTGTATTTTCCAGCACGTATTTTAATACGGCTAAGGTCTGTAATTTTTTCTTTTCGTCGTCGCTGTATAAGAAAGGCTTGGAAAGCTCTATATACCAATCGCAAAATTCTCCCCACACAAAATCGTATAATTTTGTAGACGCAAGACCGATTTCGTACCTGTCGAGATTTTTTATAACTTCTCTTGTTAAATCACGAAGTTTTGTCAAAATCCATTTGTCCGCAGGCGCGAATTTAAAGGAAAACATTTTGGGAAGTTCTTTTCCTTCGAGATTCATAATAACGTATCTGCTTGCATTCCAAAGCTTATTCATAAAGTTTCTGTTGGCTTCTGCTTTCTCGGGAATATAACGCATATCGCTGCCGGGCGCAACTCCCATTGATAGGTAAAAGCGCAAGGTATCCGCTCCGTATTGATTGATAATATCTAAGGGATCAACGCCGTTGCCTAAGGATTTTGACATCTTTTTTCCGTTGCTGTCACGGATAATTCCGTGGATCAAAACCTTTTTAAAAGGAATCTTTTTCATATGCTCGAGTCCCGAGAAAATCATTCTCGCAACCCAGAAAAAGATTATATCGTACGCCGTAATAAGAACGTCCGTAGGATAAAAATACTGCAAATCTGCCGTGTTTTCAGGATATCCCAAAGTAGAAAAAGGCCATAGCGCAGAAGAAAACCAGGTGTCCAAAACGTCTTCGTCCTGGTGCACTTTTCCACCGCATTTTGGGCAAACCGTAATATCTTCTTTTGTAACGGTCATTTCACCGCAATCATCGCAGTAAAACGCAGGTATACGGTGTCCCCACCAAAGTTGACGGGAAATACACCAGTCACGAACGTTGTTCATCCAATTGAAATATATTTTTTCAAAACGCTTGGGCAGAAACCTCAATTCTCCGCTTTTTACAACGTCTATTGCAGGCTTTGCAAGAGGTTCCATTTTGACGAACCATTGTTTGGAAACGATAGGCTCGACAACGCACTTGCAACGGTAACACTCGCCAACATTATGAGCATATGGCTCGATTTTTTCCATAAGTCCTAACTTTTTTAAGTCGTCAACGATACGTTTTCTCGCTTCCTCTCTGGTCAGTCCTTTATAAATTCCCGCTTCTTCGTTCATCGTGGAGTCGTCGTTCATTATGCGTATTACGGCAAGATTATGACGTAGTCCTACTTCAAAGTCATTGGGATCGTGAGCAGGAGTAATTTTAACTGCTCCGCTTCCGAATCCGATTTCTACATAACTGTCCGCAATTACAGGAATTTCGCGGTCTGTAAGCGGAAGTTTAAGCATTTTTCCAACGATGTTTTTATATTTAGGGTCGGCGGGATTTACCGCAACCGCGGTATCGCCAAGCATAGTTTCGGGTCTTGTCGTTGCAATAATCAAATATCCGCTGTTATCGCTGAAAGGATATTTTATATGCCACAGATTTGAGGCTTTTTCTTCGTATTCGACTTCCGCGTCAGAAAGAGCGGTTTTGCAGGAAGGACACCAGTTAATAATTCGGCTCCCTTGATAAATTAAGCCCTTATTGTATAAATTGACGAAAACCTCTCTTACGGCTTTATTACATCTTTCGTCCATAGTGAAAGCTTCTCTTGACCAGTCGCAGGACGAGCCCAAATGCTTAAGCTGTTCGGTTATTCTGCCACCGTACACCCTCTTCCATTCAAAAGCGCGCTCTAAAAATTTTTCACGTCCTATTTGTTCTTTTGTTAAGCCTTCCTCGCGCATAGCTTCCACGATTTTCAATTCGGTAGCTATAGATGCGTGGTCGGTGCCGGGAAGCCAAAGCGCGGAAAATCCGCTCATGCGTTTATAGCGGATAACGATATCTTGAAGCGTATTGTCAAGAGCGTGTCCCATATGCAGCTTACCCGTAATGTTAGGTGGCGGCATAACTATGGTAAAAGGTTTCTTATCAGGATCGATTTTTGCTTTAAAATAATTTCCGTCTGTCCAAAATTTATAAATTTTGTCTTCGAAAGATTTGGGATCGTAATTTTTTTCCATGAGTGCCTCGATTATTTAGTTATTTCCTCTTTCGTTTCATTTTCTTCTTTACTTAAAAGCTTAGCTCTGCTTTCTTTTACTTGACTTAAATATTGCTTGGTGTAATTTACTGCGGCAAGATAAGTAAGAACAAGTCCGATTCCGAATACTACGTAAGATACGATACGAAGAATTCCCGTTGCTTCAACTTTATTAAAAAATGAAAGGATAATGCCTGCGCAGATTACAACGCTTGCGACTTTGCCCATCATATTTGCTTGGACAACTATATCTGCGCCCCTAAATAAAACGGTTCCTCCAAGTATCATATAAAGCTCTTTAACAGCAAGCAAAACAACAAAAATCCAATGAACATTGCCGTTAATGGTCAGCGCAAGCAACGTGCCGATATGAAGCATCTTATCCGCAAACGGATCCAAAACTTTACCTAAATTAGATACTTGGTTGAATTTTCTTGCAATTTTTCCGTCAAAAAGGTCGGTAAGAGCTGCCGCTACCAAAAGCCCAAAAGCTATATAAATTGTCGGAGACGTTCCTTTGTATCCGATAATCAGCCACATTATAAAAGGGACTGCAAATACTCTTGTAAAAGTAAAAAGATTTGGAATTGTAAAAAATTCCTTTTTAAGATCGTATTTAGTTCTGGCCATAAAAAGCTCCTTTTATCTTTATTTGTTTCTATTTACGGGAGGCGCAATAATCGTCTTCTTATTTTTCTGATAGCTTTGGCTTTCGTTAAGAGCGGATAAAACGTCGTTCATCTTCATTCCTGTCGAGCCGATAGGCGATCCACCCTTTATTTGATTGGGAGTTGCATATACAAGTTTAACTCTGCCTCCCTTAACTTGGGGCGCAAACTTCGGCGCGGATCCTGCTGATATTATGGGTGCTCCTGTTCCTATAGTGGGCGCCATAGATGGAGAACCGGCAAATATCGGTTTTACGTTTCTCTTGCTACCGATATTAAAGCTCGTTGGAATAGGTTGTCCTGCCCTTCTGGCTTCTCTTACTTCTTTTTGTATATTCCTTACGTCTTGCTTCGTTACTTCTAAGAGGGCGGGTTCGGGAGCAGGTTCTCCTGCCATCATCGGTCTATCGGGAGCAACGAGAATAAAGTTATTTCTCCTCTTGAAGCGTATTCTGAGTCTTCTTTCAGGATTAAGAAGAGTCGCTAGAGGTAAGCCGATTAAAAGCACCAAGAGAGCCGCAGCGACCAATATAATCCAATAAGGAAATTCATGCGATTCAAGAGCAATGCTACCCGATCTGGATGTTGTAAATATAATATAATTCCCGTCGATTGTAAAGGAAATTCCGTCAAGTGAAAGCTCTCCGATAGCCTCTACGGAAAGATTTTCGGCGTTTTTATACTCATCGGGAAGCTCAAGATATACTTTTACCGGTTCGCTAAGTAATACTTGCTCTCCTTCTTGGTCGGTTATTGTTATTGAATATGCCTGCCTTATATTTCCGAGGAACATATTAATAACCGTTTCCTTTTGGTTTCCGCTTACTTCGGTAAGTTTTATGCGTAAAGTAGGATCCAATTCCTGTCCGACAGATGCTGCGGCAAGATATGAGCCTTCCCTTCCGTCCTCTGCGCTGACAATAAGTGTCGTGGTTGTAATTGCGGTAAAAATGAGTTCGTAACGGCAATTATGAGCTTCGCATACTTGCTCTGAGTTACCCTTAGGCTGTTCGATAACGTAGTTAGAAGCGTTAAGACCGCTTATAGAATAGCCCTCGACAAACACTTTCTTTGAAGTGCCGATACTTGCGTTTTCAAGGTGCGCGCTAACTTTTAAGTTAACTATATCTCCGTATATTACACCGACCAAGGTACCGGTAACGTTGATATCAACGTCTCCGTTATATGCCTTAGGTTCGGCGATAAGGTTAGTCACGGAAAGCTTTTTAGACGTAATTGAGAACAGCGCGGTTTTTGTTCCGCTCATATTCTTATCGTTTATGGTAACTTTTATATCGTATACGCCAACTGTCGTGGGCATTACGGGCGAGTTATTATAGGAAATCGTATATTTCGCGCCATACGGGCTTGTTGAAACCAACGGCGCGAGCACACTGCCGTAAACCTGCTCAAGTCTTTCAATCTGAATGCTGTCGCTTACGTCGATTTTGCTTATCGAAAGATTTTGTGATACTTCTCCTTTAAAATTAGCATCGTTAATCTTAGCTACAACCGTATAAACGCCTACGTTTACAGGTAAAGCGGTATCTCCGTTATAGGTAATAAGAACAGGCAGACTGTAAGGCAAGTCTTCACCTTCGTATTGACTGCCGACTGTCGCTGTAAGGGGTATAAACGAACCATAGTTTTGATTCATACTTCCTACAATTTGAATATTAGCTTTTTGCTTTTCGATAACAAGTTCGCCGACTGCGGAGCCTTCCTGATTGCTGTCGTTAATGGTAACCTTAACAATATAGGTGCCTGCGTTTACAGGAAGATAAGGCAAATCGTTATACGTTACTATCGGCACAACGGAAATTGGATTGGCGATTACTTCCACAGCTTTTCCTGTTCCGTCATAGGTTTGACGGATATTGTTTATCGAGAAGGAAACCGTTCTCTTTTTAACGGTAAGCGAAATATTAAAAACGAGTTCGCTTATATTTCTATAATCGGAAGGAATAAATCTAATAGGAATTTGATGTACTCCTGCGTTAGTGGGAATAGTGCCTGTATTTAAAAACTGGAATGCGCCGGGAACGGTCACAGAGTGCAAAACGATTTCTCCGCCGAGTATTGCCGATTTTGCAAGGGATTCTCCGTAAAAGATGCTGACCGAAGTGGGCTGAGTCTTAATTTCGGCTTCGCCCTTTTCGATAAGCATAGTATTAACCGCGCGTCCCGAATAGTTGTTGTTTCCGCCCGCCATATAAACCACTTCGGCAACAACGCCGTAGTAACCTACGTTTACGGGCAAGCCTTGTAAGGGCTCGTCTTCTAAGATGAAATTGGAATTTTCATCTAATATATAATTACCGTTTATATCCTTTTTATAATTATAATAAGCAATACCGATAGGAATAATGTCGTCCGTGCTTGCTCCCGAAAGTTCAACGGTTACCGCGCTGATTGCCCCAAAGCCTTGATTTAAATTATTCAGCTTAAGATTGACCTGCGCGGGCATTACTGATACGGATACGGGATAGGATTCGGATACCAAATAGTTGTCCGTATCGATAGGCGTAAAGAAAACCCAAATATCGGTCTGGCTGCCTGCGTTGTATATAATTTGTTTTCCGCTTTCGGTGTATAAGGAAGAATACGTGAAAGAGAAGAAGCCTGCGATAATATTTCCGTTATCGTCTATCGCTTGAGGGATATATTCGTCGTTTCTGTTTAAGTCGCCTAAGGCTACCGCAAACAAACTTTGTCCGTATATTATCGTGTTCAATGGTTGTGCCCTGTTATTTTTATTTACTATTGTTCTTGCTTTGGTTATAGTGAACAGTCTTTCGAAAATACCGGTATAGTTGGGATCGTTAACCGTAATCAACATCTCGTATTCGCCGACGGAGGTCGGACGAGTCATATTGCCGTCGTAGGTTACCGTATAATCCAAAACTAAAGCTTCGTTATATAAGGTTCCGTTCTGCTCGTAAGATATGGAAAATGAAACTTCGGGATCGATAACTTGCGAAACCAATATTCCTTCTATAATTTTCATCGAATAGTTTTGCGAAACGTTTGTAACCGCAACGTTAACTTCCGCTTTGGATATAACGTATCTGACGACATAGGCTGCGCTATCGGGATTTTTAATATTTTTATCGATAATCATTATGCTTACGTCGTATTCGCCTGCTTCCTTCGGAACGATAGTCGTATATTTATTTTCGTATTGTGTCGTCTTTTTATATTTTACAAGAATATAACGGTCGCCTACAGGATCGGTGCTCAAAATTTGATAACCGTTAAATTCCACGCTGACAAATACCGGCGTAATATCGCCGAATTCGCTGGATACATAAATTACTTCGGTATTTAAAACGGTAAAATCATCTACGGATACTTCGGAGGGATTAACCGTAAAGGTACAATCGCCGTATTCTCCTACATAGTTTGCTTCGTCGATATAAACTATAACGTCATAAGAAACGATAGAATCTTCGCTCATCTTTACGTATTTAGGCACAAGCACCGCTTCAGGCGAAGCCGCGCTTACAAAAGTCGAGCCGTTAAACGTTTGTCTAAAGCTTTCTTCATAAGCCGAGGTACCAAAGTTATAAACGAAATAAATTCTTGTTAGCCCGCCGTCATAGCTGATATAGAAATTAATCCTTTCTTCACTATAAAGCTCGATAGCATCCACAATAAGCATTTGTTCTGCGTTATTAAAGAACACGGAAGTATTGCTTACGGTAAACTTGCTTACGTTATCGAATTCGTAAGTTTTTCTATTAATCGTAAAGGTTTTATATCCTGAGCCGTTATATTTTCCGCTTGCGTCCACTATTTGGGTTTGCATCGCGTAGTTGCCTGCGTTTTTCGGTACGCCGGCAAACTGCGTATAATTTTTACCGCCCAAGATTAACGTTCCGGAAACGTTTTCAATATAATAGGTATCAGTATAACTAATAGTTGCGTTATAAACAGTAGTTTGGGTTTGTCCTTCGGGATGCTTTTTTCGGTATTGTCAAATACAAGCACGGGATCATCAAAGACTATGGTTAAAGTTTTAGGGATGACGGTAAGTGTAAAGCTTCCGTACAACAATTCATATCTATCCGCATCGTCTCCGGTCGGAGTAAAGCAGAAATAAGCGGTAACAGAACCGCCGTTAAATATTCTCGCAAAATCTTCGCTTGCCAAAATATCGGTAATTTCATCGTCCATTAAGGAATTGTATCTGCTTTCGGACATTATATTTTTATATAGTCCAAAGCTGAAAGTTCCTACTATTTCTTCTGCGTTATATGCGTTAAATAAGCTTCCGCTAATCGATCCGCTTTGGAACAATTCGTCCGCTTCGACAGAACCCACGATATTTTCGCTTTCATAAGTAAACGCCTTGCTTACCGTTATATTAAACGGCTGACTGTTTATATAAGTGCCGTATCCTGCTAGCGTGTAGCCTTCCGCCTCGCTTGTCGTTATACTGTATTGACGGTGATAATCCGTATTGACAGGGTCATCCAAAGGCTCGTAGTAAGTTGGGTTGAACTGTACTAAAACAGGGAAGTTTCCTACATTTGGGGTCGTAATACTAAGCCCGTCTTCATATAGCGATAAATAACCGTAAATATCGTTTGTGCCGTCCGTTGCCTTCGGCAATAGATAATCGTAATCGGTTTCGGCGTAGGTATAAACACCGTTATTGTATGTAGTAACAAGCACCCATTCCGAAACGTTATAATAGTAGATTTCGAGATATGCCGAAGTAAGCATTCTGCCATATTCCAAAACCGTGCCCGCTACCTGATCTACCCTGACGTTGTTCCAGTTAAAGTAAATGCTTTGTCCGTCTGCGTGAATGGTTATCGTTTCAACGTAAGCATTCCAGTTATCGTCGTCGGGTACGATTGTCAAATTGATTTGGTGAGGGCCTGCGCCCCAAATACGGTCATAATCGGTAGGACTTTCGGGGTCGGGTATAACTAAGGATATACCCCCCAAAACTCCCGTTGAAATTTCGTAGCTGTAACCGTCGCCGTATTCAAGTATTATGTTGGAGTTGGTTTCGGAAGTTAAAGCTATTTGTTTGGTAAACAAGTTTACTCCTACTCCCGAACCTTGTATATAGCTGGTTAAAAATGCGCTTAAGCTATCTCCGAGATTAAGTGTTTTCATACCGGAAACAGGTTTAGATAAATGCGGAACAAGGGTTCCCTTAATTATGTTAAATTCCTTATAATTTTCTCCTTCTTTTCCGATTAAAAAGCCTCTGAAAAGATTGTTGGAAATAACGATTATATAATTATAAGTTGCAACGTTTCTAGGAACTACGTTTACCGAAAGATAAGCGGACCTTGCGGTCAGCATTTCTTCGGCGTATGCGTAAGACGTTTCGTCATATACGGCTAAAGAAGCGCAATCTTGAGCAAAATCGGCTTCGGCGTTTACGTTTGCTTGGTCATAATAAAATACCGAAATACTGCTGCTGTTAAAGGTAAAGCCCGGGTACGTTACGCTTACCGGCAAAGACTTACTCAGTCCGTTATAGCTTTGTGTGAGATAGCTTTCGTTAGTAAGAGCAATAGCGGAAGCAAGTAAATTGATTTTCGTAAGCTCAACGCTTAATACAACGGTATTAGGATTGTAATTTAGAGTATTATCGGGGGTAAATACCAGCGTTACGTTAGTATTTTGCGTAAATGTAATATTGCGGTTAATAAAATCGAACGTTCCGCTGACTATTGTAGAATCCGTACTGCTGTGCGTTGCCGCGCCGTCTGCGTTTAAAACAAAGCTTGCGTCTGTCAGGCTGTCGCCGTAATAAACCGCTTTATTTAGCGACGGCACCGCGCTTATATAAGGCGTCTTTTTGGATATAGTAAGGCTTACTACCTTTTCCGCTTCAAAGTTATTGTTGCTAATGGATAATTTTACGTTATAAGTATTGGCGTTTTTCGGTTTTGTGGCAACGTAAGTGCTTGTTCCGCTTGCCATATAAGTGCAAATTATCGAATAACTTACGCCTTCGGGAAGATTTTCAACCGTAACGTTCGGCGTAGTAATATCAAAGGTATAATCGCCCATCGAATATACGCTTGAGTAATTGTCATAAAGAGTATTTATAACCGCCATCGTGGTATTTTTAGCAATAACAAGCGGATATCTCGTCATATTGTAGCTTACGCCGTCAACCGTTATCGTTTGCGCGCTGTTAATTTGATAGCGTTCATCGTCGATAAATACATAAACGTAATAATTGCCCGCATCGAGAAGCCTTAAATCGGTATTAACTTCGGAAGCGGTGATAACAAGAGGCGAAACGTTGCTTGTCAAACGGTAATAAACAAGCAAATGCTGATTATCCGTTAAGTCAACCGTTACGGTTTCTTCTCCGACCATATAACTGTATTCGGATTCGCTAAGTTTAATATTAGGACGTTCATTTGTAAACGTAAGGTAGGTATAATTGAGGTTTGCGCTTGCAATAGTTGCGGTAATTCCGCCCTTAGTGACGGTATATACTTCGTATGCCGTTCCGTTGTAGTTTCCGTAACCGTTGTCAACAACGTTGATTTTGACATAATAGCGTCCGGGAAGTTTTGGCGCGGTCGTTGAATAGGTTGCGGTTTCTGCGCTTAAATAGCCGCCCTCCTCAATAGATTGAACCGAATAATAAAGGCTGTAAGAAGCGTCACGTCTTACCTCGGTATGGTCGGTAACCTTAACTTGCTGCGACGTTAACGGCAAAGTATTTCCGTTATAAGGAACGGAAAGAAGTCCGAAATAAATTCCGTCTTGGGTAGCGGATGTAACCTTTTCAAGTGTTTTTGGAACAATACTGAAAATAAATTGCTTTTTAATGAAATAATCCCTTGATTCGAGGACGAGATACGTTTCGTAACTTCCCGTATTTCTTGGTCTTACACCGCTAAGATTGGAAGGAGAAGTGCCTTCCCACATAAAGTAATAATAAATATTTTCGGGAGCAGAAAAATCAAGCGTCCCGGGATTGTTGGGATCGGTAATAAAATAGAAAGATACAAAACCGGTGTAGCCTGCATCCACGCCAAGCGCAGTCAGCGCATTGGGAATAGGAAATTCAAAGAAAGCTTGATCGAAAAGCTTAGAGGAATATTCATCTCCGCTAAGTAAAAATTCGTTATAAGTTTCGACAACCGTATTATCCGTACCGCAAAGAGGCACGGTGATATTACTCGATTTAAATATAGTAATATCCATATTATAGCTTATAGCGCTGAAGTTTGTATTATTAGGCGTAAATGTCACATAAGTTGACCAAAGCCCCGCGCGGTTTGGTTCGGCGGGTACAGGCTCAGTGACGATAAGCGTAGAGCCGCTGAGTTTAGTACCGCTTACTGTATAAATTTCTCCGTTTTTCGTTACTGAAACGTCGAGAGGAGAATAGAAATAAGCGTTTGCGTTATCAAACAGAACCGAGGACAACGATGACCCTAAGGTTATTCCGCCGCCGACAACGCTCGATTCGCTATAAATTTTTACGGGAGTTCCAAAATAATCCCAAGTGAGCGAAAGCGCCTTTTTGTTTATTATCAAATCGTATGAAACGGTTGTAAGCAAAGGATCGGAATTTAATTTATAGTTGCTGTTTGTGAGCTCATATATAAGTTCGTAGCCCTCGGCGCGGTAGTCAAGAGTACTTAACATATCGTTTGTTAAAACAGCGGCAGGTTCACCCGAATTTTTCTTTTTTACCTTTATAGTAATTCCGGATTTTAAGGTTTCGGAAACGCTGCCCGAAATATCCAACACGTTATAAGCGGGCGCGACTGCTTCTCCGTAGCATTGGTCGGTAAACTCCGATACATTCGAGAAAGCAAGCGTTGCCGTAGCCTTATTGATAACTAATTCCACTCTCGTAGATACAACTTGGAAGCACTGCGCGTAAGTAAATGACGTTCCTTTATTGGATACTCCGAAAACTCCGGAGGACGGTGTATAAGTCAAATTCAAGTTAATCTGCGAAGAAGCGGACGTTGCGGATATCGGAGTTGTAAGGGGAAGAGAACCGAGGCTTACAACGGGATTTCCCAGCACGTTAAATTGAACGTACGAGCCTGTGCCGGAATTGATTTCGTCCGTAACCACGATAAAGGTGCTATTTTGAATACCGTGAGTATATCCGTTTGTGTTACCCGGATCAAAAATTCCGTTTGTGCAAAAAGTATTTAATAAATCGCCGTAAGTTAGAGGCGTTAAATTCAGATTGCTTTCTACGGGAATGGCTTTGGCAACCAAAACGTATCTCATTACGGTAATTTCTTTATAAGTATTTATATTTATTCCATCCGAAGGTATAAATCTCCATTCAGTTTCGACGTAGCCTGCAAAAGTATTGTTATTTGTTCCTTTAGGCTCAACGATACCGCCGTTTGCGGAGGCTTGTGCGGTAGCCTGCTCCAAGGTCAAAAGTCTTTGGACGTTTACGATATTTGTATTGTTATTTATTACGAAAGTTCCGCTGACTTCTTCTTGCGTACCTGCTTTTGTTGCGACACCGCCCGAATATTTAATCGATGAAAAAGCTTTTCCGACGTAAATTTGATTCTTTTCGTTTTCAGCGGAGGATATAACGGAAATTGTCGGCCAGCCCGAAGCAATGATAGAAGGGTTAGCCTTATTAAAGGAGAAATTAACGGTATAATCACCCTTATAGTTAGCTAGTTCGATACTGTATTTGATTTGATAATCAATTACGCTTACCGATTGTTCTCCGTACTCGTTTTCAATCAGCATCGCACGTTCCGAGGGCTGTTTTGTGACGTCGTAGCCGGGATCTAAGGAATTATAATATGTATAAGCTCCCCAAACTTCGTTTCCGGTTGTGCGCCAAGCATAAACTGCGGAGCCTTCCGACGTTTCTTTTCTGGCGATAATGCCATCCGATATAAGTTTTGAGCTATAAATATTATAAGAAAATACGTTTAAATCGAAAGCTCCGTAAGTTTGCTTTGAAACGTCCATTAAAGTCGTTTGATCGGCTGCGCTTAAATATGTAAGATCACTTATAGTTTGCTTTTCGATAATAAAATCGTCTATTACCTCGACGGTATAGTTACTGTTTGTTAGCGTTACAACGACATCGTAGCTGCCTGCGTTTTCGATATTTTTCAAAACGCATTTATACGAGCCGCCTTTTCCGTCCGCCCAAAGATTTTTACCGTCAATATCGGCGCCGACAACGTAATTATCGGCTGTTATCCAAGCTCCCTCGGGATTTAATACGTTTCTGTATTTTACAGTTAATGTCGAGCCTTCGGGAACTAAATAATCCCCTTCGGCAGCAAGCGTGTTAACGTTGGGATTTGCAGGAGTGCCTAAAGTATAGTTCCAATACGCGGAAAGTACGACTTTATTGTTTTTGTCGTAAACAATAGTTTCGGAAGCGGGATCGGTAGGAAGATATTTTCCGAATTCAATATATGCTTTATTATTTTTTTCAACGTTAATAGTAGTTACTCCGTACACCGTTTGATAGTTGGCTGCCGCTCCTCCGCTTGGAGTAAATTTATAAACAAGTGTCCAAACGCCCGCATCGGGAGGGTTATTTAAAAATGTATTGATTGCGCTTGCGGAAGGTTCAGCATAAGAAACCGGCAGAGTATAAACGCCGTCTAAGTAGGTTGCCTGACCCCGAGAAAGCGCCGAGCTTGCAGTTTCCAATATATCGAAAGTTCCGCGAACGGGGCAATCGTAGCTGAAGAAGTTGGGATCGTCCGAGAGCGCAACCGAAAATAGATTTCCGTAGACGAACTTAGCGTGAGCTCTTATTGTGACCGAAGGTCTTGCCTGTTCAATAATCAAATATGCATATTTTTTATTGAAAAATTGCTCGCTTGTAACCGTTGCGGAAAACAGATATTCCCCCTTGTCGGTAGGAGGACTGCTTGTCCATTTGTAAATATCTTCTATACTGTACGGCGTCGAGCCTATCGTATAATCATAATTTCCGGTAGTGTTGTTTTTTGTTAATAGATAACCGCGATAATAATAAACGCCCCCGCTTTCCGTAACGTAATCGGCAAGCGTATTTAAGCGGTATTTAATAATAATATTGGAGTTTCTTTCGTTATATTTAAAGCGGAAAGTATATTTTCTATACGCTCTTCGGGCGTATATCCGTTTTCGGGCGTAGTAATAATTTCTCTAAGATAAGTTCTGAAACCGTCGTAGTTAGTTGAATAAGCGGCAACGGCAACAGGCGAACCGGTATATGTATCGTAAACTGCGTCGTATGTCGCAGTCCCGTCGTTATATAAATCGGTATAGCCTTGCGAGGAACGCGGTTCCACGGATACTTCGGCTTTTATTCGATAATAAAAGATAAAATCACGTGAATTTTGTCCGCTTGCGGATGTGTCAACGTAAGAAATTACGGGAGTCGCCCCTCCGTATGTTTGCGTGACGGTTTGTTCACTGCCGTCGCCCACTACAAATTTAAAATAAATTTCGTCATAAAAGCCCGTTCCGGTTGTATACGGGACGCTTACGCTGTAGCTGGCGTTATTTAAAATGTAGAATTGATACTTTTCCTTTTGGGAAGTTGTCTGACTGAATTTAATCCAAACTTCGGAGCCACGCTTAAAAGTCGCGCCTGCAGTGCCGTTTGCGGATATTTGAATTTCGGTTAAGGAGCCGCTTATATTTTGATAAATACCGATATTAGCCGCAGTTGAGATAACACCGGGATCGACAATTTGAGTAAACGTCGAGTTGAGCGTTGCCGCCATCGTATTTACGTTAATCGAATAATCGTTAGGATCGTAGAAAAAAGTAAAAGGCACGACGTTGCTGACGTTGCCTACCGCATCAACCGCCGCAAATTTAACGGTATATGCGCCGGGTGCGGAAAGGTTTTCGATATCAACGGTGGTACTTCCGGATGCGCTTGCCTGAACGTTAGCAACTATCGTATTTCCGGAAAATCTTGGATCTGTGCTGACGGTAGAGCCGGGAGCCTCGACGGTATATAAAAATTTTCTTGCCGAGCCCGAAGGAGTTGAGCTGTTATACGCAGCCACATCCTGAGGATAATTTAGAGTAAAACTGATTTTTCCCGAATTATCGGTATACCACTTAATATTTCCTCCGCTGTAAGCGTAAGAAGCAAGTGTTCCGGTTATATTCGAAGCTGTTAAAACCGGCGATTTGTCGTCAACTGTCAGTACTTTTCCGGTGCTGTGGCTTATATTTTGAGTTCCGCCTGAAGAAATTACGGTAAAAGTCGGAACGAATTTAATTTGCATTCCGTTGTAATTTGATCCGTCATTACATTTTACCAAAAAGCCTTGAGCGATACTGTTGTCAAAGTTTTCCGCTTTAACAGAATACGCAGATCCCAAGGCGTTATTGCTAGTATCTTTAATAGCCCAAGTTACGGGACCGTAAAGGTTTGTAAGCAAAGGAAGCTGATTTGTATTAGTGCCGTCCCCGATTTTAGAAACTTTAGATTCAAGATAAATAACTTCGTTAGGCTTAACGTAAGAGCTTCCGCTGGAATATGAGGAATTGTCGCCGGATAGTCCGGTATAACCCGAATAGCGCGCGATATCGTTATTAAAATTCAAAACGCTTGTATTGCAAACGGAATTGACGTTTACAAAAAAATTGCTGTAAAGCGCATTTATATATTCGGTTGTGCTTAAAACGATAATAAATTTTGTCTCGCTATGAGTGGAAACAGGCGAAGTAATGGTAAAATAAGCGTGAGCGCCATAGCTTGCTCCGCTGGTTTTTAAAACGTAAGTGCTGGATACGTTTGCACTACCGTTTGTAGCGCGGGTAACCGTGCCGCTGGTAGTGCCGGATGATATCGAATTAATTAAGGATGTACCGGTAGATGTAAGTCCGGTTGGTAAAGAGGAAAACACGTTCATACCGTAACTGCTGGTAAGACCGGTAGTGTTAAGCGTATAATCGTCCGAACCTGCGGTGCTGTATGTAAATCCCATTTGAAGAGTATTTGCAATAAATCCGCTGTTAATTGCGTCAACTATATCGTTAGATAGTCTGGCGCGGCTGTAGATATAGGTCGCATTTCCGGTTTGAGCGGTGCCGAAGGTCTTTTTGTTATAAAAAACAATTTTAACTCCGTCCGATGTCCAGGCAATTTGTCCGTCGTTAGAGGCTTGTGAAGTCAATCCGTTAAGATTCCAGTACATATCGTCGCCGTAGCTATAGCCGCCCGAAAGAGAACTGGATGCCTTTGCATTTCCGTTATTTCTGGTTGTACGAACTTCGTTATTTCCGATATTTGCAGAAACGCCTAAGCCGTCGGCAAGAAAACTTGTATAATTAGAAGAGGACATTAAAGCGTTAGCATCAAGGAGAGCGGGACGTAAAAAAGCAGAACCTATAAAGGCTCCGCCCCATATACCAATCAGCCCGAACACAACGCCAAGAACTATCGCTATGTACATTATTTTATTTTTCAGGCTGCCTGCCCAAAGTTTTTGCATATAAACCTCAGAAAAAAACTTCATATATATAATACTATTACATAAACATTATGTCAACGGGAAATATTTACAATAATTTAAAAAAACGGAATAAAAAAAAGCGCGAATTTTGTCGCGCATTTTTAAGAAATAGTTAAGAAAAAAATTATGCTTTTTTATTTAAGCTTCATTGCTTTCGTAAAAAGATTGCAAAATAATCTTTACGTATCGTAATAAATAAGCATTTTGACTGCTTCTTTCTTATTTAGGAATGACAATTTATGCTACTAATATTATTCCCATTCTATAGTCGCAGGAGGCTTACCGGATATATCGTAAACTATTCTGCAAACGCCTTTAACTTCGTTTGATATACGCGAAGCGACCTCCGCCAAAACCTTATGAGGTATGCGGGCATACTCCGAGGTCATAAAATCGGTGGTCGTTATCGCACGCAGCGCAAGCACATATTCATAAGTTCTGCTGTCGCCTTGAACGCCTACCGATCTCAAATTGGTCAAAATTGCAAAATATTGTTGCGCTTTTACGTGATTTTTTTCTATCTCTTCACGGAAAACCTTGTCTGCATCACGCAAAATATCCAGCTTTTGCTTTGTAATTTCTCCGATTACTCTAATCGCAAGACCGGGACCGGGGAACGGTTGACGCATCACTATTTCTTTAGGCAAACCTAGTTTTTTACCTACAATTCTAACCTCATCTTTAAATAAATTTCTGAGAGGCTCGACGATATGGGTAAATTCCATATTTTTAGGAAGACCGCCTACGTTGTGGTGACTTTTTATATTTGCGCTGTTATTTGCTCCCGATTCGATAACGTCGGGATAAATAGTTCCCTGCGCCAAAAATTTGATTTTTCCAAGTTTTCTGGCTTCTTCTTCAAATACTCTGATAAATTCTCCGCCTATAAGCTTGCGCTTAGTTTCGGGATCGGTCACGCCTTCAACCATTTTCAAAAACCTATCCTGCGCGTTAACCCTTATAAATGTTAAATCTCTGTTACTAAATGCGCGCTCTATTTCATCCCCTTCATTTTTGCGCATAAATCCGTGATCTACAAATATGCAATAAAGTTGACCGGGAACCGCCTTAGATAAAAGAGCCGCGCAAACCGCGCTGTCAACACCGCCGGAAAGTCCCAATAAAACCTTTTCATCGCCGACTTCCGCTTTAATTTTTTTTACGGTATTTTTAATATAATCATCAATCGTGTAGTCTTCGCTAAGACCGCAAATGCTTAAAAAGTTTTTAAGAATTTTCTTCCCGCAAGCCGTGTGTTCGACCTCGGGGTGAAATTGAACGGCATATAATTTTTTATCGATATTTTCCATTGCGCAAGCCGGACAAGTGTTAGAAAAAGCAGTAACAGTAAAACCGCTAGGTACAGAGGATACATAATCGGTGTGGCTCATAAGTGCGGTTTCGTCTTTATTTAAGCCCTTGAATAATGGATTATTTGTATCTATGGATACAGAAGTAGTACCATATTCGCTTTTGCCGCATTTCGATACAGCGCCCCCCAGAGTATACGCCATCAGCTGCATACCGTAACAAATTCCAAGAATCGGAACGCCTAATTCAAATAATCCTTCGGGGGCTTTTGGAGAGCCTTCGCGATATACGCTGTCAGGACCTCCCGTCAAAATCAAGCCTTCCGGCTCCATTTCTTTAATTTTTAAAATCGGAGTTGAGCCGGGAATAATTTCCGAATAAATTCCAAGCTCTCTTATTTTTCTTGCGATAAGCTGTTTATACTGCCCGCCAAAATCCAATACCAAAATCTTTTGCATATTAATCCTCGTATGTTTTTAAAATATTCTTTGCGATTTCAAGCTTTGTTGTTCTCATATCCATAGCTTGTTTTTCTATATATTTGTGAGCCATTTCTTCGCTCATCGCTAAGTATTGTATCAAAACAAACTTCGCTCTGGCAAGAAGCTTTTGTTCCTCCAAGCTGTTTTGTAAAAGTTTTTTTTCGTTTTCCAGTTTTAAAGCGTTTGAGTGCGCGGTAACAATTAGCTGTAAACAGGTAAAAAACACCGTTTTCCCTAAAGGTTTGCTTAGCGTATAAACGCCGAAAGTTTCAAGATAAGAAGATACTTCGTCAAAAGCTTCTTTATTAACTAAAAAAAGCACTTCTGCGGTACAAGCCGCTTTTATTTCGCAAGCGAGACTGCAACCGGTTTCTTCTTCAAGCGGAGCATTGATAATTACGAGATCAAAATTATCTTTTAACATGAGTTGCTTCGCTTCACCGCTCGTTTTTGCGGCTACTATGATTTCAAATCCTTTCTCTGTCAAAAGCTCCTTTAAAAAAACTTCGTTTTTATCGGAACTTGTAAGTAACAACACTCGCTTCATAAACATTAATATATCTTATTAAAATTTTCATAATCGTAATACTTTTAGCACTATTTTGCAAGGCTTTTTGTATAAATTTTCTTTGTTTCAAGCGAAAATATTAATTAAATTTAAAAATTTTTAACTAAAATAATTATTTTATATTTTATCGTTTGACATAATTTATAGCTATTGTTATACTTTTTCCATTACAGCAAGGGCGCTGTGACTTAGTCACGGCGCTTTAATTTTTTAGGAGGCACAAATGAGCAAATTCTTTGCACCGAAGGGCTACAGCTCACTACTTTCCACTTACGAAACTCAAACCGCAATCGGTATGATTCATAATTTATTTGAGGAAAAGCTGTCAACCGCTCTTAATTTAAAAAGAGTATCCGCCCCCCTTTTTGTCGATCCTAAAACAGGTCTTAACGACGATCTTAACGGCTATGAACGTCCGGTATCTTTTGACGTTAAAGAAACGGGAGAAACCGCAGTCGTTGTTCACTCCCTTGCAAAATGGAAAAGAATGGCGCTTCAAAAATACGGTTTTAAAGTCGGCGAAGGACTTTATACCGATATGAACGCAATAAGACGGGATGAAGAAATGGACAATCTTCACAGTATTTACGTCGATCAATGGGACTGGGAAAAAGTTATTACACGCGAAAACCGAACGATTGAATATTTAAAAGAAACGGTAGACGCCATCGTCCTCTCGATTTGCGATACACAAGAAATTCTTAAGGCAAAATTTCCCGCATTAAAAACCGCCATTTCATCAAAAGTAGCTTATATAACAACACAAGAGCTTGAAGATATTTACCCCGATTTAACACCGAAGGAAAGAGAAAACGCATTTTTAAAGGAGCATAAAACCGCTTTTATTATGCAAATCGGAGACATATTAAAATCAGGCGAAAGACATGACGGAAGAGCGCCGGACTATGACGATTGGAAGTTAAACGGAGATATATTGTTTTATAACGAAGCGCTTGAGCAGGCATTTGAAATTTCTTCTATGGGAATAAGGGTTGATGCGGCTTCCCTTGCTTATCAACTCAAGAAAGCAAATGCAGAAGACAGAAAAAAGTATCCCTTTCATAAAGCGCTCCTTGAGGATAAACTTCCCCTTACTATGGGCGGAGGTATCGGACAATCAAGACTTAGTATGATACTTTTGGAAAAAGCACATATAGGTGAAATTCAAGTGTCCGTTTGGGATGAAGAGTCACTTAAAAACGCCGACAAAGCCGGCATAAAACTATTATAAGAGGTAAAATATGAATATTCCGGAGATTTTTGGCAGCATGCTTTTTAACGACTCGGTTATGAAAGAACGACTTTCTACCGAGGTCTACAAGGATTTTCACTCTAAAATTTCAAAGGGTGAAAAACTTACTATAGAGCTTGCAAATCAAATTGCGGACGCAATGAAAAATTGGGCTCTTGAGAAGGGAGTAACGCATTTTACCCATTGGTTCCAGCCTATGACCGGAGTTACCGCAGAAAAACATGACAGTTTTATATCTCCGACAGAGGGCGGCGGCGTAATAATGAAGTTTTCGGGAAAATCTCTCGTTCAGGGCGAACCCGATGCAAGCAGTTTTCCTTCGGGAGGACTTAGGGCGACTTTTGAAGCGCGCGGATATACCGCATGGGATCCCACGTCTTATGCTTTTATAAAAGACGGCACGTTATGTATTCCTACCGCTTTTTGCTCCTACGGCGGACATTCGCTTGATAAAAAAACACCGCTGCTTCGCTCTATGGAAGCAGTAAACCGCGCCGCTTTACGAATATTAAAACTGTTTCCCAAAAACGATATTAAGGATACGGTAATTTTTGTCGGCGCAGAACAGGAATATTTTCTTATTGATAAAAAAATTGCAGAAAAAAGAAGCGATATAGTTAACTGCGGAAGAACGATTTTCGGCGCGCGTCCTCCAAAAGGACAGGAGCTTGAAGACCATTATTTCGGAGCAATAAAGCCCCGGGTGCAAGCCTTTATGCGTGAACTCGACACAGAGCTTTGGAAACTCGGTGTTCTTGCTAAAACCGAACACAACGAAGCGGCTCCCGGTCAGCACGAGCTTGCTCCGATTTACGCAACGACCAATATTGCCACCGACCAAAATCAGATAACAATGGAGCTTATGAAAAGCATCGCCGCCAGAAACGGCTTGATGTGTTTACTCCATGAAAAACCCTTTGCAGGCGTTAACGGAAGCGGCAAACATAACAATTGGTCTATCGGAACGGAAAACGGTATAAATTTACTCGAACCGGGCGAAACCCCCGAACAAAACGCGCGTTTTTTACTGTTCTTAGTAGCCGTGATCAAAGCCGTTGACGAAAATCAGGATTTACTAAGGTTGTGCGTTGCAAGCGCCGGAAACGACCACCGATTAGGCGCAAACGAAGCCCCTCCCGCAATCGTATCAATGTTTTTGGGCGACGAACTGACCGCAATACTTGAAGCTATCGAAAACGATACTCCGTTCAATAAAAGAAAACACGAACTTTTGGAAATCGGAGTAACCGCTCTTCCCAATCTTCCCAAGGACTCAACGGACAGAAACCGTACCAGCCCGTTTGCATTCACCGGAAATAAATTCGAGTTCCGTATGCCGGGCTCCGCCCTTTCGGTTGCAGAACCGAATATTGTCTTAAATACGATAGTAGCGGAAGCATTAAGTCAGTTTGCGGACGAACTTGAGGGCAGCGCCGATTTTACATCCTCGCTTAATTCTTTGATTAAAAAGACTCTCAAGATGCATAAACATATTATTTTCAACGGAAATAACTATTCGGACGAATGGGTAAAGGAAGCAAAAGAAAGAGGCTTATTAAATCTCCGCTCGACCATTGACGCTGTTCCCTATTTTTCTTCCAAAAAGAATGTTTCAATGTTCGAAAAGCATAAGGTCTTAACAAAGGACGAGATTTTATCAAGAACGGAAATTCTTTATGAAAATTATTGTCATACTCTCCATATCGAAGCTTTAACAATGATTAATATGACCAAAAAGGAAATTATCCCCTCGGTTATAACTTACGAAGAAGAACTATTAAGAGTCGCAAATTCCAAAAAGCTTTTCAATCCCGATTTATGCAGGGATACCGAAGAAAAATTAATCAATAAAATTTCCATATTATTAAATACGCTAAACAACAGTTTAGAAATTCTGGAAAATTCGGTACTTGAGGTAAAATCCATTATCGACAATCAAAAAATGGCGAAATACTACAGAGAAACGATTTTCGTTAATATGGCTGCGCTGAGAAACGCCGCCGACGTACTGGAATCAATTACCGCTAAGAAATACTGGAGCTATCCCACCTATGAAGATTTACTTTATTCGGTAAAATAACAAAAAGGCTTCTTCAGAAGCCTTTTTTAAATAACCGTGCGCTCTTAGATGTTAATTAAAAATAAGCGAATTGACTTAAGGCTATGTCTGTAGTAATATATTTTTATAAAGAGGTATTTATGAGATTTTTGAAAAAAGGCGTTTTATTTGTAGTTATTATTTTACTTATGGTATTTGCGTTTTCCGCATGCTCCGCTAGAAGCTCGGACAATTATAGTCCGACTGAACCGGGCCTTGATAACGATTCACCTAGCGATGAAAGCGAAGATCTCGGCACGGATACCATAACGAGTGAAAGCCGTAAAATTATTTACAGCGTCGAAGCTAATCTTAGCGTAAACGATTTTGATAAGTCGGTTAAAGACATTGAAAATCTTTTAGCTGAAGACGAATGGTTCGATTATCAAAGCGTATCCGATAGCTACGCTTATTACATCGCAAGAATCAAGACTACCAGACTTGATGCTTTTATTGATAGTTTATCCGCGTTTTCCACAAATTTTAATTACACAAAATCCGCAAACGATATATCTCTAAACTATACCGGTAAAGAAAACCGTATTGCCGCTCTTAACGAAGAAAAAAATCTTATTTTGACCTACGCTGAAACGCTTGAGTCCACACCTTACGAATTTTTACAAAGAATAGCTCAGATAAATACCGAAATTGCAAGATTAAACGGAGATCTTAATCAATATGACAGCCTAATGGAATATAGTGAAGTAAGTATCCGTGTAAATCAAATCTACACTCCTGAAGAATTAGCCTACAAAGAAAGAGCAAACAACGTATTTTATCAAGCTTGGGAAGCATTTGGTGATTTCTTTAAATTTATCGGACTTGCTATAATCGCAATTTTCCCCTTCCTTTTGGTTATAGCTCCCGTTACTTGTGGAATAATATTCTTGGTCAGATATAAAAAACGCAAACCCCCCTTCGATAAAATGAAGAAAAAAGGAAAAAAGGAAGAAAATTCTATGGTTACAGAACCAATCGAAAAGGCAGAAGGAAATGACAAACTCTAATATTATAACTTTGGAAATTATAAGGAAAGATCCCGAAATTGATGCTTTAATTAACTGCAGCGCAAATTGTCTGGAATATATGCAATATACCGAGCACGGCAAGCGTCACGCAAACAGAGTCAGCAGTACCGCGGGAATGATTCTTGAAAAAATCGGATTCGACAGTAGAAGCGTTGAGCTTGCAAAAATCGCAGGCTATATTCACGACGTAGGAAACGCAGTCAACAGAATGCACCACGGACTAACGGGCGCAACTCTTATTTATCCGATTCTTATCCGCATGGGTATGCCCTACGAAGAAGCTTGTCTTCTCGTTTCCGCAATAGGAAATCACGAGGAACAATACGGCGAACCCGTTAATCATATAGCCGCAGCATTAATCCTTGCGGACAAAGCGGATGCACATTGCACAAGAGTTGCAAAGCTTCCTATTGACGTTAACGATATTCACGATCGGGTTAATTTTGCTATAAAAAAGAATTCAGTTCAAGTAAATACCGAAAGCAAGGAGATTTGCTATAAAATATTTATGTCAAGCATCGCATCTGTTATGGATTATTTTGAAATTTACCTTTCGAGAATCGTGCTTGCGGATAAAGCGGCTCACGCATTAAACTGCGTATTTAAACTTTTTATTAACGGAGTTTTAATCAATACGCCAAAGCCGTTAAACAAAAAGACCTTAGATAATATCGACGGGGAATAATTAATTTTTCAGTTGTTCAAGATAGCTTTTATACGTCGCTTTGCTTGCGGAAAAAGCGTCAAGCGCATCGTTATCCGTTATATCAACACCCATATATGTTTTCAGTAAAACCGCGCACAACGCGGTTTCTGATTTTGCGCGCGAGAGAGGCAAAATCGTTTTCACTGCAACATAAAGACGTTTAAAATCTATTCCTCTATCTATCTCGTACAGTCTTAAAACAACGTTTGCATAAGCGGATTTAAAGAGATTACCCGCATCGTTAAATTCTTCGGGAACTAAAATTTCTCCACCTAGAAGTTTTCCGTCAAATAAAATCAAATAAGTTCCTCTAAGTCCATTCTTTACAAGCTCTACAAAAATATCCGCTTTTACTTCGTCATATACAAAGGGAGAAGCAAGCAATGAAACTAAATAAGCGTTAATTTCCTTTAGCGAAAGCTCCGCTAAACGGGCAGGATAAGAAGACCATTCGGGGCTGTATTTGAGCAGCTCGTTTAGACACATTACCAAGCTGCTATTAAAAAATGCGTTCTTGATTTCCGCTTTTGAAGTACCCGCAAGCTCTTTAAGAAGAGGAATAACGCATAGTTCGATATATGCTTTTGACCCAACGTAAGGAAGCTCTTTATCGGTAGTGCTTTTAATAAGTTTTTCGACAAAAGGAGCCGAACTTTGCGGTCCGAAAATATTAAAAACTCTTTTTACTTTTTTTAGCGCTTCGGTTTTATTTCCTCGGTTAAAAAAATAAGTTGCTTCAATTAATAAAAACTCGCTGTCAAGCGGATATTCATTAATTAAAATTTTGAGCAGTTTATCCGCAATATAAAAAAGCTCAAAATGCGTGGCGATATAAAAAGCGCGCTCAATAAGGTCAATATAATCATCGTCCTCGGGATCCAAATCAAATAAATAACCTACCGCGCGATTAAACAGCGTTACGTCTTGTGACAAAAGCGATAGTGATAAAAAATCGGAAATACCCTGACTTTTAGACTCTTTGTAAAGTTCTTCTGCGATAATGTACGCCGTAGGATAATCGTTTTTAAGCAAAGCGATTTCGGAAAGTAATTTTCTCGCTTCTTCGTAGTTTTGATTTTCTTTGGAAACTTTAAAAAATTCCTCCCTTGCCTCTAAAAGATTGCCTTTATCGTAAAGAATTTTACCCTTTAGAAAAGCACGGTTTTCGGGAGTAAATCTCGATTCCACATAACTTAACACGCTTTGGCTTTCCGCAAGATTATTAAGTGTTTCTTCGCTGATTTCGGTTGCTAGGTCAAAAAGGTCGGAATTAATGTATACCGAGGCTTCGCCGTTTGGGACAGCTTCAAGCATAAGCGACATATAATAAACGACCGCTCCTAAATTTCCGCTTTCGTAAGCGTTTCCTATAAGCGCGGAAAAAGCGGCAACGGGATCGGTATTTAAAGCCTTTAAAAAATTATAAGTTGCAAAATCGTCCTCTCCGAGTTTTCCGTATTCTTTCCCGAGCATAATAAAATATCCGCTCTTTTTTTCGAGTTCCAAGGCTTTTCTTATATAAATTACAGCGTTTTCGCTATCGCCTTTTTCGATATATTCTTTTGCGCTGTTTATATAAAAAGAAGCGTTCTGCTCCATTTTAAAAACGTTAGTCATTTTTTGCTCCTTGATAGAACGAAAAGCAGTCTTTCGCTTTTTTCTTTTGCTTTAGTAAACGTTGTGCCGTCCAAAACCTGTACTAAAAATCCCGCTTCGATTGCAGATGTAACGATTTCTTCTTTTTCAAAAACAAACTGGGTACTGTCGTCGATGTATCTTCTGAAAAGTTTGCCCTCTTTAGCAAATAAAGTAACGCTCATATCCACTCTGTTTTCTTTTTCGCAAAAGTTATTTGAAAAAATATAGGCAATATCCTCGTCGTCAAGAAAAAAGGTATTGTTTTTTATGATTTTTTTAAGTTTATAACTGCTCGATATATCGAAAATAAATTTTCCGCCGTCCTTAATTGAGTTATAAGCGGATTTTAAAAAGCTGTTTAGATTATCCCGCGACAAATAATTTACACCGTCGCATACGCACACGATAAAATCGTAAGTTTTCAGCGGCGAAAATTCGTTAATATCCAAAAGCGTATAAACGATGTTTTGTCCTTCGCTTTTTGCGTTTTCCATCGCATATTGAAGCATATCTAAGGAGATATCCGAGCCTGTCATTTTTGCTCCCGCTCTGCTTAATGCAATCGAAATTTTACCCGTGCCGTCACAAAGCGACAATCCGTTTTTTTTAAAAACGTCTATTTCGGACAATATAAAACCGACCATTTCCTCATAATTAAAATCGGTCATCAGTCGGTCATAAAAGCTGGCGAGTGCGCTGTAAGGCTTCATTTTTTCTTCTTTTTCGGATTAACGTAAGTTTTTGAACCTGCATTTCCCGCTTTTTTCTCTTTCTTTTGTCCCTTGTTTATGCTCACGCTTTGGTAAAGAGGAGATAAAAACGTTTCGCTGTAAAGCTCAGCGTAAATCGTCCAAGCAAGGCAAATATAGCTAAAGCCGAAGAATGCGAATAAAAATACAATTAAAATATCAAATATAGAGCCGATAAAACTTAGCATTATCGGTCCAACGGTTATTAATAAAATAAAAAATGTCGGCACAAAAAACGAAAGCGCAAAAATCCCGCTGTTTCTTGCATTAAAAATAGGATTGATTTTATAACTTCTAAGCATTGGAAGAAATAAAACCGTCCACATAGCTATAAGAAGCATTAAAATTCCGCCTAATACTACTCCCACGATATTTCCGGCAGTAACGGTGTTTAATGCAACGGCAGAAGCCAAATCGAATACCAAAGTCAAAAGTCCGATAAAAATTCCGCTGAGAACAACTCCTGCAATTAAATATTTCCACCAACCCTTGGCAATACCTTTAAAGTATTCCAAAATAGGTCTCGGACTGTCCCCTCCGAACTTGTTTTTTTTGGTCGAAAAAGGCTCTTTATAAACGATTTTGGTTGTGATATGAAACATTCCCGAAAGACCGATAAAGCCAATCGGCAGAAGCGCGCAAGCGATATAGGAAAGATATCTGTACGCTTCAAGTATACTCGCTTTAGCCATAGCGATACTGTCTCCCGCGCTCATACCTATACCGAAGCCTGATAAAAGATAATAATTGGTGCTTCTTTCGGTAAAATAAAGGGCTATCGCTTCGATACCGAAAAATTTTGTGCATCCCCAAACCGCAAAAACGGGAAGAAAAAACAAAAAGGTAAGAAGATTTGCGGAGGTCAAACCCTTCGACATATATTCTTTAAAATAATTTATAAAAGTTTTAAACCGTCCGACATTTTCGTAACTAACGGAAGAAATCGTATCGGTGGGTGCTAAATATAATTTTTTAAGTAAAGGATTGACCTTTGATTTTGACATATAACCTACTCGCCGTATATTTTTAAATTATTATACCCCCTTTATACATTAAATGCAAACAAAACAATTGACAAAATACCTTGGGGCTTTTAAAATGCCTAGATAACAAGTAACTAAGCTATTATAATAAACATATAATAATCGGAGGAGGTCACATGAAAAAATTTAACCTTGCAGTCGTTGGCGCAACCGGTATGGTCGGAACGAAGTTTCTTGAAGTACTTACGGAACGCAATTTGCCCGTCGAAAATTACTACCTTTATGCCTCTAGTAAATCCGCAGGTAAAGAAATCGATTTTATGGGCAAAAAACATACTGTAATCGAGCTTAAAGAGGAAAACATCAAGGATAAAAAAATCGATATCGCTCTTTTTTCCGCAGGCGCTTCGGTTTCAAAGGAATACGCTCCCGTTTTTGTTAAAAACGGCGCGGTTGTCGTCGACAACAGTTCCTGCTGGCGTACCGATCCAAAAGTTCCGCTTGTCGTTCCCGAAGTCAACCCCGAAGACATCGATTGGCATAACGGAATTATCGCCAACCCCAATTGCTCTACTATTCAAGCGGTAGTCGCTATCGCTCCTTTGTATAAAAAATACGGCATTAAAAGAATCGTCTACAGCACCTATCAAGCGGTAAGCGGCGCAGGCGTTCAGGCTTACGAAGATCTAAAAGAAGGAATGAACGGAGTCGCTCCCAAAAAATTCCCATATCCCATTTTTGCAAACCTTATTCCTCAAATAGACGTTTTCCTTGAAGACAGATACACAAAGGAAGAGGAAAAAATGAGATTTGAAACCAAGAAGATTTTCCACGATCAATCTATCAAAGTTACTGCAACCACCGTAAGGGTTCCCATTTTCTTTAGTCACAGCGAAAGCATTAACCTCGAATTTAAAAAGAGCGCGGACGTAGAAGGCATGCTCGAATGTTTAAAGGCTGCGCCGGGTGTTGTCGTACTTGACGATCCCAAAACGCTTACATATCCTATGCCCTTATTTGCCGAAAATAAAGACGAAGTTTTTGTAGGCCGCGTTAGAGTAGACGACACGGTAGAATACGGCGCAAATATCTTCGTCGTAGCCGACAATATTAGAAAGGGAGCTGCTACAAACACGGTTCAGATCGCTCAGCTTTTGATAGATAAATGGAGCAAGTAAGCTCCCCCGTATAAAGGGAATTTTCCCTATTAAAGGAGATTTTTTATGAGTATATTTACCGGTAGCTGTACAGCTCTTATTACGCCGTTTACAAAATGCGGAGTTGACTACGAAGCACTTGAAAAACTGGTGGAATTTCAAATTGCAGGAGGCACTGACGCGCTTGTTATAAACGGAACGACGGGCGAGCCTTCCACAATGACTACCGAGGAAAAAGATAAAATTCTTAACACCGTTATAAAAATAGTTAATCACCGCATCCCCATAATTGCAGGGACGGGCAACAACAACACCGCCCTTTCCGTCGAACAATCCGTCAAAGCCGAAAAAGCGGGAGCGGACGGTATTTTAGTAGTTACGCCTTATTACAATAAATGCACTCAAAACGGTCTGGTCGCGCACTTTAAAACCATAGCCGATGCCGTAGGCATTCCTATGGTTATGTATAACGTCCCTGCAAGAACGGGCGTTAATATTCAAGCGGCTACCGTTAGTAAATGCTTTGAACATAAAAATATCGTAGCAGTAAAAGAAGCCAGCGGCAATATCGAACAAATCGTTGATATCGGAAGATATTGCGATATAGATATCTACAGCGGCGACGACGCAATCACCGTGCCGATACTATCCGCAGGCGGAAAAGGCGTAATAAGCGTCGTTTCCAACGTTATACCGAGCTTTGTCAATAAAATGGTTAAGACCTATTTCAGCGGCGACACAAAAGGCGCTTTAAAAATGCAACACCAAATGGGCGCCCTTGAAAAACTTATGTTTTGCGAAGTCAACCCTATTCCCGTCAAAAAGGCTTGCGAGCTTATGGGACTTTGCAACAATATCGTAAGACTTCCTTTAACCGAACTTGAGCCGGATCATACCGAAAGCTTAAGAGCGGAAATGAAAAAAATGGGAATAATTTAAGGAGAAATATGAAAGTACTCATTTACGGAATCGGAGGCAAAATGGGCAGAAATGTCCTAAAAGCCGTAGTAAACGCCGGTCATACTTGTATTGGAGGTGTCGATAAATACGTTTTATCCGAAGAGCTTGGCGTGCCGATAAAAAGTTCTCCTTTTGAGCTTCCCGTTCCGGATGTGCTTATAGATTTTTCCGTTAAAAACGCGCTCAGCGAAATTTTAAATTACGCCTTAAAGGTAAAAGTCCCCGTTGTACTTTGCACTACAGGCTACGATAACGAAGATATCAAGCTTATTAAAAAAGCTTCATGCACTATTCCCGTATTTCGTTCGGGCAATATGTCCTTAGGCGTAAATCTTTTACTTGAGCTTGCCAAAAAAGCCACATCTGTTATCCCAAACTCCGATATTGAGATTACCGAAGTCCACCATAACCAAAAAGTGGATGCCCCTTCCGGCACCGCGGTTATGATAGCCGATGCCGTAAATTCCGTACTAGAAACTCCTCGCCCAGTTATGTGCGGCAGAGAAGGAATGGTAGGAAAAAGAGGTAACGAAATCGGTATGCATAGTCTTCGCGGCGGCACCGTCGTCGGCAAACATACGGTATCATTCTTTTTAAACGACGAAATTATTACCCTCACCCACGAGGCGGAAAGCAAACAAGTTTTTGCCGAAGGCGCCGTAAAAGCAGCCTCATTTATAATAGGAAAGCCCGCAGGTTTATACAATATGGGCGACGCACTAAATTAAATCAAAAAACTAAACTACAGATAAAAAATCTTTTTCTATTGGGCTATTAAATAAAAATATAGCCTAAATTTTTTTTATTTTTTGCACTATGCACACATTAGACAAGATTTTATCTTTTCATTCTTTATTAATATGAGAGTGAAATTAAAAAACAATAAAAAAAATTAAACTTCATTTTCATTAATTTGGGGAACGTATTAAATCAAAAGCAATTGACACAATACTAAAAATTAAGTAAAATAACTACTGTCTTTGCGGATATGGCGGAATTGGCAGACGCGCACGGTTCAGGTCCGTGTGAGAGCAATTTCATGCAGGTTCAAGTCCTGTTATCCGCACCACTCGTCGCAACCGACGACTGGCTATCGCCCTCACAAGGTATTGTGAGGGCTTCTCTTTTACGTCGGTTGCTCCTCTACCCGACCAAGCGCAAAATCTTTCTTACGAAAGCTTTTGGTCGGGACTGATTCAAAATAATATAGGGTTTAATTCTCGCAAAGCCCATCCTTGTCATTGCGAGGAACGTAGTGACGCGGCAATCCAGACTTACGGAGCCTTCCCGTCATTTGCAAGCGCACCGCGCATCGTCATTGCGAGCGAAATATGGAGTCTCCGAAATAGTCAGTATTAGTTTTTTGGAGTAATACGCGGGGTCCCCGAAAAAGTTTTCCTCGCGGTTTTTAACTTTTAAACGCTTCCTCTATATCGTTTGTGGGGGGATTGCATTTAAAGTTTTCGCAAACGTAATAAGTTGTTTTATCGTTGTGGATTTTGTAGTTGTCGTTTGGATTATACAAAATTACGATATCCGTTTCTTCGTTGGTTTTTTCTCTTATTTGTTTTATATCGCTATTGTCTTTTAGCACACAGACAACTTTTTTAGTTGGATATAAATTTTTTAATACGGATAATAAATAAAAGCTTGAGGCTCCGGGATTATCCTTTGCGTAGCCTGCCATATATTTTAACTGTTTATCTAAAACTGCTTTATATCCTTCACTTTTCGTTAATGAATTGAGCTTAGTAAGGTTATAGCACATAACGCTGTTTCCGCTGGGTATCGCTCCGTCATAAGTTTCTTTAGGTCTTGCTATCAGCTTTTCGTTTTCGCTCCCGTAAAGATAAAAACCGCCGTTTTCTTTATCAAAAAAGCTGTCAAGCGCCTCCTGCATAAGGATATTTGCCTTTTCAAGATAATTCTTTTCAAGGGTGATATCGTATAAATTTATTAAGGCGTATACATAAAAAGCGTAATCGTCAATAAAACCCTTGGTGGACTTATTTCCCGATCTATAGCTTACAAAAAGCAAGTCCCCTTCCCTAAGATTTTCGTCGATAAATTTACAGGCTTTTTCCGCAGCGTTTAGATATTTTTCCGTCTTTGTAGCCTTATACAACAAACAAAATGCGGATATCATTAAAGAGTTCCAAGAGGTAAGGATTTTATCGTCAAGATGTAATTTGCTTCTTGTTTTCCGATATTCATAAATTTTGTGTAATAATTCCTCAAAGGAATCGTCAAGAATTTTATTTTCATCAATTTTCAATAAATTTAAAATATTTTTGCCCTCAAAGTTTCCTTCGGTTGTGATATCAAATCTATCGGAAAATTTTTCGCCTAACTCCTCGCCTAAAATATCTATAATCTCTTTTTTATCAAAAACGTAATATTTACCTTCTACGTTTTCGCTGTCGGCATCCTGCGCCGA
>LAHS01000984.1_pt1 | contig 35371 bp, 31 predicted proteins | sample 329651 | NCBI WGS metagenome assembly LAHS01 (sample SAMN03275699, study PRJNA271635) | activated sludge metagenome | isolation source: sample C-1 Sludge from hydrolytic chamber (first chamber) of Anaerobic...
ATACAAAGATGCAGCGCTGTCGTTATTTTCATTGTAGCGGAATAATTCATCAGCACTTGTTGTGCTTCCAATCGTTGCCGCTACACTGTATTTTTCTGCAACAGTTGCCTGCAGAACATCGTATGTGCCGTATGTTCCGCGCATTCTGCTTGTTGCAGCAAGAGCATACACATCGACATCGCCAAAATGCTTAATTGAATCTCCATTATTAATTTCGACGAATCCTTTTCCTACGTCTTTCCAGTAGTCAACCATATTGTAAATACCAGTCCAAGAGCTCATCTTGTTTTCTTTAAGCGCACCGTAGCCAAGACGCGCTTTTACATACGGCCCAATGATTGAAAATCCCATCTTGTTAAAACTGCCGGGCGTGTCATCATTGAATCCATAAATTGGAGAGAAAAGACTGCTTGCAAGATTCTGAATACCGTCACCCCATGTAACATCTGGAACATTTGAACCGTAGCTGTTTGCCTGGTACAGTGTTTTTGTAAAATTAAGAACAGAAATTTCCGCATCGATGTGGAAGCTCGGAGAGAAATCACCCCAGAACCACCAGTTTGCCTCACCAACAAACTGCGCATTGTCAAACTCATATCCTTTTTCTGTTCCTTTCGAAACATCGCGGATAAGAGACGTATTCTTCCCCGTCGCTTCAATCCAGAGACCTTGCTTTACAGCTGGGCCTGAAGCAGTTTCTGCAGTCTGCACTACAGAATTGCTCAAGTCAGCATCAACGGGAATGTCCGTGTCGTTTTCACTTACCGTCTGCGCACCAAGAGCTGCCGCACACCAGAGGCAAAGAAAACCAAGTACTGCACTCTTCTTCATCTGCAACCTCACTTTTATTTATTAAGATACAACTCGACATCGTCGAAGTTGCCCCAGTTCCCTGCATTCGTATCGAGATAAATTCCGACTGTGCACTGTCCGTTCGTTACCGGCACATTTTCAATTTTGTACTGCACCCATTTTTTCCAGCCGGTGTTTTTAATCGCTGCAGATTTTGTCTGCTTAGCATCCGCGCTGAATCCACGCGCAAACAGTTTGACAGTATTCTCGCCGCCGCCACCCATCGCCCATATTGAAAGCGTATAGTTTCCGTTTGCAAGTCCGGTGAATGTGCGCGTCAGCATTGATTTGAACGGTTTGTCGAGCCAGTATTTGTATGTCCAGCTGCCTGTCCGTGCGTTGCTCTTGTTGTTTTCTATATAACAAGCAGCTCCCGGTCCGTTCAGTTTCCACTCGCCGAGCTTGCCACTTTCAAATGAAGGATCTGTTACAATATTAATCTGATTGCTTACAGTGATTTCTGCTTTAACAACTGCATCGCTTCCGGCAACATGCCCCGCAACAGTGAAAGTGCGCTCTGCAGTTTCTTTTGAAAAGTCATACGCATCCCATGTCACAGGAGTAAGATGGACAGAGTCGTCTGAATAATTAATTTTTATTTTTGCGGGGAGCTTTGTTTTTTTGTCGCCTGGCGCGATTTTTATTTTAAGCGGATCGCATCCTGCCGGTGTAATTGAAACAGCTGATGTATCATAGACACGGTTGAATACAGAAAGCGACTCAAGAGCTTTTCCCTTAAAGTCGAACATCGCCTGATTTTCCCAGTTGTCGCCCTCTCCCGTTCTCCAGCCGGCGCCAGCAACAGGAATCCAGTCCGGTTCCCAGTAGAAAACACCGAGTCCTCTTCCAGCCGGCACTTGCGCAACAGCATTAATAACATCGCGAACTTCTGTCGCCTGCCCCTGCACGGTGGGGAGATAACCGTTCGTTTCGTCGCTGTACACTTGTCCAACATTGCCCTGTGCATCTCCGTCTTCTTCTGTCCAGAGCGCGCCGTTTTCCGCAATAATAATTTCCTTGCCGTACTTTTTAGAAACGTCAGCCATGTTCGCGCTCAAAGCAGCAAGCGGTCCGTGCCAATACGGATAGTAGCTCATGCCGATAACGTCGTAGTCGACTTTTGCTTTTGTTACTTCATCGAACACAGAATGATACAAAGCATTGTCGCAGCCTGTAGCAAGGTGAATAACAATCTTAATATTTTTGTCGGTGTCGCGAACTGCCTTTGAAGCCTGCTTGAGCAGTTTTGTAAATCCATCGTAGCCGCCTACAGACTTATCATTTTCGCCTTTCCACGTTTTGCCGTCAGGCCAGAGCATACCGCCGTTCAGTTCATTTCCAATCTGAACCATATCGGGAAGACATCCCGCATCCTTCATCTTAGCAAGGCTGTCTTTCGTAAAATCATAGAGCGCTTTCTGCAAATCTTTTCCCGTCAGATTTTTCCACGCAGCAGGTTTTGTCTGCTGGCTCGGATCTGTCCAAAAGTCGCTGTAGTGGAAATCAAGGAGCACTTTAAAACCGGCAGTTTTTGCGCGCTTTGCAATTTCAATGTCGCGGGCGATGTCATTGTTTCCGCCGCCTGCACGCTGTCCTTTGTTTGAAACAACTTTACCGCCGCTTATTACGGGCATGTCGTTCACCGGATTGTTCCACAGGCGGAGACGTATCCAGTTCACGCCGTTCTTCTTGAGAATGTCGAACAAATCTTTTTTCGTACCGTCCGTGTCATAAAAAGCTCCGCCGCTTTCTTCGATTTGTGCCACCATAGAAACGTCAGCACCACGGATAAAATCCTTGCTAAGTCCTTGAACCGGAGCAACAACAATACCATCTGCAAAGCAAAATCCGGATACAAGAACGGCCGCCACAACTGCACACGCTGCCTTTCTTAATTTCATAAAAACTCCTCTTTTTAAGGATAAATCAACACGTGAAAGTGACACGTGTTGATTTCGACTAACATCAGAATAGGTCACCTTTTTTAATCTGTCAAACTTTTTCGTCAAAAAAAAAGAAAGATTCCTTATTTTCATATCCTGCCGTTTGTTAAACGTTGACAAACAGATGCAGTCGGGGTAAACTAATGAACGGTAGTTTAATAACACCTAAACTAATAACAAAAAGGAGCATGAAGATTATGCCGTCGGGAGAAAAAATAACTCAGGAAAAAATCATTCGGGCTGTACTCGATACCTCTTTTGTAAAATCAGTCGGAGCAACTTCGCTCGCCGACATTGCCGATAAGCTCGGCATTAAAAAAGCATCGCTGTACAATCATTACGCAAACAGAGAAGCTATTATGGAAGATACTTCGCGCTGGTGCGGTGATTTTATGCGCAAGACGACATTCATTCCGAGCGACATGGACGCAATCGCCCAGAAGTACCCGGCAGACACAGTTTTAAAGGGAATCGTAAACAGATGGTTCAAAATGAATGAAAAAGAACCGATGTTTCAGATTTACTCCTTCCTTGAGTCAGAAAAATATTTTTCAACAGACGCGGCAAAAATCGTTTCAGAATGCAGAAATAAACTGATTGACCAGACAACTTCCGCTTTGTGCAGCCTCGTAGCCGCAAAAAAAATCCGCAAGCTTGATGCCGCCGCCGCACATGGCGCAGCAGTCTGGTTCACTGGTGCTGTCCGCGACATGCTCGACACATATCTCGTAGGCCGCAAGACAGACATCCGTTCAAATCCGGAAACAGGCGCAGGCGCACTCTTCTCAGCGCTTCCCCAGAGCACAACGGGATTCACCGAATGCGACCGCCTCGTGGAACAGTTCTGCGCGCTTCTTAAATCATAATGTTTAATTCCGAACTCGACTTATCGCGAACATTTCTCGTTTTTATAGCCTGCAGTTTTATCGGCTGGTGTTCTGAAGTTCTCTACGTCGGTATTTTTTCAGAGCACAAGTTCGTCAACCGCGGATTTCTCCACGGTCCTATCTGCCCGATTTACGGATTCGGCGGCATCGTCGTCCTCTTCGGACTCGCTCCATGGAAAGACACATGGATTCCGCTTTTTTTCGCCTCGATGATCTTAACAAGCACGCTTGAATACACAACAAGCTGGCTTCTGGAAACTCTGTTCCACACAAAATGGTGGGATTATTCAAACAGATTCTGCAACATAAACGGACGAGTCTGCCTTCTCAACTCCATACTGTTCGGCATCATGGGAATTTTGGGACAGCACTACCTGCGCCCGTTTCTGTTCGGCCTTGTTTTGATGCTCAATGACCGCGCAGCATTCTGGACAGCAAACGGCATTCTTGCAGTCCTCGTTGCTGATATACTCGTCACCGTGCGCCGCCTCGTCGACTTCAGCACAAGTCTTGTAAAAATAAAGGACTTCGGCGAGTCTCTCAAAGAGCGGTATACACAGGAACCGTGGTTCCGCAATACGACAATTGCCGAAATGATTGCATCAATAAAAGAGCACGCAGCTGTTGAAAAGAGCAAATTCAGCACGTCGCTTCTTGAAAAAGTAGAGACATTCGCAACGCTTTCCTCAAACTCTGAGCACTGGCTCCGCCGGTTCCCGACGATGACCAGCCGTGACTATGCGCCGTCAATCGCCCAAATCAAAGAGCGTCTTTCCGCAAAAATCGCCGCACTCAAAGAAAAGAAGCTCAAGAAATAGACTTGCACTGCCCCCTTTTTGAATATATACTTATCTTATGTCGACGCTATATATTGTGGGTACCCCGATCGGAAATCTTGGTGATATTACTTTCAGGGCAATTGAGACTTTCAAAGCTGTCGACGTGATTGCGGCAGAAGATACACGCCATACGCTGCAGCTTTTGACGCACTTTGAGATACGCAAGCCGCTCGTTTCGTGCCGGTCACAGAACGAGGAATTTGCAGGGCAGAAGATTATAAAGCTGCTCGATGAAGGACAGACTGTTGCGTATGCAAGCGATGCGGGAACACCGGGCATAAGTGATCCGGGCGCTGTTCTTGCAGGTCTTGCGCGGAAGGCGGGACACACTGTTGTGCCGATTCCTGGTCCGAGCGCTTTTGCAACACTTGTAAGCGTGGCGGGCGCCGGCGGAAAAACACTCATTTTCGAGGGTTTTCTTTCGCCAAAACCGGGACGCAGACGCTCACGGCTCCGTGAACTGATTGCTACCGGAGACGCATTTGTTTTGTATGAATCTCCGTTCAGAATCGTTAAGCTTCTGACGGATTTGGCCGATATTGAAAGTGAGCGCCGAGTTGTTGTCGGCAGGGAGCTGACGAAGCTTCACGAGGAAATTGTGGACGGAACAGCCGCAGAAATGCGCGATACTTTCGCTTCACGTGATAAAATCCTTGGAGAATTCGCAGTTTTCGTTTCCGGCAATAAAAATGCTCAACTTTCTGAGGAAAGTTCCGATAATTGTACTGAAGAGGCAGGTGACCTATGATGATAGACAAGATTGGAGGAGTTAATCCTCTGAACAACGTACAGAACACGACACGCTCAAACGAAAGCGCCAGTGCCAAATCAGAGCCCGATTCCATCAATGTTTCTGAAGAAGCAAAAGAGATGGCTAAGGCATACTATCTGAACGAGGTTTCTAAAGAAACACCCGATGTGCGCTCAGACCTTGTCCAGCAGATTAAGGAAAAGATTAAAGATCCGAACTATCTTAACGATGCCGTTATCAGCTCAACAGCTGACCGGATCATGACAGCTTACGGTCTATAATAGACTAACTGAATCAAAGCCGGACAAACCGGTGGGAAAGGAAAGGCGGAACTGAGGTTCCGTCTTTTTTTTGCACTAATGTTGTGGTACTATTAGAGAGATTTCAAATCGGAGTTACGGAGCACAAAAATGGCAGATTTTACATTCAGAATTTCACCGAACATTATTCTTGGATCGTATACCACGAGCAGACTCGGCCAGTTCGCAAAAGACTGGGGCAGCCGCTACATGGTTATTCTCGACCCTGTTCTTAAAGAAGTAGGCACATCCGATAAAATTCTGCAGTCGCTCACCGACCGTAAAATCGACTTTTTCACTTTTGATGAAATTCCGCCCGTTGCCGACACAAAGACAATCGAGCGAGCGCTCACGCTTGCAAAACAATCGCACATTCACGGCATCATCGCAGCCGGCGGCGGAAAGACTCTTGCCGTTGCCCGCGCAGTTGCTTCCCTTTTTAACGAGGCGCACGATCTCTACACATTTGTAGACGGCGCCGTTCCTACATCAGCACCGATGCCGCTCATCTGTCTTCCTACGACAATCCGCGACCCGTTCGTGTTTACAGACCGCACAGCCGTCGTCGACGCGCGCACACAGCAGGTCAAACTCCTCAAAGCGCAGAGCGGACTGTGCAAAATGGTTCTGTTCGACCCGAACCTTACCGTTACGCTCACAGAAAACCAGACAGCGTCTATGTCGCTTGAATCAATTTGTCTCGCCGTAGAAGGATACGTTTCTCAAAAGGCAAGCTTCTTCAGCGACATGCTTATTGAAAAATCCGTGGAGCTTCTTGGCTATGCGCTCGACGGAGCCTCAACACTCACCGTTACAACGCCACAGGAAGTTCTCCTTTCACAAGGCGGCTGCATGGCATCACTCGGTTCCGCAACAAGCTCGCTCGGAGCAGCGTCACTGCTCGCACTGTGCATCAATGCGCGCTATAAGATTTCACGCTCGCTCGTCACATCGATTCTTCTTCCGTATGTAATCGAAGACTGCGCTAAATTCAAAACAGACAGGCTCGCAAAACTTGCGCAGATACTCCGCATAGACGCATCAACAGCAGCTGCGGCAGACTCAGCAAATGCAGACACGGCAGCTGCAGCGGCTCCGTCTCAGGAACAGACTGTTGCAGCGCTCGCAGAAAATATGCGCCAGCGGCTCGCAAAGGCAAATCTGCCGACTCGCCTTAAAGACCTCTCCGTAACAATTGAACAGCTCGCCCTCGCTGCAGAAGATGCCGGACAGCTCGATCTGATGAACACACTGCCCAGAAGCATGACATCAGACGACCTGTTTGACCTTATCAAATTAGCTTATTAAAATGACATCCGTGCTACCCGGCACGGATTTTTTTTTAGAGATACTATGATTTTACCAGGAAAACTTAATCAGCTCGAAGCAGGACAAAAACGACGCAAGCTTGCGCTCACATTCGGTGCGCTTGAACGGGATATCGCCGGTATCGCTGAACAAGGCACAGGCTATTCTTTTACAAGCATGACGCGCGAAGACTACACGAAAACACTTGTCAAAATTGTTCTGAATGACCCCGCACTCCCTCCGGAAGCAAAACAGGAACTGCAGGCGCTTCTCGACGCCAAGCCGTTTGACGAGCGGCGAGCTTGCAACTGCGCGCGGAACAATCTGCTTGCAATTCTCGGAAGCTTTCCTGCTGAATGGGATTTAGTTATTGCCCCGCACGCAAATCCAAAAGACGAAAACGGAGTGATAAAACAGCGCGACTTTTTTCCGGGCGTCTGCGTGTATGCCGAAGACATCCGCTCGCCGTTCAACCTCGGTTCGATATTCCGCACCGCAGAAGCAATGGGCGCCGAAAAAGTATACATCTCGCCGCTCTGCACCGCCCCCGATCATCCAAAGGCAATCCGAAGCGGCATGGGTTGCATCGAAACATTAGGCTGGGAGCGCAAAGCGCTCGACGAACTGCCGCAGGACATACCCGTATTTACACTCGAAACAGGCGGCACACCGCTCGATGATTTTGTGTTCCCCAAAAAAGGCATTTGCATTATCGGCTCGGAAGAATTAGGCGTAAGCCCGGCAGGTCTGGCGCGGGCAACATACGGCTGCGTAAGCATCCCGATGAAAGGTTTAAAAGCCTCGCTCAATGTAGGCGTAGCGTTCGGAATTCTGATGCAGAAGTGGGTCGAAAGTTTAAGCTGAAAGCTCTTTGTTAAACGCTGATTCAAGCCGCTCAGAAATCTTCTGCAGCTGCGGCTCACCCGTAATATGGAACATCGCAAGAATATCAGGATCGAACTGATAGAAATCAACTTCACGCGTCTGATAATGCGCAATCATATCTGAAAGGTACACAAGGCTTGTAAGCTTGCGGTTTTCCTGCGGGGCAAGATCAGGCTCGTGATGATGGCGGATAACAGAAACAATCACGTCAGGGAAGTTCCATTTTTCTGCAACAAGCGCGCCGATTTCACCATGGTTCACACCGGCAACAAGTTTTTCGAATACGTCGGAACCGATTCCCTTTTTCTCGCACAGAATTTTAATCCGGTCAATCAGGTCAGGATGTGCTGTTTCAAAAATGATTTTGCCCATATCGTGAAGAAGTCCGCAGACATAGGCATCGTCAATGATATCGTGTTCGTTTGCGCAGAAGTTGCGAGCCATGTTGTATGAATAGAACGCTACACGGTATGCATGCGTCCAAAGAAGCTTTTTCTTTTCGGTATCGTCGCCACTCGAAAGATTCTGGATAGAGCCAAGCGAATACAGCATGTTCTTGATTCCGCGGATGCCAACAAGTTTGACTGCGTCAGCAATGCTTCGGCACGGTGACGCAAGCGCAAATGTCGCTGAGTTTACGAGTTTGAGCAAATCTGCGGTAAGCGAAACGTCATTGCTGATGTGCATTGCAATTTCACTCATCTTCGAATCAGGATCATTCAGAAGCCTGTTGATTGTCGCTATGTTTTCAGGGAACTGCGGAAGATCATCTATTGCTTTTACAAATTCGGCAGAAAGCATTGAAATATCTTTCTGTGTCTTTTCGTTGAGCGGAAGAATAATGCGCGTAATTGTCTCGCCGTTTTCGCAAAGAATCTGATAATTTTCTTCAGTCAGTCCAACTTTTTCGAGCATCAGCACCATGATGATAAGTCCGAGACCGGCGCCTTCTGTTTCATCGAGGATCTGATTGAGCGCCTGGTCGACTGTTGTATACTGCTGGGCACGGCTTAGTTTGTCATGGATTCGTTTGTATTCAAAAACAGTCAGCTCAACATTGTTTCGGACTTCCATTTTGATTTTGTTGTTGCGCGTCTGAAGAATCAGTTTTACGTACAGACCGGCATTTTTCTGAAGCTGCAGATAGTATTTAATATTGTTGAGCGTGTTTGACTTGAAATCTTTCATGCCGCGGTCATAATCAGAGGCATCGGTAATGTCGAGATGCTTTTCCTGAAAATAGACACGCTTTGTATTCGCTTTTTTCGCGTTTGTAATCAGTTCGTTAAGGCAGTAACTGAGGTATTCAATCATCTGGGACTGGTTCAGCTCTTCAAGGAAAGCAGCAAGAACCTGCCCCATATACTCTTCCATTTCGTGCGGAAGTGTATATGTTGTTATTGAAAGCGGAATACCGGCCTGAATAGCCATTTTTATCTTTGATAAATCAAGTGTTATCTTTTTTGTATCTGCCATAACTAATTTCCATTATGATAACACAATAGTAAAAAAATTAAAAGACTGATATTATATGCCTATGTTTGATTCTTTTCTTGCAGAATTGCTTGCGGCCAGCATGCTTATATTTTCGTGCGCCCGCATCTTTTTCTTAAAAAACGCTAAAATTGATTCCGCGGTCGTTGTTGCCCCGGCGGCATTCATTGTCTCTATGCTTTCATTTTTCGTCTGGGGTGCGGAACTGCCGATTATCCTGCTTGTTCTTCTTTCAACGCTTGTCTTGTTCACAAATCTTCGCGCACTGCTGCGGCTTGCATCTCATCTTTACATCGATCACTACAGCATTGTTTTTACAGTCTTTTCAATCATAGAACTTTTACTTTCCTGTTTCATGCTGATTCTGCTGTTCGTATTCCATCCGGTCAATTATTCTGCAAAAAAACTTTCTGTTGTCCGCGCGCGCGAACAGCTCACTGGCTCTGCAGCGGACGGATACGAGCCTTCATCGTCAAAAGAAAATGTAAACGGAATCAAGAAGTCATTCAAAAAAACAGGCGTGCTGTATTCATACACGCCGGCTCAAAAAACAGAAACGCTCGAACCGATTCTCCTTTTCGTTCCCGACACGCGCGCAACTGTTCTTCAATATGAACCGTATCTTATGCTTCTTGCACAGCGCGGCTATACAGTTCTTGCCGCCGATTTGTATGACCCTGACATGAAATGGTTTTCTTCACTGAATGACAACCGTCTTTTCCGCCGCACACATGCTGTCCTCCTTTCACTCAACGATGCAAAAAAATATCTTGAGTTCAAAAAGAACACCGCCGCGCAGGTTTCTAAAGAATATACTGCGCTTGCCCAACTTGCAGTGGAACGTTACGGGAAAAATACAAAATTATTTATTATTGCAGACGGACTCGACGGCGGACAGATTGCCTCAATCTTCCGAGCATATCCCAAAAATGTTAAGGGATATTATCCGCTTCCGCTCATCAATGAATACAAAACTTCATGCTACGGTTTCGTCGAACAGACAGATCTGTGGCTCGGCCATGAACTTGGTATTTCACGCGACTCATCGCTGTTCATTCCGCGCTACGCAGCAACGAAGACAATCGATGTCATAACAGGTGCTGCACCAGCAATCCCTATTCCGCGCAGACGCCGAATAGTAAAGAAACCCGCACCGCAAGCAACAGACGCAACTGCAGCAGGAGGTACAGCTATTACTCCTGATACGGCTGCACCTGGCACGACAGCAGACGGAGCAGCAGCACAAAGTTCGTCATCAGCAGCAAACGGAGAGAACGGCACGCCGTCAGAAGGCAGTCTTTCCGCCGCAGGCGAAGCGCAGAACGCAGACGGAACAACAGACAGCGGAACTGCAGCTGACAGTGAACTCTATGATGACAGCACCGACTCATTATCAGCAGACGACTATGAAGATATAACCGCGCCGGCAGCAGCAACTGATACAGCTACAAAATCGGCCGCGACAACAGCAACAACGACTTCAGCTGCAACAACAACACAAACAACATCTGCGACAGCGAAAACACCAGTAACGACGACATCTGCAGCAACCAGTTCTGGAACAACGACAACATCTTCAACGGTCACAACGACAGCAACAAACGCTGCAGCTTCACCGACAACGACACATACTGCTACCACAACATCCGCGGCAGGAGCGTCAACCGCAACAAAAACACCAGCGACGACAACTACCTCATCAGCATCAAGCTCTGCTGCGGTACCGGCAACAACATCCACTGCAACACCCGTAGTCACAACGCCGGCGGCAACGGCAACTTCAACATCTTCTTCATCAACATCGTCATCATCTGCGACGACAGGGACAGCACAATGACACTCAACGAGCTTGCATCATATTTTAATACGTTTCTTCATATTGAAAATTTCCCGGCAGATCCTTCACGAAACGGCATACAGATTTCAAACAGTGCCCCCGATTCAAAGCAGATTACAAAAGTTGCTTTCGCTGTCGACGCATGCGAAGACACTGCTCTCAAAGCAGCTTCTGAAGGAGCACAGCTCCTGTTTGTCCATCACGGTTTGTTCTGGGGCGGATGCGACACAATCACAGGCATCCATTATAAACGAATTGCTTCATTCATAAAAAATGACATCGCTCTTTTTGCCGCACATATTCCGCTCGACGCTAATCTTGAAGTGGGAAACAATGCAGGAATCGCACAGGCAATCGGTCTTACAAATGTGCAGCCGTTCGGCACGTGGCGCGGCATGACGCTCGGTACAATCGGCACTCTGCCGCACGTGCTCTCGCTTGATGAACTCGCTGCAAAACTCCCGTTCACAGGCTCTCATCTTCTTCCGTTCGGTAAAAAAGAAATCAGGACTGTCGCAATTATTTCCGGCGGCGCAGGCGAAGATTTTGAGCAGGCTGTTGAAGCCGGCGCAGACGCGTACATCACCGGCGAAGTCGGTCACGAGGACTTTCATCCGATTGAAGAAAACGGCATCAATGTGATTGCGGGCGGACACTACAACACAGAGACGTTCGGTGTCCGGCTTGTTATGAAAAAACTTGCAGCGGAAAAAAAGCTCGAAACAGTGTTCCTCGACTTTCCGACAAAACTTTAATTTTTGTCATAACGTCGATTTACAAAATAACGCAGTTACTGGACGCACTCCTTTTTTATCAATATACTTCTATTCCTATGGCAACAGATACTATCACCGTGCAGATGAAGCCGGCGCATCCGAAAGCAGCAAAAATTCTTCCTCTTATTCTTTTTGCCGCTGTTATTATCATCGATCAAGTTTCTAAATATCTCGTCGTAAAAAATATACCGCTGTATTCAATCGGCGCATCTTACTTCGGAGATTTTCTGCGGATTGTTCATGTGAATAATCCTGGAATCGCATTCAGCATCGGTCAGGGATGGTCGACGACAATCAGAAGCGTTTTGTTCCGCGTACTGCCGCTTCTCGTCATTATCGTTGTGCTCGTTGTTTACTTCCGCAACGATACGTTCACCTGTCTCCAGCGCTGGGCAATTATGGGAATCGCAGGCGGCGGACTTGGCAATCTGATTGACCGCTTTTTCCGCGCAGAAGGCGTCGTCGATTTTATCGATGTAAAGTTCTTTGGTATTTTCGGACTCGACCGCTGGCCTACGTTCAACGCTGCAGATTCAGCCGTTGTTGTATGCGGCATTCTGCTTGTAATTTCATTTGCATTTTCAATTCATAAAAACGGAAATTAATTATGACGATTAAATCACGGTCATACCTTTTTGTTTTTATCGGAATGATTGTTAATATCATCATCACGATTACAATTGTCTCTGCGCTTACAATCGGTGTTCTTCTGCTTATGCTCAGAGTAATGCATGTGCCGACTGACTCAATCGCGCTTCAAGTTGTACTTCCGTTTGTATTTATCATCGGTCTTGTTCTTGGCCTGATGTGCTACACTCGCCTCGCAAGCTGGGTAATACGCACATTCCATATGGAAAACAAGCTCACGCCTGATCTCGTGCGCCGCTACAACAAATCAAAGAAAGACCGACTCTAACTTTCATACACAACGAATACACAAAAAAAATCCGGCACAACTGAAGTGTCCAATAACTGGAATGCACTTCACCATGCCGGATTTTTTATATCAATACCCGTCACTCATTGAACGGTTAACATCACGCTGATACAGCTCCTGATACACAAGGCTGCGCGTTTTGAGCATTTCCTTGATTTTCTGTGAGAACGGAATAAACCGCCAGAATATTCCGCGCACTTCTTTATCCATGCGCTGAACTCCGTCTGCTTCCTTCGTCATCCACAGAACATAGTCAGAAATAAAATATGACTTCAAATCACCTTTGAGCTTCTGCCCGTCAATCCACTGATAATACTGTCCGGTAAGTCCTTCCTCCATCCAGTAATACGAAGCCTTTTCCTTTGCAACCTGCCAGCGAAGATCTGCAACTGCCATGAGCAAAGAAATCTTAAGGTCGCGCGGGTACATCGGAACAACGATGCGTCCGCGGCTTGTAATGCGGTTGTAACGGTCGAACGGCTCCCAGCAGAATCCAAAGTCGCCGTATGTAGGCACAAGAATTACATACGGAACGATGCGGTGCGGCGTATTTTTGTGAATACGACAGAATGCACCCGGATCAACTGACTCAATCCATGCCATGATGTCGAGAACATTTTCACGGAATCCTGTCCCTTTCGGGATACAATGGAAAAATTCACGCGTAAAAATCGGGAACTGGTTTCCCTGGCGGCCGACTGTCATTTTTGCCATCTGGCGGACAGTGTTCATTTCTGTTGCAAGATCGCCTTTGCTTACTTCAATGACTTCGGGTCCTGCGCTCATTTTCTGCGTAAGTGTATCAGCAATATTGCGTGCTTCTTCATATTCTTTCAGATAGCCCGCAAGTTCTTTATCGTTCTTAAGCAATGCGTGAAGACGCTCGGTGATTTCTGCAAATACCTTTTTCTGCGCCTCAGAATAAGTCATCTTATGGGGCTCAAGTCCGATGTATGCAGGATGTTCGCAGAGCATGTCGATCCGGCTCTTAAGCTCTGTCTCCATCATCTGGCGCTCGCTTTCCTTCGCGTTCACGAAATTTTCTGAACTCTGCAGCTTTCCGTCATTCTTGCTTTTGAGCTGCATGAGCCGCTGCTGTTCCTCACTTTCTGTACCTGTTCCCGCTTTATGTGCAGGACGGACCTCATCAGTTGCGGACAGCGTAAGACGTCCGCTGGCTATTTCCTTGAACCATTCGTCGAGATAATAAACAGGTTCGCCAGTATCGTTATTAATAATCGATTTTGCGAACATAAGTTTTTGATCTGGTGTAAAAAGCGATGGAAGAACAACACCAAAACGAAGCATCATGCGCTTTGACTGAGGAATTGAAAAGCTTGCCATTTTAGGCGCAACAGATCGAACAAGTTCCCAGTATGCAGTAACAAGCTGCTGACGGTATACAGTGCGGTCCTTCGGATCCTGACACGTGAGGTATTTAGAAAGAACCTGATGAACACGCTGAGCGGATTCACCTTCTCCTGTTAATGCTGATTTATAGTAAGTCGGGTCATCAAAAATATGGTTAGGCTCATCCTCAAAAAATTTTGTAATCGGTTTGAACTGACGAACGCTCAGGTCAACATCAGGAACACCGCCTGCCGCTTCCTGTTTTTCAGGCACTTCAGTATCAGCATCGGGAATGTGCTCAAGGTCGACTTCAACTTCTTTTTCAAGCGGCACCATGTCTTCCGGCTTTGAGTTTTCTGTTTCGGCAAGAAGAGCAGCAATTGTTGGGTCTAAATCTGAATCATCCATTACATAATCTCCAATTCTTATTACATTTTATTATAACATGCAGAAACTGTAATCGCAATGTACAGAGAATTTCATGCAATATCCACAATGGAATCTGTACAAAGTGCTATTGCGCGCCTGATGTAAAGTCTTCGGAATGAAGGGATACTTCTCCGGAATGAAGGGTACGCTTTGTGCCATTTTCCAGCTGAACAACAAGACCCGCGCCGTCGTCGACATCGAGCACTTTTGCGCGGTATGGTGTTCCGCTCATGCCGGCTGCAGGATTTACAAAAAGTGTCTGGCCGATAAGGAACGAGCGCTTTCTGTATTCGGCAATCACTGCGGAATATCCGTCATCGCCTTTATCTGCAGCGTCGTATGCTGCAAGCAGCTCATGTACAACATGAGCGACAAGCTCGTTGCGGGTAACTGTGTTGCTTTTATCTGTATTGCTGCCGTCACGGGCAGCGGCAGTATTTTTTGCGGCGCATGCGCCTTCAATTGAACCGGCAACGCGCGCAAGCTTCGGAGGAAAACTGCCTTCTTTTATATTGATGCCAATGCCGACAATGGCTGCTTCAATCCGTCCTGTTTCAAAATTTGAAATACCCTCAGTAAGAATGCCGCATATTTTTTTACCGCCGGCGAACACATCGTTCACCCATTTGATTTCGCACGGAACGCCGTAGCAGCATTCAACTGCGCGGCACACAGCGACTGCTGCTGTTGCCGTCATAAGCGAAGGATTTTCTACTCCGCGCGACGGAGAAAACACGAGACTGAAATACACACCGGTGCCTGACGGAGAAACAAACGGACGACCCATGCGCCCTCTTCCTGCAGTCTGCTCGCCTGATGCGAACAGTGCGCGATGAAGCAATGCACCTGCTTTTGTAAGCGTACCGTCAGGTCCGCGGAATGCGCCGGCTTCCGCTGCACGTCTTTTAGCTTCTGTGTTTGTAGAATCGATTGTTTTAAAAGCACATACTACGCCAGGCTCTGTACCAAGACGTTTGAGTTCTTTTGCGATTTCCTCAGAGTCAAGAACATCAGGCTCAGAAGTAATGCGGTACCCTCTGTTTGTAACAGCATCGACAACGCATCCGTCTTCGCGGAGAGATGCAATCGCCTTCCAAATCGCTGTGCGGGAAACGCCGCAGAGTCCGGCCAGGTCTTCGCCAGAAACATATCCGCGGTCTGCATCAGTTAGAAGCGCATGTACTTTTTGTTTTGTTGTCATGATGCTGATTCCGCGCGCTTACGCGTTTTTCTTTCCAAGAAGAGTAAAGTCGTCAACGCCGGAACAGAAAGCAATGCCACTGCCCGGTTCAGACAAGCACGGAAGTGTGCGGATTGCATCAAGCACCGGCTGCATTTTATCGTGATCGACTACAATCATGAGCATTTCTTTTTCGGGGACAATGTGCATACCAAAAAATTTAGCGTCGCCCTCTTTTGCTGTTCCGCGCGCATTAATAATTGTGCCGCCGCCAGCACCGGCCTTTCGTGCTGCCGCCATCGCGTCGTCTGCATATCCCTTATTAAGAATGACAGAAATCATTTCATGTTTTGTCTGAGCGCTCATAGCGGTTTCTCCTCCGGTTACAACGCCGGTCTTAACAATTTTAGTAACATCAATAGAAAAAATAATTCCGAAGTGCTGAGTCTGTGTACTCGACGCAGAAACAATAGCATCAATCAATTGCTGCTTTGCATTTTCTTCTGTGATGATAAAAACAATATCTTTTGACGTGTCGCCAAGACCGAGCATAGCAAGAATTGCGCTCGACGCAACGCCGCGCCCCATAAGAACTGTACCGCCGACAGAGCCAGCCGCAACAGCTGCTCCCGTGATGAGTTCACCTTTATCATGCGGAACGATACTGACCAGAAGTCTGAACTGACTCATGATGCAGCCTCCCTGTGTTCTGCCTGCGGTGTTTTACCGCGGGACTTTCCATCTCTCATCGAAAACAAAATTCCCAGAATCTGAATAGCGATAAGCGGTGTCATAGCAACAAGCGCAATCACACCGAATGCATCTGTAGCCGGATTGCCGCCGCTCGCTGAAGAAACTCCGAGTGTAAACGAAAGAATAAACGTGCTCGTCATCGGGCCGCTTGCAACACCGCCGGAGTCGAACGCAATGCCGGTAAACAATTTTGAGCACTTGAGTGTAAGCAGAAGAGAAATTGCATATCCAGGCACAAGTATGTACCACAAGCTGAAGCGGTACAGAACGCGGCACATTGCGAGTGCGATCGAAAGGCCGACTCCAACACTGAGAGCTGCGAGCATCACTTTTCGTTTGATAGTACCGCCGCTCACGCTTTCAACCTGATCGGTAAGAACCCACACAGCGGGTTCTGCGCAGACAACGACAGCGCCGAACACAAATCCAACAGCAATCACAAGCGCTTTCCATGCCGGACTTGATGACGCATGAGAGCCAAGCATTTCGCCAAGCTCGCGCCCCGCAGGCATGAATCCGCCGTTGACACCGACAAGGAAAATAATAAGACCGATGTATGCGTAAACCAAACCTTTAATAACACGACGAGCCTGATACGGCGGCATTTTAAGAAGCAGAACCTGAAACACAAGGAACATTCCGACAAGCGGTGCAAGCGCCATTGAAACTTCCTTGATGACTGAAGGCACAAGAGACGTAAACGGGCTGATGACCGCAGAAACACTCAGCGCAGCAGTCTGAACAGTAGCACCAGAGGCTGCAGAACCGGCGGCACCAGAGGCAGTATTCGCAGCAGCAGTTACCGCAGGCTCCACATTCGCGGGATTAATCCGCGCAAGGATGATTCCGTAAAGGCACACGGCTGCAATCGGTCCGATTGACGCAATGCCGGTAAGACCAAAGCTGTCGTCCTGCGAGCCGCCGCCTGGTCCTTTCTGTTCCTTCGAGCGGACAGCTGCAACGCCTACGCCGAGCGACATGATGAACGGAACCGTCATCGGTCCTGTTGTCGCTCCGCCGGAATCAAAAGCAACTCCCTGAAATTCAACGGGTGAAAGAAATGCCAGAATGAAAACCAAAACGTATGAGACGATAAGAAGCACGCGGAGCGAAAGAGACATCACCGTGCGGAGAAGTCCGAGCGCGACGAAAAGACCGATGCCCGCCGCAATCATAAGGACGAGGCCCCATTTGTTTACATTCGGGCTGACGCTCCGGATCTGATCGGCAAGGACCTGAACATCAGGCTCCGCAATTGTCACGAGAAATCCAATCACAAAGCTCACGCTGAGCAGAAGCGGAAGGCTTCGTTTTTCGGTAAGGGCAGCGCCGCTCCGCTCGCCGATCGGCATAATACCGATGTCAACGCCGAGCAGGAATACTGTTAATCCAAGAATAACAAGTATGCCGCCGATTACAAATTTAATAAGAACTGCAGGCTCAAGATGAACGACAGTCAATCCGAGCAAGATTACTATCGCCATGATGGGAGAGACCGAAGTAAGTGTTTCTTTAAATTTCTGCAGTAAGTTCATCTATAAACAATCCCCGCAGCCGCAGAACGGCTGTTCTTTAGTAGTATTAATAATTCAATTTTATTTGTAGCAGTTCCAGCCAGTCTTCTCGATGCCGTCGACCCATTTCTGTGCCCACTGTTTTGCGCCTTCGAGATCGTGGTCGCGGTAATTGCCGCATTCTTTTTCTGTAGCTGCAGGAACAGGCTTGTCCCACACGGCAACTTTTTTCATTACGTTGAGCATATGCTCAGCGATATACGCTTCGTCGTGGTCACCCCAGAGCGTAAAATAAAAGCCTGTGCGGCACCCCATCGGGCTAAAGTCAATCACGCCTTTAAGCTCGTCACGGATATACTCCGCAATCAGATGCTCAAGCGTATGCACAGCGCCTGTCGGCATACACTCCTTGTTCGGCTGGCAGAAGCGGATGTCAAATTTTGTTACAACGTCTCCGTTTCGTCCCACTTTTTTTGCCGCAAGACGGACAAACGGCGCCGTCACTTTTGTGTGGTCGAGATTAAAGCTGTCGACGTTATATTTTTTCTTTGGTTCAGTAGTTTCGTTATCCATAAAATTTCCTCCGCAATGCGGTTTGATTATATCATTTTTAGCGCTGCTGTTACCACCAGTGCGCTCATTGTTCCTGCAGTCTTGTCGTTAAACTTATACGTTGCCTCTTCTCCGTCGTCAGCCATATCGCTTATACAGCGGATAATCGCAAACGGTATTTTGTTGAGGTAGCATGCATGCGCAATCGCAGCGCCTTCCATTTCGACGCACGCAGGATTGCACAGCTCGCGGATGTGATTCTTAGCTTCGCGGCTTGAAATGAACTGGTCACCGCTTGCCACACGTCCTGCAATCAGTTTATGCGTGCCGAATTCACCTTTTCCGTTCTGCTCATCAAATGATTTCTGAACTGCAGACACAATCGAGGGGTCAGCCTTAAAAATCGAAAGCTCCATCTGAGGAATGACCGTCGGTTTATAGCCGAATCCGGTAACATCAAAATCGTGATACAGAGCGTCTGTTGAAACGACCATATCGAGAACGCCGAGACCGTGAGCCATGGCGCCCGCAATTCCGGTATTGAGTACATGAGTCACCCCGAACTGAGTGATAAGGCGCTGGGCGCAAAGCGCGGCATTCACTTTGCCGATTCCGCTCTTTACAACAACAACAGGCACACCGCTGATAATTCCTTCATCAAAATGAAGCCCGGCTGCGTCAGTTTTGACGACAGAATCATGACCTTCCGGCGCAGACATAACACTGCGGAGGAACTCAAGCTCGACATCCATAGCGCCAATAATTCCAATCTTTTTCATAAAATACTATCCTTTTGCATAATTTTGTGTCATTTTGCGGTAAAACGCAATAATTGCGTAATTTTCTTCAAATTTCTATTGACTAAAAAAATATAATATCGTATATTTCATCCAGCAGCAAGAAAGTTTTGAAAAGGGTCGCAATTTATCCTCCTTTAGCGGCCCTTTTCTATTTTAAACAGCTTGTGCTATAGTATACCATACATTTCTACGGGGAACATCTCCCCTCCTGCACACAAATTACACATTTATAAGGAGATTCCAATGATTACATTCAACAAAGACCAGAAAAAGAATGATTTAGGCGGCGGAGTGACACGCAAAGTCCTTTCGTATGCCAAAAACATTATGATATGCGAAATGACATTCAAAAAAGGCGCAGTCGGCGCGCTTCATCACCATCCGCATGAACAGATCGGCTATGTTGTGAGCGGTTCTTTCGAAGTCACTGACAGCGGCAAAAAAACGGTAATCCATGCGGGCGACACATACTATGAGTCACCGAATGCGGAACACGGCGTCGTTGCGCTTGAAGACAGCGTTCTGATTGACGTGTTTACACCGATGCGCGACGAGTTTGTAAAGAAATGAAAACAGAAATTATTAATCTGCCGGTACAGTACCGGGGAAAAATCGACAACCATAACTACACGCCCACACTCACGACGTACATACTCGACAATTACAATACGCTCGATCCAAAACGGACGCGGCCGCTTGTAATTGTGTGTCCGGGCGGCGGATACGCGCATCTTTCTGTGCGCGAGGCTGAACCGATTGCAGTGCGCATGAATGCCCTCGGATTCCACGCTGCAGTTCTCAAATACAGTCTTGCGCCTATGGAATATCCGGCTGCTCTGTGCGATGCAGCGGAAGCAGTTTACTATGTGCGCTCGCATGCAAAAGAATGGAATGTTGATCCCGATAAAATAATTATGTGCGGATTCAGCGCAGGTGCTCATCTTGCTGCAAGCCTCGGCTGCTTCTGGAACGGAAAAGCGGCAGAAGACGCATCAGACACAGCCAGTGCATCAGGCGCGGGCGGCACAATCGATGCGACTGCTCCCCTCATCTCACAGTTTCTGCCGTACAGCGCGGAAGAAATAAAGCCGAATGCGCTTCTGCTCGGATATCCGGTAATAACTGCGGGTGAATTCTGCCACAACGGTTCAATCGTAAACGTGCTCGGCGAAAAAAATAAATCACACCGCGACTGGGTGAGCATTGAGAATAAAGTTTCTGCTGACGTGCCACCGGTATTCATGTGGCAGACAGCCGTCGACGAAGCTGTTCCTGCAGAAAACAGCATGATGTTCGCGTCTGCGCTCAAGCGCGCAAAAGTTCCGTTCGAATACCACCTGTTTGCACGCGGCGTTCACGGTCTCGCTCTTGGCACAAAAGAAACATGTGTTCCCGGCGGCAGAACAGTTGAAGAAGAATGCGCATGCTGGCCTGATTTGTTCTACAGCTGGCTCCGCGGTTTTTGGACTATCCTGTAGTCATAAAAATTCAGTATATTGGAACTATGAAAACATCAAAAAAAACAATTTCCTCGATTCCGCACTGGAATCTTGATTCTCTGTATCACTCTCTTGAAAGTGCAGAATATAAACAGGCTGTTGCCGACTATAAAACCGGGATGGACAATCTCGACGCACTGCTCGGCAGCGCAAAAGAATTCACGCGCGCTGGCAATGAGAACTTTGACTTTCCGGCATGGCTTGCAAGCTATCTCGATGCAGACAACACGGTAAGCGCGCTGTCGAGCACACTCAATGCATACGCGTATGCAATCTACTCAACAGATACAACAAACACTGCCTATCTTAACAATATTTCGCGCATCGAAGAAATGGGACTCCGTTCAGAGCAGCAGGATCTTACATTCAAGTCTCTGCTTGTTTCTCACACAAAGTATCTTGATGAATTCTACAAACGTTTTCCAAAATATGATTCATACAAATATCTGATTCAGGAAGCAATCGACGAGACTGCACACCAGATGACAAACGCAGAGGAAAATCTCGCATCAGACTTACAGCGAACCGGCGGAGACGCATGGGGAAGACTTCACGAGCAAATTATCAGCAATCTCAAGGATGATAAAACAAAGAAGACGTTCAACGAACTGCGGAACGACGCATACTCACCAAAAGCCGCGCTGCGCAAATCATCATACGAAAAAGAAATTGAATTATTAAGACAGAATGAGATTGCCATATCAGCTTCGCTTAATAATTTAAAAGGCGAAACAGTCACTCTTAACAAGAGACGGCACTGGAACGAAGCTATTGACCGCGCGCTTGCCAGCAGCCGCATGAGCCGCAAAACACTGGACGCTCTCATTACTGCTGTAGAAGAAAGCCTGCCGGTATGGCGCGACTATCTTCAGACAAAGGCTACGATGCTCAGAAAAGCTGGAGCTACAGCAAGCACAACTGCCGGTACAAAAAAGCAGCCGGGAATCGCATTCTACGATTTGTTTGCACCGCTTCCTTCGCCTGTCACACGAAAATCCGCAGCCGCAAAAAAAACGGCATCAGATAAAAACTCGCTTCTCAACCGCACATGGACATTCAGCGAAGCGAAAGACTACATCATCGAGCGGTACTCAAGTTTTAGTCCGGCGATGGGCGCATTTGCAAAGCAGGCATTTGAAAACAACTGGATTGACGCTGAAGTCAGACCGGGGAAAGTCGGCGGCGCATACGACCAGGATTTTGCTAAAGGACATCAGAGCCGCATTCTTTCAAACTTCACCGGTGCGTTCAGCGATGTTATCACGCTTGCGCATGAACTCGGACACGCCTATCACTTCTCCTGCATGAAAGGAAAAGACTGCGCGTTCTTCAACTATCCGATGACGCTTGCAGAAACAGCATCAACATTCGCTGAAACAATTGTTAAGCAGGATGTCATTTCTAAAACAGAAGGATTCGATAAAAAGAAAATCATCGAAATGGACTTGCAGGATGTATGCCAGGTTCTCGTCGATATTCTCTGCCGTTATTATTTTGAGCAGAGCGTTTTCAGCGAGCGCGCAAAAGGTGAACTGAATGCAGAAGACTTCTGCCGTCTTATGCGCGATGCACAGGAACGGAGCTACGGCAACGGACTCAACAGCGAGCGACACGAATACATGTGGGCCGTCAAATCTCACTACTACAGCACAGGCCTCGACTTCTACAACTTCCCGTATGCATTCGGGCAGCTGTTCGCAGCCGGACTGTACGCGCGGTATCTTAAAGAAGGAAAATCATTTGCCGATACATACGCATCACTTCTTGCAGACACCGGCTCGATGAGCTGCGAAGACTTGTGCAAAAAAGCAGGATTCGACATCACATCTCCGTCGTTCTGGAAATCAGGCATCGAGATGTACAAAAAAGAACTGGACGAGCTGAAAAAATAAATTACACCGTTGAATTAAAGCAAAATGTACCCCGGAAGTCGGACAAATGTTCAATCTTCCGAGGTACATTTTTTTATTCAGCGGAATGTATTTCTTCGCCCAAGCTGAATCTTACCCATTCCGTTATATTGACGGCGTGATCGCCTACGCGCTCCAGATACTTTGCTATCATCAGCGTATCAAGCGCACGCTCGCCCAATGAACGGTTGCGTTTTACGCCGCTTGTTATCATTTCCAGAATATCGCTCTTCACACTTTGAAAAAGCGTGTCGACTTCGTCATCCATTGCAGCTACTTGTTTTGCAAGTGTCGCGTCCTGACGCACAAATGAATTCACACTGCCCGTAACCATTCTGATAACAGCATCGGCCATCGCAGCAATGTGCCTGCTGTTGCTGGAAACATCATGCCGGTTATCGCCGTCCGCACTGCTGCCTCTTGCATCATCTGTATCGTTCACAGAAGCAGAATGCGCAGCCGGCGAAATAGTATACGCTGTGTGATTTAACAATTCTGCGATGTCGCTGCCCTGGTCACCGATGCGCTCCATGTCCGTTATCATTTTGAGCGCCGCTGATATTGTGCGCAAATCTTTTGCAACAGGCTGCTGCTGCAAAAGGAGCTTCATGCATAGATTTTGAATTTCGCGCTCTTTTACATCGATGTCTTTTTCAAGCTGGATTGCGCGATCGCCGAGTGTGCGCTCTCCTGTTAAGAGCGCCTGTGTTGCGCATGTAATGCAGTCTTCGCACTGAGCGCCCATGAGAATAAGACTGTCGTTCAATTCTTTAAGCTGATTGTCAAAAGTCGTGCGCATTTCAACCGAACCTCCCTGTGATGTAATCTTCTGTTTTCTTATCTTTCGGCGTGCTGAAAATCTGTTCAGTGTCGCCGTATTCAATTACTTTGCCGAGCAGGAAAAATGCAGTCTTGTCGCTCACGCGCGTTGCCTGCTGCATATTGTGAGTAACAATTACAATCGTGTACTGTTTTTTTATTTCGCTTATTAAGTCTTCTATTCGGCCTGTGCTGATCGGATCAAGCGCACTCGTCGGTTCATCCATGAGCAGAACTTCCGGCTCAACGGCAAGCGCGCGCGCAATGCAAAGACGCTGCTGCTGCCCGCCGCTTAAACCAAGCGCACTTTTATACAGACGGTCTTTAAGCTCGTTCCATATTGCGGCTTCCGTGAGCGCGCGCTCAACGATGTCATCAAGTTTGCTTCTGGTTGTAATTCCGTGCGTGCGCGGTCCGTACGCAATGTTGTCGTACACGCTCATCGGAAACGGATTTGGTTTTTGGAACACCATGCCGACGCGCTTGCGAAGCATATTCACGTCGATGCCGCTGTAAATATTTTTTCCGTCGAGCAGAACAGTGCCTTCAATCCGGCATCCTTCCACAAGGTCGTTCATGCGGTTAAAAGTTCGGAGCAATGTTGATTTGCCGCACCCGCTCGGTCCGATGAACGCGGTGATTTGATTTTCCGGTATCGCAATGTTTACATTGTACAATGCCTGAAAATCACCGTAGAACAAATTCAGATTTGTAGTATTCAGCTTCATGCGACAAACATACGGCTGGCATATGCGGAGAGTGTTATCTGATTGTTAGAAATCTGTTAAAATTGCGCGGTTTATAAAACTTTTATTTTTTCTTTGTCGCTGTTTTTTACAGAATACAGCGCGCGGTCTGCACGGTTTATCGACTCATGAGTCGACTCGCCTTTTTTGTAATCAGCAATACCTATGCTCAGACGGACATGCTCTTTTTTAATCATATCGTTCAAGAAGTTGCAAAAATCTTTTTGAATCATTGCACACACAGCCTTAACACTTTCGATTGTGGTGCCGGTGAATGCAAGAAGAAATTCATCTCCGCCGTAGCGGAACGGAAGAAATGACTCCGAACTTCTGCTGCGAAGAATCTTTCCAAGCCCAAGCAGAACGGCATCGCCTGTTGCATGCCCCCATGTATCGTTCACTTTTTTAAAATGGTCGATGTCGATCATTACAAAAACAACAGGGCGTTTTTCTTCGTCGATATAATTGCGCAAAGCACGCCTGTTATGAAGACCGGTAAGCGGATCAAGCGTAACCTGTTTTTTAAGCTCATCAACCTGATGACGCTGGCTCGCCATATATTCAAGCCGCTTCTCTTCCCATTTTATTATTGCAATGACAGTAATGCATGCGCTGATTAAAAATACAAGAATGATAATAATATTTGTACGATAAAGATTATTTTTTTGAGCAGAAGAATCCCAGTGATTAAAAAATCCGATAAGACCGCCGCTTATCTCTATAAAAAGAGATGTAACGACGGTAAGCAGAACATCACCGTACATAGCAGTAAGCGCAACGGCAACCATGCTGCCGGCAAACACCGCAAGAAAAAAATCATGCAGATAGAAAACACAGATGAATAAAACAGCAAATCCAAGCGACATGATGTAATTTTTAACAGTACAGCTGAAACATTTTTGCCTGAGTAAAATAGAGACTACAGAATTAAGAATGAGATAAGTAACAGCCGGAACAATCACATATTTCCGCAGATAGTCTGAAACTGAATTAATCAAAAAACCGGTATAGGGAATGCAGAAAAACATAACAAGCTCACAGAGAAAAACAGAGACGCTGAGGACAATCATAATTTTGTGATGTGCCGAACGCCATTTGTTTTGTAATGAAGTTTTCTCTGACTGAATGAATTCGATTGTTTCCTCATCCATGGCTATAAATTATAGTACAGGTTATGCCATTTGACTATTAAGACATTCTTTTTTTACACTATTTTCCGCTCGTTTTTTTGACTACAAAATGCTCAATACAGTCGCTCGCTCCGTTCAGCAGAAGCACAATTCCTAGCAGGACAACAGCCGTTGCATACGATTGCCCTGTTGCAAGACCTTCGCACCAGAGCGAGTACAGATGAACAGAAAGCGTGCGGCCGCTTCCCATAAGATTTTCCGGCACATGCGCTACAGTTCCTGCCGTATAGATGAGCGCAGCAGTTTCGCCTACAATTCGTCCGATGCCGAGAACAACGCCAGCTACAATTCCCGGAAGCGCTGCAGGAATCACAATTTTAAAAATGGTGCGAAGTTTTCCAGCACCAAGCGCAAAGCTCGCCTCGCGGTAAGAATCAGGAACAGCAAGAATAGCTTCTTCCGAAGTGCGCATCACAATGGGCAGAATCATAATTGCAAGCGTGCAGCATCCTGCAAGTTCTGAATATCCCCAGCCAAGCGATGTGACAAAAAACAGAAAACCAAAAAGGCCATAGACAATTGAAGGAATGCCTGCAAGTGTTTCCGTCGTGAGCCGGATTATTTTTACGAGTTTCGAGCCGCGCTTTGCATATTCGGCAAGGAAAACCGCAGAACCGATTGCGACAGGAACAGCAAGCACAAGTGTAATTACCGTAGATACAATCGTATTAATAAGAGCAGGAAAAAGCGATGCGTTTTCGCTCGTATATTTTAAGCTGAACAAACCGGCATTGAGATTCGGAATTCCTCGTACCAGAATATACACAACAATCGTAATCACAACTGAAGCGGTAAGTCCGGCAGCGCCGCATACAAGCGCGCGCAAAATACGGGATTGAAATGTCTGTGTCATATTTTCCCCTGTGCCTTATTCTTGAGCACCGAACACACAATATTAATAATTAATATGAAAGCAAACAGAACAACAGCTGTTGCAATCAGCGCACCGCGGTGCAAATCCGCAGCATATCCCATTTCGAGCACAATGTTCGATGTCATTGTGCGCACGCCTTTTGTTAATCCGCGCGGCATCACAGCCTGATTTCCGGCAACCATGATAACGGCCATCGTTTCGCCAACTGCGCGTCCAAGTCCGAGCACAATAGCAGCGGTGATTCCCGAACGTGCTGCCGGAAGTTCCGCGCAGAATACGCTCCGTTCCTTGCACGCGCCGAGCGCAAGCGATCCTTCATAATAACCGGACGGCACCGCGCGGATTGCAGACTCGCTCACGCTTGTCACTGTTGGCAGAATCATAATCGCAAGAACAATCGAAGCTGCAAGAATCGACGTGCCGCTTCCGCCTGACACATCGCGGATCATAGGGACAATCACCGTAAGCCCGAAAAAACCGTACACAACAGACGGAATTCCTGCAAGAAGACGGACACCGCTTTCAAAAACACGATACAGGCGCTTTGGGCAGAACCGCGCCAAATACACAGCCGAGAGAAGCGCAACGGGAACTCCGAGGATGAGTGCGCAGAGTGTTACCACAATGCTTCCTGCAATCATCGGGAATATTCCGTACACATCAAGCGACGGCTTCCATCTCATGCCGGTCAGAAAATTACCAAGCCCGATTTTCTGCATTGCCGGCACGCCGTTCGCAAACATGAACACGCATATCAGAATAACTGCACAAATCGAAACGCACGCTGCAATTCCAAATACGATGCGTGCCGACTGTTCACGAACAGCGTTCTTATTCATTTTACCTGACCCCACTTCGTAATTGTTCCTGTGTAGATTCCTTTGATAGAATCCTTTGCAACATTGCTTACCGGATTAACAAGATTGACAATCACCGCAATGCCGTCTGTTGCTATCACTGTACCCTGCACGCCTTTTGCAGTCTCGCTGTCTTTGAGCGCGCGGCTTGCCATGCCGATATCGCATACACCGCTGATTGCGCTGTTTACGCCTGTTGTGCTGTCAGACTGCTGCACTTCAACAGATACTCCGGGATTGCGTGTCTGATAGTCCTCAGCAAGTTTTTCCATGAGCGGAGTAACAGAGCTTGAACCTGCAACAGTCACCTTACCTTTCTTGCCAGTCGCCATATATCCTGGATTTTTTGCAGCAGCAATGTATCCGTTCTTTTCGGCAATAGCCTGTCCGTCAGAAGAAAGAATGTAGCGGATAAAGTCTGATGCAACGTCAGAGACACCGCTTGCTTTTGTGACAATGTTGAACGGGCGGCATACTTTGTATGAACCGTTCTTAATATTCTGTGCAGTTGCTGCAGCTCCGTCGATTTTGAGAGCCTTTACTGTCTTGTTAAGAGAACCAAGTGAAATATATCCGATTGCAAATTTGTTGCCTGCAACAGAAGTCATTGCAACTTCAGTGCTGTTTGTTATGTCAGCAGAATCAACTGTCATATCGACTTTCTGCCCCTGGGCATTTTTCTGTTCAACACCGAACAGTTCGATGAAAGCACCGCGCGTACCGCTTCCTTCCTCGCGGCTGATTACAGTGATTGCCTTTTTTGCAAAATCATCTGTTTTGTTTGAGTTACCGTTGTTCCACGGCCAAGCGCTCAGGCTCGAAACTGCGGCAACTGCCATTACACATGCAGCACCGATTAATTTAAGTGTTTTTTTCATTTCTTGTACCTCCGAGTACACGCCAAAGATAGAAACGTAAAGTAAAAGATGCGTGAAAGGAGTGTTAAAAATGTGTTAGATTCAACGATTTGTATTTTTAATTTACTTTAAAAATCGTGGTATACTAAAGAAATGAGCAGACACAGAGTTAACAGCTTTTTCTTTCTATTAATATCCTTATTTGCACTATCATTTTTTAATCCGGCGCTTGTTTCTGCAGAAGCAATTCCGTCCAGAACAATACGAATAGGGATTTCGGAATATCCAAGCTATGCATACAAAAATGCCGACGGCAGATATGACGGTATCGATGTTGAATATGCGTATACGATTGCTCAGTACGCAAATCTTTCTATACAATTAACGCTTATTCCTGACGCAGAAACATATTTTAAATCGCTCGATGACGGCAGAGTAGACATATTGTTCGATGCAATCAAAACGAAACAACGCGAAAAAAAATATTTATACAGCGAATACGAAACAGGAAGCACACCGCTTGCAGTCTATGTAAGAAATGATGATGACCGGTTTGACTACGGCAATATTTCTCAGCTCAGCAGTCTCGTGTTCGGTTCGGAAAAAGACAGCTACGTCACTTCTATTTTTATTTCCTACTGCAAAGAACATGGATTCACGCCAAAAGTCATTGAGTACGCAGACAGCTCAAAAGTAAATCAAGCATTAGACGCCAAAAAAATTGATGCAGGTGTTTACGGCACCGATGTTGTGGAAGGATACCGGACGATTATCACTTTCGAACCAACACCGTACTATATCATCTGCAGGAAAGGTGATGCAGCTCTTAAAAACAGAATCGATGAAGCAATGAGCGAGCTTCTTTCAGAAAATCCTCTTTATAAAACAGAATTAGTTGAAAAATATACACCTGAGAACCATGTAATGGATGCGCTTACCAAGAGCGAAAAGGAATATATCAAAAATAAACAGAATATCAGAATCGCAGTTATTAAAAATGATGCACCTTATTTTAACATAGAAGGAAAATCATACACAGGAGTTTTTCCTGACTATTATAAAGAAATTGAAAATCTCACAACACTGCACTTTGTTTTTTTTGCATACAACAATCAGAAAGAGGCAATTGACGCAATAAAAAACGGTACTGCAGATCTTCTTGCGCTATACAGTGACAGTCATAGTGCAGCTTATGAATCAGGTCTCCGCCTTACAAGTCCGTATACAACAGTAAACGCAATGCTTATGACCCATGCCGGCGCAGGGTACAACTCCATTAAACGAATTGCTGTAAAAGAACGCTCGCTTGCTCTCGTTAAACTCCGCGGAGGTTTTTCATCAGATATCGAATTCGTTCCATGTGTAAATGCGCGTGAATGTTTTAAAGCGCTCAAATCAGGTAAAGCAGATGCACTGATCGCAGGTCTTCCGAGCGTCACATGGCTCTCAAATCAGACAAACTCTTCGTTGTATAAATCAACAACACTTGCATCTATGGACTTTGAGCTTCATGCAGCCGTAGCTTATAACAACGAACTGCTTTGTTCCATATTAAATAAAGCAATTCATGCAACAAAATATAACTTCAACAGCATTATCTCGCGCAATTCTATTGAGGAAAGTAATTTTGTATCATTTATTTCGCGCATTCCTCCGGCGCTCATGGTAGTCGCATTCGCTGTCCTTTTTACAATCATACTCATGCTGTTTTTTATACTCTTCACGCTCGCCCGCAGACAACGAGAGAAAGCAGCAGTTGAAGCACAGCGCGCACAGAACAGAGAGCGCCAGGCACAGCTTGATACTCAGGCAAGAAGCACAGAAATGCGCAATCAGTTCTTCTCAAACATCAGTCATGACATGAGAACACCGCTCAATGCAATTATCGGATTTTCAAATCTCGGTATGAAAACAGCTATCGATCCAAATACAAAAGATTGCCTTAACAAAATTCAGGCATCAGGAAAACTCCTTCTTGAACTTATTGATGACACTCTCACTATTTCGAAAATTAACAGCGGTAAGCTTAGACTTAACAAAATGCCAATTGAATCAGGAAATTTATATGAACCGCTCATTGTTCCTGTCCGTGCATCTGCCGAACTCAAAAACATTTCTTTTACCGTACACGACACATCAGCAAAACGAATTGTTGTTGCAGATATGCTCAATGTACAAAAAATTCTGCTCAATCTTCTTTCAAATGCAGTCAAATACTCAAGGGAAAACGGCAAAGTTGAATTCACAATCAAAGACGAACAGGTAAAAAATAAAAGTAATATCGTTTTTACAATTTCAGACAACGGTATCGGCATATCAGAGTCATTTCTGCCGCACATTTATGAACCGTTCATACAGGAACAGCGGTATGCAGATATTTCTGCCGGCACGGGGTTAGGGCTTTCCATCGTTAAAAATCTTGTCGATATGATGGATGGCACAATTGATGTACAAAGTATTGTTAACGAAGGAACGACTTTCACTGTGCATCTTCCGTTTGAAAACACAACACAGCAGCCTGAAAAAAATTCTGCTAACGAATCAATTATTAATTTATCCGGTCTCAATGTTCTTTTGTGTGAAGACAATGTGCTCAACTCAGAAATTGCAGTAACACTGTTAAAAGAAAAAGGAATGAAAGTAACTGCTGCAATGAATGGTCAGGAAGGGATCGACACTTTTATTGAGAGCAAAGAAAACGAATTTGATCTGATTCTGATGGATCTTCGGATGCCTGTTATGAATGGTTACGAGGCAGTTCACGCAATCAGAAGCATGAACCGGCATGATGCAAAAAAGATTCCTATTATTGCTATGACAGCAGATGCATTTGAAGATGACGCAAAAAAATGTTTCGAATGCGGCATGAATGCGCACATCACGAAACCTATTGATCCGGATAAATTATTCCGTGCAATTTCTATGCTCATAGCAGACACCGCAAAATAATGTCAGAACGTATGAGTCCAGCTTAAAGCCAGACGGTATAAGATAAATTCGCTGCCGCTGTACGTCAGGAGTGGCTCATCATCCTCACTGTTGTGCGCTTCTTCAAAACTGCGGCGAGTTTTAAAGTTGAGCATAAAGTACACTGAGTCTTTTTTCGTAAACAAAACCTGCATAAGCGGATTCACATCAATCTGCATAAAACTTCCGTTGTAATCATCATATAATTCTGCATAATCATTTTTATTAAAATGGCCTTTGCCCGAAATATTTACACCAACCATCGAAACTGCACGCGGAAGACGATAAGCAAGTATATAATTCTGCACATACTGCAGACCGTCAGCGAGTCCTTTTGTCGTAGCCCATTCCCACACATCGCAGTCAGAGCCTGCATTAACAAGATTAACAAAATCAATTTCACATGATGCAACAGCGATTATATGATGCCACTCTCCCGGCCACAAAGCCGCAGCATCAAACTGAAGCGTTCCGCACGCCCATAAATTCGTATACCATGTTTTGAACGGATCAAGATTTGTGTATTCGCGCTTTGCCGGATTATATGATGCCATTCCCTGAAAGCTGCCGGCATTCCAGCCAGTTCCAGCCATTGCGCCGGCCGATACAGTACAAAATGCAACAGGTGTGAATGATACAGAAATTTTGGGAGTGATAGAAACAATATTTGCCGTAAGACCAGCGTCTATCACGACGTTATTGCCTTTTAGAAGCGCGCCGGTGCCGAATGGAAGCATAACTGTATACTTTGCATGAATAGTGTCCTGAAACTGAAGTCCGTCATACGGACCGGTGACCGGTGCAAAATGTGTTCCGCCAGAAATATAGTCTGACTTGGGATAATAGGCGAAATCGAGCACCGAGCTGAATGACCATTCTCCGCCGTACACTGCGACAGATGCGCACAAAAACAAGCAGCTTAGGACAGCGGCAAACAGTTTTTTCATAATCATCCTTCGTAAAGTATTAGAGTCAGTGTCCTTTATTATACGCAAATTTATGATATAATCAAAACGTATTTTCATTCTTCAATTTTTCAAAAGAAAAAGAATAAGAGCAAAAAAAATGATTACTAATAGTGATTCTCTCAGCAATTCATCAGCAGCTGATGCTGTAAATATGCGTAACTACGGAATCGATTTACTTAAAATTTTCTCAATGATGATGATTGCCGTCCTCCATATTCTTGGTCAGGGCGGTGTCATTAATTATTCGCATCCGCTTTCTGCATCGTATGAGGCAGCATGGTTTCTGGAGACGATGGCATTCGGGGCAGTCAACTGTTTTGCTATGGCAAGCGGATATGTCGGTGTAAAATCAAAATTCAAACCGGGGCGCATTGTTGAGCTTTGGCTGAATGTCATATTCTACACAATTCTCATCACACTTCTTTTTTCAAAAATAATGCCCAAATCTGTGGAAAAATCTGACTGGCTCAAATCATGCTTTCCTGTCTGCTCATCGACATACTGGTACTTTACCGCATACTTTGGCATGTGCATTCTTTCGCCTGTTATGAACAGAGGGCTTTCTGCTCTCAACGCTCATTCCGCAAAACAGATTCTTGCAGCCATCATTATCATTTTTTCATTTCTTCCAACGATAACAAGGAACGACATCTTCATTACAAAATACGGATACAGCATGATATGGCTTGTCATTCTTTACATTGCAGGCGGGTGTTTGAATATAGCCAGCAATAGTCAAACTGATTCTGACCAAAAACATAAAATTAATACAGTCATAATGGTAACTTCATGCATGACAATATGTATCATCTGCATATTTTCTGCATGGAAACTCAAATATGCACTAGAAAAAAAACCGTTCGTATTCTTTGGCGAAACAATATCAAACAAACTGTTTATTCAGTATACTTCACCATTTGTTCTCATTGCATCGGCCGCTCTTCTGCTTGTTTTTTCAAAAATAAAAATCAGCGGGAAAATAGCTGGCAAAATAATTATTTTTATTTCAAGTCTCACGTTCAGTGTCTACCTGATTCATGTTCATCCGCTTGTCTGGGACAACATTATGAAAAACAGATTTACTTCTTACGCAAAGCTGCAGCCGTTCCATCTCGTCATTAAAGTACTTGGAACTGCTGCAGCAATATGGGCAGTCTGTTCAGCGATTGATATTATACGATGGGCTCTCTTTCATTTGCTCCGTATTAGAAAATTATGCGATAAAATTACTTGCGTACTATCGAGATAGATTTAATACTATGATATACTTTTGATAAGGAGATTTTCATGAATAAGAGATGCAGCCTTATCAACATATTCAAGCACACATATTTTTCTTTTTACGGCGCTGCTGCCGCTTTTTTATGTACTGCTTTTATTTCTTGCGCAACAACAGTTCCCGTTACGGTGACTCGTCCTGCACAGCTTGATTTAAATGGCGCTAAAACAATTGCTGTTCTTCCATTCCAATGCTCAAGCACCGGCACTTCAACGCTCGACAACAGTTCCATTTTTAATGTGCTGAATTCACTTACCGTCTTCTTTGGCGGCTGTGACCAATATGAAACAAGTTCAGCGCAATATCTTACGTCGCAGCTCAGCTCGTCGCTTTCCACGTCACACTATTTGTCTCTTGTTAATGCAGACACAGTGAAAGCCGCTCTTGAATCAAATCAAAAAGCTCCGGTAGATGTGTACCTCACCGGCACATTCTCAAATTTTATATACAATACAGTCACTTCCACTGAATCACAGAAAAAAGATGGCAAGGACATTTCTGTAAATTACTACACGCGCAAAGTTTCGACAGATGTTTCTTATCAAATCGTCGATTCAGCTACAAATAAAGTAATTTCTTATAAAACAACGTCGCTTCAAGAGGAATCAGCAAGAGAAGAAAATCAAAGCGAGCTTGAGTCTCCCTATGAACTTATTAAGGGAGACTTGGACGGACTTGCGGGAAAAATAATGCGCGAAATTCAGCCGTATCAAGTAGCTCTCTCGCTCAAACTGATTTCTTCAAAACAAAAGAATCCCGATTTTGACACGGCGAACGAGCTTGCAAAATCAGGTCTTACCGCTAAAAGCGAAGAAAAGTTTTACTCTGTCTATAAAACAACTGGTGATTTTGCCGCCGGTTACAACGCAGCAAAACTTTTGGAAGCGCAGGGAAAATACGATGAGGCAAAAACGCTTATGAATGAGCTCGTAGACTCAACAGGTGACAAGCGCGCAATTGAAGGGCTTCAGAGTATTCAGTATGAAATAGACCAGAACGCAAAACTTCAAAAGCAAACAGAAGCGCAGCAGGCAAAATAATTATTTATGCCAGTGCTTGCCAGCAAGTCTTATTAAGAATAAGCATCCGCGCACACACAGTTCTGATGCCATTGCAATCCACACACCGCGCAATCCATACCGCGGTGCAAGGATTGCAGCAAGCGGCAGCCGTATAAGCCACATACTGCAGAAATTCATACAGCTCGGCACAAGCGTATCACCGGCGCCGCGAAGAACACCGGCAGCTACAATCGATGCAGCAAAGAACGGCTCTGCAAATGCTTCAATCCGAAGCACTGTTGTTCCGAGTGTTCTGATAAGCGGTTCCGGCGACAATATGCCAATCATCTGAGGCGCAAACATATACATGAGCACACCGCACACAGTCATTACAATAATACCGAGCGCAGTCGAAAGCCATCCCATTTGAACAGCAAGTTTTTTTCTTCCCGCGCCAATGCTCTGTCCTATAATCGTAGTCGCCGCTGATGCAATTCCGTATCCCGGCATATAGCACAAACTTTCTGCAGTCACTGCAAAAGAATTTGCCGCAATAGACGCGTTACCAAGCGGAGACACAATTCGTGTTGATGCAATCTGAGCGCCGCACATCACTATTTCTTCAACGGCAACAGGAAAAGAAATCTTAAGCGAACACTTGAATTCTTCCGGCATAAAATGGAACTTTTCTTCGCGGCGAAGATGAAGCACAGGCGACCGCACAAGCAGGAAGAACGCCATCAGAAACGCAGTAACTGCTTCAGCGCATGAAGTTCCAAGCGCTGCGCCCACAACACCGAGATGCGCGCCCGGTATAACAATTGTTAATCCATGCACAGTCATTGTGTGCGACGGGAAAATTAATAATGCATTAAAAACAACATCCATCACGCACATGCCTATCTGAAGAATGCTCGGCAATTTCATATTGCCGCTTCCTTCAAGCATGCCGCACGAAATCATATCGAGTTCAAAGAGAGGCAGTGAAAGTGACACAATCAGAAAATAAACCGACGCG
>LAHS01000707.1_pt1 | contig 35191 bp, 32 predicted proteins | sample 329651 | NCBI WGS metagenome assembly LAHS01 (sample SAMN03275699, study PRJNA271635) | activated sludge metagenome | isolation source: sample C-1 Sludge from hydrolytic chamber (first chamber) of Anaerobic...
TATAGCAAAAATTTATGAACAGCTTTCCTCTATTCCTTAAATTTTTTTAGTTATGTCCCAGCCTCATTTTTTTACTTCAAGTGCCAGTCACTCAAACAATTCTCAAACAATTGTATAAAGTATATGTGCCAGTCACTCACAATTTTAAAGCTTCGTATTGTGCCACAATGGCTCATGCACTATCCGTTTTTAGGCTTCTATTATTGAAATTATATTTTTTTGATTAAATTAATTATTCTTTAACATAATAAATAATGGGGGGCATAAACTATTTAGTAAAGGAGAATGACTCATATGAGAAAAACTATATATAATGTTGTCATTATATTATTTGTTTTACAAATGAGTCATGTGCAAGTATTCGCAAATTACGAATCACAGAATATAGCAACAGCTAATACAATCGAAATATTACAACAGCAAATTCAGAAAGAAGTGATGCAATTGTCTACTGAATTTGAAATTCGTTACACTGGTAAAACTTCTGAATTACAAAACGAACTAACAGAGCTTATCAAACATGCCATTTTAGATCCATATATTTTCGCCAATATTTCCAGCTTCCAATGGAAGTATGATGGCTATGCTAATAATATTGTCATTCATTTTCAATTTACTTATCATATTTCACAGGAAGAGGAGGCATTTACAGAGCAAACATTGACAACTATTGTTGCGTCTATGCATGGATTAAGCGAATTAGAAAAAATACAGGCTGCACATGATTATATCGTTTTAACAACAGAGTACTCAAAAGATAGTGTAGGAAGCCAATATTCGCCTTACACATTGCTTAGCGAAGGCAAAGGTGTCTGTCAGGCCTATGCTTTAGTGCTTTATCGAATGTTAGATATGCTAGGTTTTGAAGTGCAATATGTGCCGGGTAAAGTAGGCGAACAATTGCATGCATGGGTGTTAGTGAATTTAGATAATGAATGGTACCATATTGATGTGACATGGGATGATCCATTGCCAGATCGGAAGGGCGAGGTACGTTATAACTATTTTCTCGTTTCGGATCAGCAATTAGCAAAAGATCATACATGGGATTTTGCGAGTTTTCCTTCAGCAACAAGTGAAAAATACGCAGGTTGGCAAGAGCAAAGTAGGATTGAAGTTCTTACGCAACCATTAGCTAATCTTTTTACCCCTAATCGTGAGCTAGCCAAGATAGAAAATAATGCACTTCAAATGAAGCAATTATTAGAACAGTCTGCTCAATTACCAAATGACTTTCAACTTCCCACCAAGTATAATCAATTCTTTTTTTATGAACAACAGGATAAAGTTGTTCTACAGAGCGCTCTTATGGTCTGTCCCGTTATTGTAAAGACGAAGATAAATGGGAATGCAAGGATGAAGAGGCTTATTAGTTTTGGCAAAATTGAAAAGCGTATGCCGCAAGAAAAGTACGTCATAATAAAGGAGGTGTCCCTTAAGCATTACGGGGCACCTCCTTCTTCATCCTAAATCGTTAACTTCGTATCTTTGTTTTACTTGTGTTCATTTAGAGCTGTTTCTAAAGTTTGCATATTTTTTTTCATTAGAGTAAAGTACGTTTCATTATTTTTCACATCATCACTTGTTAACACGCTTAAATTATGTAGGACAAGTGATTGAGCGCCAACTTCTTTTTGAATGACTTCGGCTAATTTAGAAGAAACATTTTGCTCGAATAAAATATAATGAATATTTAAGTCTTTTGCTTTATCTACAATCGCTGTTAATTCCTTTTGAGACGGTTCATTTTGCGAGTTTAACCCTGCAATTGGAACTTGTGTTAAGCCATATTGACCCGCGATGTAGCCAAATGCAGCATGCGATACAAAGAAAGTTTTGTTTTGCGTTGTGTCAGCCATTGCTTTATATTCAGTGTCTAAATCTTGTAGCTCTTTTACGAGCGCTTCATAATTTGCTGTAAATGTCGCTTCTTGAGCTGGCATTTTTTCAACTAATGCATTTTTAATGGATAATGCTAAATCTTGACTAATAACAGGCGACAGCCATACATGGGGATCGACACTACCATGAGCATGATCTTCATGATCAGCATCCTCGTCATGTGCGTGATCATCTTCCGTAGTCGCATCTTCGTGCTCGTCATGTGCGTGATCATCTTCCGTAGCGGCAGCTTCATGCGCATGATCAGCTTCATCTTCTGCGTCATGCGAATGACCCGTGCTAATGGCTAATTTTTCATCAGGTATTTGAGATGCCGTAGCAACCATAGTGACATCTTCGTTGGCTAATGTCTTTTTCGTATTTTCTACAAAACCTTCAAGGCCTAAGCCAATATAGAAAAATATATTCGCGTCAGCTAATTTCATCATATCCTTTTGCGTTGGCTCAAATGTATGCTCGTTTGTACCAGGAGGATATATAGAAGATACTTCTACATAATCGCCACCAATACGCTCTGTAAAGTAGCTTAAAGGATAGACGGTTGTGTACACAGTTAATTTATCTGTTTTCTCCGTCTGTTTCGACGATGATGACTTATCACCACAGGCAGCTGTAAATACTGCTAGTACAGCAACTAAGAAAAATAGAAATACTTTTTTCATATAATAGATACCTCTTTCAAATAGTAATGATTACGATTTGTTTTTTTAACAGTTTCTATAATAACGCACATCGGATAAAAGTACAAGAAAAAATGACCTTCGAAAATTATTTCTTTTTCGAAGGCCATTTATCTGGCACAGGATCAAAGCCACCAGGGTGAAGTGGTTGGCATTTTAAAATACGTATGACGGTCAAAATTAGACCCTTAATAGCGCCATGCTTTTGCAAAGCTTCTAGACCATAAGAAGAGCATGTTGGATAGAAGCGGCACGATGGTGGCGTCATTGGTGAGATAAATTTTCTGTATAACTGAATGAGCCATATAAAGGGATATTTCATGCTTGTCCATCCTTGTGATGTGGATTGTTTTGTTTTGGCTTTGCATCGATTGTTTGTGTAAAAAAGTCACCTTTTTTCTTCAGGATAACGATTACGGAAACACCAAACATTAGCATCATCATCGCAATCATAATGATTATTGGTAATGGAACACCCATTGTTTTCACTCCAAATTCTATTTGATATTGTTATTATAAGTGATATTGCTATAAAAGGGTTGAATTTGAACTACTCGTCATGCTGCTGAAAATTTTGTTTCGGTTTTTCATCGACCGTATGTTTAAAAGCATAGGCGCGATTTACACTTAGAATGGTTGCGACTGTTACTAATATCACGATAATGATTGCAACCGTGATTAGCGAGGTTAAACTCATTGTATTCACTCCGTTCTTGTTCGTTATATCTATTATAAATTAGAAGCACTAACTTAGTTGTGAAGGAAGTTTGACATTCCAGCGAATAAAATAGGCACTTAACCACCATACTATGGAAAAAGGGGTGTTATCTATGGATCGTCAACGTGTTTATTTTTCACTTGCCCATAAAACGTATTATACAAATCCTTACGAAGGGCAATGGAATTTCGAACTTAATGTAGACCGACAAGCGTTAGATGTTTTTGAAAAAATATTTCAGCAAATGCAACTATTAGAAATTGCAAACGGTTGGCGCGCACAATTGCCTTATTTGCAATATCATTTGGATCGAGAAAATGATGAGTTAGATTTACGTTTGAAGAAAATTTATGCACTTATACATGAGTATGGGGATGATGATACAAAGCAATTTGTAGAACAACTTCCCTATTTCAATAAACGTGTCTAGCTATTGGCTAGACATTTTTTATATTTGCATAACCTGTATAACATTATGCTAGTGGAAGCGTGATAGAAAAATAATTTCTAGAAAAATAATAGCAAGTGTACTTAGTCCAACTAGCGCCATTTTTCTTTGAATAATATTTTCAAATGAATGTATTTTACAAACTGAACAACTTAATGCCACTCTAGATGGGTTGACCATTGTCATGAACGAAGAACTAACATTTTGAATGCAAGCAAGTATAGTAGGTGACAGACCTATGTGTGTAGCAGTTTCTGTTTGTAGTCGAATAAACATAGTATTGGACGCAGTGTTACTGCCAGTTAAAAAACCACCTGTTGCGCCAATTAAAGGTGTTATGAATACAAAGTATGAACCAAATGTGTTTGCAGCAGTTACGGATAGTAGCTGAATCATCTCGGCCTCTGCCATCATTTCGGAAACCACAATATATAAAAAAGTTGTTAGCAATACAGGATAACATTTATTAATTGTTAATTTGATACTATCGAAAATGGATGCCTTACTTAAACGGAAGAGCGTACAAGTAAAGAGACAAACAATAAAGAGAAAAAAACCAGGCGAATAAAGAAACGATAATTGGAATTGATAAGACGCAATCGTTACGGTAAGCAGGCTCGTTAAAAAATCTTTAATCGGATTAATAGTTCTTGATGCGATTAATAGAGCGATTAACAACAAATAAGGAGAAATTTTTTTTAAAAAGATATTAGAATAATATTGTTTGCTTCTATTTTGCAAAGAGATCATAATAAAAATAGCCGCCATCATCGTTAAAGAGCCCACTACTCCTGCAAGTTCCACACTGATGAACCGATTACAAATCCACACGCTTAAACCTAAAACTAATCCCATCGATAGTATCCGCCATTTTTTCTTTTGCATTGCTTCTTTTCCGACGCCTATGTATGTAACTAAGAAGGCAAAGTAGATATAAATAGGAATGCACATCAGAGCGCTTCCAACACCTAAATCTTCTAAAGGAATGTTTCCTAATGATGCACCAATAATTGTCCCCATTGCTAACGTGCCCCAAGGTATGATACATAAACTAATTAATGCAATGAAGGAAGATTGTAAGGAATTGAAACCTAGAGCCATTAAAATAGGTGCAATAACAATGACCGCTAGACCAAAGCCGCTAACGGATTCAATTAAAGGAGAGAGCCCCAAGGCTAATAATAATACTTGGTCAATCCGATTATCAGTAGAGGTGGCAATAGAAGAAGCTATTTTTTGGATGGACCCTGATTTTTCCATTAGATGATATAATAATATTCCAAAAAATAAAACATAGGTAACTGGCAATGTTATAAGAAAACTGTTGATAAAAGGTTTAGGCAGTAATGCGATGTTTAGGTGAAAAACAGGAGAAGTAGCAATAACTGTTGTAAGTAGGCAAGCAAAAATGCCAGTGAAAATAGAAGATTTCTTTAAAATAAAAATCATAAATAAAATACTAACAAGAGGGAATAGTGCTAATACGACTTTTAACATAAAACAACACTCCTATACTTGATTATTCACTATAGTATATTTTATTTTCGCTAAAGTGTAAATATCTTATCTTGCATGAAATGATTCAAACATCTTCTAGGTTGATTGTGATTGATAATGTACAATATCATAGTAGAAGGGCTAACGAAGATAAGTTTTTAATTGCATTTCACTATAGTAAAAATAATAGTAGGCGAACAAAGTAGTGAAAGGAGCTTTATTCATGGGATTTGGAAAGCAAGTAAATGTAATGAGGAAGAAAAACAAAATGACATTACAGGAGCTTTCAGCCGCAAGTAATGTGAGTGCCTCGATGCTATCTCAAATTGAAAGAGAGGAAAAAAATCCAACGATACAAGTAGCTTGTCAAATTGCAGAAGCTTTAAATACGACACTTTCAGCTTTATTAGATCAGCAGGAAAAAAGGGAGGTTGTCGTCATAAGAAAAGATGAACGACCCATTTATGTTGACGAAAAATCTGGTTTTCAACGACATTTATTATCACCTTCCGTTCCATCAAGAGGTATTGAGTTTGTGTTAAATATTATTCCACCAAACAAAGAATCAGGCATATTTCCCGCGCATAAAGCAGGCGTAAAAGAGTATATTTTTGTTAAAAGCGGAAAGTTACGAGTTGAATTGGGGCATGGTGCTTTTTCTGAAGAATTAGAAGCAGGCGATTCTCTTTTTTTTGAAGCAGATACAGCGCATAGATTTATCAATATGACGAATGACGAATGCCACTATTTTCTTGTGATTGATTCCTCACAGTACATGAAATAATAAGCAGAATAACATAATGAATACATTCGTGACAATATTATACGAGGAGTTGAATGGCATGTTTTCATTTCAAGATTTGAATGGATTTCAAGTGGATTTAAGCTTTACAAGAGGGGAGTTTCAAGTTGAACCAAAGCATGTCCTTGTTTTTTTAAAACATGAACAGAGATGGCTATGTACGATTCATAAGCGTCGTGGCGTGGAAGTGCCAGGAGGGAAGGTAGAATCAGGCGAAACATTAGAGCAAGCTGCTGTTCGGGAAGTATTTGAAGAGACGGGTGTGCATGTGAAAAATCTTCAATGGTTTGCAGAATATGCTGTCCACGGTGAACTCTTGTTTTGTAAAACAGTCTTCACTGCGGAATTTGCCAGTCAGGAGAAGATAGATTTTGATTTGGAAACTTCGGGTATGGTGTGGTTAACTGATGAAGAGTTTGCAAACCATCCAAATTTAAGCTTCCATATGAAAGATGAAGGCATGCAAAAAATGCTAGAGGAGCTGAAGCGTTTTGACAATCAATGGTGAAATAGTTGAAAAACGTCCATATCCTTCACCGAATCCAGCTATTCGATTAACAGAAATTACGTATCTATCCCTTGGACTACGTGTCAAAGGCTTGCTAGCAGAGCCTAAAGCAGAAGGTACATATGACGGTTTTTTATATTTGCGTGGAGGTATGCAAAGTATCGGCATGGTAAGACCAGCACGTGTTGCACAATTTGCAGCCCAAGGTTTTATCGTGTTTGCCCCTTATTATCGGGGGAATAGAGGTGGAGAAGGCCGTGATGAGTTTGCAGGTCAAGATCGTTTTGATGCAGTGCATGGAGTAGATGTGCTAAAACAATTTTGCAACGATCATATCCATGTGTTTGGTTTTTCACGTGGAGGTATTATGGCGCTCTGGACGGCCATTTTACGGAAGGATATTACATCCGTTGTGACTTGGGCAGGCGTTTCGGATGCCACTGCTACATACTGGGAGCGAACCGATATGCGTCGTATGATGAAACGGATTATTGGTGGGACACCTAATCGTGTACCAGAAGCCTATGATGCACGCACACCTTTATTTCAAGTCGAAAAGATTACAGCCCCAGTGCTAATTATCCACGGCTATCGGGATGAAAATGTAGATATTGAGCATGCAAGGCAGTTAGCATTTTACTTAGAAGATGCCAATAAGGTGTATGAAACTTGGTATGATCAACGTTTTGCCCACCAATATCCACCAGCACAAAATCGTGAAATGGTTCGTGCATTATGTGAGTGGATGAAGAAACAGTGAAAATTGTTTGAGTGCCTGGCACTAAAAAAAGACACTAAAAAAAGGGAACGAATACATCGTTCCCTTTTTGTATGCATTATTTTAATGGACCACCAAGTTTAGTGATTGCTTCAGAAACATTTGAGAATTTCTTGAAGTTGTCGTTGAATAGACCAGCAAGTTCAGCAGCTTTCACATCGTAAGCAGCTTTGTCTGACCAAGCATCGCGTGGGTTCAGTACTTCTGATGGTACACCTTCAACTGCTGTAGGGATGTGTAAGCCAAATACAGCGTCTTGAATTGTTTCAACGTTGTTTAGTTTTCCGTCGATAGCAGCACGTACCATTGAACGAGTATAAGAAAGCTTCATACGGCTACCTGTACCGTATTCGCCACCAGTCCAACCAGTGTTTACAAGGAATACTTGTGCGCCATGCTCATCGATTTTTTGACCTAACATTTCTGCATACACAGTTGCTGGAAGTGGAAGGAATGGAGAACCGAAACATGTAGAGAATACTGGTTCTGGCTCTGTTACACCACGTTCAGTACCTGCAAGTTTAGATGTGAAACCACTTAGGAAGTGATACATTGCTTGTTCTTTTGTTAATTTACTGATTGGAGGTAAAACACCAAAAGCATCAGCAGTTAAGAAAACGATTGTTTTTGGGTGACCTGCAACAGATGGATCAACGATATTTTCGATATATTGGATTGGATAAGCAACACGTGTATTTTCTGTTAATGAACCATCATCGTAATCGCAAACACGAGTTTCAGGATCTACAGCTACGTTCTCTAGTACAGAACCGAAGCGGATTGCGTTGTAGATTTCAGGTTCTTTTTCAGCAGAAAGGTTAATTGTTTTTGCGTAGCAACCGCCCTCAATGTTAAATACGCCGTTGTCAGACCAACCGTGCTCATCGTCACCGATTAATTTGCGGTCAGGATCAGCCGATAAAGTCGTTTTACCAGTACCAGATAAACCGAAGAATAATGCTACATCACCAGCTTCTCCAACGTTTGCTGAACAGTGCATTGATAGGATACCTTGTTGCGGTAAAAGGTAGTTCATAATACCGAAAATAGATTTTTTAATTTCACCAGCATATTCAGTACCACCGATTAGGATGATTTTCTTTTCAAGTGATACAATGATGAATGTTTCAGAAGCTGTACCATCAACAGCTGGATCTGCTTTAAAGTTAGGAGCTGAAATAATTGTGAAATCAGCAACGTGAGAAGCTAATTCTTCTTCAGTTGGACGGATAAATAATTGATGGGCGAAAAGATTGTGCCAAGCATATTCATTGATTACTTGAATACTTAATTGTGAATCTTTGTCAGCACCTGCAAAACCTTTAAATACAAATAATTCGTCACGTTCTTTTAAGTATTTAACTACTTTTACATATAAGTTATCGAACACTTCAGAAGAAATTGGTTGGTTTACTTTACCCCAGTCAATTTTATCTTTTGTGCTTTCTTCTTCTACCGTATATTTATCTTTAGGTGAACGACCAGTGTATTTGCCAGTTTCTGCACGAACTGCGCCATCTACTGTTAACATTGCCTCACCACGAGATGTAGCTTTTTCAGCTAATTGTGGTACTGAAAGTTGAACGTTAATGTTCCCGCCGTTTAATAATTCCTTCAGTTCGTTTGCAATTTCTACTGAATTCATCGATTAAATACCATCCTTTTTTATAGTATTCCCTTGAGTTTGAGGGAGTTTTTCTTAATTTCAAAAATAGTATAACACAATTGCTTTAATAATCTATACTAATTCAAAAATTATTTTCGAGTTTTAAATACTTTTCAACAAAACGACATAAAATAATTGACATTGTTCTACCTTTTCCGTAAGATGAGGAATTGAACGGATACTCTTATCCCGAGCTGGTGGAGGGTCAGGCCCTGTGAAACCCGGCAACCTGCATGAACTATTTCACGACATGCGTTGGTGCCAACCTGATGCAAGGGGATACCCCTTGAACGATAAGAGTGAAAGGTTACGCAGTCATTATTCCTTTCCTCATGTTAAGTACACGTGAGAAAAGGATTTTTTTTATTTTTAAAATGAATGTAAAGGTAAGTATGTGCAATTCTTTCCTTATTATAATGACGGATCTTTCGAAATCCTCATGTTAAAAGCAACAACGGCTTGAGAGTTCAATCCTTTAGGAGCGGACTTGACATGGGTAATGAGTACCGTATTAATTTCGCAAATACTATTTGTAAGAGTAATAGGAGGAAAACCAAATGACAAACCGTCGATTGTTTACATCAGAGAGTGTAACAGAAGGACATCCCGATAAAATTTGTGATCAAATCTCGGATGCTATTTTAGATGCCATTTTAACAGAAGATCCTAATGCCCGTGTAGCGTGTGAAACAACAGTCACAACAGGCTTAGTATTAGTAGCAGGAGAAATTACTACTTCTACTTATGTAGATATTAAAGGCATTGTGCGTGATACAGTAGCAGAAATCGGCTATACACGAGGCAAGTATGGCTTTGATGCTGAAAACTTAGCTGTACTAGTCGCAATCGGAGAGCAATCACCTGATATTGCCCAAGGTGTAGACCAAGCATTAGAAGCACGTGAAGGTTCAATGACAGATGCGGATATTGAAGCGATTGGTGCAGGTGACCAAGGATTAATGTTCGGTTATGCATGTAATGAAACACCTGAATTAATGCCTTTACCAATTAGTTTAGCGCATAAATTGGCTCGTCGTTTAACAGAAGTACGTAAATCAGGTGAATTAGCATATTTACGTCCAGATGGTAAAACGCAAGTAACAATTGAGTATGATGAAAACAATGTCCCTGTTCGTGTTGATACGATCGTTATTTCAACTCAGCATGATGAAGAAGCAACACTTGAACAAATTCAAGCAGATTTAAAAGCATTAGTAATTGCTCCAGTAGTTCCTAGTGAGTTATTAGATGCACAGACTAAATACTTCATCAACCCAACTGGTCGTTTTGTTATTGGTGGTCCAAAAGGAGATGCTGGACTTACTGGTCGTAAAATCATCGTTGATACATACGGTGGTTATGCACGTCATGGTGGTGGTGCATTCTCTGGTAAGGATGCTACGAAAGTGGACCGTTCAGCAGCCTATGCAGCTCGTTATGTAGCGAAAAATATTGTTGCAGCTGGTTTAGCAGAACGTGCAGAAGTACAGCTTGCTTATGCTATCGGTGTAGCGCAGCCGGTATCGATTGCCGTTGATACGTTTGGTACAGGACGAGTAAGTGAAAGTGAAATCGTAAAATGGGTTCGCGAACTTTTCGATCTACGTCCAGCAGGCATCATTAAAATGCTTGATTTACGTCGTCCAATTTATAAACAAACGGCTGCATACGGTCACTTTGGCCGTACAGATTTAAATGTACCTTGGGAAAATACGGACAAGGCAGATGCACTAAGAGAAAAAGCGAGTTTATAATCTGTTTTATCAAGAACATTCGATTTGGTAATGAACAAACGTAAATGTTTTATTGAAAGGGGCTAGCTAGTGGCCCCTTTTTATCTTGCCTTTCACATTTCTTCTTACTGCTACTAGGTCGGGGAGAAATGCACCTTCTATTTAAATTGTGAAGGCAACTAGTGCTCTCTAATCAAGTGAAAGACTTAAGCGAACTTTACGTAAGTGATTGAAAAAATTCGCTTTCTTCCCGTACGTCTAGCATACAAGATGTACTGAAGGCGGTTGGAAGAAAATTGCGAATTTATTTCATAAAGAGTTGTTTCGTATTTAAACACCTACAACTATGGGGCAATGTGCCCGAATTGAGCAACCATTATTTTTGAAGAGATTTGTAATATTGTCCTTTTTCCGCGTATTCTCTAACGATACGTTCCATATCTTCTTTATCTTCAGCATTTAATTCACGTACAACTTTCGCTGGACGTCCTAATGCTAAACAATTGGGAGGTATGACTTTACCTGGAGGGACAAGACTACCCGCACCGATAAATGCACCTTCTCCTATCTCTGCCCCATCTAACACAATTGATCCCATACCAATTAAGGCATTTTTTCGAATTGTACAGCTATGTAAGGTTACTTGGTGTCCAACTGTTACTTCATCTTCGATTATTAATGGATATTTTGGACTTTGATGTAGACAACAAAGATCTTGGATGCTTACTCGTTTACCAATAATTGTAGGGGATACATCGCCTCGAATCACTGTATTAAACCATATTGTTGTCTCTGCTCCAATCGTTACGTCTCCAGTAACGGTTGCATAGTCAGCAATAAAAACTGATGGATCGATTGTAGGTGTTTTGTCTTTAAAAGGATAAATCATGCTAATCGCCTCTTTTCTTTCTTTGATGTAGTATTATCGTATCAAATACGCAATTTTATGCAAATATAATTTTATAATGGTACGAATATTTCGTTATAATTATTGTGTAACTAATTATTTAGGAGGACTATGTGAATGTGGAAATGGGAAGCTGATGGACAAGCGAAGGCTGTGATTGCTATTGTTCACGGTGCATATGAAAACCACCGTTGGTACGCATGGCTGATTGAAAAACTTAGAATGGAAGGCTTCCACGTAGTCATGGGCGATTTACCGAATCATGGGGCAAATGCGAAACTAGCACGTGTCCATGATGAGGACTTTAAAGAATACAACAAGTATACTAGGCATTTAATTGAAAATGCCTTTTCATATAATTTGCCAGTATTTTTAATAGGGCATGGACTAGGAGCAACGTTAATACTGCATACAATGCATAAGAGAAAATATGAATGTGCAGGAATTGTCTTGACCTCACCTTGGCTGCAATTGAACTTACAGCCTGGAAAATTATCGAATGCATTAACGAGCTTAAGTGCTTTGACGGCAAGTGTTAAGATGACACATGATATTACTTTCGACAAGTTATCACGTAGTGTCGAAGGTAGAGATGAAATGAAGGACGAGTTTCCTTTTATGTCTGTCATTTCAGTAAAATGGTATCGTGAGTTACAACAGATGATGCGCAATTTAGTGATTATGCCGAAAGCAGAGTTTCCAAATACCCCTATGCTTATTATGACTGGAGAAAGAGATAGCATTACAGAAACTAGACAAACACGTAATTGGTTACACCAGCAGGAGTTTGCAGAATTCCAATTTAAAGAATGGGCAAAATGCTACCATAATCTGTTCCATGAAATAGAGAGAGATGAGATTTTTTTCTATATCCGTGATTTTATTAATAATGCTTTGCGTAGAATTGGTTATATAATTCGATAGAATGTTTCCCCTCCGAAAAATATTGTTGAATAAGATGTATAGTAACTTAAAAATAATGTTGTAATTTTCAGAAAAATGTAATACTATAATGTCTTAAAGAACGAATATTCATATTTTGGGAGGGGTAAGATGGAAAGTATTGTTAGTTTTATGAACAGTATTTTATGGGGGCCGTGGTTTATTTATGGTATTTTATTAATCGGTTTATTCTTTTCAATTATTACACGGTTCCTACAAATAAGACATATTAAGGACATGTTTGTCTTAATGTTTAAAGGGGAAAAATCAGAAAAGGGAATTTCTTCCTTCCAAGCAATGTCGATTGCATTATCTGGGCGCGTTGGTACAGGGAACATTGCTGGTACAGCAACTGCCATTGCAATGGGGGGACCAGGTGCTATTTTTTGGATGTGGGCAATTGCCTTCATCGGTGCAGCGACAGCTTATGTGGAGTCAACATTAGCGCAAATATACAAAGAAGAGAAAGAAACAGAATATCGTGGTGGTCCAGCCTTTTATATTGAAAAAGGGATGGGGCAGAAGTGGTTTGCAATTATTTTTGCGATTGCAGCGTTAATAGCCATGTTAATACTAATGCCTGGCGTTCAATCAAATGCAATAGCAGGTGCCGTTGAAAACGCTTTTGGAATGGAATCTTGGATTACAGGAATTATTATTGTTGTATTATTAGGTGCTATTATTATCGGTGGGGTTAAATCCATTGCAAATGTTGCACAAGTAGTTGTCCCATTCATGGCTTTAGCTTATATTCTAATGGCAATCGTCATTATTTTTATGAATATTTCAGAAGTACCTGCTGTATTTTCGCTAATTTTTTCAAGTGCTTTTGGTGCACAAGAAGTATTTGGGGGGATTATTGGTTCAGCAATCGCTTGGGGGGTTAAGCGTGGTATTTATTCCAACGAAGCGGGTCAAGGAACTGGTGCGCATCCAGCGGCGGCAGCTGAAGTTTCACACCCTGCTAAACAAGGTATCGTGCAAGCGGCATCTGTGTACATTGATACATTATTAGTTTGTTCGGCTACAGCATTTATGATCTTATTTACAGGTATGTATAATGTTCAGAATGAGAAAGCTGCGGAAGGTACAGATCCGTTTATTTACGTTGGTGAATTTAATGAAAATGGCCTTACGGGTGAGGAGCAAATTACCTTTGCGAAAAGTATTAAAGAAGGTGCTGCGTATACACAATGGGCAGTGGAATCTTCATTGCCAGGCATTGGCTCAAGCTTTGTAGCAATCGCTTTATTCTTCTTCGCATTTACGACAATTATGGCGTACTACTATATAGCAGAGACGAATGTGGCCTATTTATTCTCAGGGCAAACCGAAAAGATTTTCATTTGGATAGCTAAAATCGCCTTTTTAATTGCAACATTTTTTGGAACGATTCGTACATCTGACCTTGCATGGGCAATGGGTGACGTTGGCTTAGGATTAATGGTATGGATTAACGTTATTGCCATTTTAATTATTATGAAGCCTGCGATTCTCGCATTAAAAGATTACGAGAAACAGAAAAAAGAAGGCAAAGACCCTGTGTTTGATCCTCGTAAACTAGGAATTAAAGGTGCGGATTTCTGGGTTGATTACAATGATAAACGCAAAAATAAATAATGTATAAAAAAGTCCTCTCATTATGAGAGGATTTTTTATTTTAATTGCCGTCGCAACCGGCTGCTTGTGCGTTCAGAATTGTTTGAGTGACTGGCACCGGGAAGTCTTTCATTTTTTCTAATGCAATGACAAATGGTGGATCGTTTTGTTGGTTTAAAAATTCGTATTTTAACACATGGATATATTTTTGTGGTAACTGACTAACATAGTTGATGACTGCGTCACGTTCTTCTTTGCCGCCTGGATGCCCATGGTAAATAACAAGGACAATTAAACCGCCGATTTTTAGCAGTTGTAATAAATCTTGAATTGCTAGAATCGTTGTATTTGGTTTTGTTACGATATCATGGTCACTGCCAGGTAAATAGCCAAGATTGAATATAGCAGCCGCAACTGGTTTTTGAACATGCTTGGCTATATTTTCGTGCCCCGTATGTAACACAAGGGCACGGTGTTCTAAGGCATTGTCTAGCAGACGGTGCAAAGTAGCATCGACTGCATTTTTTTGCACGTCAAAGGCATAAACTTGTCCGTTATCACCAACAAGTTGAGCTAAAAATAATGTATCATGGCCGTTTCCAGCCGTAGCATCGACAACAGTATCGCCTTCTTGTATTGACTCTATTAATAATTGCTGTGCATATTGTAAGACGCGTTGAAGCTTCATTTTGTGACCTCGGCATTATAAAATTTACCTTGCCAACTGCCCCGACGTTCTAACTCTGCATCAATGCCATTCAATACTTCCCACTTATTGACACTCCACATTGGACCAATCATTAAATCAATTGGTCCATCACCTGTAATACGATGGATGACCATTTGCGGTGGTAAAATTTCTAACTGGTCTGCAACTAGTTTTGTATAGACATCTTGATCTAAAAATTCTAGCATGCCTTTTTCATATTGTTTAACCATTGGCGTCCCTTTTAATAAATGAAGTAAATGGATTTTAATGCCTTGGACATCCAGTTTAGCAACTGCACGTGCCGTTTCCATCATCATGTCATAATCTTCAAGTGGAAGGCCATTGATTATATGTGAGCATACACGAATCCCATGTTTACGCAGCTTTTCAACACCTTCTACATAGGTTGCGTAATCATGTGCACGATTAATGAGGTTTGCCGTTTTTTCATGGACGGTTTGTAGGCCTAGCTCAATCCATAAATAGGTGCGTTCATTTAGTTCTGCTAAATATTCAACAACATCATCAGGTAGGCAATCTGGGCGTGTGGCAATGGACAGTCCGACTACACCTTCTTGTGCTAACGCAGCCTCAAATTTTTCTTTTAAAACGGGAAGTGGTGCATGGGTATTTGTATATGCTTGGAAGTAAGCCATATACTTGCCATCTTTCCATTTTTGATGCATTTTGTCACGAATTTCTGCAAATTGCACATCAATAGGATCAACTTTATTACCAGCAAAATCACCTGACCCTGCAGCACTACAAAATGTACAACCTCCGAAAGCGACTGTTCCATCTCGGTTCGGGCAATCAAAACCTGCATCGAGTGCTACTTTAAATACTTTATGACCGAAGTGGTCACGTAAATAGCGATTCCATGTATAGTATCTTTTCCCCTCTGTGGGAAAAGGAAAGTTTGTTTCTGTCATGTATTTCACTCCTCTAACATTATATTTTATCATGTGCGTAAGGTTCCGTCATGGAGTAAGAATTTAAATATGCAGAGACAAATGTTATGCCGCTTTATTTATTGAATAAACAATTTATTTCCGTGGTAAAGGGACAGAACTGTTGGCTGCTATAACGAACGCATAAAGGACAAAAAAACTGTTTATTTAAGAAATTTTTTGTGAACAAAGGGTAAATTTATTTTCCTTGTACTTTTTTATTTTTCATCATAAACTAGCTATTTAGAGAAACGAAATAATGGGGGTCAAGGATATGCCAAAAAGTGTTTGGTTTTTAATTATCGGTATGCTTGTGAACACGACGGGCAACTCTTTTTTATGGCCTTTAAATGCCATTTACATGCATGATTATTTAGGGAAATCACTTGCAATGGCTGGCTTTGTTTTAATGTTGAATTCGGCTGCAGGTGTATTAGGCAATCTATTAGGTGGATTTTTATTTGATAGAATTGGTGGCTATAAATCGATTATGCTAGGCATTTTATTGACCGTTGCTTCGTTAATAGGATTAACAATCTGGCATGGCTGGCCACATTATGTGTGGTTTTTAACCATTCTTGGATTTAGTGGAGGAATTGTATTTCCAGGGATGTTTGCGTTAGCGGGAGCGGCTTGGCCTGAGGGTGGTCGTAAAGCATTTAATGCGATTTATTTAGCGCAAAATTTAGGTGTTGCTGTAGGGCCGGCATTAGCTGGGATTGTGGCAGATTATCAATTTGATTATGTTTTTGTCGTTAATTTAGCGATGTATATTTTATTTTTCTTTATCGCATTGATTACATTTAGAGGAATAGATGCGGAAAGTATTGCATTGAAAAATGTAGTAAGTGAAAGTAAACGTATTACAAATAAGGCACCATTTTATGCCTTGTTAATTTTAAGTTCATCCTCCGTGTTATGCTGGCTTGCCTATTCGCAATGGAGTGCAACCATTTCATCTTATACGCAAGATTTGGGCTTAGGGTTAAAACAATATAGTCTACTTTGGACGATTAATGGGCTCCTTATTGTTGTTGGGCAACCACTAATCGCACCGCTTGTGCGCCGTTGGGAACATCAACTTAAGCGTCAATTAGTATTGGGCATTACGCTTATTGCAGCTTCGTTTGGTATTGTAGCATTTGCCGAAGATTTTAAAATGTTTGCTGCTGCAATGGTCGTATTAACATTTGGGGAAATGTTTTATACACCAGCTTTACCGACCATTGCGAATCAGCTTGCACCAAAGGGACGCGAAGGTTTTTACCAAGGTATTATAAATAGTGCGGCTACAACAGGTCGTATGATTGGTCCATTGTTCGGCGGTATTATGGTTGATCAGTTTGGTATGATAGCCCTTGTTTCAATTTTAGTAGTTATTGTATTACTAGGCATTTTCCCATGTCTGATTTATGACCGTGGGTGGCAGGCACGCAAACAATTCTGAAAATTAAAGTCAATTTACTTTAAAGCGAATGTTATAGCATTCGCTTTTTTATTTTTTTAGATTGAAATAGTTGACGCAAAAGGATACAATCATACATATTCAAATATTTGAATATGTGAAAATGAATGATGTGGAGGGATTAACTTGGAAGAAGGCTTACAACAGTTTAAAGCCGATTTTTTTAAAGCCTTAGCACACCCGTTACGGATAAGAATTCTTGAATTATTGGTCGATGGCAAGAAAAGTGTGAATGAGATTCAAAGTTGCCTAGAAAAAGAGGGCTCGGCAGTTTCGCAGCAGTTAAGTGTTTTACGGGCAAAAAATATTGTTTATGGTACAAAAGAAGGGAAAAAAGTTTACTATTCTTTAAGTGATCCAATGATTGTTGAATTGTTGCGTGTTGCAAAAGATATCTTTGACAACCATTTAATTCATACAATTTCAAGATTAGAAGAAATGACCGTCAGTGAAAATGACGAAGAGATAATGTAGGGGATGTAATACATTTACCACCCCTTACTAAACTGGATTCGAAAAACTTAATTATTTCGAAGGGAAGATTATTGTATGAAATCACTGTTTACAGGTCGGTTTGAAGGGTATTCAGTTGATCATTTTAAAAAGGACTTATTATCTGGCATAATTGTTGGGATTGTTGCAATTCCACTGGCTATGTCTTTTGCCATTGCTTCCGGTGTAAAACCGGAATATGGGATCTATACAGCGTGTATTGCGGGCATACTTATTTCGCTATTTGGAGGTTCAAAATTCCAAATCGGTGGACCAACAGGCGCTTTTGTGCCAATTCTTTTAGGCATTGTCTTATCGTATGGCTATGAAAATTTATTAATTGCGGGGTTAATGGCGGGAGTGCTGCTATGTTTAATGGGTCTTTTCAAGCTAGGTACTCTTATAAAATTTATTCCACGCCCAGTAACGATAGGCTTTACTGCGGGTATTGCGGTTATCATTTTTACTGGGCAAATAGCTAATTTTTTAGGTTTAACAAATATTACACGTCATGAATATTTTATCTCAAATATGAAAGAGTTGTTCGTGCATATAGGAACAATCAATTATTATAGTATTTTCATAGCGATTATTTGTCTTGTAATTATTCTTTTAACACCTAAATTATTCCCAAAAGTACCTGGCGCATTAGTAGGCATTGTTGTTTCTACCCTTGTCGCTACCTTCTTTTTTTCAGGACAAGTTGCAACAATTGCTACGGCTTATGGTCAAATCCCTAATACGTTACCAAAGTTTTCTATACCAGAAATTACCTTGGAGCGATTACAATTATTGATTGGACCTGCCTTTGTGATTGCCATTTTGGGCGGGATTGAGTCGCTTTTATCAGCAGTTGTTGCTGACGGTATGACCAATACTAAACATAATAGTAATCGTGAGCTTGTAGGACAGGGTATAGCGAATATTATTACACCTTTATTCGGAGGGATTCCTGCTACTGGGGCGATTGCACGTACGGCAACCAATATTAAAACGGGTGCTGCATCACCAATGTCAGGTATTATTCATGGTGTGTTTGTATTAGTCACGTTATTGTTATTAGCGCCCTTTGCTTCGCATATTCCGTTAGCAAGTATGGCACCAGTACTAATGGTCGTTGCGTGGAATATGAGTGAACAAAAACATTTTGCTCATATTGTAAAAGCGAAATCTGGAGATTCACTTGTATTAATCATTACATTTTTGCTTACTGTTTTCGCCAGCCTAACGATTGCTGTTGAAGTCGGTCTTGGCTTAGCCATTGTGTTGTTTGCTAAACGAATGAGTGAGAAGTTGGTGGTAGATAAAGTATTACCAGACCATACAAAAAAGAATGGAAAGGTACAACCTTATGTTGTCAATCAAAAGCATGATTGCCCACAAATTAGTATTTATACGATTGAGGGTCCATTGTTTTTTGGTGCAGCGCAAACGTTTGAAGAGACATTACTGCATTCTATGCAAGAGCAACCAAGCGTCCTGATTTTACGTATGGGAAAAGTGCCATTTATGGACTCCACGGGTGAGTCTTATTTTAGCAATATTGTGGAGAACTTTACAAAGCGTGGTGGCAAGGTCTTCGTCACGGGTATACAAGAGGACTTAAAAGCAGCGCTCATGCGTAATGGATTATATGCTCAAATTGGACAAGAGCATTTTTTTGAACATACAGGAGAAGCTATAAATCGAGCATTGACACATTTAGATATGAATAAATGCCTTGGTTGTAAACATTTCGCCTTCCATGAATGCGCTGACTTTTCGAGTGACAGGTACGGAAAAGATTCTGACAATTGATAGTTTTTGAAGAGTGAAGCTCCACACGATGGATTGTCGTGTGGAGCTTTTCTATAGGGGTGCTACATTAAATGATTTGCCTTCATGTTCCTCGCAATACTGACAATAGGATAGTGATTGAGCTTGTGAGGTTTGAAGTAAATAACTTTTGAGAATACTTGTATCAAAGAATGGGTAGTTTGAAGATATATCATGCTTGTAGAAATAATACGAGCTATAAGGGTAGTCCTCCATCTTGGCAACCATAGGGGGAGACGTTGAGATGGGATTACGGTGAATATAGAGACTAACACTAAGCATGTCGAGTTGTGAGGGAACAAGGTCTGCAAAATATCGACTTTCGTAAAGATGACCGCAATAGTGATACTTCTTTTTAAAGTAATTGCTATAGCGCCAATTAACATTGGCCATCACTTTGCCTAGTGGTACTTTGGGTGAACGAATCAGCAGGTGATAGTGGTTAGACATAACGCAATAGGTAACAATCTTAAACGAATATTTATGATAAGCATATTGCAATACACGAAAGAAAGCATCGTAATCTGCAACATTGTGAAATATAGTTTGACGATTATTACCGCGTACTACTACATGATGATAATGATCTGGGGACCAAAGCCGTTTTTTTCTTGGCACACGCGATTGCCTCCTTTAGCTTTTTTCTTTAGCATAAAAAAGCATGTAAAGAACGTCAATTAGACGGGAGTTACGAAAGTAATGACTATTTTTATTTTTCATCTGCATAGAAGGTTGAAATGAAAAATTGTTGGTGAAAATAATCATAAAAAATTTTTTTAAATAATTGTGTGGAAATTGTGTGCGTGTCAGGCACCATAAAAAGATGCTTGTGCTTTTCAGAACTTTCCATTAGAATAAATGCAATACATGTAAAGACATTGATGAGGAATAGTAAATTTGTGGTTCTTTTTAGAGAGCTAGCGGTTGGTGGAAGCTAGTAAGGATGCAAGTTGAACTCGCCTGCTGAGTCTGCATACGTAATATGTAATTGTTACGTTTGCCGTTATTTCCGCGTTAAGGAAGCTTGAGCCGAGTGTAATCACTAATTTGGGTGGTACCGCGGGAGTTAAGAATACTCTCGTCCCTTTCTGACAAAGGAAGGGGCGAGTTTTTTTATTTTTTAAATATTTTGTCAATTCTTACGATAAGTGGTACTGCACATATATAAGGAGGAAAAATAATGAGCTTTAATCATCAACAAGTTGAAAAAAAGTGGCAACAGTATTGGGATGTCAACAAAACATTCAAAACAGAAAATGAAACGGATAAACCGAAATTTTATGCGCTTGATATGTTCCCGTACCCATCAGGAGCGGGACTTCACGTAGGGCATCCAGAAGGATATACAGCAACAGATATTCTTTCACGTTTCAAACGTATGCAAGGCTTTAATGTTCTACATCCGATGGGATGGGATGCATTCGGATTACCTGCCGAGCAATATGCACTTGATACTGGGAATGACCCAGCAGAATTTACAGCAAAAAATATTGCAACATTTAAACGTCAAATTCAAGAGTTAGGCTTTAGCTATGATTGGGATCGTGAAATTAACACAACAGATCCAGAATACTACAAATGGACGCAATGGATTTTCATTCAATTATATAAAAAGGGCTTAGCTTATGTAGATGAAGTGGCGGTAAACTGGTGCCCAGCTTTAGGTACAGTGCTTGCGAATGAAGAAGTGATTGATGGAAAGTCTGAACGTGGCGGACATCCAGTAGAACGTCGTCCAATGAAACAATGGATGCTTAAAATTACAGCGTATGCAGATCGTTTAATCGACGATTTAGAAGATGTAGATTGGCCAGAATCTATTAAAGACATGCAACGTAATTGGATTGGCCGTTCAGAGGGTGCAGAAGTAACATTTAGCATTGAAGGATCGGACAAAAACTTTACGGTATTTACAACACGCCCTGATACGCTATTCGGTGCAACATATACAGTGCTTGCGCCAGAGCACAAACTAGTGGCTGAAATTACAACAGCTGAACAACAAGCTGCTGTCGATGCATATCTTGAAAAAGTAAAAATGAAATCAGACTTAGAGCGTACAGATTTAGCCAAAGAAAAAACAGGCGTATTTACAGGCGCTTATGCGGTAAATCCGATTAACGGCAAAAAAGTACCGATTTGGATTGCTGATTATGTGTTAGCTACTTACGGAACTGGTGCGATTATGGCTGTTCCTGCGCATGACGAACGTGATTATGAATTTGCTAAAGAGTTTGGTTTAGACATCGTTGCTGTGCTTGAAGGTGGCGATATTGACAAAGAAGCATTTACAGGTGACGGTCAACACATTAACTCTGATTTCCTTGATGGTTTAAATAAAGCAGATGGTATTGCTAAGGCGATTGAATGGTTAGAGGAAAAAGGTGTAGGGGAGAAAAAGATATCTTATCGTCTTCGTGACTGGTTATTCTCTCGTCAACGTTATTGGGGTGAGCCAATCCCAATGATCCATTGGGAAGATGGTACAACAACTCCAGTGCCAGAAGCAGAGTTACCATTAATGCTTCCAAAAACGGATAATATTCGTCCATCTGGAACAGGCGAATCACCATTAGCGAATATTACGGATTGGGTAAATGTTGTAGACCCTGAAACAGGCAAAAAAGGTCGTCGTGAAACTAATACAATGCCACAATGGGCAGGTTCTAGCTGGTACTTCTTACGTTATATTGACCCTAACAACAAAGAAGCGATTGCTGATCCAGAGTTGCTAAAACGTTGGTTACCAGTTGATATTTATATTGGTGGAGCAGAGCATGCCGTATTGCATTTACTATACGCGCGCTTCTGGCATAAAGTACTATACGATTTAGGGATAGTGCACACAAAAGAGCCATTCCAAAAATTATTTAACCAAGGTATGATTCTTGGTGAAGGTAATGAAAAAATGTCTAAATCAAAAGGCAATGTCGTGAACCCTGATGAAATCATAGAGTCACACGGTGCAGATACACTACGACTTTATGAAATGTTCATGGGTCCATTAGAGGCTTCAGTTGCATGGTCTACTAATGGTTTGGACGGAGCTCGTCGTTTCTTAGACCGCATCTGGCGTTTGTTTGTCAACGAAGAAGAAGGTACGCTATCAGCGAAAGTTCAAACTTCAGATGATACGTTTTTAGAAAAATCATATCACCAAACAGTGAAAAAAGTGACAGAAGACTATGAAGGTATTCGCTTCAATACTGCTATTTCACAAATGATGGTATTTATTAATGACTGCTACAAAGCAGAAGTACTTCCAACAGCCTATGCTGAAGGATTTGTGAAAATGCTAGCACCAATCGCTCCGCATATTGCTGAAGAGCTATGGCAACTATTAGGTCATGAAAATACATTATCTTATGAAGAATGGCCATCGTATGATGAGTCTAAGCTAGTGGACGATGAAGTGGAAGTTGCTGTTCAAGTGGCAGGTAAAGTACGTGCAAAAATTATCGTAGCAAAAGATGCTTCAAAAGAAGAAATTGAAAAAGTAGCATTAGCCGATGAAAAAGTACAAGAATATATGGCGGGCAAAGACTTGGTGAAAATTATTGTCATCCCAGGAAAGCTTGTTAATATTGTTGTTAAATAATTAAACAAAGAGCCGTGAAATACGTTGTAATAAGCGTACTTCACGGCTTTTTTTATAAATGCCGTTGGGAATAGGAACATTACATGCATTGGATGAACGATGGATGGATAGAGTGATTGAGCGGAAAGGAAGCGAACAGCAACCCGCTAACAATGTAATGGGAAGAAAAGATGGCAGGGGTTCAACCTATGATAGATGCTACATCGAATGTAGCCCAATTATGAAGTACTAGCATCAGCGCCAAAAGATAAATCATATAGAGCGGAAAATATGGCACAAGCATGCAACCCAAAATGGCAATGTTTATAAGTTAACGTCAGTTATGGACGAAATAGAAAACAGCTCTAAGCAAATTAAATTGTAAGAAATAGGGACGATTCTAAAGTTTTAAAACGATGCTACGAAAAAAGTGTCCAAAACAGGGGCACTTTTTTTATTAAAGTGAAACCAACTTTAAAAATTTTACGACTATAGGATGAATGAATAAAGGAGGGGCTCTAGTGAGTGAGCATTTAACAGCCATTATGGAAGAGCACGGCGAGTATTGCCTTCGTGTGGCCTATTTATATGTACGAGACTGGTCGATTGCAGAAGAAATCGTACAGGATGTATTTCTGGCCTACTATTTGCAACAGCATCGCTTTGAACAAAGAGCTTCGCTTAAAACTTATTTAGTAAAAATTACAGTACATAAAAGTCATGATTATTTAAGAAGCTGGAAAAATAAACGCCATCAATTACTTAGTAAATTTCATTTTGGTATTAGTAAAAGAACGCCAGAAAGCGATGTCATTAAAGCGGCGGAACGAGTTACATTGCAAGCGGCATTATTTGAGTTACCTATTACTTATCGGGAAGTATTGATTCTTTATTATTATCAGGAATTAAAAGTACGTGAAATTGCAGATGTACTAGGTAATACAGAAAATACAGTGAAAACTAGGTTGCGTAGAGCAAGACAACTGTTACAAAGCAAGCTCGAACGAAGTGATTGGGAGGTGCTAGGCGATGACATCTTTTAAAAAGAAGCTGAATGAGGAAATAGGCGAAACACCACGTTTTACGAAAGGATTACAGGAGCGCATTGTGCACCAAGCCACACAACAACAGTACAAACAAAATAGCAAATGGCAATATCCTGCAATAATTGTAGGGATAATGGTGACGCTGCTTTTTTTGATTGCGAGTGGGCCATGGCAGCAAACGGAATATGTACAGCATGCCTCGATTGTTGAACTAGCGCAAAATGAAGAAATACAGCAGCTGTCCATTGCACAAAATTGGTATGAAGATTCATTTAAAGCGGGAAGAACAGGTTGGGTAATAGGGCAACAAGAGTACGCAAAAGGGACTGAGACAAAGCTGTTTGAGAACATGCTTCAAAAGGCAGAGGTAAGCCAAAAATCAGAGGAGTATTACTTGATTAATAATTTATGGATAGAATTTAGTAATGGGCAAGTGGTAAAGCTCCAGATGTTTAAAAGTGATGACAAATTTGCCTTTCTCGATATAAAAACCAATAAATTTTATGAGGTCAATGATGGGGAGGCTATATCCGCATTTACAGATTTTAATTTTAAGAAATTGGACTTTAACTTTTTGGTCTTTCTCGTATGGATTGGTTTCATTTGGCTAGGGGCTTGGGTAGCGGAGAGAGCCGTTCGCTGGAAATTCCATATTCCAAAAGAGCCGAAGTATGTAAATGACAATCATAAGAAAGTCGTATATCTTAATAAGTTCATCAATGTTATTGTTCTATGTATATTTAACTTAAAATCATGGATTATATTTATTGCTGCTGACTTTGTGCTTATTTTAGTTATATTGTTACCTAATTTAGCAATCGAATATTATTTTGGCAGACATGAAAAAAGACATTACGTAGCATTAACAACTACAACTTATACCTCTATTATATTTATCGCTTTCCTTATTTGGATTTTTTAAGTGTCAGGCACCGAAACAAATTCGAAAATTCAGAATAGTTTAGGTGCCTGGCACGTTATTTCATTTGTTCTGGTAGCCAAAGTGATATTTGTGGAAGAATGATAACGAGTGCTAAGAACACAATCATTAAAATAATAAAAGGAATAACGCCTTTAACTACTTCTCCGAGTTTTTCCTTTGCAATGCCACTTACTACAAAGAGATTTAGACCGACAGGAGGTGTAATCATACCAAGCTCCATATTGATTGTCATAATAATCGCAAAGTGAATAAGGTTGATATCAAAATGAACAAGGATTGGTAGCAAGATTGGTAGCGTTATGAGAATAATGGATACTGCTTCTAAGAACATCCCCATGATAAAGAATAAAATATTGACGATAATCATGAAAATCCATTTGTTCAAGTCACTTTCCGCAATCCAAGCACCAACTTGTTGAGGAACTTGTGCGTTCGTTAAATATAAACCGAATAAAGACGCAGCACCGATAATTAAGAAAATCATCGCTGTAATATTAATAGACTCAACTAATACTTCGCGGAAGTCTTTTAACTTCATTTCACGGTAGATAAATAGTGACACGACCAATCCGTAAAATACTGCAATCACAGCCGATTCAGTAGGTGTGACAACACCAGAATAAATCGTTCCTAAAATTAAAAACGGTAAGAAGCCACCCCAAATGGCTTTCAATGATTTACGCCAGCGTTCTTCCCAAGATGCCGGCTCATCACCTTTAAACCCATTGCGTTTTGCATAGAAGATAGCAGCAACGATTAAAATACCCGTTAACGCAAGACCTGGAATAACCCCAGCCATAAATAATTCACCGATAGATTGCTCGGAAGTTATCCCATAAATGATTAAAGGAACACTTGGAGGAATTAAAATGCCTAGTGTACCACCAGCAGCTACAAGTCCCATCGAGTAACGCTTTTTATAGCCAGCCGAAATCATGGCAGGAATCATAATGGAGCCGATAGCAGCAGCCGTAGCAGGGGAAGAACCTGAAATCGCTGCGAATATCGCACAGGCAACAATGGTTACGACTGCGAGACCGCCAGGGAGATGTCCAATCCAAGCACGTAATGCTTCTATTAAATACTTAGAAATGCCCCCACGTGCCATCAGTACGCCAGCAAGAACGAATCCCGGAATAGCCATCATCGGGAATGAATCGAGAGCTGTGAAAATACGCTGTGGAATCATATTCATATTAAAATCAATTTGGAAGAACACTAAAATCGTTGAAAGCGCTAAGCTCACTGCGACAGGTACACGTAAAAATAATAAAATAAAGAAACTAAGTAAGAGGATTAGCATATTCTTCGTCCTTTCCTCTTAAAATATTGACTAATCTTTCTACAAATCGTAGTAAAAATAATACACCTGAAATCGGCAGTACTAAGTAGACTACCCACATAGGAATGCCAATGTCTAGTGATACCATACCGGATGTATAACGGTTTTCAACTAAAATAAATCCATAGTACGTATAAATCAAACAAAAGACGATGCTTAAGCATGTTGCCACTAAATCTAAAATTCGTTTATTGGATGGTTTTAATTTATCGTATAAAATATCTACTTGGATGTGTTGATTGTGACGAAGTGCTAAACCAAAACCAAGAAAAGTTCCCCAAATAATTGCGTAGCGCGCTAATTCTTCTACCCAAGCTTGAGGTTCGTTAAAAATATAACGCATCATTACACCGTAGAAGATCAGTGCAATTCCGGTTACGAAAAAGAATCCAGCAAGGATTTCCTCTAAATAACCCCATAGTTTATGTAAAAATTTCATGCGGATACCTCCTTAAAATATGATGATAGTATTTTCCGATTTATAAAGTAGAACAAGGATTCATTCTTTCTATCAATTTTCAAAATATTGTAAGCGATTTACTTGAAGAAAAAGAGTGAGTGTCGATAAGTCATCGACACTCAATTTGAAGCACTTATTTTAAATCACGAATACCATTAATTAAATCTTCAGTAATCGCTTTGCCAAACTCTTCGTAAACGGGCTCAAGTTCAGCTTTGATAGCCTCTTTTTGAGCGGCTGTTAATTCAATCACTTCAATGCCAGAGTTCTTAATGTTTTCATAAGATTTTGCGTTTTCTTCAGCAGCTAAATCCCAAGCTAACGTTGTAGCCTCATCTAAAGAATCTTCAATCGCTTTTAATAAATCGCTTGGAATCTTATCCCAGAAAGGTTTGTTTACAAAGATAGCGTAATCAAGACGACCGTGTTCAGATACAGAGAAGTACTTTTGAACTTCTTGGTATTTTTGTGTATCGAAGTTGTTGAACGTATTTTCTTGTCCATCGACAGTTCCTTGTTGCAGAGCAGCGTATGTTTCACCGAATGAAATCGTAGCAGAGCCAGCTTTTAATGCTTTAAATTGTGCTTCAAGAACTTTACCAGCTTGTGCACGGAATTTTAATCCTTTAAAATCTTCTACATTTACAAGTGGGTGTTTGTTATTTGAAAAATGTTTAAAGCCATTTTCCCAAAATACTAAACCTTTAATATCATTTGCTGCTAATTGATCGGATTCAAGAATTGTTTTTGCTACGTCAGAATCAAAGAATTTACGAACATGCTCTTCATTTTCAAAAAGGTAAGGCATGTCCACGTATTGCCAACGAGGGTCAATTTTCACCATTTTTGTAACAGAAGGAGCAATCATATGTACGTTTCCAGATACTAATGCATCCAGTTCATCATTATCGCCATATAATTGAGAAGAAGGATAAACTTCAACTTTCACTTTACCGTCAGTTTTCTCCACAACTAATTTTGCAAAAGCATCGGCAGCTTTTCCTTTAACACTGTCAATTGATGTAACGTGAGAAAATTTAATAACGAGCGGTTTGTCTTTTGTATAACCACCATCACCTTCAGCTGCTGGAGCAGAAGCTGTTTCTTTTTTGTCGCCTCCACACGCGGCTAATGCTAGTACAAGCACAGCCATCAGTGACATAAGAAGCCATTTTTTCATGTCAAATCCCCCTTAAAGTTTTGATTATAGTTGAAAGGATCCCCTTTAAACCCAAGTTAATGACGTGATTGGTTTTTTGGCAGTGCAAGTATATATTTCTTGCTATAGTTGTTTGCGTAATACTTATACACTGGTTCAAATGCAGATTCCCATTGCTGAACATCTTCATCTGTAAAGTAATGAATATTGATACAACTACAAGCTTCCATTTCTTGCAAACGTTCTGTTGTGAGATTTTCTGCCAGTTGCCATTCCCATTCTTGTACCTCAGCAAGTGTTTCAATAAGCAATGTTTGAACATCCTTCGGTAAGGATTGCCAAAACTCATTGTTCATCAGTAGCAAATAACCTAAATAACCATGATTACTAATGCTTAAGTAGTCTTGTAAGGAATGAAGATTTTTACTTGTAATATTTGTTAATGTATTTTCCTGTCCATCTACATTGCCTTTTTGTAGTTGATGGAAGACCGTGTTGAAATCTATGCGTTTTGGATAGGCACCAACACTTAAAAATTGCTCTGCTAAAATATCGCTTGGCATGATGCGCATTCGTAAGTCCTTTAAGTCAGAGACATCTTGGATAGGGCGGATACTATTACTTAATTGTTTGAATCCACTATCCCAAACACCCATTGAAAACAGATTATGATCATTTAATTTCTTCATTAATGATTGACCCACTTCACTATCAATGTATGCATGTACTTCTTCCGCATTTTTAAATGCATAGGGTAAGTCCATCACTGACCATTCTGGAACGAGTGTTGTAATTTTTGAAATGGCTGGTGCGATCATTTGAATATCTCCACGTAAAAGCGCATTCATTTCTTCACCATCTTTATAAAGAACACCATTTGGAAAGACCTGAATTTCTACATGACCATTACTTCGTTGTTTAATCAGCTCGGCAAACTTTACTGCTGCCATTCCCTTTGGTGTGTTTTCACCAACTACATGTGAAAAGCGAATAACAATTTGTTCTTCATGACTTAATTGCTCATTGTCTGTAGGGTAATCTTGTTGTTGACAAGAAATTAACAGCACTGTCAGTAAAATGAGAACGCTCACAAATTGTTTGTGAATACGATTGCGCCACATATAAATTCACCTCTAATCTATTGAAGATGTGAACGCTTTTTATTGTATTGTATATTTTGAAATATTCAATATTATGGTATTAATGAACATTTTGGTATTTATGGTATATAACAATTTATTATTTTAATAAACTGTTACAAAACAGAGGACGTACTTATTTCTTTATGAATAGGTAAGTGATTTTAACTGCTTTAATGTTATAGAAGCCTCTCAAAAGAAAAGAATCTGCACGCCTTGCATGGGAAAACGATAGCAAAGCAAAATCCTGAAGATAACGTGGAGATTGCTAGGGCTTGTTGCTTACCCACAAAAAGCGAGCAGATTCTTATATATTGCTATTAGTAATCAGAAACGTGGATAGACGGCGCAGGATGTCATTATTTAATGGAATAGTATTTTGTAGGTCGTCCAACAGTTCCGTATTTTAATTCGATTTGCACTGTACCTTTTGTTGCTAAAAAGTCTAGGTACTTGCGGACAGTTACTCGCGCCATGCCAACATTTTGTGCAAGCTGTTCAGAAGTAATAGGTGCTTGAAGTGTTGTCAAATAGCCTAAAATTTGGTCCATCGTAATGTTGTTCAAGCCTTTAGGAAGTTCAAGCATTTCGTGCTGGATGCCTAACCACTGATCAATATCCTCTTGGTTAATTGTAGTGGTGCTTAGTAAACTTTTTGTAGCGTTTCGATATTGTTGTAAAGCTTTTTCGAAGCGATCAAAACGAAATGGCTTTATAAGATAATCGATTGCACCGAGTCGAAGAGACTCTTGTACAGTAGGTGCATCACGAGCGGCTGTAATCATAATAATATCGGATGGAATACGCTGCGCTCGAATTTTTAAAAACAATTCCATTCCGGTCATATCTGGTAAGAACATATCAAGTAAAATGAGATTAGGTTTTTGAATAATGATTTTGTCGTAGGCATCACGTCCGTTGACAGCCTCTCCGATAAGCTGAAAACCAGTCATTTTATTTAAAAACCCTTTGTTAACCTCAAGCACCATTGGATCGTCTTCTACGATAAAAACTGTGAGTTTGCTCATTGTTCGTCCATCACCCCTATATTAATTGTAATTGTTGTACCAATATGAACAGTGGATTCTACTTGAATTGTTCCCTTATTGGATTCGACAATTTGTTTGACTAGTGCAAGACCAATACCGTGTCCATCTTTTTGTTTCGTACTAAATCCGTAATCAAAAATACGCTGTGGTACGCCTTCAATTCCTTTACCACTGTCCTGCACTTCGATAATTAAAAAATGCTTATCCCCAATGATGGTTAAGTGAACATCTTTATGCGGACATTCGAAGCAAGCTTCCATTGCATTGTCCAGTAAGTTGCCGATAATGGTGATAATGTCACCACACGATAAACCACTCATAAAATCCACAAGGTTCGAATCTTCATCAATTGTTAGTTCCACTCCTAGTTCCTTAGCACGTGAGTATTTGCCAAGCAATAAGCCTTGAATTGAATAATCTTGAAATTTATCATGCAAGCTTTGAATGATTTCCTCTTCATCTGTAATTTCATCGATAATGAGGCTTAATGCATCGTCATTTCGTTCCAATTGAATAAGCCCTGCAATACTATGGAGACGGTTCATATATTCGTGTTGCTGTGCTCGCAAGGAATCGACAAGCATTTTAATACCCGTTAATTCTTCGGCAAGCATATTTGCTTCTTTACGGTCGGTTAACATGATGAGATATCCCGCATTTTGCTCCATAATCCGAATCGGAAATGTTCGAACTAAATACATTTGATCGAACATTAACAGTGGTCGATAGACTTCGTGCTGTTGAATGGTATCCTCTGCCAGCCAAGTGTTTTTAAATAATGATTTTCTGGAAACTTTATGCCCGAAGAAATGCGTATATTGCCTCGCTAATCGGTTAATAAATGTTACATTCCCGCTTTCATCAGTCGCCAAAATACCAATATCCATCGCTTGAATAATACCTGAGCGTTCTTCTACTAACCGAGCAATTTCATAAGGTTCTAAATTAAATGTTTGGCGTTTTAAATGGTTAGCTACCCATACAGATCCACCTAAACCAATAACGAGTCCCCAAAAAAGAGAGACTAAAATATCAAATTGATATTGGTCTAAAAGGTTATACCATTTTGGTGCCAGCAGCCCAACGGTAATAACGCCAACCTGTTTGGTACCTTCCTCATTCATAATTGGTACAAATGCTCGTATGGAATAGCCAAGCACACCGTGTGCCTTTGATATGTACTCATGCTGTGAAAAAGCTTCTATTTCATCGCCACCTTCAAAAACTGTACCAAGTTTACTTTCAGATGGATGGGAGTAACGAATACGTTTCATATCAATGATAACAATGTAATCAACATCCGTTGTTAATCGGATGCGTTCAGCAATGGGTTGAATTACTTCAAAACCTTCTTTTGTGCCTACATGTTTTTGGACTTCTGTCAGCTGTGAAACGGTTCGTGCAATAGCTATTGCACGGGCACCGAATTCTTTTTCCAAAGCACCAGCAAGATTATGAATCATAATTGCACCACTCGTCGTGATAGAAAAAATAACAATTATGAACGAAAAGATAAACATTTTTAGTCGCAACGATATGTTCTTCATAAGTATGTAAAAGGAATGCTGAAATGGCAGCCCTTTATCATTTCATCACCTCTGTGGTATAAGATTTCGATCAGCAAGCGCATGGATTATGTAGATTAGCAAACCCTATTTTTCTAACAATGAACTAGGACTATCATTCTATAATAAAGTAACATAAAAGAATAGCTTGTTGTAATACAATTACTGCTTTAACGTATTCATTTCAATGGTGTACTATAACAATGAACTTATACGTTTTTTAAAGAAAAAAATATAAAAAGTGGGAAGTGCTATGAAGGTTTTGTTGTTCTAATATTCGTTGAGTGTTTTCGGTAAATCAAAAAATTTATATTTGAATAATAAAAAATAATAGGCATTTTAACTTGTAAAGTACGTTATACATATCGTTTGTGTAAATTAATTTACATTTTAAATGCTTACTGGTTGGATTTACATATGTTGTGATAACTTGATTTCTTTTGCGCAAAGAAAATTTGCTTCGATAAGTTTTTAAAATTCTCTTTTGTTCTTAATATTTCTGCCTATCAATTATTTGTATTTTCTTACCCTTTATTTCGATAGGTTTTGTATCTAGTGGCAGCCTAGGAGAATACATGGCTTAATATGTGAAAATATGCACAAATTTAACTATTTCAAAATAATTTATTTAGTGTGAATAAGTACGGTAGAAAAATAATAATAGCTAAAATATGTTGGTGATATCGTTTGATAAACGCCTTTTTGCTTAGAGGCTGTAAGGATTTTGATGTTGTTGATATGTATTGACTAGTCGAAAACTTTTTGGAGAAATAATATTTTTTAGAAAAACATCTTGCATTCGAATAATTATAAGTGGTAAATTGTTTTACATGGACGTTCATAGAATCTTCACAGGTAGCAAAAGAGGGGAGAAATGAGAATTTATGAATAAAAATAGATGGTTAATTGCATTATCTGCAATCGCTATTCACCTTTCCATTGGTGGAGCCTATGCATACAGTGTATACAAGCTGCCGATTGTCACAGAAATGGGATGGAGTGAAACAAAGGTTACGATAGCCTTTACAATTATGATGGGGCTTGCTGGTTTTTCAGCAGCGTTATTTGGTAGTTTAGTAGAAAAAATGGGTCCACGTAAATCGGCCATGGTAGCAGCAGTACTGTTTGGAGCAGGACAAGCTGGTGCAGGTGTTGCAATCTCTATGGATTCTGTCACATTATACTGGTTAACTTACGGCTTACTTAGTGGTTTAGGTATGGGGATTGGTTATATCGCACCTGTCTCTACATTAGTAAAATGGTTCCCAGACCGTCGTGGTTTAGCTACAGGTATGGCTGTACTAGGATTTGGATCGGGAGCATTAATTACTGCACCGGTAGCAGCAAACTTAATGGAAGCAGTTGGAATTTCTACAACTTACTTTATTTTAGGGGCAAGTTACTTCACGTTAATGATTTTAGGGGCTTCTTATATAGCGCCGCCAAAACCAGGTTTTATGCCTGCGAATATGAAAGCGGCAGCAGAAAAAGGCAAGGATGTAGTGAAAAAAGATTTAGCAGTAATGTCAGCTCGTGAAGCTGTGAAAACAAAGCATTTCTGGATGTTATGGTCAATGCATTTAGTCAATGTAACTGCGGGTATTATGATGATTTCTGTCGCATCACCGATGGCACAGGAAATTGTAGGTTTATCAGTTGCAGGAGCTGCAGCAATGGTAGGCGTTATGGGGTTATTCAATGGTGGCGGTCGCTTAATTTGGGCTGCTGTGTCGGATTATATTGGTCGATCAAACGTCTTTGTAATATTCTTTACAGCACAACTTATTACATTTATCGTATTGCCACATACGACAAACGTTATTATTTTCCAAGCACTTATTTTCTTAGTAGTTAGTTGTTATGGTGGCGGTTTCTCAAACCTACCTGCATTCGCAAGTGACCTATTTGGTACGAAGCAACTTGGTGTTATCCACGGTTATTTACTAACAACATGGTCTTTAGGTGGCGTTTTTGGTCCACTTCTAGTGAGCGCTATTAAAAATGCTTATGATAGTTACATTCCTGTATTCTATGTATTTGCAGGTTTAATTGCTATTTCATTAATTATTTCATTAACGCTACGTGCAGATGTGCGTAAACAAACAGCATTAAAAACAGCAGAGCAAAAGGTTGGAGACGTCTCCGCTACACGATAATTTTTACTTTCAATTCGCACTTGAAAAGTATAGCCGTATTAGTGTCATTTCGCATATGACGCTAATGCGGTTTTTTATTTGTAGCGATTGTTATACAACACTTGATTAATCTTCGTCTAACATATAACAGCTCATGTTTGATGTCAATAAGATTATGGTAAATAAAGTGATTTTGCTACTAAAAGAGAAATTTTGCAACGTTATTCTATTTATAGGTGACAGCAATTTACTATAAAAATAATCAAAATAATAGTATATGAAGGGCTATATGTCTGTAGTGATTGACTGTGACAAAGAATGGTGAATCTTTTCATGGCAATTAACGTATATAAGGGTATAAAGGAGGCGGACGCTATGAGAAAGTATTCATTAAATGAATTCATTAAGACAACGCAACAAGATGATTATGAGAACGAATATTTCGAGTTAGAAACAGAGCGTGTATTAGAGGTTAATTTAGATGGTGAAGTCTGGTCAAAAATGGGGGCTATGATTTCATACATAGGCGACATTAAGTTTGAGCGGGAACGTGTTTTAGAACATGGCCTTTCAAAAATGTTTAAAAAAGCATTAACAGGCGAAGGAACGCAACTTATGAAAGCAAAAGGAAAAGGGCGTCTCTATTTAGCGGACCAAGGGAAAAAGGTGACTATTTTTGATTTGAAGGATGAAAGTATTTGTGTCAACGGTAATGACTTGCTGGCATTTGAACCAAGTATTAATTGGGACATTCAATTAATGCGTAAAATGGCTGGTATTATGTCTGGAGGGCTGTTTAATGTAACGCTACAAGGAAGTGGTAAAGTAGCCATTACAACGCATTTCGAGCCGTTGACGTTGTTGGTAAAGCCTGGTGAAACAGTTTATACGGATCCTCATGCTACAGTTGCATGGTCAGGCAATTTAACACCTGAATTTAAAACAGATATTAGCTTCCGTACGTTTATTGGACGTGGCAGTGGTGAATCGATTCAAATGGCTTTCTCTGGCGAAGGGTTTGTCATTATCCAACCGTATGAAGAGGTTTATTTGTCTAGCGAAAGTTAAAAAAGTAAGGACAAAAATGCAAAAAGTGTTCGATTGACTGCTATCAATCGAACACTTTTTCGTTGTTGTCCGCTTTGGCGGTGCTTTCCGCTCAGCA
>LAHS01002863.1_pt1 | contig 35172 bp, 29 predicted proteins | sample 329651 | NCBI WGS metagenome assembly LAHS01 (sample SAMN03275699, study PRJNA271635) | activated sludge metagenome | isolation source: sample C-1 Sludge from hydrolytic chamber (first chamber) of Anaerobic...
GCATCATCTAAAACAACTGCTTCCAAAAAAGCATCATTGTCGCCGTTTGTTCCCCGCAGAGCTGCTAAAGGCGAACTGTTCCCCGTTGATGGCGGAATGATTGCCGCATGCAAAAAATACAGCAAACTTGCCGGCGTGCGCACAATCAGCGTTAGCGGCATCGAAGCGATACGCGAAACTCTTACCGGACTCAATGTAAAAGAATTAAAAGAACCGCTTTTTCTTGAGCTTCTCTCGTGCGTCGGCGGATGCATCAATGGTCCGGGAACACTCCGCGAATCATCAATGGCAATGAGACGCGTGCAGACGCTTGAGTTTGCAGAAAAGGCTGAAGACAAACTCGATGCAGATACACTTGATAAACATCCGGTGATGACAGGAACTCTTCCTGCCGACGCCGCACCCACACAGAAGCATACAGAGGAACAGATTCGCACAGCGCTCCGCTCAGTCGGCAAATATTCCGGAGCAGACGAAATCAACTGCGGCGGATGCGGATACGACTCATGCCGTGCGTTCGCTCAGGCAATGCTCGACGGCGTCGCTGAAAAAACAATGTGCGTTTCATATATGCGCAATCTCGCGCAGAAAAAGGCAAACGGTCTCATCGCTGCAATTCCAAGTGGCGTCGTAATTGCTGATAAAAACATGCAGATTGTGGAATGCAACAAAAACTTCGCCGCGCTCATGGGCAGCGAAATCTCCGATATGTACGACGCAAAGCCTGGTCTCGAAGGCGCAGACCTCACAAAAATCTCTGCCAACTCACAATTTTTTACAGATGTGCTTGCAATGGACGGCCCAGATGTTATAGAACGTGAGGTGCACGAAGGCAAAAAGATTCTGCACTACACGGTTTTCGTCATCGAAAAAGAAGAAATCGCCGCTGGTGTTATTGAAGATATCACCGCACCGCAGAACCAAAAAAATCGAACGATCAGTCAGGCAAAGAAAGTCATTTCAAAAAATTTGTCGGTCGTTCAGAAAATCGCCTTCCTGCTTGGCGAAAACGCTGCCGAAACGGAGTCGATTCTGAATTCAATCATCGATTCGTATAACGACGGCGGAGAAGATGCATGAATCAGGACGAAACGATTTTAAATGACTCTCGCAAAGTGCTCCAGGCAACTGGCGGTACTTTCATAGAAGTTGACCATTATCAGGAAAAAAAATACGGACAGGGCGCACCAGGCGATGTGTTTCTTTCCGAAAAAAATCCCGCTGACGGAAGAACAATCACGACGCTAAGTGACGGGCTTGGTTCCGGAATTAAGGCAGATGTGCTCGCCACGCTTACTGCAACGATGGCCACAAAATTCATCGCTGCGGATATTCCGATCAAACGCGCGTCAGAAATCATCATGAACACGCTTCCCGTCTGCAAGGAACGCGGAATCAGCTATGCAACATTCACAATCGTCGACATTGAGCCGAATGCTACAGTAAAAATCATGGAGTACGACAATCCGCCGTATCTCCTTATCAGACAGCAGACAATCGTTGAGCCGATAAAAGAAATCACACCGATCGAGCGCAAGAACAAAAAAACTGCGCCGACAATGAAAGCAATGCTTCATTACTCAACATACAAAGCTAGTGCCGGCGACAGACTCATTTTTTTCAGTGACGGCGTTACACAAAGCGGCATGGGAACACCCGCATTTCCGTTCGGCTGGGGCACAGAAAACACCCACACATTTATTCTGCAGAAAGTTATTGAAAATCCCGATATCAGCGCGCGCGACCTGGCTCATGCCGTCGTCTCAGAAGCGATGATTCACGACGATTTTAAGCCGAAGGATGATATTTCATGCGGTGTCGTCTATTTCCGCAACCCGCGCGATGCGCTTATTCTCACCGGCCCGCCGATGCAGCCAAAAGATGATGCCGAATTGGCACGAATTTTCTCAGTTTTTAAAGGACAAAAAGTTATCAGCGGCGGAACGACAGCAAACATCATGGCAAGGGAAATGAATACGCCAGTTTCTGTCCACATGAAGGATTTTGACCCTGAAATTCCGCCATATTCAGAGATGAAAGGCGCAGACCTTGTAACAGAGGGCATTATCACCCTCGGAGCAGTAGCTGATATGCTTGAAGCCGGCGGACTCCCCGAAGATCACAGAGATAATGCAGCAACGCGTATGGTTGAAATCTTTTTGAATTCGGATAGAATATGGTTCGTTGTTGGCACGAAGATAAACGAAGCGCACCAGGATCCGAACATGCCGGAAGGGCTTGAGATCCGGCGTAATGTCGTAAAAAAAATAGCTGCCCTCCTTCAGGATAAATTCCTGAAAGAAGTTCATATACAGTATCTTTAAAACAAAGAGTCATTTAGTCGCTGTCATTTAGTACAAGCCATTAAATTCTTTGTTTCGTTCCCTAGGAGTACATCATGCCAAAGTCCCCAAAGATAAAAGTACAAATTTGTACTGGCACAACTTGTTTTGTTATGGGTGCATCCGAAATCATGCTTCTCGAAGAAGAGCTTCCGCCGAATCTTCGCGAAAAAGTTGAAATCGAAGGCATCACCTGCATGAATGAATGCAAAAATGCCGAGCACGGCAAAGCACCGTTCGTAAAAATCAACGGAGAAGTCATGAGTTCAGCAAGTACGGTCGCAGTAATTGACCGCATTATTGAACTAACTGAAGAGTCTAAGTAATTAAAAAGGAAAGAACATGCTTAACATCAATAATAACGCTGCTCAGCTCAAGCGAGAAATTCTCGTCCGCATTGCGAAGCTGCAGCTCGAAGGAAAACTCGTAGACGGAGTCCATTACATTCCGCGCGAAATGGCACCGGTAGGAAGTCCTTCTATCCGCTGTTGTATTTATCATGACCGCGAAATCCTGCGCATGCGCGTACTTTCACGCCTTGGATGTTCCGTAGAAGATTATGATGACGGACGCCCGCTCGCAAGCTATGCAAAAGAAGCGCTTAAACGCAAGTCTCCTACATGGCCGATGCTCACTGTTCTGCACGAAGCATGCAACGCATGTGTCCGCTCGCACTACATGGTTACAAACGCATGCCAGGCTTGTCTTGCGCGCCCGTGTATGATGAACTGCCCTAAAAAGGCAATCACTATTTACGATCATCACGCGCATATAGACAGTGAAAAATGCATCAACTGCGGTCTGTGCATGCAGAACTGTCCGTATCATTCAATTATTAAGATTCCTGTACCATGCGAGGAAGCATGCCCAGTCGGAGCTATTTCTAAAGACGAAACAGGACACGAGCGCATCGATTACGATAAATGTATTTTCTGCGGAAACTGCATGCGTGAATGCCCGTTCGGCGCAATGATGGACAAAAGCCAGCTCGTCGACGTTCTCAAGCGCATCATGGACGGCAAAAGAAAAGTTGTCGCCATGTATGCACCTGCTATTGCAGCGCAGTTCCGCGCAGACCCCGGCCAGCTTGAAGCAGGACTTCTCAAAGCAGGATTCTCACGCGTATGGGAAGTTGCACTCGGTGCCGATATTTGCGCAGACCATGAATCGCATGAATTTGAAGAGCGCATGAAACGCGGTGACAAAATGATGACGACAAGCTGCTGCCCTGCTTACACACGCGCAGTTCAGATTCACGTGCCGTCACTCAAACCGTGTGTCAGCGAAACACATACGCCGATGCACTATACAGCTGAGATTGCAAAAAAAGCTGACCCGAAATGCATTACAGTATTCATCGGACCGTGTCTTGCAAAACGACGCGAAGGTTTTGATGACAAGCTCGTCGACTATGTTCTTTCAATCGAGGAAATAGGCGCACTGTTTATCGCAAAACAAATCGATATTGGAACACTGCCTGCACAAAATGCAAAATATCTGCCTACAACTACGGGCCGCAATTTTGCAAAGACTGGTGGAGTTGCAGAAAGCGTAAAAGTTCGTCTGCATGACCAGTCAATCCTCCGCGCAACGACAATCAACGGTCTTAACAAAGCTGGTATGAAGACGCTCGACATGTACGGAAAAATTAACAGTGGCGCAATGCCAACACCACCGAACTGCCCTAACCTCATTGAAGTCATGGCATGCGAAGGCGGCTGCATAGGCGGTCCAAGCGTTATTACAAATCCGAAGGTTGCCGTCGGTCAGCTGCAGAAGTATGTAGACTCCGGCTCAAAAGAACTCAAGGACGGACTGCCGATAAAATGCGATGAAGATGTAGTGATTAAAACAGAGCTGAAGAAATAATCTTTATACTGTTTCTTGAATTTATGTTTTTAAAATGAAAAAGCCTGCACAAAAATTAATAATTTCGTGCAGGCTTTTTTTTATTTGTTCATCGGCACAAGATCAAGGCCTTCGTGCCGAAAGAATCTTTTACTAACGTTCCGTTGCTTCAGAGATAAAGCACGCTATTCCTTCAACAGGATATTCCTTGCGCACTTTGTTAACAACAGTAACAATTTTTTCCGCCTCGTCCTGCGAGCAATAAATAATTGCCATTGTGTTCAGCTGAGGCCATATCGGATCGCCAAGTTTCGGACTGCTGCATCCCGCTCCAAGTACAGAAGGAATTTTTGTGTATTTCTTTCCTATACCGAGAGAAGCAAATCCTCCGAAAATATCTTCCTCAAGCGCTGATGAATAAATCAATTCAACACGAACAAGTTTTTCCTGCTCACTCATTTTGTCTCCTCCTTCTGCGCAGATGGAGTATTCTGTGCGTTTGCCTGCTCTGCAGCTGCTTCGCGGGCAGCAAGGGCAGCAGCTTTCTTTGCGCGCCGTTTGTCGCGGCGACTGTTAAAGATGTAGTACAAAGTCGGCATGAGGAACAGCGTCATCATTGAACCGAATGTAAGACCGCCGAGAGTTGTAATGCTTATCGGCTGAATCATTTCTGCGCCTTCACCGGGGAAGAATGCCATCGGAACAAGCGCTATGACTGTCGTAAGTGTACTCATCAGAATCGGTCGCAGACGGCTTCGGGCAGCTTCGATACATGCTTCTTCAAGTCCATAACCGCGTTTGCGCAGCAGGTTCGTGTAGTCAACAAGAACAATACCGTTATTAACAATAACACCGACTAGCATCAGAACGCCCATGACTGTAATAAAGTTGAACTGCTCGCGGCTCAACAGATAAATCGTCGATACACCGATAAACGAAAGCGGAATTGTGAACAGAACGATGAACGGATCGAGGAAGTTTTCAAACTGGCTCGCCATGACCGCGTACACAAGGGCTGCCGCCATCAAAATGATGATAGCGAATTTTGCTACAGAATCGATCATATCAGCATAGTCGCCTGAGAATGTAATAGACAGATTTTCATCCTGCGGAACATTCTCTTTAATAACCTTTTCGATTTTGTTTTGAACAGCACTCAGTGACTTGCCGCGCATAGGCTTTGCAGTAACATGCGCAATGCGTCCCTGATCCTGTCTGAGAATCGAAACAGGTGATGTCGACTCTTCATAATGAGCAAAACTTGAAAGCGGAATACGCTGGCCGCTTGAGTTTGTAACAAACAATTCCTCAAGATCGTTCAGCTTCTGTTTATCTTCCTCAGCAAGTCTCACAATCATATCAATCTGATCGCCATTGTCTTCATAGCGGCTCGCAGTCGTACCGTTGATGTTCGCCTTTATTTCATTGCCGACGCTGTATACATTCAGTCCGAGTGCATACATACGCTGGCGGTCAAATACGATTTCGACCTCAGGCTGTCCGTCCTCAAGATCGCTCGCCGGTTCTGTTACAACATCAGTGCATTGTTCCTTGAGCAGCTGAACAATCTGTTTGCTAACAGAACGGAGCTGCTGTAAATCATTGCTTTTTATCTCGATGCTTAATCCGCTGCTTGAACTCATTTCCATGCCGGATGAACCGAAGCTCAGTTCAGCACCAGGGAATTTATTAAAATAACGGCGCAGCTTATCTTTTGCAGTAATATATGTGTCATATCCATGCTTGCGCTCCTTTGCACCGTACAGCGTTATGCGAAGCGTGGCATCATTAGAACCGGAAGCCTGCATACTGTACGCACCGCCGCCGCCAACAGAAACTGTACTGTATTTGATTCCTTTAATTTCCTGTTTGGCAATCGACTCAAGCTGACTGATAACACTTTCTGTTACTTCGAGACGAGTGCCTTTTGGCATTGAAAGATCAACAGTCACAGAATCAGTTGCGGTTTCAGGAACAAATATGAATCCTACAATCGGAACTACGAGAATACTTAATACAAACAATCCTGCGAGTGTGAAAATAACAGCTTTACGATGATGAAGAACTTTCTTTACGCCAGAGGCATATAAGTTATCCATACCGTCAAAGAATCGCGTGAACCATGCATTAATCTCATTAATTCGTGAACCGTCGCGCACACTTGACCGCACATAATCAATGCGCAGGTATGTCGAAGAAAGCACCGGTACGAGCACGACCGCAACAATAAGAGAACAGAGCAAAGAGAACACAATTGTGAATGCAAAGTCCTCGAACATCTGTCCCATCACACCAAGCTGTGATTTAAACATAATCATCGGCAGGAATATACATACACTGGTAAGCGTACTTGAAGTGACAGCCGAAATCATTTCTGCAGATCCAAGCACCGCGGCAACTTTTGGTTTTGAACCTCGCTCTCGGTAACTGTATATGTTTTCCAAAATAACAATTGAGTTATCAACAAGCATACCTACACCAATCAAAAGACCTGCAAGTGAAATCGTATTCAGCGTCATGCCGCGGAAATACATCAGTGCAAGCGTAATGATAAGTGAAATCGGGATTGTTAATCCGATGATGATTGTACTTTTTATTGAACGAAGGAATATAAACAGAACGATAACAGCAAGCAATGCGCCCTGAACAACAGAACTTACAACTTCATTGATTGTTTTTTCAATACTATCAGTCGTGTTCATCGTTTCGATAATATTAACGTCTGCAGGAAGTTCAGTCTTAAGCTTTTTAATCTGTGCGCGTACTTTATGCGCAGCTTCTACAGAGTTTTTGCCGCTCTGTTTCTGCACAAGAAGCATGACAGAAGGTTTGCCGTCCAAATATGCAAGTGTTGTTTCGTCTTTGTATCCTTCATACACATCTGCAATATCGCGAAGATAAATTGTTCTTACTTCCGGCGCACTCATGCCGTCGCTTGCAGCAACTTTATAGCTAATAACTGTATTGCGTACATCTTCCAAAGAACGATACATACCGGCAGTCTTAATAGAATAATTAGTTTCTCCTGCAGTAATCGTTCCGCCGGCGCTCTGCAAGTTCTGTGCGCCAATCATCTGGGAAATTTGCGTAATTGTTAAGTTGTATGCTTCGAGACGGTCGCGCGGAATATCAATGTTAATTGACTTCTCACGTCCGCCATTAATAGTTGCCGAAGCAATTCCGTCAATCTGCTCAAGACGCGGCTGAATAATATCTTCCGCATATTTGCGCAGTTCCTCAGGAGTTCTGTTTCCATTCAGAATCAGAATCTGAATCGGCATCATCGACGGGTCGATTCGAATTGTTATCGGCGTGCCGGCATCTGTTGGCATATAGCTTCGCACAAGATCTATCTTATCTCGTATACCGTTCGCCGCTTCGTCGAGGTTTGTACCGTAGTTAAATTCGAGAAAAATCATGCTCGATCCGCTTGATGAAGTGGACTGCATTTTTTTCAAACCGGACACACCGGAGAGTGAGCTTTCGAGTGTACGCGTAACGTTCCGCTCGACTTCCTCCGGTCCCGCGTTCTTATATGTTGTATACACGACCATGTACGGCAAATCGATATTCGGATACATATCAATCGGCAGACTGTGCATACAATAGAGACCGAGCGCAACAGCCATTATGAAAATTGTTAAGACTGTCGTTGGCTTATTAACTGCACGTTCAGAAAGTGTCATTTCGTCTCTCCATTCGTCACAGAAATAATATTAATTTTTGCACCGTCATTGAGCAGTGTCTGACCGCGAACAACAATTTCGTCTCCGGCTTTAATTCCGTCCATAATCTCAATGCGGTCATCAACATGAAGACCTGCTGTAACTTTCTGCAGTCTTACCGTTTTCACGTCCGCAGTATCTGTAGCAGCAGCTGCATTCACTACGAAGATAAACGACTCTCCGTTTCTCACGACAACTGCTGAATACGGAACAACAATTGCATTCGCAACGTGCTCTGTAACAAGGTGAATGCGAGCGTACATACCAACTCTGATTTTTGGATCAGTCGGCTCAATGCGCAGTTTTATTGACATCGTGCGCGTAGTCGTATCAAGAACAGGGCTTACTTCAAAAACACGCGCTGTAAATTTTTCACCAGGATACGCATCGAATGTAACAACAGCGCTCTGATTCAGTTTGATACGGGAAATATAGCGTTCAGCAACACTCGTCTTAATTTCAAGATCATTTGTCTTAGCAATTTTTGCAATGCTCATCGCCTGAGAAACAGCGCTTCCAATCGAAGGAGAAAATGACGTTACTGTGCCGGCAATCGGCGCCTTTACCGGGCTTGCGCTGTAATTCATACCGGGGCGGCTTGCATCTACTTCTGCAATCACCTGATTTTTTTCAACATGGTCTCCAACACTCACAAGAATGCGGCTGATTTTTCCGCTCATGTCCGGAAGCACATCTACTGATGAAACAGCTGCAACATCGCCGCCGAATTCGAGATAATCATCAAGACTGCTTTTTTCTGTCTTATATGTGTTGACAGCAAAAATTGCTTCTGTTTCATCTGCTGTTTTTTTCTTTCCGCAGCTTGTCAGACAAACTGTTGCTGTTGCAGCGGCAGCAAATACTATGCCCCGCAAAAAATTATTCGCTATCTTTTTCATTTTTGTCTCCTTATTTCTGCAAACCGTCTGCGGCTGCAGGAGTTGTTAATTTCGTACCAAGTGTATATTCAAGGTCAAGCAGACCTGAAAGATAATCATACTGCTCGCTCACAAGACCGAGCTTTGCCTGATTAAGCTGCATTTCCGCATCGCGAAGATCAAGCAGTTCTGTTGTACCATTGCGGTATGCTGTTGTGCTCATATCAAACGCTTTCTGCGCGAGCATGATGTTTCGTTCGCTCGATTCGATTGACGAGCGTGCTTGTGCGAGTGAATCAACAGACTTGTTCACCGTAAGCTTCGTATTTTCTTCGAGAGTCTCAAGCGTAATCTCAAGTTTGCGGAGCGAATCACGCGTGTCTTTCGATTTCTGTCTGTTTGCGCTGAACGGAAGCATGTTCGTAAGATTCCATGCAATAGTCGCACTGAATGCTCCGTTGTCATACCAGTTGTCTTTGTCCATCCAATCTTTATCAAACGCATCCGACATGTACGGCTGATATCCCCAGCTCAATGCAAGCGCCGGCGTAAAACTCTGAAGGTCGAGCGCAGAAATCTGCATTTTGAGCATTTCAATATTTTTTTTGAGTGAAAGCACATCAGGATTTTTCTCGGCATATTTCGCTACGAGATCGTCTGCATTAATTGTAACAAACTGCGGATTAATTTTTCCCTGCAGCTGAATTTTCGTTCCAACAGGAAGTCCGAGAATAAAAGCGAATGTATCGAGCTGCTGCTGGAGTGCCTGTTCCGATTTTTCTACAACAGGCTTCTGGTTTTCATAGCTTACCTGCGTGCGCAGAAGCGAAAGCTCTGGAATCGTGCCGTTCTTAAAATTGATTTCTGCCTGACTTTTTCTCTGGCGTGCATTTTCAAGCGTTGTTTCCTGCAACTTTACACTTTCCTGCTGAAGAAGAAGTCCATAAAACATTTTCTTAACATTCAGCTCAGTCTGAGCAATCGTCTGCTGCCATGTTATTTTTCCTGCTTCATAACTTGCATGCGCAGCGCGTATTGCCTGTATCTGCGCAAGGCTCAGATTAAGAGAAGCACTGAGATTTCCAACGGCTGTCCATCTTTCAGATTCGCTTGAGTATGAATCGGGAATAACAGCACCGTATCCAAGTGCTTCATAAATAGGATTGAGCAGCGTTGCGTATGTTTCGCTGTATTCATTCGGTCTGCTCAATGTGCCAGTCGCCTGTACATTCGGCAGGAACGTATTCCACGCAGTTTCCCCTGCACGCTTTTTCATTTCGTAATCAATCTGTGCGCTTTTGAGAGTGCGGCTGTTCTTTCCGGCATACTCAACAGCCTGCTCAACAGTAAGAATAAGCTGTTTGTTGCCGGCCTGTGTTTGTACAGCACCGCTTGTTGTCTGTGTTTGTACAGCAGCATCTGCCGCTGATATTTGCGTTGCATCGCTTGCTGCCTGTGTTTGCGCTGCCATGACTGACATCGCACAAACAACTGCTGCGGCTGCAATCATCTCTCTCTTAAATAAAATCATCATATTTTCATCCTTTCCGGCTCCTTACAGTGCCGATGTTGTAATTCCATATTCAATAAATGAAAAAAACAATTTCAGTGAATCAAATAAATCATCATCGCTCATTCCGTGGTGACGTCCCTGAAGCAGAAGCGTAACAGGAAGAGCAGAAATCCAGCCTGCAAGAACACCTTTCGTTATAGGAACACCAACATCAGGTTCCGCAAGCGGCGTTTTAAATTCTTCTTTCCACCTGATGTTGCCTTCATCTTCTTTTCCATTTTCATAATAAGAACCGCTCATTCGCAGCCAGCCGCATACAGGAATAAGTGACGGACGCTTCATAAAATAAGTAAGTTCAGTGCGGAGCGTTATGTAAATTTTTTCAGAGTCAGTCAAACCATTTTCACAATTCTGCTGAATCAGGTTTGTCATTGTCTGAATTTCTTTATCTATGAGTGAACGGATTAACTCGTTCTTATTATTAAAATACGAATAGAGGCTGCTCTTCGCCATATGAAGCTCGTCTGCTATTTTTTGCACAGTTACACCGGGAAACTTATCCTTATTAATAACAGATGCAAGCGCTGTAAAAATTCTGTCTTCCAGTGGAAGCTGCGAGTCATTAATTTTGCAGAATGAATCAAGCTGCACAAGACGCTCTTCGGAAATTTTCTGAGGATAATGAAGATTTGCTTTTGAAACGCTGCCGGCCAGTCCCTTCTCTAAAAGCTGCATACTTTTTCTGGAAAATGTTTCAGGATCATCAACTTTCTTCCCTTCGTCAACTTCTTTAAATCGGACCTGAAGCCAAAAGAAAAGGGAAACCCCAAGATAAATTGAGGCTGTATATTTTTTATAGTCTCTTACTGCAATCTTATTATCTGCAGAACGATTAATTTTTTCAGTTTCAAAACCGCGGTCTTTGCATCCCTGAACAATAACTGCTTCAAAATCAGGAGAACACAAAAACTGACTTACAAGATAAAAACTGAATTCAGGATGAGAAGCAAAATATGCAATTGCAGGTGCTACAGACTGTAGTGTTCCGCTTGTGCCGGATTGTTTTTTAAAGTTTTCTGTTACAATAACAACCTGCGCATAAATTTTATCAATCAGCTTTTCCCGCATCGCAGCGAGCAAATCATTTTTGTTTTTAAAGTGACGGAAAATTGCTGTCTTTGAAATTCCAACTTTTGCTGCAACTTCGCTCAGTGAAAAATCGGTATAGAGAGGTTTTTTATAGAATGAAAAAGCAGCATCGACAATAAGATCACGCGTCGATTTTTCATCGGAAGCTTCCGCAGAATTCTGACGTATATCATCGCCGCAAGTTTGAAAATGCTGGGCCTTAGAGTGATTTGTTTCTTCTCTCTCCATATTGTTACCGAACATTCGGTAACATACTAAATTCTCAATGTGTAGTCAATATATTTTTAAAAGAAATTATTGCTTGTTCGTACTGTTTTTCGCATCCGGTGCAGAACTTCTGCCAGACTGTATTTCATCAATCCGCTCACGGAATTTCGGGAGATTCTCGCATTTTAGTTCCGCGGCTTTTGCATACGACTTTTCGCATTCCGTATCGTTACCGGTCATCGCATAGGCAACTGCAAGATTTGCCTGAACAACGGCAAGCTTCGGTTCAATTTCCGCAGCCTTTGTAAGAAGCGGTATTGCCTCAGCGGCTTTGTCCTGACCCATATACAATGCGGCCAAACTCTCGTATGCCTCTGCACTGTTTGGGTTTAAACTAATGGCCGTTCGGTAGTTTTTTTCAGCTTTTTCGTCATTTTTAACCATATGATACATCATTCCAAGCGTAACATACGAACGATAGTCTGGATGACGAGCAAGCGCTTTCTCCTGATACACTATCGCATTTGGTAAATCTTCCTGCTGGGAATAAATAGTTGAAATGAATGTATCAAGAAGCTCCGGCGAATAATGCGACTCTTCGCCCTCTGCCTGTTTGAATAACGTAAGCGCATCCTCATAGTTTTTTTGTGAATATGCCTGCATTGCTTTCTGCACAGTGGCATCACCGGGCTTTGAACAGCCGATATACATCAAAGAAAAAAGTGACAATAAAACTGTTGTCATTACAATAGAAGATACCTTCAGGCAATACTTTGTTTTCTGTATGGTTGATGCAGCTTTCATACAACCACCATAGCAATTTCTTGTAAAAATGGCAAATGTCTCTTATACTTTTATTCATGGTAAACCTTTTACCGGTTGCGAGCGGAAAAGGCGGAGTCGGAAAGAGTGCTCTTGCTGTTAATCTCGCTGTTCTTTTAGCCCGCAGACAAAAAAAAATTATCCTCGTCGATTTTGACCTTGGCGGAGCAAATCTTCACACATTGCTCGGCTTAAAAAATAATCATGCCGGCCTTGGTAATTTTATTTATAAACAGGCAGACTCTCTCCTCCCCCTCATACAGGAAACAGGAATCGAGAACCTGCAGTTTATTGCTGGCGACTGTCTGTATCCTGGTACTCCCAACTTGAGCGCAGGCACAAAAACAAAAATTGTTAAGGGACTTACAAATCTCGATGCCGATTATGTGATTCTTGATCTCGGCGCAGGCACAACATACAACACGCTCGACATGTATCTGCTCACGTATAATTCCCTGCTCGTTACGACTCCCGAACTTACATCAGTACTCAACGCCTATTCTTTTTTAAAGGCAGCAGCATACCGTTATTTTATGCGTCAGTTCAAACCAAAAAGCCTTGAACGAATTACAATCGATTCTTTTCTGCACGCAAGCACGACAGGCACAGAATCATCATTTCTTGAGCTTGTTAAGCAGATTACAGACAACTTCCCGGAAAGCGGTTTAAAAGCGCAGGAAGAATTAAAAAAATACCGGCCGCAAGTCATTCTTAATATTGGACAATCATCACAGGATTTAGAGATGGCCCGCCACCTCCGCACGCTTGTTATGAATAAGCTCGGACTCTCTCTCGACTTCATCGGTTTTATTCCAAAAGATGAACAGGTGAGTCTCGCTATTGCACGACGCACACCGCTTGCAGTGTCCAATCCGGAATGTGCATTTGTTAAGGCTGTTCAATCAGCGGCGGACAGAATACTTGCGCATTCATACGAATACAACAAAATGAATGATTTTGACGATGGAGAGGTTCAGGCCGGCAACTCTGTTTCCGACCTCGATACTTTGAATTCAGAATTCATTGAAAATACATCAGGCAGTGCCCAGCCTGACGTACATAAAAAATAAAAGCAGGACGAAGAAGGTTACTCTATGGAAATTAAAGAAATTAACTCGCAAATTAAAGAGTACAGCGCTCAAATTGAAAAGCAGTTCCTGCAGCTCGGCGAAATGTTCCCGGCACTTCTTAACCGAGAAGGAAGCACATCGCTTCAGTCTTTACAGACAATGATGCGTTCTCTCGGAGATGCAAATACTGAAAGTGCTGCACACGAAAAAACTCTTTTTAACGGCTACGATGATAAATATAATCCTCTGTTCAATCAGCTTAATAATAAAATTGAAGATCTTACAACTCTTAACAAAATGATTGCAGGCATTAAGGAAGACAGCGAACAAATGGAGCTGATTGCACTTAACGCAATGGTAATATCAATTAAGTCCGGAGAAAAAGGACGTGCATTCTCGTGCATCACAGAAAACCTTAAGCGGCTTTCTAACGATATGTTCCTCTTCTCGGATAAACTGATTGACGAAGAGCAGCAGCTTGTTAAGAACATTACATCTCTCAAGTCGATATTCAGCGGCATTCTCGAATCGCAGCAGACACTCTCAACACAAAGCGCAAGCGGTTCATCAAGCGTGGAGGAACTCATGGCAAAGGCTTCCGTACCGCTTGAATCAATGCAAAAAACGACGGACGACATCTACACGCCTATCAGAAATGCAATGGAAGGAATGCAGCTTCAGGATATCATCAGGCAGGCTCTCGACCATGTTCAGCTTTGTCTTGAAGAGATTGAAAAAAATCCGACAAGTTTAACTTCAGCGAACGAAGAGCTCGATGCGGTAAGCTTTAACATTTCGCTCATGCAGCTTTCGGAGGATGTTCTCAAAGACATCGACTCTGAAATAACAAAGAGCTGCTCTATTTTCGACTCGAACTGGAAAACGGTAACCGAAGAACTCCAGTCAGTTCAAAAAGAAAAAACAGGATTTGAACAGCGCTTCCTCGACAATGCCGCTCCTGGTCCGGACAATATCAGTATCTGTCTTGCAAATCTTATTAATGCATTCAAAAAAATAATTGATGAATTCGGTCACTATCATCTTGTACAGAAAGACTTGCTCCATACGTGCCAGAACATCACAGAAAAAGCACGCACAATGTACACCGTGTTCGGCAATCTCCGTCCGGTTATGAGCAGGCTTCATCACGTTCGTATTCTGCAGCAGATAGAAGTTTCTAAAAATGAAGCGATTGGATCGGTACGCGATTCTGTAACAGACATGGACAACCTTATTAATTCTGCAAACGACTCACTCGATAAAATGCAGTCGCTTCTCGAATCTTTTATCACCGATACAGGTCATCTTCTTACAACATTCACTGATTCAATCACAAAAGATAATGAGCAGATGAATGAACTGAGATCAGAAAAAAACACGCTCTTTACACAGCTCAAATCGGGACAGGATTCACTTTCGCTCATTCTGCAGAACTTTACAGTCTTCCCGACAGGATTTGAAGAAAAATGCTCAACTGTTCAGGAAAACTTGAACGGACTTCATGAAGTAAGCACGCACTTTGCACAATTCATCGAAGAACTTCATACTTCAGAACTATCTGCCGCTGAACACAAGAAGCAGCTGATGCAGCAGGAAAAAATTACATCGTGGGAAATTCGGAATACTAAATTCCGCGAGCTCATCGATCATTTTACGATTACAGCGCATAAAGAAGCGGCTGGCAAAATCGGCGGCTTTGCGATTGAAAAGGGCGCCCAGTCGGGTGATGTAACATTCTTTTGATGAACAAATATTTTGACCTTCATTTTAACCGCGATATCATCACCATTTATCCGGGAGAGTTCTGCTCTACTACCGGCACTGAACTTATTTCAACAGTCCTCGGCTCATGTATCAGCATCGCAATCGTTGACCTTGAACATGGTGTCGGCGGCATGAATCACTTCATGCTTGCAAAAGACACAGGCGAAGGAAAAACAAAAGCGGAAGAAACACTGCGCGGAAAATTCGGAGAATATGCTGTCGGACTGCTGCTCGAAGATCTATTAAAAAAAGGTGCAAGCAGAAAAAACATGACTGCAAAAATTTTCGGCGGGAGCAATGTGTTTGCGCTTCCAGAAAGTGCGGGCGAACAAGTCGGCGACGTCAATATAAAATTTGCATTTGATTATCTTAACCGCGAAAATATTCCAATCCTCAGCTCAGACACCGGCGGCATATATCCCCGGAAAATATTTTTTGATCCGCGCACAGCAAAAGTATGGCTTAAACGCATCAGTACAGATTATGGCGATAATTCATTCATCTATTCGCAGGAACAAAAATATATGCAGGAACTTTGCACACATAGCGAACCTGTTCCGCTTATTCCTGTGTAAGAGGTTTTCTGCCGTCAATTTCTGCTTCGATAGAATCAAGAATTTTTCCTAAATCAAGAATAAGAATAAAATTATCTCCGCGGCGGGCAGCACCCTTTACGAATTCACGCCGTGTAGGCAAAGCGCCTGAATCAGCTGAATCAAACGGAACAAGATTCAAGTGGCTTACAACATCCGCTTGGTCTGCAATAACTCCAAGAACAAACGTTGTACCGTCTGAACGCGGAATTTCAGTGACAATAACCGAAGTTTTGCTTAATTCACATTTGCTCGGTATATCAAAAAGAACACGCAGGTCAACAATACTCACTACAGAACCGCGGATGTTCATTACTCCGCGCAAATACGGTAATGCATTGGGAACCGGCGTAATTGACGAAAAATTGATCACTTCCTTAACAGAAGTAACAGGAACTGAAAAAAGATTATTCCCCAGTGCAAAAGAAAAATACGATTCTTGTGTAAGACCCTTTCCTTCCATTTGACGGCACTCCTAAGTGGCTGTAAACTATATAATTGTACTGACAGTTTCTGATTATACACCAAGACTGAAGCATCGGGGAAAATTCATGACGAAAAAGAAGAATGTTGAAAAGACAATCATCTGGAAAGAAACAGCCGGCATTGAATTTGCAGAAAAATTAAAAGCCGAGCTTGTAAAAGCATTTGATTCGTATTCAGATATCCGTCTCGATTTGTCAGCACTCGAAGATATAGATATCACTGGCATTCAGCTCATAGTTGCTGCCCGCAAAGAAGCAGAAAAAGAACATAAGTCATTTTATATAACCGGAACTATTCCGCCGTCAATTGCAGCGTTCACCGCAGCCGGTGGAATGTCGCTTGTCCCGTATACAATTCCGCAGGCGAAAACTGCAAAGTCAGAGGCAGCGCAAAATATTGCAGCGCCAAAAACCGCACCGCAAAAAAAGACACGGGAGAAGAAACATGCTTGAACAGATAAGCTCCGTGTTTTTTGAAGAAGCAAACGAACTTCTCGATAATCTTGAGGAACAGTTACTCGCGCTTGAGGAAGACCCAAAAAATTCCGAAGTGATTTCCGCAGTGTTCCGTGCCATGCATACAATCAAAGGTTCTTCCGGCATGTTCGGATTCAATGCTGTTTCTTCATTTACACACGAAGTTGAATCTGCACTCGACCTTGTGCGCAACGGAACAATTCCTGTTACAAAAGAACTCATTGATCTTATGCTTAAAACGCGCGACCACATCAGAACGATGCTCGCTGCCGGAACAAATGTCTCCGCAGAAATCCAGTCAAATTCAGATACACTGATTGCCGCTTTCAAATCATACGTTGAAAAAAACGGCGGTCCGTCCGCATCAGCTGCTGGCAGCACAACGAACTCCGGCGCAAACGGCAGCGCGGCAACAGCCGGCTCAAGCGGCACAACTGCGAACAGTGCAGGCGGACAAACAAACGCGTCGAATCAGAACAACTCCACGTCTGAACAAACTGCGCAGAATAATTCCGGCTCATCTGTCCAGAACGGAACTTCTCCGGTTCCTGATATTCCGCCGGAGACAGCAACATGGCGCATTAAATTCCGACCGTCTGCAACAATTATGCAGAACGGCACGCGCCCGGAACTCCTTGTCAAAGAACTCACCGAGCTTGGCACTGCAACAGTCGTAGCTTTTTCACAGGATGTGCCTCCGCTTTCAAAAATTAGCAGTGAACGCTGTTATTATTCATGGGATGTTATTCTTACAACATCAAAAACTGAGAACGACATCCGCGACGTTTTTATTTTCCTCGACAATGACTCAACTTTTACGGTCGAAAAAATTTCACTCGGACCAGAAATGCAGCACCGCATCGGTGAAATTCTTATCGACCGCGGCGAAGTGACTCAGCAGGATCTCGACGACCTTGTCCAGCATCAGAAAAAAATTGGACAGCTTCTTGTCGAAAATAAAGTTGTTTCCCAGCAGCAGGTTCAATCTGCGCTTGCAGAACAGCAGCATCTTAAAATGCTCAATCCTGACGGAACAGTTTCGCAGTCTTCTACAGCTGCAACACCAAATGCTGCCCCGCAAACAGGAACTGCAGCCGCTGTTGCAGCTGCACAACAGTCAATCCGCGTTAATTCAGAAAAGCTGGACACACTTGTCGACCTCGTTGGCGAACTTGTTACATTCAATGCCCGTCTTTCACAGCTCGCGCTCGACCAGAATCTTCCTGCATTTACAAACCTGAGCGAACAATGCGAACGTCTTGTTGTTTCACTGCGCGACAACGCTATGGAAATGAGAATGCTGCCTATCGGTTCCATTTTCTCGCGCTTCCGCCGTCTTGTCCGTGATCTTTCAGAACAGCTTGGCAAAAATGTTGAAATGTATACAGAAGGCGCAGAAACAGAAATTGATAAGACTGTCATCGAAAAACTGAACGATCCGCTCATTCATCTTATCAGAAACTCTGTCGATCACGGAATTGAACTTCCTGCAGACCGCATTAAGGCAGGAAAAGATCCGCAGGGCAAAGTCACGCTTTCTGCTCGTCATGCAGGTTCTTTCGTCCTCATAACAATCAGCGACGACGGCGCAGGATTGGACAGAGCAGCAATCCGCGCGAAAGGAATAGAAAAAGGCCTTATTAAAGAAACAGATAAACTCACAGATGAAGAAATAGACAACCTCATATTCCTGCCAGGATTCTCAACTTCAAAAGTCGTAACTGCTGTAAGCGGACGTGGCGTTGGCATGGATGTTGTGCGCCGTGACATCGGTTCGCTCGGCGGTACAGTCGGTATTGAATCTACTACCGGTAAAGGCTCAAGCTTCATTCTCAAGATTCCTCTTACACTCGCAATCATCGACGGCATGCTTGTGAGCCTCGGAAAAATAAAATACATTATTCCGCTTGCATCAATTTCTGAATGCCTTTCGTATGAAGAAAACAAAAAGACTGAGCTTTTCCCGAAAATCATCAACCGAGGAAAAGAGCTCGCATGCATAGACCTCAGAGTTTTCTTTCACGTAAACGATGAATGTACTGACGACAGACAAATCGTTGTCATAAATGACCAGGATTCAAAAATCGGCATTATTGTCGACCGCATTCTTGGAGAACATCAGACTGTCATAAAGCCGCTCGGCACTCTTTACAAAAACTGCACAGGACTCAGCGGTGCAACTATTCTTGGTGACGGTTCTGTTGCGCTTATCATCGATGTATTTAAACTTTCCGAAATTATTCGAAAGGCGGACAAAAAGAAGAAATGACACCATCCTTTAGCACCGCCGCAATTCAAATTCTCAAACAGCCCGATCCGCTTACGGATGAACAATTCCACACTATAGCAGGTTTTGTTGAATCCAATGTTGGAATTAAAATGCCCGAAACAAAACGGATTATGATACAGTCCCGCTTACAATCACGGCTCAAGGCGCTTAATCTTAATAATTTTGACGATTACATAAAATATGTTTTCTCGTCTCAGGAAACAGGCAATGAAGAAATGATTCTGATGATTAATGCTATAACAACAAATCTCACTCATTTTTTCCGCGAAAGCCAGCACTTTGATTATCTTTCAGAACATGCTCTTGTTCAACTTGCTACTGCCGGTGTTTCACGCCCGGAAATTTGGTCTGCAGGATGCTCAAGTGGCGAAGAACCTTACACTCTCTCAATTGTTATGCAGGAATTTATGCGCACACATCCGGGCACATTTGCGGATTATTCAATACTTGCTACGGATATTTCCTCAAAAGTTCTCGACAAAGCAATCCGCGCCGTATACCCGATGGATAGTATTTCGACCCTTTCATATGATTTAAAACACCGATATTTTTTGCGCAGCCGTGATGAAGAAAACCAGCAGGTCCGAGTAAACGCCCTCACCCGCAATAAAGTTTCTTTTGCACGGCTCAATTTTATGGATGATGACTACAGCATCTCATCACTCAAAAATATTATTTTCTGCCGCAATGTCCTTATTTATTTTGATAAATCGACTCAGGAAACTGTCGTTCGTAAATTAACAAATTATCTTGTACCAGGAGGCTATTTGTTTCTCGGTCATTCAGAGACAATATTCGGTATGGATCTCCCGCTCAAAAACGTAGCACCAACCGTATTTCGCAAAATTGAAACCAGTGGAGTTCGAAAATGCTCATAAAAGTTCTGATAATTGATGATTCAGCGCTTGTACGCCAAACAATGACTGAAGTTCTTCAAAGCGACCCTGAAATCAGAGTTATCGCAACTGCGCCCGATCCTATTTTCGGCGTGCGAAAAATTCAGGAAGAGCGTCCTGACGTCATCGTGCTTGATATTGAAATGGCGCGCATGGACGGTCTTACATTTCTCCGCAAACTCAACGAAACTGTCGATCCGATTCCGTGTGTCATCTGTTCTGCTCTTGTTGAAGCAGGTTCTGATGCTGCAACAAAAGCAATCGAATACGGCGCATGTGAAATCATACAGAAACCCGCGCTTGGCACACGTAAATTCCTTGAGGAATCAAAAATCCGTCTCTGTGATGCTGTTAAAGCTGCTTATCATTCAACTGGAAAAATCAAACGGCTCATACCGTCACAGGCAACGCTTCACACAGCACTCAGTTCACATACTGCAGAAGTATCGCCAGTCTCTGCAAAAAATTCATCAGCGACAAAACAGCCCCAGCCGCTTACAGGCATACAGCCAAAACTTTCTGCAGACGTCATAATGCCAAAACCAGATCCTGCACGCTCACCTGTTGATACGACCGAAAAAATTGTCGTTATTGGAGCAAGTACTGGCGGCACAGAAGCTCTCAAGGATTTCTTAACAATGCTTCCGGAAGATGCACCGGGTATGGTAATTGTACAGCACATGCCGGAACATTTTACGACAGCATTTGCACAGCGCCTTAACGACCTTTGCAAAATCACTGTAAAGGAAGCAGCGGACGGCGACAAAGTTGTTCGCGGACAAGCGCTTATCGCACCGGGAAATTACCACACACTTGTAAAACGAAACGGCCTCTCATATTACGTAGAAGTTAAAGACGGACCGCTTGTGTCTCGCCACAGGCCTTCTGTTGATGTCTTGTTCCGTTCCGCAGCACGGTATGCGGGAAAAAATGCTGTAGGTGTCATTATGACAGGAATGGGCGATGACGGCGCATGCGGCATGAAGGAAATGCACGACGCAGGTGCTTTCTGTATTGCGCAGGATGAAGCGACGTGCATTGTTTTTGGTATGCCGAATGAAGCAATAAAAGCTGGTGCTGTTGACAAAATAGTTCCGCTTCCGCACATTGCGCAGGCAGTATTAAACGCAGCACAGCAATAATTAGTAATAGATTAGTTTTAAGAGGAGAAAACTATGGCTGGTAAAAAAATTCTTGCAGTTGATGACTCTGTTTCCATCCGGAAAAGTATTTCTTTTATCCTCGGACAGGAAGGCTATGAAGTGACTGAAGCCGTCGATGGTGTGGACGGACTCGCAAAAGCGAAAGCTGACAAATTTGGTCTTGTCATAACAGATATCAATATGCCGAATATGGACGGCATTGAACTGATAAAGCAGCTTCGTGCAACTGAAGGATATAAATTCACCGCAATAATAGCGCTTACAACAGAAAACCAGACTTCTAAAATGGAAGAAGGAAAATCTGCAGGCGCAACAGGATGGATTGTTAAGCCGTTTACATCTGACAAACTGATTGCAGTCGTCAAAAAAATAATCGGCTGATTTTACTTAAAGAACTTTTACGCAAACAAAGGAGCTTATAATGAAAACACTGCGCTCACAAATCATCTTGGCTGTTGCTGTTATCGCCTTGGTTACCGGATGCTTAATGCTTAGCATCTCTTTAACGTATTCAATCAAAGCGGTACGAGAATCAACTCTCTCAAATCTTACGCTTCTTGCAAACAGCGATGCAAATCAACTGAGCCAGCAAATAAAAACAGAGCTGGTCCGTCTGAGCGCAATCGCAAACCGCAAGACTTTCCACGACACATCGATTTCTGTTCGCGACAAAGCTCTTTCCGTTGCTCCTGATGTTAATAAAGATGACTATCACCGTTATTATATTGTTTCAGACATGAGTGGAAATGCTGTTACTTCCGAAGGTAAAACGTGTACAATTTCGGAGCGCGACTATTTCAAAAAAGCAATCAAAGGAATCAGCAATGTATCTGAGCCAATCACAAATAAAATTCTAAATGAAAAAGCACTTTTATATGCTGTTCCGTATTATGACTACAACGGCAAAATGACTGGCGTCCTGTGTCTTGATAAAAAGATTGATGAACTTTCTCTCCTTTGCAGTTCAACAGTCATTGGTAAAACAGGAAGACCGTTTGTAATTGCTCGCAGTACCGGAAATGTTATTGGCGCTGCAGATGCATATATGGTTGATGAAGAAACGAATTTTGAAACACTCGCAAAAACAGATTCATCATATGCACAAATTGCTGCATATTCCGCACAAATGAGAGATGCTAAAACAGGAGCAGGCCTTTATAAAATTAAAGGTATGACTAAATACATTGCATACGCACCAGTCCCGAATACAAATTTTTCACTTGCAGTTCAGGCTCCCACAAAAGATTTTTCAGATGAAATTTCAATTATGACCCGTATTCTTTCTATCGTAACTATTCTGCTCGTTGCCTTTGCATGCTTATATGGTGTTATCTTTGCCAACAAAATATCCGGCTTCCTCAATACTATCCGTTCCGAATTCCAGTGCATCGCGAACGGCGACCTTATGCTTTCAAGTGTAAAACAGTCTGACCGCGACAAGCTCGCCCGGCAAAAAACTGAATTCGGACTTATGTCCCGCTCGCTCAACGATATGATTCAATCGCTTTCACGCACTGTTTCTGCCGTCCGCGAATCCGCAATGCAGGTCCGCGCTGGCGGAGAACAACTCAGTTCATCAAGTCAGGCAGTTTCTTCTGGCGCAAGCGAACAAGCTGCTTCTACAGAACAGATGAGCGCAACAATGGAACAGATGACAAGCAATATACGCCAGACTGCCGACAATGCTGCAAAAACAAGCGCACTCGCAAGCCAGACAAGCGCAGACAGTGAAGCCGGTGGATGTGCCGTAAGCGAATCTGTCGAAGCTGTAAAAACAATTGCTGAAAAAATCAGCATCATCGAGGACATCGCAAGCCAGACTAACCTTCTTGCGCTCAACGCAGCAATCGAAGCCGCGCGTGCAGGAGATGCCGGAAAGGGATTTGCCGTTGTTGCAAGTGAAGTCCGCAAGCTCGCAGAACGAAGCCAAACTGCAGCGGGCGAAATCGGCGATCTTTCAAAAAAGACACTCGAAACGGCAGAAAATGCCGGCAAGATGATAAACGGCGTTATGCCTAATATTGAGCAAACATCTCAGCTCATTCAGGAAATTGCAACTGCAAGCCGTGAACAGGACAACGGCGCGCAACAGGTCAGCACAGCGATTATACAGATGGATTCTGTCGTACAGCAGAATGCGTCTGCCGCTGAACAGATGGCAGCAATGGCAGAGGAACTCTCCGCCGAAGCAGAAAAGCTTGTGCAGTCTATCAGCTTCTTTAGAGTTGCAGACACACCGGTTCCCACATTAAAGCAAACAGCTTCTGCAGAAAAACTTCCGCCGCCTGCTAAAGAGAGCGCTGCCAAAACAAAGAAAGACACATACACCGCTCCAAAGAAGATAATTCCTTCAGTCAAACAGTCTGCTTCACAAAAAAATGCGCACACAAACGGCGCCGTTCCTGTAAAAACGACTGCCGACCTTATCAGCGATGCAGACTTTGAGGAGTTTTAATACACCACGGAGGAGATTTATGACACATAACATACTTACCTTTGTTATCGACAAACTTGTATGCGCTGTACCGATTACTTCCGTACTGGAAGTAATCGATTACACTGCTCCAACTATGCTTCCGTGCGCAGAGCCGTTTATTGAAGGTCTTGTTTATTCACGTGAGCAAGGTGTTACTGTTGTAAATCTCCGCAAGCGCTTTGAATTAAAACCTGCGCCTGCCAATAAGAATACAAGAATCATCGTTATCGAAAAAAAAACGTCTGCAGACACCCCCTCTAGCGCTATTTCCCTTTTTGGAGCCGTTGCAGATTCCGTTAATGATGTTATTGAAGCAGAAATCGACTCTTTGCTGCCTGTTTCTAAAAAGAAAGAGCCTTTCGCCGGAAAATTCATCACAGGAATGTACAAAATTGATGAGCAGTCAATATATCTTCTGAATGTCGATTCAGTTTTTGAAACAACTGCTTTAGCCTGATATTCTTCTTTATTATACATATTTATAACGTCTCTTGCCCTTGACGCTCTTTATTCTGCGTTGTATCTTTAAACTAGAAAATTTTTATGGAGGATTATCGAATGTTTAAGTTTGATAAAAACAGCTTCAGCCTTAAAGGTAAAGTTGCTCTCGTAACCGGCGCTTCTTACGGCATCGGATTTGCAATTGCTACCGCTCTCAGCGAATACGGCGCAACAATCTGCTTCAACGACCTCAATCAGGAAAAGGTTGACAAAGGAATTGAAGCTTACAAAGGTGTTAACATTAAGGCACACGGCTATATCTGCAACGTCTGCGATGAAAAACAGGTTCAGGCTATGGTCGCTCAGATTAAGAAAGACGTGGGAGTCATCGACATCCTCGTCAACAACGCAGGAATCATCAAACGCATTCCGCTCCTTGAACAGACTCCGGAAGACTTCCGCGCTGTTATCGACGTTGACCTCAACGCACCGTTCATCGTTTCCAAAGCTTGCCTTCCTGGCATGATTGAAAAAGGTCACGGAAAAATCATCAACATCTGCTCTATGAACAGCGAAGTCGGCCGCGAAACAATTCCGGCTTATGCAGCTGCAAAAGGCGGACTCAAGATGCTCACAAAGAACATCTGCGCAGAATTCGGTGATAAAAACATTCAGTGCAACGGCATTGGACCTGGATACATCGAAACACCGCAGACAGCTCCTCTCCGCGAAAAACAGCCCGATGGATCAATGCATCCGTTCGACAAATTCATTCGCGCACGCACACCGGCAGGACGCTGGGGCAGCACTGAAGATCTTAAAGGACCGGCAGTATTCCTCGCTTCTGACGCATCAAACTTCGTCAACGGCCACATTCTTTATGTAGACGGCGGTATTCTCGCATACCTCGGTCGTCAGCCTAAATAGTTGCCGAACACTTGCACAATGAGAATGCAGCTTCGTGCTGCATTCTGAATATATGCAAAAAAGCCTGCTGAATTGAAGCTTATTTCACTTCATTCCAGCAGGCTTTTTTATACCCTTTACTTTGTATTTTAAGATTTCCGCTATTTTGATTCCGTGTTACTTCTTTTCCAGCGCCTGTTTCAAATCATCAATAATATCGTCAATGTATTCTGTGCCGATTGAAAGTCTGATTGTATTCGGATGAATTCCTGCAGCAAGAAGCTCTTTCTCGGTTAGCTGAGAATGCGTTGTCGATGCCGGGTGAATCGCCAGCGATTTAACGTCTGCAACATTCGCAAGAAGACTAAACAGCTTAAGGCTTTCTACAACTTTGCGCGCACGCTGTGCATCCCCCTTTACTTCAAACGTAAAGATTGAACCTGCACCGTTTGGAAAATACTTTTTGTACAGTGCATGGCTTGGACTGTCTCTTAGCGACGGATGATTTACTCTCTCAACATTCGGATTCTTCTGCAAAAAGTCGACAACTTTAAGCGCATTTGAAACATGACGCTCAACGCGAAGACTAAGTGTTTCCAGTCCCTGAAGAAACAGGAAGCTCGCAAACGGGTTGAGTGTTGCGCCTGTATCACGAAGAAGTGTAGCGCGTATTTTAGTCACAAATGCAGCTTTGCCCGCAGCCTTTGTAAACACAACTCCGTGATATGCCGGATTCGGTTTTGCAATGCCAGGGAATTTGTCTGCATATTTATCCCAGTCAAAAGTTCCGCCGTCAACTATAACTCCGCCGATTGTTGTTCCGTGACCGCCGATAAATTTCGTCGCTGAATGAACAACAACATCCGCACCGTGCTCAATCGGCCGGAATAAAAACGGAGTCGCAAATGTATTGTCGATAATCACGGGAATTCCATACTTATGTGCTATTGCAGATACCCCCTCTACATCAATTATAGAGGAGTCAGGATTTCCGAGGGTTTCAAAATAGACAGCTTTCGTATTCGGTCTGATTGCTTTTTCAAAGTTCTCAACTTTGCTTCCGTCTACAAACGTCGTTTCAATTCCCCATCCTTTAAGCGTATTCTCAAACAATTCGAGTGTTCCGCCGTAGAGGGTGCTCGCCGAAACAATGTGGTCCCCTGCCTGCGCAACATTTTCTATCGCGTATGCAATCGCCGCCGCACCAGACGCTACACCAAGGGCTGCAACACCCCCCTCTAGCGCAGCCATTCTAGCCTCAAACACATCGTTAGTCGGATTTGTCAGGCGTGAATAAATCTGACCAGGAACAGTTAATCCAAAACGTCCTGCTGCCTCGTCGCTGTCCTTAAACACGTATGATGACGTTGCATAAATCGGCACTGCGCGCGCTCCAGTCGCCGGATCAGGCTGTTCCTGTCCCGCATGAACCTGCAATGTCTCAAAGTGATATTTTTCTGCCATAGTGTGCCTCCATACTCGTAATTAATTAATAACCTACTGGTTAAGTATGTAATACTTATACAAGCGATTCCTTTTATTGTCAAGTGATTTAGTAGGTTTTATATTTTTTTCAGTAGTTTCACTTTTCCTTTTTCTTTAGTTACACTTCTCCACATATTCGTTTGCTCTTATTTTTACCGCATTTTATTTTTGACTTTTAACTTTTGCGCTGTTGATTGATAAACCACTTAATTTTCAGTAGAATACTGATTTATGAAAACTTCAGAAACATATATTTCTACGCTGCGCGACGCTCCCGCCGAAGCAGTCATTGCAAGTCATAAACTCATGCTCCGCGCAGGTCTTGTCCGCAAACTTGGAAATGGTCTTTATACATACCTTCCGCTCGGTCTTCGTTCTTTCCGCAAAGTCGAACAGATAATCCGTGAAGAATGGGATGCAATCGGCGCTCTCGAATTTAAGCCGACTGTCATCGTTCCGGGCGACATCTGGCGCGAAAGCGGCCGCTGGGACACAATGGGTCCGCAGATGCTCAAGCCAAAGAACCGCCAAGGCCAGGACATGGTCGTAAGCCCAACCGCAGAGGAAGCATACACTGCAATTTTCCGCGAGAATCTTACAAGCTACAAACAGCTCCCGATTAACGCATATCAGATCAACACAAAATACAGAGACGAAATCCGCCCGCGCTACGGCGTTATGAGAGGACGTGAATTCATGATGGCAGACGGCTACTCGCTCAATGCCGATGACGAGTCTCTCGACAAAACATATCAGGCTTATGCAAAAGCATACCGCCGCATTTTCAAACGCCTCGGACTTAAAATAATTCCTGTCCGCGCAGACTCAGGCGCTATGGGCGGAAACGGCAGCGAAGAATTCATGGTCGAAAGCCCTATCGGTGACGACACACTGATTATCTGCCCCAAATGCGGATACGCAGCCAACGCAGAAAAAGCATCTTGCGCTCCCGATGTTGCAGTCGGCAACGATGGAAAACCGCAGGTTGCTACAGACAAAGCAATCGAACCTGTCGATGCAAAAGATATTCTTTCCATTGATGACATGGAAAAATTCTTCAAGACAACTCCGCAGCAGTTTATTAAAGTTCTCATTTACAAAGCAGTAAACAGCTCGCTTGATCTTACAAAAGCGCCGGGATGCAAAGACCTTAAACGCGTCGATGAGCCGAGCGGAAAATTCTATCCTGTTTCTTTCTTCGCAGTATGCATCCGCGGAGATCTCGATGTGAACGAAGCAAAGCTCGCCGGACTTCTTAAAGCAAGCGAAGTTGAGCTTGCCAGCGACGAAGATGTTGTCCGTCTCTCAGGCGCACCGCATGGATTCGTCGGACCGACAATCACATCAATTCCTACAGTCGTTGATCTTTCTGTTATTACAACAGAAGCAGACGGCACATTCAAAGCACAGATTCACGACACGATTACTGGCGGTCTTAAAAAAGACATCGACTTCCTGCACGTTGAACCTGTCCGCGACTTTAAACCGTACATCAATGCAGATGTTCGCCTCGTAAAAGCCGGCGACAAATGCGCCTGCTGCGGAGACACATACTACATGAAAAAAGGAAACGAGCTTGGACACATTTTCAAGCTTGGACAGAAATACACAAAGACAATGCACGTCACCTATCTCGACGTAAATGGCAAGCAGCAGATTCCGACAATGGGATGCTACGGCATCGGTGTTGACCGCACGCTCGCTTCCATCATCGAGGAACACAATGACGACCGCGGAATTCTTTGGACAATGAGCACTGCTCCGTATCAGGTTGCAATCGTCCCGATTAAATACGAAGGACAGATGAAGGAAGTTGCAGATAAACTCTACTCAGACATGATGAAAGCTGGAATCGAAGTTATTCTTGATGACCGCAACGAGCGCCCCGGCGTTAAGTTCGCAGACATGGATCTCATCGGTTTCCCGCTCCGCATTACCGTCGGTGAAAAAAATCTGCCTAACGTCGAGTTTAAACCGCGCGCACAAGCAGAAGCAGAACTTGTTCCTGCAGCAGATGCAGCAGAAAAAGCAATCAAGTTTGTTCGCGACGCACTTGCCGAACTCAACGCAGAGTAAGTAACATTTTAACAAGAGCTGCCTTTATAATACGGGCAGCTCTTTTTTTATAATAATAATTTTTTAACAGGAAAGTTACTATGCAAAAACATATACATTTTTATTTTGTTTTGGCTACTCTTTTTTTGATGACAACCGGAATACAAACTCTTTCCGCACTTCCTGGTGTAACTCAGTATATTCCAGATAATTCTGGTGAATATATTTATTACAAAGATAATTCATTTCAGCGTGAAGCATATATTGGATTTCTTTATTATGACGACGGAACTTACTCTGTACGGTATTATGCACCTGCAATAAAAGATACAAAAAATACTCAGGTAGAAAAAGAAATTGAAATTCTTTTTTCACTAGATCCCAAGAAAGACTATGTTGAATTAACAGGCGAGCGAATTCTTTCTTCAGTTACTGCCGAAGATACTGATATTGTTAATTATATGCATGACATGATGTATGAACTTTCCGCACGCAGAAAAAAGCAAGGCACTGTTTCTTCTGTTCAAACATCTCAGCAAGATTATGCACAGTTCGGTGGTCTTGTTACTATTGGATTCGACCCGCTTGTCCCTATTTTCAATATCAAATCAATCTCATCCTCCGACGGCACTACCGTACTGCAGTCTGTTGAAGCAGGCCAGCTTGTCTCCTCTCAAGACAAAAGCTTTTCATCATTCAAAGGTTTCCCAAAAAACTTTACAGATACAAAACATCAGCTTAAAGTAAAAAAGAATTTAAAAAAGGCAAACTACGAATATAAACTTGATGATGAACGAACACAAACAATTATTTTGGATACACAATGGTCACAATCAATGGACAATTTTTTCCTTCTTGGAAACAGTGCTATTTTAACTATGAATATTGTTAAAGCACCTGCAAATTCTCCAATCACTTTCAGTGACTTATTAACAAGGAAACTTATCCTCGGAACAGAAAATTCTTATCCGGATTGGTCACGCCTTAAAATAACAAAATCAGACAAGCGTACAGTTATTGAAAATACTTACTATCAACCGTTGTCTGGAAGTGTTACGAAAGATTTTAAAATCATTACACCATTAAGCAGTGGAAATTATGCACTTCTTACACTCACTGTGTTCACTGGCGCTTACCTCCCAAACACAGATTATTTCACCGCGATAATAAACAGTTACACCATTAAATAGCTATACTTATTAATAATTATTTAAAGCTTGATCTTGAAAGCGGAGAGCCGATCCAAACGCCTTCGCTTCCAAGATATTCTTTTTTCTGGCCTTCAATCATAAACTGAACACTATTTACTGTGCTGAATGAAGTGGCGGTGTATACAATCTGCATTAACTGTGCAAGATATCCCTCAACACCAACCTTATTAAATTCAAATTCCTCACTAAAATTCAAATATGCAACACCTTCCCTTACAGTCGCTGATAATAGTCTTGTATTCTCCGGAATAAGCGTCATGTATCCTTTCGACTGCTCAGTATATAAAGGTCCTGCAAGAAGTGATTTTAAAACATCTGTCATCGGCGAATCACTCTTAGGCATCGAACGCTTTATAGATTTTCTACTCACTGATCCATCACTGTCTATCTCAACAAAATAGAAAGTCGCTGTATACGCTGTATTAGCCGGAGTCGCTTTTTTAGTATTTTCTTTGCTCTTTGCAGACGAAGATGCTGATTTTTTTTCAGCTGTTTTTTTGGTTTCTGCTTTTATATCTGCAGCTTTATTTTCTTTTACTGTCGTTTCTTGTTTTTCTGCAGGCCGTTTTTCCTGATTTGCAGCAGTTACTGCAGCATCTTTTTCGGAAGATAACGTCTGTTCTTCGTTTACCGGTTTGCTATCATCAGATACAACCGGAGGAACTTGTTCAGCATCAGTCGTTGTATCAGTCCCTGTTTCAGCATCAATTTTTAAAACAGGCTCATCAGCCTTTTTATCAGTATCCTCTTTCGGAGCGTCTTTATCTTCATGATTCTGAATAAAAGTCGGTGTTTTACCGAAAACACGATCAAAAAATTTTGTTGATTTTAAATTAGAAATAATCACGTCCTTCATAACGATAAAAAGTATGATAAGGACGACAACTGCAAGTACCCAAATCGATGCAATAATACCTGTATTTTTATTTTTTTTATCTTTATCTGACATGACGTCAGTATATTCTACCACCATTAAAATTACAACCGAACTTTATTGCTGCTACCAAGCCAAAATAGTCCATTTTTCTACTTGAGTGATACCCCATTTTTCAGTACACTAATCCCAACAATTTGCTTTTATACGGGGGCATGCTTTTATGGATTCCAAAGATTTTGACCTTATTACATTAGGCGAAATCATGCTTCGTCTTTCTCCGCCGGTCAACGAACGGATTATGAAAGGTGATGTATTTGAAAAGCATGCAGGCGGCGCAGAACTCAATGTTGCTTCTGGTGTCTCTCTTCTCGGACTTCGTACCGGTATTATCACTCGTCTTCCCAAAAACGAAATCGGTACATTCATCAAAAACAGAATTCGTTTCAATAGCGTCAGCGACGACTTCATTGTCTATGACACAACTCCAGAAGCCAGACTCGGAATTTATTATTACGAGAACGGTGCATATCCGCGCAAACCTACAGTTGTTTACGACCGCAAGCACTCGTCTTTCAACAACATTTCTCTTTCAGAAATTCCGGCAGATGTCTATTCAAAGGCGAAGATGTTCTACACATCAGGCATTACGCTCGCACTCAGTGAAAATACAAGAACACTTGCTACAGAAGTAATCAAACGTTTTAAAAACGCAGGCGCACAAATTGCCTTCGACGTAAACTATCGCGCAAATTTGTGGGACGAAGATACTGCACGTGAAACAATCCTTAAGATTCTTCCTTTCGTCGATATTCTGTTTATTTCTGAAGAAAGCTGCCACCGCATGTTTAGAAAAACAGGCACGCTCCAGGAAATGCACCGCGCATTCTGCAAAGAATTCCCGAATATACATCTTATCGCTTCTTCTGAACGCGAAGTTATCAGCCCGAAAGTACATTCATTCACATCAACAGTTTATTCGAGCAAGAATGACCGCTTTTACACAGAAGCTCAGTATAAAAACATTGATGTCGTAGACCGCATCGGAAGCGGCGACGCATACTGCGCAGGTGTTCTGTTCGGCATGCTCAAATATGATGATCCTGAAAAAGCAATGCAGTTCGGAAACGCAACGTGCGCTGTAAAGAACACGATTTTCGGAGATCTGCCTGTTTCCGATTTCAACGAAATAAGCGCTATCATCAAAGCGCATCAGGAAAAAGGCAATCAGAGCGAAATGAACAGATAAAAGTCTAATTAAGTGATAAAAGCTGCCGTGTTAATTCACGACAGCTTTTTTTTATTCTTTAAGAATCATCCTTGAAAATGTTTTTGAATCCTTTTAGTATTTTTTGGCTTTTCCTTTACTCTTTTCACTTTATATATTATACTCTACTATGTTAGTAGGTAATAGAGGAAACATAATGAAGATTTCAACACGCGGCCGGTATGCTCTTAGATTTATGATTGACCTTGCTCAGCATGATAACGGCGAATACACCGCATTAAAAGACATTTCAGAACGCCAGGAAATTTCCATCAAGTATCTTGAACAAATCACTTCTCTTCTCAGCAAATTTGGTCTTCTTCTCAGTGTCCGCGGTCCTCAGGGCGGTTATAAACTTTCCCGCACGCCAGACCAGTATACCGTTGGCCAGATTCTTAGAATTACCGAAGGAAATCTTGCGCCTGTTTCCTGCCTCGAAACAGAACAAAACACATGTCCCCGCAAAGAATTTTGCCCTACACTTTTTCTTTGGGAAGGACTTTCTAAAACAATAAACGATTATCTCGACGGCATTACACTCGAAGATCTTGTCCACAAATGCACACCTTCTGAAAATCTCGATTTTGTCATCTGATTTTTAATGCATATCAAAATACTTGACAAAGTGATTTTATCCTGATATTACATACTTAACCGATAGGTAATTAAGCAATTACAGAGGAGGCTTATTATGGCTGAAAAAATTGCAAAAAGAATAACTGATCTTGTTGGACACACTCCCTTACTCGAACTCACTAATTTCGAGAAAAAGCTTGGATTAAAAGCACGCGTTCTTGTCAAACTTGAGTATTTCAATCCGGCTGGCAGCGTCAAAGACCGCATTGGCAAGGCTATGATTGAAGAAGGTTTTAAAGCCGGAACAATCACAAAAGATTCTGTTCTGATTGAACCTACAAGCGGAAACACAGGTATTGGCCTCGCCTCTGCCGCAGCAAGCTATGGCTTAAAAATCATCATCGTTATGCCGGAAACAATGTCTGTAGAACGCCGCAATCTTCTTAAAGCATACGGTGCAGAACTTGTACTTACCGACGGCACAAAAGGAATGAAAGGCGCAATCGATAAGGCGGACGAACTTGCAAAATCAACTCCGCACAGTTTTATTCCCGGACAGTTTACAAATCCAGTCAACCCGGAAACTCACTTTAAAACAACAGGTCCAGAAATCTGGGAAGATACAGACGGTCACGTCGACGCGTTTGTTTCCGGAGTCGGCACTGGCGGAACACTGACCGGTGTTGGCAAATTCCTTAAATCAAAAAAACACGATGTTAAAATCATCGCTGTTGAACCAGCTGGCTCACCTTTCATTTCAAAAGGTGTAGCAGGTCCTCATAAAATTCAGGGAATCGGCGCAGGATTTATTCCAGCAACACTGGATACAAAAGTGATTGATGAAACAATTACTGTAGAAAATGACGATGCATTCAAATCAGGCAAAGAGATTGCCAAAACAGAAGGTGTCCTTGTAGGCATATCTTCCGGTGCTGCTCTCTGGGCGGGACTTGAGCTTGCAAAACGACCAGCTTATGCAGGAAAAACAATCGTTGTTCTCCTTCCGGATACCGGCGACCGTTATCTTTCTACGCCATTGTTTACGGACTGATTTTAACTTTTATTTACTGACACTTCTTATTTAAAATATAAAAGCCCGCTGAACACATATCATCGTTCAGCGGGCTTTTGTTTTATCTATTGTTTATCTTTTTCTGCATTCGTACAACACAATTGCGGCAGCCTGCGCAACGTTAAGGCTTTCAACCGGCGCGTGTGCGTCTTTATCCCTCATACCGCTGAACGGAATTATAATCAGCTTGTCGCAGTTATCCTTAACTTCCTGAGATATTCCATGCTCCTCGTTTCCAAGCACAATAAGAGCAGGTTTTGTTCCGCACAATGCTGGAATCTCGCTTACCGGTGTCTGTGCATCAACGGCCGTGCCGAGGCGAACCATTTTTCCTTCCATAGCTTTAAGCAGTTTGGCTATCGACTTTATGGAATAAATGTTTACATATTCCATGCCGCCCTGTGCCACGCGGTACGAACTCGTTGTTACAGAACTTTGTGCTTCATCAAGAGGGATAACAACATTATTCACACCAAAAAAAGCAGCACTTCGAACTATTGCACCCAAATTGTTTGCATTGCCAACACGGTCAAGCAGCAGTGCAGATTGTTTCGTATGGAGCCATTCATCTGTTATTTCAGTTGTTAAGGCAGGTATCAGTGGCTGCTCAATCATTGCCACGACACCCTGGTGGTGAACACTCCCGCATAATTTTTCAAGCTCAGAAGCATCTTTTACTGTATTGTACGGCGCTTTCCTCTGAGACATTGTATGACATATATCACCAAAAGCAGGCGCACGTTCTTCTGTAAAATAAAGGCGTTTTATTTTTTCGCCATGAAGAGCCGCAAGTGCTTTTACAGCTTCAAATCCACATACTGCAAGTTCATTATTCAAATCATTCTTCATAGTGATCATAATACCGATGAACTCTTCAAAAGTCTATCATCATCTTATCTTAACGCTCATAATAAATGTATTAACTATTTTTCCATATGAAAATGCTTACCTGTGGATATCTTTTTGAATTCTGTGCATAAACTGTGCATGATGTGCATAAATAATGTGAATGAGTACCTGTTTTATTCACTTTAAAGACATCTTTTTCTTTTTTTAATTGTGGATATCTTGTGGAAAAATCTATTTTTTTACTTATATTACCAGTAAATAAAAAAAAACGGCACCCGTTTCCGAGTGCCGTCTAGCAACTAAATCTTATTCAGATTTAATGAACTATTTAATGTATCCACCAGCTTTTGCAGCAGCAACACCTGCATCATTCCAAGCTTTGCCACCCATCTTATCGAAGTCAGCAACCCAAGCTTTCCAGTTTGCAGGAGTCAGCTGGCGTTTGCCAGTCATGAACTCTACAACGCCCTGTTCATAGAAGCGTTTCATATCAGCATCAGGCTGCGGCATTTTGTCCTGACCTGTGCATGATGTCCACGGTTTAGCCTGCATCTGGCGAAGAGCTTCAAGAGCAGACATGTGTTTCTTAGAAACAGCTGTCGTGTATGAAGGATAGCGAGATGAAAGTTCAATATCACCGTTATAGAATACCATGTTGCGGAGCTGAGTCAGCGGCTGCATATCAGCTTTTGAGAAAGCCTTTTTAGGATCAGGAATACCATCAGCTGTCGGAGAACC
>LAHS01001012.1_pt1 | contig 35112 bp, 36 predicted proteins | sample 329651 | NCBI WGS metagenome assembly LAHS01 (sample SAMN03275699, study PRJNA271635) | activated sludge metagenome | isolation source: sample C-1 Sludge from hydrolytic chamber (first chamber) of Anaerobic...
TATATTTGCAGGCTGGAATACACAAGCAGATGGACAAGGCACGACGTATCAGGCAAATGAAACTTTCCCAATGGGTACAGCGGATGTGATGCTATATGCACAGTGGACGAAAACTAATATGACAGCGTATTCCGTTACCTATCATGCAAATGGTGCAACAAGTGGCATTGTACCACAGGACAGTACCCAGTATGAAGAAAACAAAACGGTAACAGTTCAAGGAAATAGTGGCAATCTAGTAAGAGATGGCTATATATTTGCAGGCTGGAATACGCAAGCAGATGGAAAAGGAATTTCCTCTACTGAAAATGCAATCTTCCAAATGGGGAAAGCTGATGTCATATTGTATGCTCAGTGGGCATTGAATCCTTCTACACCAAGTGAAGGTAATGTCACGGGTCCATCCGCATCGGAAGGCACAATTCACGCTAATCCATCAAGGTTCATTCAAATATCCCTCGAGACAAATGGCGGGTTATCTTTAAAGGACATAGAGATTGCCTATAATACAACAGTAAGCGACTTACCTATACCGACAAGAGAAGGTTACCGTTTTACTGGTTGGTATCAAGACAAGGAATTAACGAAACCGTGGGATAAAGGGATGCTGGTGAAAGAAAGTTTAACGCTCTATGCAAAATGGGTAGCCTTACCAGTGGAAGAAGCGATAGATTCAAAGCCACCCAAAACACCACAGCCATTGCCGCCAATCGTGACTTTCCAAGATATTGAAAACCATTGGGCACAGGAAATAATTGAGGCATTGGCAACGCAAGGGATAATTACAGGCTATAAGGATGGTACTTTCCGTCCAAATGAGACGATAAGCCGCCAGCACGTAGCGGTCCTCTTAACACGTGCATTTACATTTGAGGCGAGTCGTCCATCAATAGCTTTCTCAGATATAGCACCGCATCATCCGTATTATCATGAGATTACGATCTTACAGCAGGCGAGTATTATAGACGGGGTAGACGGGGCCTTTCATCCAACTGACAATCTTACACGCGCCCAATTGGCGAAAATATTAGCGAATACATTACAGCTCCAACCACAAACTACAAGTTCATTTACGGATGTAGATAGTAGTCATTGGAGTGCAGGGTATATCGGGGCACTAGAACGGGCAGGGATAGCATTAGGTGATAATGGTAAGTTCCGACCTGAAGCTTCTGTGACACGAGCACAATTAGCAGCTTTTTTATATCGAGCGATGCAGCAATAAATCTTTTAAGGGTGTGAAGCATTTCCAGTGCTTTACGCCCTTTGAGTATTTCAGTTTGTGGGAGAGGGCTAGTGATAAGTTTAGCGTTTTAAAGTATGGAAAGAAGCAACATATTGTTACTTTATATGACTTGCATGACGAAATTAGTGATGTTGCTTTTGTGAAACGAAATCGAAAGTTTTTCTAATGCTCCTTTAATTTGGTAAATTTTTAGTTGACTATATACCCCTGTGGGTATATAGTGTATTGTGAAAGTGCTTATCAATTTATTTTATTCTACATATTTTTTGGAGGGGATTTTGATGAAGAAGATTATTATTATTGGTGGAGTTGCTGGAGGCGCTTCTGCTGCGGCGAGAATTAGACGGTTAGACGAGCAAGCTGAAATTATCATGTTTGAAAAAGGGCCTCATGTATCGTTTTCAAATTGTTCTTTACCATTTTATTTAAGCGGTGTTGTGGAAGATAGTAAGCGTTTATTAATGATGACACCGGAGTCCTTTGAATCAAAATATAAAATTGATGCACGTGTAAATAGTGAAGTGATTGCGATTAATCGTCATGAAAAGTCAGTAACGATTAGAAGTACACAAACAGGAGAGCTATCAACAGAAGTATATGATGAATTAATTTTATCTCCAGGAGCTAGCCCGATTGTTCCAAATCTTCAAGGTACGGATTTACCACATGTGTTCACTGTGCGAAATGTAGTAGATATTGAACAATTACAACAAGCAATTGTTAAAAAAGATGCTCAAAATATCGCAGTTATTGGTGGCGGATTTATTGGTGTAGAGGTAGCTGAAAACCTCCGCTTAGCTGGACGCGGTGTTACTTTAGTGGAATTTGCCCCACAAATTTTAACACCATTTGATGAAGATATGGTTCAAATTTTACACAAAGAGTTATTAGATCATGGTGTGAACTTGATTGTAGGGGATGGCTTAGCAGAAATTACGACAGATTCTATTACATTAAATTCAGGAAAAACAATGGATGCTGACATTGTTGTTTTAGCGATTGGCGTTCGTCCAGAAACAACATTAGCAGTAGAGGCAGGACTAGAAATTGGTGCAACTGGTGCCATTAAAGTAAATCAAAATTATCAAACGAATGACCCGAGCATTTATGCTATTGGAGATGCCATTGAAGTGTACCATCGCTTGATGAATAAACAGACTCGTTTAGCATTAGCTGGTCCTGCACAAAAGCAAGCTCGTGCAGTTGCGGATCATATATATGGAATTACTTCGGCTAATAAAGGTGTTATAGGCTCATCGAGTATTCAAGTTTTTGATTATGCGGCAGCAGCAACAGGATTAAATGAGCGTACAGCAAAGCAAATAGGGTTACCGGTTGATGCCGTGTATATCATTGCGCCAGATAAAGTTGGGCTGATGCCTACAAGTAATCCACTTCATTTTAAATTAATTTATGAAGTACCAACCGGACGAATTGTTGGTGCACAGGCGATTGGGAAGGGGAATGCAGATAAACGAATCGATGTCATTGCGACGTTAATGACAATGAATGGGACAATTGAGGATTTAAAAGAGCTAGAGCTTTCATATTCACCAATGTTTTCAACTGCAAAAGATGTTGTTAATTTAGCGGCTCTTGTCGCAACAAATATTATGGCAGGCCGTTTCAAGCAAGTGCGTGTCAGTGAAGTACGCCAATTAGTCGAGTCGGATGCTGTCATCATTGATGTACGTGAACCTAATGAATTTGCAGATGGCGCAATCAAGGGTGCAAAAAACATTCCTTTAAGTCAATTACGTGAGCGTATGCATGAAATTCCAAAGGACGTACCTGTCTATGTCCATTGTCGTTCTGCACAACGTAGTTACAATGCGGTAATGGTGCTAGAGCATAATGATTATGATCAAGTTTACAATATCTCGGGCTCATTTTTAGGAATTAGCTTGTATGAGTATTTTAAAGATCAACAACTAAACCGTGAGCCAATTGTTACACAATATAATTTTAAATAATAGTTGTAGAAGTAAGGCATAGAGCTTTTTGTGGATAATACTTTTTTTGAGATATGCATTGGATAGCGTTTAATGACCTAAGTTTACATGGAGCCCTTCTGTATCATACAGAAGGGCTTTTCTTTTTAAAGCCATGTATTACCGATATTACAGCGACAATTATTATAATTATTTGCTGAATAAATATTTATGTTAAAGAATTAAATAGTGTTGAGGGTGTTGACTCTTACGACTAGTGTGGTAGAGTATTAAATGATAGTGATAATCATTATCATTTAAGTCGAAACTAACATTGTTTTAGGAGTGTAAACACATGAATTGGAAATACCCATTATCAGCATTAGCGATTTCGGCGTTATTAGTCGGCTGTAATCAGTCAGATAACGCAAATAAATCGGCATCTAATGACATTGTAGAAACAAAAGAAGAAGCGATTATAAAGGACGAGCTCAATCGTCAAATAACAGTACCAATGAACCCTGCGCGTGTTGTAGTAGGAGGCATTTTACCCTATTTCTCAACTTGGTATATTGCCACGAATTCGACACAAGAAATTGTTGGTATGCATCCAAATTCATATAATGCAGCATCGCATTCCATCTTAAAAGACATTTCACCGCATGTATTAAAAGCTGATACTTCCTTTATTCAAAATGGCGATGTGAATATTGAAGAATTGATGAAGATAAATCCAGAAGTCTATTTTGAAATTGCATCGGATGAGAAATCCATTCATAAATTAGAAGAAGCAGGGATTCCGACAGTTGCGTTACAAGCTACTGCACAATCGGATGATCCATTAGAAATTTTAAATCGCTGGTTAACATTAACGGGCGAAATCACAGGGACGACAGATCGACCCGACCAAATTATTCAAGAAGGTAAAAATAATCAACAAGAAATTAACGAGAAGTTAGCGAATGTGAAAGAAGAAGATAAGCCTACAGTAATGATTCTTCAATACCATAATGATAAAGAAATATCAGTTGCTGGCTCGAATATGCACGGCAATCGATGGATTAAAGCGACAGGTGGAATAGATGTGGCAGAAGCAGATGTTCAAGGCATTAAAGCCGTTAATATGGAACAAATATATACGTGGAATCCGGATATTATTTACATTACTAATTTTACTGAAACACAGCCAAAAGACTTGTTCAATAATTCAATTCAAGGCCAAGATTGGAGTCAGTTAAAAGCAGTACAAAACAAACAAGTGTACAAAGTGCCACTAGGTATTTATCGCTGGTATCCACCAAATGGAGATGCACCTCTTATGTTAAAATGGATGGCACAGCACAATCATCCAGAAATTTTCAATTATAATATGACTGAAGAAATTCAACATTACTACACTAAATTCTACAATTATGATGTAACTGAAGAACAAGTACACGATATTTTAAATCCCTCTTCTGAAGCGGCAAGATATTAATAGATACTGAATATAAAAAAACGGTTGCCAGTGGAAAAATCCGTGGCTACCGATTTTTTTGCGTTTCTTTTAGTGTTAAATTGAGCCTTATGATGATGCATTAGGAGGCGTCTCACCATCGTTCATAGCTGGGTCGATTTTTTTCTTATTTTTTGATCTTTTGAACATCGCTATCAATAGCAAGATAATGGGTAGAAAAATAGAAAAAACAGCGATTGCAAGTGGCCATGTTTGTTGGTTGTATTTATCGGAATGAATAATATTTGCATGAACAATTTGAGAGAGTGCTATTGAGATCATGCCAAGTGGCAAAATTAATGGTCGATGATCCTTTAGTTTCAGTATTTGGCTAATCCCAATTAAAGAAGCATAATAATACATAAACGCTCGTACAAATATTGTGACCATCCACATAAAAGCCATAATAATTTCAATACGTTGCAAAAATTTTCCTACAGAAATTTTTTGTGCCAATGTATAACTAGGGAATGTTCGGATAGTGGTATTGGTAACGCCTAATACAAGTATTGATAAAGCTATAAAGATAGTAATAATAAATCCTCCAACTAATGTGCCTATATAAAATCCTTTTTTACCTGATTGTAGGTTATTGATAACCGAAGGAAAAATCATTAATAGCACGATTAATGGAAAAGAAAATAGCCCCATGAAATGTATAATGCTATAGATAAATGGTTGAATGGAAACTTCAAAAACTGGTTGCACATGTTTTATTTCTATTTGGGGTGAAACAAAGAACAAAAAAATAATAAATATCAATAAAAAGGCAGGAAATAGAATTTCTAAAGTACGTGCAAATACTTCAATCCCTTGATATGCTGCAAATAAAATTATACAGCAAAAAAGTATGGAAAAAACGACTGGAGGTGTTTCAGGCATCACCTCTGTTTGTAGGAAATTACCAATGAAATATAGTAACTCACCGGATGACAAAAGTGTTAACAGTACAAATCCGATAGAAACTACTTTGCCGATAAATTTTCCTAGAAATTTTTCAGTTACTTCTACAAGAGAAAGTTTCGCCATTTTATGTGATAACATAATAAATAGCTTTATTAATAGTAAACTTAATAGAGTACCGATTATTGCTACAATCCAAGCATCTTGCTGTACTTCTAAGGCAATACTTGCTGGTATTATTAGTACTCCTGTTCCAACTGTATAAAGGATAACAATGATTGTGAATTGACGGGAGCTTATCAATTGTTTTTTCATAATAATGCCTCTTATTTGTTATTTTTTATTTAGTAATGCTTCTTTTAGGAAGTCACTAATTGGATGAAAAATATACATAATTGGGTCCAGTGGGCTAGACTTTATAGCATTATAACTTATAGCAATGTTTAAGGATGTCCCTATGACTAAAAGAATGGAGAACGTCCAAACTAGTTTTTTTCCTTCCTTTTTTAATTTAGGACGTTCGATTAAAACAATTACAAGTGTAATCACTAATATGCCTAAGGCAATGAACATAGTGTTTTTTACTCCTTTAATTTTGAATTTTGCATCGTTCCTGAACCGTGTGTATTGACGTTTACCTTGACATTTACTTCAACATTTGGATAAATGGTATGCCAATCTTCTTTTATCTTTTTCCATTTTTTGGGGTCTGCGCGATGAATCGCTTCACCAAAACCGAGAACATCTGCGTTATATTTTTCTTGGAGAACATGCAGCGCTTCATCAATATTCTTTTTGATAGATAACTCGGTTTGACGATTAATCCAATCAATCGTGGTCAAATCTGTTAAATTAATGTCACATTTCACTTCTGCAACATTTTGGACAATGTCGATGTTAACGTTGATGGTAGGTGAACCGTTCTTTATTAATCCCTTTGTTGTTGTTTTGGATTGCGTAATTTCAGTTGTTAACACACCTTCAGAAGGGCATGCAATAATTTCAATAGTTGATTTTATATTATCGTTTAAGTAATTAAAACTTTTACTGTCGTATTCATCCATATAACCGATTAATTTATCTTCTTTAAATATGGCAAGGCCAGTAAACTTAAGTTTTACAGGTGTTTCAATTCTTTCTACGTTTGTTTGGTCAATGCCTAAACTTTTATCCCCTTGAATTTCAATAGCTGATAGAACAAAATATTGATTTCCTACTCCTAATTTTGTTACTAAGTCTTCAACATCGACTTCTGAAGTAGAGCCCCATGCATCTTGCGTAATTGTAAGCGAATTTAACATCTTTTTTGCTGGTATTTTTTCTATTGGGGTTAAGACATTTAAAATATTTTTAGCCGTTGTTTGCTGTGAAACGATAATCGTAAAATCGTTTCTTATCTCCTGATCTCTTGCTAGAAAATCAATAGAATCTCGTATACCGTCTACAGCTAAATCCTCTCCAAGTACAACTAATTGTACATGTGCAAAATATAATTTTCTTGGAGACAAGGCTAATATTTTTCGAATGGCTTCAAAGACAGTTTTTCCTTTTGCATGATAAGTAACTACGGGTGCTTGTCTAGATGACGACTGTTTTGAAGAGATTTGACTAGGATCTATTACTTGTACAGAAATGGCATATTCATCATCAATAAAGTCTATACCTAGAGCAGCCACAAGTGCCAAGTCATTTAATTCACGTTTACTCCAACAACCACTAAGAATTGAAATTAGAAAGATTAATGAAATCATTAGTATAGTCTTCTTCATTAGGTACCCTCATTTAACCAAATAGTGATTAGCGATTTTTGCGTCCTCTTACATTATTCATTTGACTAATTAGTCGCGGACGTGTTAGTAAAGAACCACGCGGTAAAACAATTAAAGCATCTTTTTGATCCTTCGGTATTAAAGGGGCATATGGGCTCATATATGGAACGCCAAAAGAACGTAAGCTACATAAATGAATGATTAATAGCATAATTCCAACAAATAAGCCAAACAGTCCGAACATCGCTGCCAAGCCCATTAATGGGAAGCGTAAAATACGAATTGAATTGGAAAGGCCATATGCTGGGAACAGAAAACTACAAATGGCTGTTAAAGCAACAATAATGACCATTGCTGCGGATACAATGCCTGCCTCAACGGCTGCTTGTCCAATAATAAGTGTGCCAACTATCGAAATGGCTGATCCAATCATTCTCGGCATCCTCAAACCAGCTTCTCTTAAAACTTCAAAGGCGATTTCCATAATTAAAGCTTCAACAAAAGCAGGGAATGGAACGCCTTCTCGCTGCGCATATATACTAATTAGGAGCGATGTTGGCAGCATTTCTTGATGAAAGGTCGTTAAAGAAATATAAAGTGATGGAGCAACCAATGCCAAACTAATACCTAAAAATCGGATAAGACGAATGAATGAACTAACAAATGCGCTCTGATAATAATCTTCTGCTGATTGTAAAAAGGAAGTGAATAGGGCAGGTACAATTAAAACAAAAGGTGTACCATCCACTAGAATAGCAATCTTTCCTTCTAATAATTCTCCAGCTATAACATCTGGTCTTTCGGAATTGTAGATGGTAGGAAATAAAGTAAACTTTGTATCCTGAATTAATTGTTCAATGTAACCACTCTCTAAAATACCATCAATCGTAATTTGATCTAATCGATGCAGTACTTCATCCACTATTTTTTCATTAGCTATGCCATTTATATACATAACGGCGATTTCGGTTTGTGTAACCTCACCTATCACTCTTGATTTTATCCATAGATTAGGGCTTTTTATTTTTCGTCGAATTAAAGCTGTATTCGTTCGTAAAGTTTCGGTGAATGATTCTCTAGGCCCTCTAATAACTGCTTCTGTAACGGGTTCTGTTATCGCCCTATCTTTGACTCGTTTAGTACTTGTTGAAATACCGATAGCAAGCCCATCTATTAATAAAATAGTTTCGCCACTTAAAATAGCATTTAACAATGATGAAAAGTCCGCAATATCTTTTATACTGCCAACAGTTATGCAATAAGCTTTTAATCGCATCGCAATTTCTTCCAAAGTAGTTTCAGATGTCACTTCAAAATTAGAAATAATAGATTCTAAAACAAAGTCGTTAATCGAAGTATTATCTGCTAGACCATCCGTATACATAATAGCGATTGGTATCTCCAACGGTTTGCCAACCAAAAATTCACGGATAATAATATCATTGCTATTACCTAGTGAGTTTTGAATGGTCTTAATATTTTCTAGGAGAGATGTAGAAAGAGATGTAATCGTTTTATTTTCTAAGAGATTATCATTTTCGGCATTACTCACTACAGTGTCCTCCTTTAGTTTTCTATTTAATAGAATATGCAAATGATAGCGTGTTTATACCAAATAATAGAATTGCTGTTTCATAAATTATCTAAAATAAATGAAATGAATAGAAATAAAAAAACAGACATATGAGGATTGTCTGTTTTGAAATCTATTTTTCGCTTGTCCAAATGCTAGGTTGTTCGAAGGAGACAATATCTACTATATGGTCTAGACAAACAATTTGATAGTGGATTAATTCTTTATAAGAATATATTTCCTGTGCAATCGTTGTTTGACATACAAAATCTAAATAGGCGGATTTTGTAAAGATGCGTATGGTATGTCCTCGAAATTCATCTTCGTTATTGACAAAGTGGAATGACTCATCAAAAACAGTGTACGCTACATACGAATCGAATTCGATATGGATTTGTGGTAATGTCTTATCCATTTCAATGGGATAGGCATCATGTAATTGATATTCATGAATGTTGACATCCTCGCTTTTTGAACTGATGGAAGCTCTATTAATCGAAATCCTTAAAGAGTTTGTTCCAGGCTCTGTTATCTTATCTAAAAATAAATAACCTTCTCGCTGCATTAAATCCTCATAGTTCATAAATACACCCTTCCATATTTATATAAGATTTTTGGTTATTTTATAATATTAAATTTTGAAAGTCAAAAATAAAAGCACATTCTAAAGAATAAAAATTTATCGTTTTACGATAAAAAATAATTGACTTAGGTTAAATAATTCGTTTATGATAGCAACAGGGTAGCAAGAGATTTGGTGGCTAAATTAAAACACTGAATCAAAAATATTTATATGGAGGGACAAAGAAATGAAGAAATATTTGTTAGCTTCAACACCAATTGTTTTAGGAGTCATCAGCTTTTTAATCTTTATGATAAAGGGGAGTAGTGTTGCACCTGATGGTACATTAGAGGAACCGTTCTTTTTAATTCCAATAGGATTTTTGTTGTTATTTATTGGTTGTATTTGTGTAGTAGGGGTAGTATTGTTGTCGTTAATCCAAAAAACAAGACATGTTTGAGTATGAATTCATTAAAAACCCTGTTTTATTGCAGGGTTTTTTGTATGGTGTAAAAAATAGAATAAGAGGGTAGTTAATCAGGTAAAGGTTATTTCTGGCGTTAACCTATCTACGTACAATTTATGGTAATATTAGGTATAGACCTATTTGTAGAGAAATGCCTGAAATGACAATGATTAAGGAGCAAAATGAAATGGTTATAAAAAAGAGTGCGCTCATTTGGCTATCCCCTTTGTTTTTTTTAGCTGCTTGTAGTGATAATGACGATGTAAATACGAAAGAAGAAAAAATGTATATTTCTTCAATTCAAAAAAAGGAAATCTATGAAATTCAACAGCCTGCCAAACAGAACGTATCAAGAGGGCTAATTGTTAGTCACATGAACAATTCAATAAATATCAATGAAATCGAAAAAGGACTCATGAATTTATCAGTTGACCATTTTTCGCCAAATAGTTTTTATATGCAAGAAGGACAATATTTAGATAAAACTATTATAAATCAATGGTTAGCTAGAAAAACGGAAGAAGGTTTAGGGTTAAATCCAGCTATCAAAAATAGTACGGGTAATGTTTTAGAAGATGAAAAAGAGAATCCGCTCATCTTATCACATGTGTTAGAGCAAAATTTTATTAACAAAAAAAGTGGGAAAATCGAAGGAATGTCTTTAGCTATATCGTTAAATGAATTTTATGATATTCGCGTGTCTGATGATAAAGGCTTGATTTATACAGGGCAAGTGAAAGTAGATAATAATGATGATGATGTGAATGATGTTGCTAAGTATGGTAAAGAAGTGGCTGAAAGAATTATAAAAGATATAAGGAAAAATGCAACAATACCTAATGTTCCAATCTATTTAACGTTGTATCAAGAGTCCAATAAAAACGATATTATTCCAGGTGTGTTTTTAGCTGATACTTATATTGCAGAGGGGAAGGAGAAAATAGATAAATGGAATGACATTGATAAAAAAGACTATACGTTTCCTTCTGATGCCTTATATAGTTTGGATCAAGATACATATAATCAATTATTGAAGTTTAAGGAAGATATACAACAGAATTTCAAACATTTAAATCCTAAAATAATTGGAAAGTTGCGATATGAAAATGGTAAGTTAGCTGATATAAAAATAGAGGTACATGCCCCTCTAATAAACGATACAGAACTGATTGGGCTTTTACAGTTTATAGGGACAAAACTAAACACTATTTTATTTGACTATGTGCCTGTGACGATTCGTATTATCGATCAAAAAGAAGATGTCGGCATTGTTCTATGGGATCCAAAAGAAAAACAAATATTTGCTACCCCGATTTAGTTTTAGTGACAGGCACCCAAACAATTCTGATAATTATTCGTATCGAAAAGTAGTAGTTATTTAAATAGGAAGAAACTCTATATTGAAGGATGGCATTTAGACAACATGAATGAGCAAATAGTGGATTGGATTACACGCTTTCAAAGGGATCAAGATATTGAAGCATTGGCACATTTAAAAAGCTATTGTTACAACATAATTGAGACTTTGATTGGAGAATTTACAGCGAAATACGGTGAAGAGGCAGGAGCGTTATTACGCTTAAAATGGGATAAACGCTTTTCTTTTATTTTTACAAAGTATCAGGTGCATGTAGGGTTACCTTTAGATACATTTGTCCAAAATACTTATCGTTTTTATTTCATACAAGTGTTAAAAAAAGCGGGTTATTTGTAGCAAGGAAAATCCCTTGATTTGTCACTAAGCAAATCAAGGGATTGTTGTTTTATTGAAATAGTAAATCTTCTGCTAGATGTGTAAAGATTTCGCCAATCACTGTTTCTTCATCGTATATGGAGGAGCCTGTATTTTCTTCAGGCTGGGCGAAAGGAATATGGGCAATCACTTCAGTTTGGAGTAATTTTGCCAATTGTTCGGCTCCACCTTGTCCAAATAGATAGTTTTTTTGACCATCTGCCCCTTCAAAATAAGCCATGTTTTCAACTACACCAAGAATAGAATGCTTCGTATGTTGAGCCATTAAGCCTGCACGGGATGCGACGTGAGAAGCAGCCAAATGCGGTGTCGTTACGATAATTTCTTGTGCTTGTGGAATCATCGCCGCCATATCAATCGCCACATCCCCAGTTCCTGGTGGTAAATCAATTAGCAGAAAATCCAACTCTCCCCATAAAGTGTTGACAAGGAAATTGCGAATCCATTTGTTGAGCATTGGTCCACGCCACATAACAGGTTGGTTCCCATTGGTGAAAAAGCCCATTGACATCAATTTAACCCCTTGACTTTCAACTGGAATCGCAATTTGGTCAAGCATGGTAGGTTTTTGCTCAATGTTCATCATAGCAGGGATACTAAAGCCATAAATATCAGCATCTAGTATACCTACACGTTTGCCAAGACGGGCAAGAGCGACTGCTAAATTAATGGTCACTGTCGACTTCCCAACGCCGCCTTTACCACTTGTGATGGCAATAAACTGCACTCCTGAATGAAGATGCAACATGTTTGGCATTCCTTTTTCGTTGACATTCTTCGCTTGTAGAAGGGTCGATAGTGCACGACGTTCCTGTTCAGTCATCGCGCCAAAGGTAATAGCAACACTGGAGGCACCAATCGCTTGTAGTGCCTCCTCCACATCTTGCTGGATTTTCGCTTTTAACGGACAGCCTGGTATAGTTAACATAATATCCAGTGATAGAGAGGTGCCGCTTATGTGAATATTGCGTACCATATTTAATGTGACAATACTCTGATGAAGCTCAGGATCTTGAACTTGTTTTAATGCGTTGATAACATCTTCTTGTACTAACATATTCGAACCACCTTATTCTTTTAACCCTTTGCCAAGTCCCTTTAAGAAATGCACACCAAAATTAAGTGCGCGATTGACATCTGGATCATTTAACATTTTGACTAGTTTAAAGGCACTAACTTTGTCATCGGATTCAAGTGCTTTGTTAGCTTCCTCTACACCTGAATTTAAGCCTTCAATCAGCTTAGTTGTTATTTCAGGATTTAGCTCTGTCAATGCTCCCGCAACACCCATTAAATTATTAATGATATTGGTTACAGGCTTTCGTGTTAATTGTCCAAGTGCAACATGAGCCACTTCTTCTTTAGCTTCTAGTAGTTTCATTGCAGCTTCTAGTGCACCGATATCATTTAATTCAGCTATAATATGCAATACTTGTTGGACCGCTTCTTCTTGCTCAGAAAGCAGTTGTTTAAGATTATCTAATTTTTGCTCCTTGAGCTGTTCGTCTGTTACTTGTTGTTTTTTTATACTTGTAATGGGTTCAGCCATGTTCTCACTCTCTTTCGTTTAGGGTTGTTAAGTGAACGTAGCCAGGACGATTCCATTTTCGTTGTACCTCTACACCATTTTGAGGATGGCGCTTTTTATAGCGCGGGTTAGTGCGCGGCAGCGGCGTCTTGCCTTTTGCTTTTAGCACCTCTACTCGAACTTTTGTTTGTTTGTACGCGGGTGTTGATGTATTAATATCTGCTGCAGGACCAGTTAAGAAGTTAATAGCTGAATCTTTGCTAACAGAGTTCATAGGTAAAAATAATTCATTCCCTTGCACGCGATCTGTTACTAATGCATTGAGCTTTAATGCGCCATATGGAGATACTAAACGGAGTAGGGCGCCATCTTCAATGCCTCGTTCTTTCGCCAATTGTGGTGATACTTCAACGAAAATTTCTGGTACCTTTGATTGGATACCTTTCGATTTATTTGTTAGATTTCCTTCGTGGAAGTGCTCAAGCATACGACCGTTATTAATATGACAATCGTATTGTGCCTCAAATTCAACTGGTTGCACCCAATCATGTAAAGCAAAACGAGCTTTTTTATCTGGGAAGTTAAAACCATCTTCATATAATAATGGTGTATCTTTTCCATCATGACTACCCCAACAGAAGCTACCCCAGCTTTCTAAGACATCATAGTTGGCTTGTGAGAATAGTGGAGACAAACTCGCCATTTCATCGAAAATGTCGCTTGGATGATTATACTGCCAATCTGCTCCTAATCGACGTGCAACTGCTTGGAGGATTTCCCAATCAGCTTTCGACTCACCGAGTGTTGGCAAAACTTGATAGAGACGCTGAACGCGACGTTCTGTATTCGTGAATGTGCCTTCTTTTTCAAGCGAAGGGGCTGCTGGTAAAATCACATCTGCATATTGGGCAGTACGTGATAGGAAGCAATCTTGGACAACAAAAAATTCTATTTGTGAAAGTACCTCATCTACATGGTTGGCATTACAGTCAACAAGTGCCATATCCTCGCCCACTAAATACATCGCTTTCATTTTACCTTCCATAATAGCATCTAACATTTGCATATTATTTCGACCTGGTTGAGATTGAATAGGGACACCATAAGCTTTTTCGAATTTTGCTCTTGCTTCATCATCGGTCACTTTTTGGTAGCCTGGCAATAGATTTGGTAATGTCCCCATATCACAGGCACCTTGAACATTATTGTGACCGCGTAGTGGGTAAGCCCCAGCCCCAGGACGACGATAGTTACCCGTTGCTAATAGTAAATTCGAAATAGCGGCTGATGTATAAGAGCCTCCCGTATTTTGCGTGACACCCATACCCCAAAGAACACAAGTGCCGTCTGCATCACGAATCATTTCAGCCACTTCAATCAATGTTTCCTTGCTAATTCCGGTCATATTTTGAGCGTAATCAAGTGTATAGGTTGCAAGCACTTGTTTAAAATCTTCAAAATGCAGGACATTGTCTTGAATAAAGGCTTCATCATGCCATCCTTGGTCGATGATATATTTGGTAACCGCCATAATCCATACTTGGTCAGTACCTTGTTTTGGACGCATAAAGATGTCTGAACGCTCAGCCATTTCATGTTTACGAATATCGGCAACGATTAATTTTTGACCATGTAATTTGTGTGCACGTTTCACACGTGTTGCTAAAACAGGATGGCCTTCAGCTGGGTTAGCACCAACAATAATGACAAGGCCTGCTTTGGCAATATCTTGAATCGTACCAGCGTCACCGCCTAAACCTACTGTACGTAATAAACCGTCCGTAGCGGGAGACTGACAATAACGGGAGCAGTTATCGACGTCATTTGTGGCAAATAATTGACGCGCCATTTTTTGTATTAAGTAATTTTCTTCATTTGTAATTTTAGAAGAAGAGATAAAACCGACAGAACCAGGACCATATTGTTGTTGAATACCACCGAGTTTTGTGGCAATTAAATCCAACGCTTCATCCCAAGAAGATTCAACAAACTCATTATTTTTACGAATAAGTGGTTTTGTAATACGTTCTTCCGAATTGATGAAATCCCAACCGAATTTTCCTTTTACACATGTAGAGATTGCATTGACTGGACCATCTGAAGGTTGTACTTTTAAAATTTTGCGGTCTTTTGTCCAAACTTCGAATGAACAACCTACACCGCAGAAAGTACAAACTGTTTTTGTTTTTTTTGTGCGCTTACTACGCATGGCTGCTTCCACTTCAGAAACGGCAAAAATACCGCTATATCCTGGTTCAACTTCTTTAATCAAACGAATCATTGGATCTAACATATCTTGTTTCAAACCCGTCATAAATCCAGCCTCTCCAAGCATGGACTTTTCCATTAAGGCATTACAAGGACAAACGGTAACACATTGACCGCAGCTTACACAGGAAGAATCATTAATGGCAACACCTTTATCCCAAATAACCCGTGGTCTTTCTGCTTCCCAATCGAGGGATAATGTTTCGTTTACCTGTAAATTTTGACAAACTTCTACACATTGCCCACATGCAATACATTGGTTCGGATCATAGCGGTAAAAAGGGTGTGACATGTCTACTTCATGTGGTTCAACTTTCGGTTTGTACGGATATTTTTGATGCTCGATTTCCATTAATTCGGCTGTATTGTGTAATGTACAATTTCCGTTGTTATTATCACACACTGTACAGTACAGTAAATGGTTTTCGAGAAGACGGTCCATCGCTTCTGTTTGTGCCGCTTTTGCTTTGTCAGAAGCTAATAACACATTCATGCCATCAATTGCCTTAGTGGAGCAAGAACGAACTAATTGGCCATTCACCTCCACGATACATGTATCACATGTTTCGATTGGGTCTACAGCGGGCACATGACAAATCTGTGGATGAGGAATGTCATGTTGGTTAATCGTATCAAGAATCGTAGCTCCATCTTTGACATCATACGGTACCCCATTAATATGAATTTGAGTCAAGATAACTTCCTCCTTTTGCACTTTGAGACTCTTTAGACAACTTGTTATGGCTTAAGACAAAAAGGGAATGACGAATTGAGTCGGTGATTGAATTGATTGTCTTGTTATCATTGTAATTCCCACTTGGTCTTTAATCTACCTAGAAATAGTTAAATGTCTAGTTCATAACAAGTTATCCATGTCTTGGTTCATGAAAATAAAAAAATCCACCATGAAATTACATGTCCAAGACATGCTAATCATTCATGGTGGATAAAATTCTTAGCAGGTCTTGCTAAAAACTCAATCTACTTTTATGTTTAATAACAATAGAATTTAACTATTAAAACCACTATCCAGTATAGTGAGATAAGGATCAAAATAGATAAATTCCATTTGGAATAACAATAATTATAGCCTTTTTCTACAAAATGAACAATATTTATCATAAAAAATTATTAGATGATAATGATTATCAAAAAAGTATTTTCTCTTTTAATTTTTTTCAAGTTGCTATATCATTAACAAACTGTAAGGGTGACCGTCATATCAAATTGACTAAAAAAGTTTTATTACGATGGGAGAATCGTTGCTATGTCTAAAAAAATACATGAATTTAATGATATGATACGTAAATTAAGAAAAGAAGTATTTGGTAAAGGGCCAGAGCGTATTCATACAGTTTTTGTCGAGAATATGGCTGTATCTACTTTGTATGGAAATATAACACCAACGGAAAGATTTATTGCCAGTACACCAGAAGGGCTAAAAATGGTGCATGCTGCAAGGACAACTATGATTCAAGATTTATATGCACAATCACCGCCAGAGGGTATGGAAGAATTGATGGGCAGCAAATTGCTCCACTTATTTTCAGATATTAAAATTGAAGAGGATTTTGCGATTTCCGTCTTCGTTTTTGAAAAGAATATCAGTGTTTAAAGGGGATGCCTTATGGAACGAGCAATCACAAGGAAAATTATGCGCGTTGAAGGACAGCAAGTAAAAGAAATAGATGATGTAATTGTCACAGAATACGCTGTAACTGTCAAAATCAATCAGCAAGAATTTGTCACGATGGTATGTTCACCAGAGTATGTGGAAGATATGGTTATTGGCTACTTAGCTTCCGAACGAGTTATTCGTAGCTTTGATGATATTGAGGAAATTTGGCACCAAGAAAAAGAAGGCTTTGTGCATATTAAAACAAAACATGTTAATCCCTATTACCAGCAGACGCAAAACAAACGCTATATTACCTCTTGTTGTGGTATGAGTCGACAAGGATTTGTTTTTACGAATGATGCATTAGTGGCGAAAAAAATGGACGATGTGCATGTGCAAATCACAACCGAGGATTGCTTCCGTTTAATGCATGATATGCAGGAAGGTGCAGACATTTTTAAGCAAACGGGTGGTGTGCACAATGCTGCCCTATGTAATGTCAATGGCATTATCTTAAGTCGCATGGATATTGGGCGTCATAATGCATTAGATAAAATTTACGGCTATTGTCTGCGCAACAATATCAGTATGCAAGATAAAATTATCGTCTTTAGTGGACGACTATCGTCAGAAATTTTACTAAAGGTCTCAAAAATAGGCTGTGAAATCGTGCTATCTAAATCAGCACCAACTGAGTTGGCATTGCAATTAGCCGAGCAGCTTGGCATTACAACGGTAGGTTTTATCCGACAACAAGCTCTGAATATTTATACACAGTCACAACGCATCCTATTACCAGCTCAGAATGCACGGAAAGAAGGAGATTAAATGCCGGCTCTACAAGACCAATTCAATAGACCTTTAAGAGACTTAAGAATATCTGTAACAGATCGCTGTAATTTCCGTTGTCGCTATTGTATGCCAGCTGAAGTATTTGGTCCAGATTATGCATTTTTACCGTCTAATAAAATATTAACTTTTGATGAGATTGAACGATTAGTAAAAATATTTGCGTCATTCAATGTGAAAAAAATACGAATTACAGGTGGAGAGCCCTTGCTTCGTCGTGATTTACCAGCATTAATTGCACGCATTCACCGCATTGAAGGTGTAGAAGATATTGCTTTAACAACAAATGGCACTTTATTAAAAAAATATGCACAAGCATTGGCTCAAGCAGGCTTAACTCGCATTTCAGTTAGTCTAGATTCATTGAATGATGAACGGTTTTTGGAGATGAACGGACGTCGAGGTAAGGTATTAACGGTGTTAGAGGGCATTGAAAAGGCTGCGGAAGCAGGTTTACAAGTGAAAATTAATATGGTTGTGCAAAAAGGAAAGAATGACCAAGATATTGTTACAATGGCACAATTTTTTAAAGAAAAACAGCATATTTTACGTTTTATTGAATATATGGATGTAGGCAATTCGAATGGTTGGAACTTACAGGATGTTGTGTCGAAGCAGGATATTATTGCGCGAGTCCATCAATTTTCTCCGTTACAGCAAGTAGCACCTAATTACAAAGGGGAAGTGGCATCACGTTATCAATATCAAGATGCACAAGGGGAAATAGGGGTGATTTCATCTGTTACAGATTCCTTCTGTTCCAATTGTTCACGTGCTCGTCTTTCGGCAGAAGGTACCTTATATACTTGTTTATTTGCAACAGAGGGAACAGATTTAAGAGAGCTGTTACGATCAGGACAAGATGATGCCGCTATCCGCGAGTGCATATCGAAGGTATGGGAAACAAGAGACGATCGTTACTCAGATGAACGCAATGAACAAACGATAACAACAAGGAAAAATGCAAAAATTGAAATGTCTCATATTGGAGGGTAGTGCAAAAAAAACAGAAAAAATCGGCAAAGTGATGCCGAATTTTTCTGTTTATTTATGCACAAAAGTGCCGCTTTTTCCACCCGTTTTTTCAACAAGATAGGTATCTTTAATGACCATCGTTTTATCAACTGCTTTACACATATCATAAAAAGTTAAGGCAGCGATTGTCACGGCTGTGAGGGCTTCCATTTCAACACCCGTTTTCCCACTACATTTGACTGTAGCTTGAATATGAAGCTCATAGCCCTTCTCTACTTTGTCATAGTTAAATTGGAAGTCCGTGCCTTGTAACATGATGGGATGGCACATGGGAATAAGATCAGCGGTCTTTTTAGCCCCCATAATCCCTGCAATTTGGGCAACTTGTGTTGGATCGCCTTTTTTGATGCCACCTTGTTGGATGGCTTCATAGACAGTATCGGATAAAATGATTGTGCTACGCGCAATGGCTGTACGTGTTGTGATTTCTTTTTCTGAAATATCAACCATTTTAGGACGACCTTCTGCGTTCCAGTGTGTAAAATTATTCATTATTAGACTCCTTTTTCCTTGTTTGAGACCAGTCTTGTTGTGCATTAATATTGATAAATGTTGTGTCATCGTCATCAAAAGGGACGTAACAAACTCGCAGTTGCTCTAACAGTACTTTCATACTTCGTTTGTTTTGTTTCGTTAATTGTTGTGCTTTAGGTAAAGCTGTACGCCGAAATAATGCAGCTAATGGCTGATGTTTTTGCGCCTGCATAGGAACGATTGCATCATAATCGTCACTTATTCGACCGACCATTTTTTTGATAAAATCAGCATTCATATAAGGCATATCGCTAGCCACGACAAAAAACCATGCCACATCAGGGTAGGCTGTCATGATATGATGTAAAGCAAAAAGTGGTCCTTGATGTAGCTGTTTGTCGATAATCCATTGGACGTTTTCCTGCTCAAACTGATGTTGTAACTGTGCGTTTGTAGCGATAATAATAGGGGATAGCTGATTTTTTTGTAAAGCGATGAGACTATGCTTGTATAAAGGCTGCCCAGCAAACAGCTCGAACATTTTAGGTTTACCATATCGAGAGGATTGACCACCTGCTAATATAATACCAGCAATTTTCATAGACGATTCAACTCACCAACAAAATGTTGAACAGTGGGTACTATAAGTTTCGTCATAGCTAGTGATACCGCATTTGTGGAACCAGGTAAAACATAGATGGCTGTTTGTTGAATACTCCCAGCAGTGGCACGACTAAACATTGCCCTTGGGCCAATTTCGTCATAGCTAAGTGTTCGAAATAACTCACCAAATCCCATCATTTCCTTTTCGAAAAGAGGCAAAATGGTATCGTAAGTTTGGTCTCTTGGTGTAAAGCCTGTTCCGCCCGTTACGATAATGGTATTGATGGATGGGTCACTGGACCATTGTTTCACATAACGAGCGATATCCCGTGGTTCATCCTTTGTGAGTTGGTAGTCCACTACTTCGAAAGTTGCTTCTTGAAGTAAAGTTTGAATACGCTGTCCAGCGTGATCATTTGCCTTTGTGCGTGTGTCACTGACAGTTAAAAGAGCAACTTGAATGGGTTGCTGATGATGTGTGGGATGCACAGTAAAGACCTCCTTCAAAATTACTAAAAAACATTGCTTTTATTATAATGCTATAAATAAAAAGGTCAAACGATATTCATAGAAAGAAAGGCTCATATGTATGCAAAATAGATATTCGAGACAACAATTATTTACCCCTATCGGACAATCTGGGCAAGTATCGATCCAACAAAAACATGCCCTTATAATAGGTGTCGGTGCATTGGGGAGTGCTAGTGCCGAAGCGCTTGTACGTGCTGGTATCGGCAAGTTAACACTGATTGATCGTGATTATGTAGAGTGGAGTAATTTACAAAGGCAACAATTATATACAGAGCAAGATGCCCAAGAAAAAATGCCAAAAGTTATCGCAGCTAAAAAACGTCTGCAAGAAATTAACACAGAGGTTGAAATCAATGTTGCCATTATGGATGCATGTATAGAGACTTTGCTACCATTGCTAAAAGATGTAGATGTAATGGTTGATGCGACTGATAATTTTGATGTGCGTTTTCTAATGAATGACCTTGCACAAAAGTATCGAATTCCTTGGGTGTACGGCTCTTGTGTCGGTAGTTATGGCGCAACCTATACGATTGTGCCAGGCAAAACACCTTGTTTGCACTGCTTATTAAAAGCAATACCCCAAACAGGGATAACTTGTGATACGGTAGGTATTATTAGCCCAACGGTTCAAATCGTTGCCGCATATCAAGTGGCTGAAGTATTAAAACTGCTTGTTGGAGATGACAAAGCGCTACGAAAAAGCTATTTAACATTTGATGTTTGGCAAAATCAACACTATGAAATCAATGTCGATAAAATGAGACAGGCTGATTGTCCATCTTGCGGCAATGCGCCAACATATCCTTATTTATCCTATGAAAATCAAACGAAATTACAAATACTTTGTGGACGGGACGCTGTGCAAATTCGCCCACCAAAGCCCATTTACTATCAGTTCGAGCAGTTGGTACATCAGCTTCGTTCCTATGGTGAAATTCAGATGAATCCATATTTGCTTTCTTGCCAAGCGGACGATTACCGAATCGTTATTTTCCAAGATGGGCGAGTTGTGATTCATGGTATACAAGATATACAAAAAGCTAAAACGATTTACTATCGGTTATTAGGTTAAAGGAGTGTACTAAATGCTAGAAAAAAGACAACCAATTCCTGTGGCAGAAGCTGTTCATCGTGTAATGGACTATGCCTTTCAAGCACAAAATGAGCTCGTGCCATTAACACAAGCTCATGGTCGCTTTATAGCGGAAGCGATTCGAGCCGACCAAGATGTACCCGCTTTTGATCGTTCACCGTATGATGGTTATGCTATTCGTTCTATTGATAGTCAAGGAGCTTGTTCACAAAAGCCAGTTCGATTTCAGGTCGTTGGCGAGATTGGTGCAGGCTATGTCTATGATGGTGTAGTGGAGGAAAGACAAGCTGTTCGCATTATGACAGGAGCCCCTATACCACAAGGCTGTGATGCGGTGGTAATGCTTGAGTTAACCAATACTTTTGAAGAAAATCATCAAAAGTATATGTCGATTAAACGTTCTTTTGAAGCGGGGACTAATATTTCCTATAAGGGGGAAGAGGTACACAAGGGTACAATCCTTATTGACAAAGGTCAATATATTAACCCTGGTGTAATGGCTTTGCTCGCTACGTTTGGCTACGAGCAAGTACCGGTTTATCGTAAAATGGTCATTGGCGTGATAGCCACGGGTAGCGAATTACTAGAGCCCGGTGAATGTTTACAACCAGGCAAAATTCGGAATAGTAATGCCTATATGATGATGGCACAAATTGAACGTGCTGGTGCAGAAGTCAAATATTTTGGTAAGTTTAGCGATGATTTGGCGTTATGTATTAAAATCGTGGAAAAAGCATTACAGGAAGTTGATATTTTAATTACAACGGGGGGCGTTTCCGTAGGTGATTATGATTATTTACCAGCCATTTATCAGGCGCTGGAGGCAAAGGTATTATTTAATAAAGTAGCAATGCGACCAGGCAGTGTAACAACAGTCGCAGCTCGCAATGATAAATTGTTGTTCGGCCTTTCAGGTAATCCTTCAGCCTGCTATGTTGGTTTTGAACTATTTGTACGTCCAATTATTCGCACTGCCTATCGTCATCCTCAACCTCACTTACGCAGAGAGCAGGCTATATTAGGAGCAGATTTTACAAAACCGAATCCCTTTACACGATTTGTGCGCGCGACAGCTTATTATGAAACAGGGCAGCTAGTCGCTGTGCCATCTGGTTTTGATAAATCGAGTGCCGTTTCTTCGTTGGCGACAGCTAATGCTTTTATCGTTTTACCAGGTGGTTCTAGAGGTTATGAAAAAGGCATGTCCGTAGCAGTCTTATTGTTAGAAGATTTACAAGGAAGTGAATGGCCTTGGGACAACATCGAAAAATCTTACAGATAGTTGGCTATCAAAATAGTGGAAAGACAACATTGATAGAGCAATTAATTAAACAAGCTTCACTGGAAGGGCTACGAGTAGGAACAATCAAGCATCACGGACATGGTGGTGTGCCAATGATCGAAACGTCCAAAGATAGTAGTCGGCATGAGCAGGCAGGTGCGATTGTTACTGCTGTGGAAGGGGAGGGTACTTTACGTATGAGTATTCACCAAAATAGCTGGCGATTAGCTGAAATTCTAGCAATCTATGCTTCCTTTTCGATGGATATCGTGCTGATTGAAGGATATAAACAGGAACATTATCCAAAAGTTGTACTACTCCGAACAGCACAGGACCAAGTGCTATTGCAGCAACTAACCAATATTATTTGTGTTATTTATTGGCCGAGCTATCCACTGGATCCACCGTTAACAATCCCAGCGTATTCAATTTATGAAGAAAGAAAATATATGGAATTTTTGTTGAAAGAAATGAGGGAAGACCATGACGGTAGCGTTGTTTGAAATTATCAATCAACCGATTGATGTTGAGCAAGTTAGACAAAAAGTAATGAATCGAAATGCTGGTGCCATTACACTATTTATCGGCACAGTGCGTGAAATTACAAATGGCAAAAAAACATTGCATTTGGAATATCAAGCCTATCCCGCGATGGCGATAAAAATGTTCGAACAGATTGCAAAGGAAATACAAGAGCAGTGGCCAGAAGCGATAGTGGCTATTACCCATCGAGTAGGTCGCTTGGATATTTCAGACATAGCTGTTGTTATTGCTGTGTCATCGCCACATCGTAAAGTGGCGTATATGGCAAATGAATATGCGATTGATCGCATTAAACAAATTGTTCCAATATGGAAAAAAGAGCATTGGGAGGACGGGACGGAATGGATTGGTGACCAATTAGAAAATATCCCCTATCCACAAGGAAAACCAGTTATTCGGAGGGAGGAAAGGAAAGCGTGATTAACATCTTATTATTTGCGCACTTACAGGAACTGGTTGGTGAATCACAACTCAAGGTAGAGCTGTCAGATGTCACAGTTGCTCAGTTAAAAGAGTGGCTAGAAAAGCAGTATCCGCAGCTATCATTACAACAAATAATGACAGCAGTCAATGAAGAATTTGCAACCGATACGACAATCGTTAAATCGGGTGATACTATCGCCTTTATCCCACCTATTAGCGGGGGATGATAAAAGACTAAGTTATGAGTGTAGCGCTACGAGAGCATCGGCTGTGGCTTTCATCCAACGTACAATGAAAAAGAAGCTGGGGCAAAAGAGAAAAAGTGTTAGATTGAACCTGAAATCTAACACTTTTTTGCTATGCAATTGTTGTTCGCGTCTTACATTGTGTGCTGTTCTGAGCAGGATTTCCCGCTCCGCTGCCAAGTACTAGTGAACACTTCTATTTTTTATTTTTGCAAAAGTAAGAATAGCTAAGTTCTCCATATAGCGAAAATTTATTAACACCTTTCCTCTTTTATACTTTTAGTAAATGGATACTAAGAAGCATTAGAAAGGAAATAGCAATCATGCACAAAACCCATGTCCAAGCAAGCGTCATGTTACCCGAATCAAGTGCCATATAAATCGCTAGCGGTGTTGTTTGTGTTTTTCCGGGAATGTTCCCCGCAAACATCAGAGTCGCCCCAAACTCGCCTAAAGCACGTGTAAAGCTTAAAATTCCACCAGATACAAGTGCCTTTAATGCAAGCGGAATAGACACAAAAACAAAGATTTGCCATTCATTCGCCCCATCAACACGTGCTGCATCTTCAATATCATTATCTATAGAGGCAAAGCCCGTTTTAGCGGATTGATACATTAATGGAAAGGCAACAATCGTAGAAGCGATAACGGCAGCCCACCATGTGAACATAATTGGTTGATCAAAAAGCCACACAATAAGATTTCCTAATACACTATTTTTTCCAAAAATAACGATGAGCAAAAAACCAACTACAGTAGGAGGTAATACTAAAGGTAAAAGCAAGATTGTTTCTAACAAGAGTTTACCTTTAAAATGGCGGGTTGCCATCCATTTACCCATTAAAATACCAACTATAATAGCAGTAATTCCAGCAACAAAGGCAATTTCAATGGAAAGCCTAAGAGGAGACCAAAAATCGGTACCCATTTATTGAGCTCCTTTAAAGCCATACTTTTTAAAAACATTCATTGCCTCATCACTTTGTAAAAATTGATAAAAATCGTTTGCCTCTTGTCCATGTTTACTCGCTTTTAGGACGCCTACAGGATAAATAATCGGTGCATGGGTCGCATCATCGGCAGTTGCAACGACATCGACTTTATCGGAGACGAGGGCATCTGTTTTATAAACGATTCCAGCATCTACATTTTCGCTTTCAGTATAAGTAAGTACTTGACGCACATCTTTTGTATATACCACTTTAGATGCAAGTGATTCCCAAAGCTGCATGCTTTTTAACGTGTCGACGCCATACTGCCCAGCAGGGACTGTTTCCGGTGTGCCAAGCGCAATTTTTCCTGCTTGAAGTAAACCGTCAAAGGAATGGATTTGCTTTTCGTTGTTTTTAGGAACGATTAAGACTAACTCATTAGCTAAAAGATCTGTTCCCTGTTGTTCAATCATTTCTTTTTTTACCAGGGCGTCGAATTTATCTTCCGCCGCTGAAAAGAATAAATCCACCGGTGCACCTTGTAAAATTTGTTGTTGCAATGCACCAGAGCCGCCAAAGTTATAGAGGATTTTGACCGAATCGTGTTCTTTTTCATAAGTTGTTTTAAGTTCTTCTAGGGCATCCTGTAAACTAGCTGCCGCAGAAATCGTTAATTCAACAGGTTCGTTTGCAGTCCCTTCATTTTCTTGGTTACCACAAGCTACTAATAAACCCACTAGTAGAGCCAGTGCCGCAAATAAACGATAAAAGTTTTTCACTATTTTACTCCTTTTATAACTCGTTATAACAAGACATAACTAATTATAATCAGTGCCAAGTAAAAAAGATAGTCGTGCCAGTCACCCAAACAATTCTGATAATTCAAAAACTCGTTCTGCATGTCAGAACGAGTTTTTTGAAGTGATATGCTTACACTGCACCAAATAATTTTAAAATATTAATAATAATAATGCCTACGATGCCAAAGTCAGAATCACCAAATGTTGTTCCTTCGTAGCCGATATCCCCCATAAAGATAAGCAAGATAGCTGGGATAAAGCTAATGATTATCCCGTTAGCAAATGCACCTGCCATGGAGCCAATACGACCACCCGTTGCATTACCGAAAACACCTGCCGCAGCACCTGTAAAGAAATGTGGCACTAGGCCAGGTACAATAACTTTAAGCCCAATCAGTGGGAGGGCAAACATGGACAATAAGCCAGCTAAAAAGCTAAAGAGGAAGCCGATAATAACAGCATTCGGTGCAAATGGGAAAATTGTCGGGCAATCTAAAGCAGGCTTAGCGTTTGGTACGAGTTTATCAGCAATCCCTTTAAATGCAGGAATAATTTCTGCAATCAGCATACGAACACCTGCAAGGATAATATAGACCCCCGCTGCAAAGGTAATCGCTTGGATAATCGCGAAAACAATGAAGTTCGATCCCCCGGATAATTGCGCTTCAATATAAGAACGGCCTGCGAATAAAGCGACAACAATGAAAAATAAGCTCATTGTTAAGGAAATGGCAACAGATGTATCTCTTAAAAATCCAAGTGATTTAGGTACTGCAATCGCTTCAGTTGATTTGGCTTTGTTGCCAAATAGTTGACCAATTTTAGCAGATACATAGTAGCCAATGCTGCCAAAATGTCCAACTGCAAAGTCATTATTCCCTGTTATTTGACGCACGGTAGGTTGTAAAATGGCGGGGAAAATCACCATACATAAACCTAACACTATAGAACCGATAATAATAAGAGGAGTACCACTCATCCCCCCAACAGAGAGGGAAGCTGCGATTAAACACGCCATAAATAATGTATGATGACCAGTTAAAAAAATATATTTTAAAGGCGTAAATCGCGCTAACAAAAGATTCATTACCATCCCGAATACCATAATCAAGGCTGTGGATGTGCCAAAGGTCGTTTGTGCAGCAGCTACAATGGCTTCATTATTGGGGATAACTCCTTGCACCTGAAAGGCATGATCGAACATTTTGCTAAAGTGAGTTAAAGAACCAATTAAAACGGCTGCACCGGCACCTAAAATGACAAAGCCCATAATGGTTTTTAACGTTCCTGAAAGAACAGTGGAAGCAGATTTCTTTTGGATTAGTAAGCCGACAAGAGCAAATAGGCCGACTAGTATTGCTGGTGTACCTAAAATGTCATTCATCATAACATCTAACATACCAACACCTCATCCTATCCAATTTTAAAAGCGTAAAGAGAAAATTAAACCTAAACGTAAGAGCAACAACTGCGCAACATATTGTCCGTTACAATAGTGGGGCAAGCTTTCCTTTGATTTCTGGGATACTCATCATATTGACGATACGCACAATTTTTCGCACACCATTATCTAGTTGGTCGATGATATCCCCTGCACCAATATAAATATCAGCCTTTTCAGAAGTTGCAGATGTTAAATCCGTATGTGTTACCTCTGCTTCCTTGCCGAGTTCTAGCAATGCCTTTTTTACATTCAGTTCCATCATGAAGCTGCTGCCTAAGCCATTTCCACAAACGACTAAAATTTTCATTATAATCGCTCCTTTGTTGTATATTGTTTTATTTTATCCATGACGCATTCTGCACGCTTGCATCCGATAATGTTGTCGATTTGGCTAGGTTCTTGTAAGACTTGTGTTAAATCGACTAACGCCTGTAAATGTGTTGAATGCTCCGTAGCTGCTAAAATAATGATTACATACACAGCTTTATCGGGTCCAAAGTATACCGGCTTTTGTAAAACTAATAAGCTCATCGATAATTCGTTTACGCCATCAGACGGTCGCGCATGTGGAATTGCTACTTTAGGTGTAAGTACAACATAGGGACCGTGTTGTTCGATGGAATCAATCATGGCTTGGATATAGCGCTTTTCTATTTTGTTTTGCTGTAACAGTGGTGAAGCAGCAAAGCGTATAGCATCCTGCCAGTTGGCTACTTCGTTTGTAATTTGGATAGTTTCTCTATGAAGCAACTCGGTAAGCAACTTGTCATCCCTCCTTTCGTTAGAGTACAACATGTCTTCTATCCATGTTATGAATGCTTACTATGTAATGATGTCAGATTACTGAATTTTTTTAATAAATATGTTGAAAAGGGGAGTAAGTGATTATTGGGATGTATTGGAAGTCGTTTTGTGCAGATAGATGAGGGAGAGCTCACAGTTGGCTGAAGCTGTGAGACTCATCGCTTGTAGCGGGTTTATGTTTTGATTTTTTGTGCTAAATCGTAAATCGCTTTTTTGACAAATACATCAATCTGATTGTCTAGTCTAGATTGCGGGTAAACCAGTTGGATTTTCCGTTTGAGCGTAATATTATTTAAATCTTTTTTGATTAATAAGCCAGATTGTAGTTCATCCGCAATAAGGGAAACGGAAAGAAATGCAATGGTTTTACCAAACGTCAGCATTTTTTTAATCGTACTAACAGAATCGAGTTCAATTGTATTAAATGCTGGTTGGAAAGGGTCCAACCATTTTTCGATAAAATGATTAGTTGAACTGGAGGAAGTATGTAATAATACTTTGTTTTTAAGGACATCGGATTGCGAGATGTCCTTTTTTGCTGCCAGTTCGTGACGAGGGCTTAGAGCTAAAACAAGCGAATCTTCACCAATTGTCTCATAGATTAGTGCTGGGTTTTCTTGCTTCGTTTCCATGAGTAAACCAAAATCTAGTTCTTGCAGGGCTACCATTTTTTCAATTTCAGGTGCTGTTTTTACCTCTAAGGATATGCGGATGTCAGGATATGCGGTGGAAATTTGATTAATAATTTCAGGCATATAAATATGCGCAGGTACGGCACTTGCACCTAATCGAATGGAGCCAATATTGCCTGCTAATAGATTTTCAATGAAACGATTCATATCGTTTTGTAGTTGGACGATTTGTCTTGCGTAGTGATAGAGCCCCTCTCCAGCTTCTGTTAAACGATAGCCACCCGCATTTGTGCGAAACAAACGTACCCCGTACTCTTCTTCAATCGAGCGAATATGAAAGGATACCGTAGGCGGCGTAATACCTAGCGCTTTAGCGACAGGAGCTAATTTTTTAAAATCGACGAGTAAACAAAATGCCTGTAATTTCAGATGATTCATTTTAGCCTCCTAAAGGAAATTCGAAAAAGTATTGCATTTCCTTAAGTTTATTAGATTTTTTTTAACGACATATTAATAGTAGGTTAATATTTTCTAAATATCTGGAAACTATAGTAGAGATAGACGAGGAGGATACCATGAAAATCTCAATAACGAACTTAGAGAAAAAATATGGACAGGCACAAGTGTTATGGCCCATTAATGTGGAATTAGATAGTAAGTTCATTACAATTTTAGGCCAATCGGGCTGTGGGAAAACGACTTTATTGAAAATACTAGCTGGTCTTGAAAAGCCAACAAATGGTGAAATTGCATTCGATGACACAATCATTTATTCGTCTAAGCTTCACAAAAATGTTAAACCAAATAAACGCAATATTGCCATGGTCTTTCAAGATTTCGCATTATGGCCTCATATGACCATTTTCCAAAACATCGCATTCGGCTTAAAAGGAATGATGCCAAAAGAAGAAATAGCAGGGCAAGTAGCGTATGTAATGCGGTTAGTGAAGATGGAAGGATATGAAAATCGTAAGCCGGGACAATTATCGGGAGGTCAACAACAACGGGTTGCACTGGCGAGGGCACTGGCAACGAATCCAAAGTTAATTTTATTTGATGAACCATTATCAGCGTTGGATGCCGTACTTAGAGAAAAAATGCAGGATGAAATTATGCATATTATTCATGAACTAGATTGCCAAGCTATTTTTGTAACACATGATCAAACAGAAGCCATGACGATGTCAGATCAAATAATTGTGATGGAATCAGGCAAAATTGCCCAGGTTGGGTCACCTGAGGAAATTTACCATACGCCGGCAACACCTTATGTAGCGGATTTTATAGGGAAGGTCAATTGGTTCGGTAAAGGGAATCGAATTGTACGTCCAGAGGGTGTCTCGAGACAACAATATCCTGGTGCTATTGCCAAACAGGCAATGATTGTGAAAAGTACTTTTGTTGGAGATCGCTATTTAGTACATGCGCAAGTTGAAGGGAAGCAATGGAGCTTTTATGAAGCTGTACCGCTTGAACACGGACAGCAACTGGAAGTTTTTGTGGATACTAAACAAATCTATCAATTGGAGGGTTTACAGTGAAAAAACGTTTCAAATTATTAGCAACAGCGGGCTTTCTTGTGGCATTAACATTAGCAGGATGTAACAATAATAAATCGGCAGACAGTGGTAACAATGATGCAGCAAGTGCTAAGCCAACTGAAGTGCAAACACTAACCGTCTATTCTGCTGGTCCTGATGACTTGGCAGCAAATATTCAACAAGCTTTTGAAGAAAAAACGGGCATAAAAGTAGAGATGTTTCAAGGGACAACGGGCAAAATTTTATCTCGTTTAGAAGCAGAGAAAAATAATCCTGTCGCAGATGTCGTTGTGCTAGCTTCTATTGCATCAATGGATGGATTAAAGGAAGCCAATCAATTACAAAGTTACAAAGAAACCGAAAATGCTAGTAAAATGAACCTCGATTGGTCAGATGCAGAAGGCTATTACTATGGCTATAGCGCATCGGCATTAGGCATTGCCTACAATACGAAAAATACGAAAGACATTCCGAGCGAATGGACAGATTTAGCTAAAGCACAGTGGCAAGGTAAAATAAATATTCCTGATCCAAGTTTGTCTGGGTCTGCTGTTGATTTTATTTACGGTTATACAGAAGCGGAAAAATCGGCTTGGGATACAATCCAAGCATGGAAAAACAATGGACTACAAGTGAATGGAGCCAATAAGGAAGCATTGGATGCTGTTATTACAGGTGATAAAAATGCAACCATTTCAGGTGTTGACTATATGGCGTATAAAGCGAAAGCGAGTGGGGAGCCAGTAGAAATTGTTTATCCGAAGAGTGGAACGGTTGTTAGCCCGCGAGCAGTAGGCATTATGAAAGATGCTAAAAATGTGGAAGGTGCGCAGGCATATGTTAATTTTTTGCTTTCGGATGAAGGACAAAAACTAGTGACAGATGCTTATCTACTACCTGGCAATCATGATATAGCTGTAAAAGATCGCGCAGCATTGGATGAAATTCCGCAGTTAAATGTGAACTGGAAAGGTTCAGAAGCAAAGCAACTTGATATTTTAACGAAGTTCAATGATATTTTTCGTTAAGTTGTAAACGCGTCCTTCCTGATGATGCATTCATCCTACCTGTGAAAAATTCGCTATTGGTCAGTCATAACTTTGTGATACTGACTATTGCGAATTTTTCGGAAATAAAGCTCTGTGAAAGGAATAACGCAACATGATAATGGAAAGTAGACGAAGTTTTGGCTTGTTATTGACGATTGTCGCAACGTTTGCGATCGCACCAATAATAGCCATTATGTATTATACATTTGTTCGTGATGGTATAGTTGATGTTTCACAATTTAGTAGCATGTTTGCTAATGAAAGATTATGGCAGACATTGGGCAACTCTTTATTATTAGGTGTATTGGTTATTTTAGGTACGACGATATTAGCATTGCCTATGGCATTTATTCGTACGAAAACAACTTTACAAAAATATGATTGGCTAGATATTGTCCTAACGATTCCTTTTATGACACCCCCTTATATTGGTTCCATGGGATGGATATTATTTATGCAAAATAATGGATTTTTACAGCAACTAGTGCCAGGCACAGCTTGGTTGTCTGATGCCTTTTTTTCCTTATTTGGCATGGTCATGGTTATGAGTCTACATCTATTTCCTTTTTTATATTTAATGTTGAAAAATACGTTGCTTAGAATAAATGGTTCCTTTTTGGATGCTGCACTTATTTTCGGACGTAGCTCTTTGCGCAACTGGCTACAAGTAATACTGCCGTTACTGATTTCTAGCTATGTTCTTGGGATATTGTTAATTTTCATTAAAACGCTAGCGGAATTTGGGACGCCTGCAACGTTTGGAAGCCGTATCGGTTTTCAAGTTTTTACGACAGAAATTCACGCTTATCTTTCAAGGTGGCCTGTAGATATTCGAATGGCTACATCGCTTTCTGTATTTTTGCTTTCCGTATGTCTTATTATCTGGTATTTCCAAAATCTTATCGGACGAAAGTTTACATATAGCGTACTTTCAGGAAAAACGCCCGCTGCTCGTGAAAGAAAAGATAAATGGTTTATCCAATTGGGATCATGGTTTTATGTAGGATTTGTTTTATTGTTTGCAATCGGTATTCCTTACTTTTCAATAATTGTAACCTCGCTACAAAAAGTAAGGGGAGACGGTTTAACTGCAGGCAATTTCACTTTAGCGTCTTATCAGGCAGTATTTACTAGCGGTAGCGCTGGTTTAACGGCATTTTTAAATAGCGTAGTTTTCTCTATATTTACAGCTATTATTACAGCGATAATTGGTTTATTTATTGCCCTTTATATTAAAAAGGGAGAAACGAAAAAGCAACAACTATTAGATTTCTTTAGTCTAATGCCGAATATTATTCCTGGTATCGTCTTTGTTGTCGGCTTAATTATGTTTTGGAATGCTCCTTGGTTACCAGCAACTATTTACAATACAAAGGCGATGGTCGTTGTGACTTATTGTGTGCTGTTCTTACCATACGCTGTGCAATATACAAAATCCTCACTATCACAGTTAGATCAATCTATTTTCCAATCAGCTGCGATTTTTGGACGCAATAGTTGGGACGTGTATCGAGCTATCATCATCCCACTGCTAATGCAAGGAATCCTTGCTGGTATGATGATGACATTTATTATTTCAATGCGCGAACTAGTCGCGGGTCTCCTTATTTTGCCTCCATCAGTTGAGACAGGCGCAACGTTTATTTATAGCCAATTTGAACAAGGTAATGTTGGGATAGGAATGGCTGTTGCAGTTATTACAGTCGGGATGACAGTTGTTTTTATGTTCCTATTAAATTGGCTTCAAAGATGGGGGGGACATGTACGTGCTTAATGTAGAGATTTTAGGAGGGGTTGGAGAGTACGGACGAAATTGCTTTTATCTCGAAAAGGACGGACGAGCGATATTACTTGATTGTGGTGTCATGAATAATCGAGAAAAAACGATGCCCACTTTAACTCCCGCTCATATGGCAAAACTTGATGCTGTGTTTATTTCTCATTCGCATATTGATCATGTCGGCGCGCTTCCTTTACTGGAACAGTGGGGTTACAAGGGTCAACTAATTATGAGTGAGATGACAGCAAAACAATTAAAACGCACTTATCCAAACATTAAAACCTTTTCACCAAGATCGATTAGTCATTGGTTACATATTAATCAGCATCTTTCTTTTCAATGGGGCTTTAGTGGGCATCTAATAGGAAGTGTTTGGTACAGCATTCGATTTTTGGGGGAGGTGATATTTTTTTCGGGAGATTATGTTTTGGATTCCTATCTATTAAAGGCGAATCTTCCGTATGAGGATTGTGGGAAGTATAACGTCGCGTTTATCGATAGTGGGCATGTTGAAAAGACCATTAAGAATGAAGAAGTATTGCAACAAATAGTGGAGTTTATTTGTACGAACGATAGTAGACCGATTATTTTCCCTTCTTCCTTTTCAGGTAAAACGGCTGATATTGCGATTTATCTTTTTGCGCATAGTACAAGAAAAGTGTATATGGATCATGCGTTTTTCCCCTTGTTTGAAGATTACTATGACGCACCTGAAAATGTCGTACCTACTCCGATATTGCCGTTATTCAGAAGTGAATGCTTACAAGAGACGACTGTGGAGGAAAATGCTATTTATTTTGTTCCAGAACGAGATGAAGCAACCATATCGCAACTATTCAAAAATAGTCCATCAGCAATTGTGATCTTTACAGGATACTTTAATAAAGCTTGTTATACTCAACCATTAGCACCCCATCAAGTAAAACAGTTTTTTTACAAAACACATCCGGATTATAAGGATATTATTGCACTGTCCAAGCACATAAATGCTGAGAAAACCATTTACTTTCACAGCCATTTTACAAATGAAGAAACAACACTATTAACTTTAATCGGAAAAGAGGCGGATATAGGATGAATCATTTTAAAAGAATTGCACTGAAATTGGTCGTAATGACCATGGTACTGGGCACACTTGGCCTATTGAATACAGTACAAGCGAAAGCGGCAATTGAACCAAGTCATGAGATTAAATACAATTTGCGAACGGATTTATTTAATGAATCAGCCATTTTAAGCCTTTTTGCAGCTACGAAAAAAGATGAGGTAAAGATTTACTATTTCGATACAAATAATAAAGATTTTTTAAATGCAGACTATAACAACCGTTTACGTATCTATAAAGATAGCACGAAAATCGATATTACGTATAAAAAGAGATTTCTTAATACACCGCTTGACGAAGCACTAGCAATCACAAAAAGCCATGGCTTTACAGGTGATGAATCTAACTATAAGTTTGAAATGGATATTAAGGGTGGAAATCGTACATTTACAATTAGTCGCAAAGAATCATTAAAAGCAACGACTAAAGTATCTTTCGATGCAGTGGATGTGAATGCTGCGAAAAAAATGATTTTAGATAATGTTCCAAAGAAAATTTAAAATTGGGATTCGGCAACATGGTATAACAACACGTTAGCGCAAGCCATCGTTTATGGGCCTGCCAATGCAACAACCTATAAAGGAAGTTATGCAGGCTACGAGGCTGATATTGAGGTTTGGCATTATCAAGGGGATGTTATGATAGAACTATCTACTAAAGAAGACGACGCCACAAAAGCTGCAGTTATTGAGCAAGTATGGCATGATCAGCTAGTAGCAGCAGGATATCTTAGTGCAGATCAGCGTGGAAAAACAGCCTTTGTAATGGAGAAATAAGAATACCCGCGGAACAAAGTGAAATACCCGCGAAGTGAGAGGTTTTACCCGCGGAA
>LAHS01000531.1_pt1 | contig 34837 bp, 39 predicted proteins | sample 329651 | NCBI WGS metagenome assembly LAHS01 (sample SAMN03275699, study PRJNA271635) | activated sludge metagenome | isolation source: sample C-1 Sludge from hydrolytic chamber (first chamber) of Anaerobic...
ACCTATTGGGGTCAGTTCCAATACTCCTAGCATACTTTTTTACTTTTTAATGAGCCAACTGTTAAACTGCTGGCCCCATTTAAATCACATTAATAAGGTCTACGATACCTCGGGTATGGTCTACCTGGCGGGTAAAATGGACCTGGTGGGTATGGACGATAGTTTGGATAATTAGGGTAGTTTGGATAGTTTGGATATTGATTAAATTGTGATCCAAGTAGACCGCCTAAAAATCCTCCAAAAAATGGTGCGCCAATTGGCCAAAAGAAGCCACCGAAGCCTCCTGGATATCCTCCGAAATTCCGCATATGCTACCTCCCTTTTTCTCTATCGTATGAAGGGAGGTACATATACCGCAAGTCCTTTGCCTACTCTATTTCTCTTCACCTAAACGTTGCACAAAGTTTGCTAATGTTCGCACCATGACACCTGTACCGCCTTTTGGTCCTAAATCATGTGCAGAGACTGCATCCGATGTACCTGCAATATCTAAATGAATCCATGGTAAATCCCCAACAAACTCACCTACGAAGCCACCTCCGAAAATCATATGGCCATCGCGACCAGGAGAGTTGTTTAAATCTGCAATATCTGATTTCCGAATTCGCTTTTTATCACTTTCTGTTAACGGCATACGCCATACAAACTCATCTGTCTCTTGTGCTGCCTCCATAAAACTCGCATAGAATTCATCGTTATTAGAAAGCGCACCCGTTTTATCTAAACCAAGAGCTGTAATAACACCACCAGTTAAAGTGGCAACGTCGATTAGCGCAGTTGCACCTTGTTGTTTAGCATATGTAGTAGCATCTGCCAGTACTAAACGACCTTCAGCATCAGTATTTAAAATTTCAACCGTTTTACCGCTATACGTTGTAATCACATCATCAGGTTTAAAGGCTGTATCCGAAACCATATTGTCTGTAGAACCAATAACGGCTACGACGTTTTTATTAGGGCGTAATTCACCAATAATTTTCATAGCGCCAAGCACAGCTGCTGCACCACCCATATCGCCCTTCATTCCAACCATCGAATCTTTAGGTTTTAGAGAATAGCCCCCTGTATCATACGTTACACCTTTACCGACAAGCCCAATCGGATCAGTGAAATCTTCTGTTGCTTTATACTTTAAAGTGATAAGGCGAGGTTCCTCATATGAGCCTTGATTTACACTTAAAATACCACCCATTCCCAGTTCCTCTAGTTGGGCTTTATCTAAAATTTCCACTTCAAAATCATAGTCAATAGCAAGGGACTGTGCATAATTTGCTAAATCTGTCGCTGTTAATAAATTTGGTGGAAGATTAATTAAGCTACGTGCTTCATTTACGGCATCTGCATAAATAATTCCAACCTCAAAGCTAGCCACAACATTGTCTAAATCTTCAGCAGTAGTCACGAAATGTACAGCTTCAATGCGCTTATCCACTTCATTTGAAGTTGTTTTATAATGCGGAATCGTATAATAGCCTAGCGTTGTGCCTTCTCCTGCTAAAAATGCTACATCATCTACCGTTATTGTTTCTGTTGTAAATGATTCTAACCAAATGGAATACTCTTTCACTTTTAAAGCATTTAGCTCTTTGCCGACTAAACCAAAGGCTGCACGCAAATCGCCTTCCGTTAAGTTTTTACGTTCATCTAAGCCAACAAATAAAATTCGTTTTAGATGGGCATGCTCCTTCATAAATGGCAATTTCGTAATGGCTTTTAGTTCAGTCGAAACATCACCTGCACTAAGCCAACTATTCAGAGCTTCTCCGTAAAAAGTCGAAAAACTTGCCCAATCTTGCATTTGTTCACGATGTTTTGTGACCCCCACCACTAATACTTCTGTAGAAATCGTTTCAAATGTTTTTGCTTCTTTAACAATATGCATAAATATTCCTCCATTCAATATTTCTATTATACCTAACTTTCAGAAATGCACGTAATATTTAGCTATTTCTTCTTTTAGAAAATAATGAATGTTATAATAAAAATAATTACAAGTGAAGGTTGTGATGAATATGTCGATACTTCAAAATACGCCTCTACTCGTCGCCCTCTTTTCCGTTCTTTTTGCACAGTTTGTTAAAATCCCCATTCACTTTTTAATGACCAAACAATTGAAATGGGGACTATTCACATCTACTGGAGGCATGCCTAGCTCACACTCCGCTTCTGTTACAGGGTTAACAACGTCAATCGCTTATGAAACAGGCTTAGATTCTCCCATTTTTGCCATAGCGGCTATGTTTTCTTTTATTGTCATGTATGATGCAAGTGGTGTTCGATACCAAGCAGGACAACATGCCGTTGTTTTAAATCAATTGCGCAAAGATTTTCAAACATTGCTACGTGATATTAAGGATTGGCCACAAATGGATGGGCAAGAAAAAATGGAAGAATTAAAAACCTTGCTTGGGCATAAGCGTAGTGAGGTATTTTTCGGAGCATTGACTGGCATCTTTATCGCCATCATAGCCTATCAATTTATTCAATAAAAAAAGAGTTGGTTCACATCCTCGAACCAGCTCCTTTCACAATTACATTGTGTCTTGTAAATATTAAAACATTCGATATCCACTTTTACGTAAATAAATCATCACAATTCCTGCTACAATCGCTCCTGCGAAGCCGCCAGATAAAATAGCAATATCTACTGTTTGAAGTGCTTGCAATTTCTCTAACAGCGCTGGGAAAGCTGAACCAGGTTTAAAAATATAGTCTAAAAAGCTTACTTCATCGACAATAAAAACAACAACAATTGGATATACAATTGCCATTAACCATGTCATTCGCAGTAACATATTCAATAAGAATCCGATACCAAAAAACATGACGAAAAATAACACAATTGAAATGATTAACTGTACTAATGAAACTGAACCACCCATGTATGTATAACCTCCGTTTTCCTCTCATTAGTTTACATGATTATGAGAGTGCTTTCAATGAAGACATCCTTCATTTCGCATGTTCGTCATATTTTAGTAAATCGTCAACTTTCAGTCAATATACTTGCTGTTCCTTGCACTATTTTTTAAAGAATAAACGGTAAGAAGTGTAACCGAATACCTCTCCTGGATTGATACCCTCAATGGCATCTAATTGATGCTGTTCAAACTGATTAGAAACCATTTCCTTTAACATGACCGATGTCATTTCATCCTGTGCCAATTCCCATGGATATAACCATTTTGCCTCTAACAATTCATTTTCTTGAATACACAGCTTTTGTCGCTCGTCTTTCATCTTACAATAAAAAATAGCCATATTATCACTAACTTCACCGTGAATCACACCTGTACGAAAGCCTATTAAGCCCGACACATAACAATCTAAACCTGTTTCTTCTTGTAATTCCCGGACAATCGCCTCATCCACTGTTTCACCTGCATTTACAAAACCTGCTGGTAATGACCAGCGCCCCTTTAAACCGCTATACGCCTTTTTGACAACAAGCCATTGTCCAAGCTCATTGACAGTACAACCCGCGACTCCTAACCAAACTTTGCCTCGATCCTTTTTCATATCCATTCACCTCTATGTCCATATTATAGCGTTAAGCTTTCTATAGGTAGAAGTTTTAATTGTAGAAAAAAGAGATATCGTTGCAGAAGAAGCCTTAAAATCAGCACACTCGTCCTGCGCAATAGATAGAAATATTCAGAATTGTTCCGGTGACTGGCACTCCATCCAATTAAGTTGTAAGATATTTTTTAATTTCGCTACTTGCTCTTCTCCGATAGTACGAACTAATTGCTGTTCAATTTCTGCTTTATTACGTTCATTTTGCTCATAGCATATTTCACCGAAGCTCGTCATTCGAATTACTTTGTGCTTTTTACTATTCTCAGCATTGCTCACTTCCACCAAACCTTTAGCTGCTAAACTTTTAATAAATTTATGAGTGGCTTGGCGAGAAAAATCCACAACTTTTGTTACTTCTGAAATAGTCGGTTGGTTTTTATAAATTTTGCTTAAAATATGCCATTCTGAGTTGGATATATGGACTGTATTATGTTTATTCCATTTCTCTTCAGCAAGTCGTCGAAGTATTTCATGACGTTCGCTCAACAAATCAATGACATCTCGATTTTGCAATTCGTCCTTCAACTCGTTCACCTTCATTCCATAATTTTCGTAATTACTATACAAAAAAACGAAGCCATCGTCAACTAAGTTGACAAAAGTTCCTTTATTGTTTACAATTAATTTAGTCAACCAAGTTGACAATAATGTTTGATGGAGGGAATATACATGTATAATGTTGGCGATGTAGTCATTTATTCATCACATGGACTTTGTTCAGTTGAAGATATTTGTGAACAAACCTTTAGCGACATTACTAAAACTTACTACGTTTTACAACCACTAAACGATTCAAAATTAACGATACGTACTCCTATTGACAATGCAAAAAAACAGCTTAGAGATGTTATAAAAAAAGAAGAAGCCATTCAAATTTTACAATCCTTTACGTCTCCTGGTGTGGAATGGATTGAACAAAACACACATCGTATGAGATTTCACGTAGAAATTATTAAAACCGGTGATCGACAAAAGCAAGCGAACCTCTTAAATACACTGCTACGCAAAAAGTTCGAATATGAAGCGAACGAAAAAAAATTCCCAAATCAAGAAGAAAAATTACTGCACTCTTTACAAGAAATTATATTTTCGGAGTTCTCCATTGCACTCGATAAACCTTCAGAGGAAATTTATGATTATGTAGTAGCGAAACTTAGCTAACCATCTTTTACCGGTACATAAAGAAGCCGCAAATATCTCTATTTAAGAAGATATATCGCAGCTTCTTTCTTACTTGTACGAATATCCCCTTTCACCAAAATCAAAGTAAACTTATCTACAACACCCTGCTCACCCTATGCCCCTAAAAATTTACATAACCATTTATTTATTACTTTTATATGTTATTATTTGTAATAGATATATTTTAGTTAACAAATAAGCAACAATACTAAAATTATTTATCATAAATAAAATCGGGGAGTAGGCAATTAATGGGGTTCTTTAATAGATTTTTTAAAAAAGTTGAAGAGGTTAATAAAGCAGAAGCTAATATTTCTGAACTTGAGTCTGCGTTTACTCTAGCGTCACCATTAGATGAGGCAAATGACTTTTGGAAGGAAATTGCACAAAATATTATCGTAAACGCAGTGAAGGCGACTGACAACACAGTAGAACGTGCCTTTATTTTAATAGATATGGGTGTACAGCCATCTTTCCATATTTTTTACCAAATTGATGGGAATCTATTGAAGTGGCATGAGCTTGAAAATCCTACAATTATAGAAAAAATTCAAAATGAGTTACTACCTCAAGCTTCTAACGTTTCTAAAGCAGTAAATGATAAATTTATTCAAGTGAACCATCCTAAAATTTCATTTGCTGAACTGCAATTTGAATGGGCAACAGGAGCTTGGTTTTCTCATATAATCTGGGAAGATAATGACGATATCAATCTCAAAGCAGAAGAAATTTCACGTCAATGGTTTAATACTTTGAGTGAGGAAATAAAAAATAAACCATTAGATAGTGATTCCAAACTTTCTTGGTATCCTTAACATCTTAATAGCATTATATATTTTCAAAGAAATACTTTTGTGAAGGCTTGTGCGTCGAACGACTATTCAGCACAAGTCTTTTTATGCTGCTTTCTCAATCGCTACTGTAGGTTTACATTACAACAATGTGAGGCTTTTTTATAAATACAACCAGATCACTAACACTGAATATTCATTCTCCATTGCAATTTTCACCTTCTTTAAAATCATACAAAAAAGCCTTTTAAATTAATTATGCTTTTGCAAGCACCTACTTAAAAGGCTTTATATCTAATAGTTCTAACTATATGAATTTATTTACGATAATATATTAACTTTGCCGTTGTATAAAGATAGTTATCGTGCACTGTTAGCAATGCCTTGTAACCACTCTTTTCCCAAGTTGTATATAAACTATTATATTTCTCATATGTGAATTGATAGTCATTACCAAATTCTTCAACTCCTTTTCTATGCAGAATATCATGTAAAACAGACATTTCATCCCATGTATGATAACTATTTTGATCTGGATAGAAATCATAGCTAATATACTCTAATTGCCCACCTATAAAAATGTACGTTAACTCTGCAAAATAGCCATATTTTTTCGTCTCATAAATTAAATAAGTTTCTCTATCGTCTTGAATTTTTTGAATAAACGTTGATTTTTCATTTCTCTCTACATCACGAATAGACAATTTAAAGTTAATATTATTGAAAGGTACAACAGGTTTCTTTTTCGATAAAAATGAATCGACTACATACCCTTTAACATTACCAGCCGTTACATAAGACCACCCTACTAATGTAGAATGTACTGTTACTTGTGTACCATTGCTTAATGAACCTACTGAAGCTCCAGATTGACTGGCAATATTGCGAACAACAACCCCACTACTTGTATTTACATACTTAGTCGATGTTTTAGTCTTTCCCATAAAATCCGATTTAACATAGCCTATCACATTACCATATTGCACATAGGACCATCCATTCCCTACCGAACCATAATCTTCAACGACCATATTGTACTTCAATGTCGCTAATGTGGCTGCCGATAGTGATGGCGTAGATTTTACAACAAGACCACTTTTAGAATTTGCAATTTTTATTGTTGAAGGTGGAACGCTTAAAAATGAAGTATTAACGTATCCCTTAACATCACCAGCTTGAATGTGAGACCAACCATTAGAAGTAGAAAACTCTATTACAAATTGGTCCTTATCTAGATTACCAACCGAATTTGCTGTATCACTCGGCGACTCTCTAACAATTAAGCTGGAGCCACTCACAACTTTTACTGTTCGATAGTCTGCTGCTTCGGCTACTTGGTGCTGAAAACTAAATAACATAATGAGTACAAAGGCTGCAACAAACCATTTCTTAAGTATATTCAATCAAATGACCTCCTTTTAATCTTCACTATTCTACCATTTTTACTATTAACTGTATATATTTCCATAATAAATTTTACCTATTTTTAAAGCTGAACATACATGAATAAACAAGTAATGTAATCCTCTTTCATTGCTTCGACTGTGCACAACCTTGATATATTTTAAATGAGCTTCAAGGCGTTCTAGAAAATACCTTAGTCTTTCTTTATAAATATGTGTATATATTCACTCACTTTTATCAATTCAATAAGGTAAGCAACATGTACCATATTATGTTTTAAATTGAAACTTTCGCCAATATATATCGTTAAACTTAGTATTGATATTTTTTCAAAATATGTAATTTATTTATAAAGGAGGGGTAGAAGTGTTAAAAAGAGCTATGCTTTCAGGAATTGTTTTTAGTTCAATTTTGTTCGTTGGCTGCAATAAAGAGGAAATTTTAAATATTACGGAAAACAAGGAAAATGATGCAAATGTAATGTCCGAATCAAAAGAATTAAATTTAATTTCAGAATTTAAAACAGAAATAATGGCATCTATAACAGAACAAACGGAAATTGATAATGAGTCAATAGAAGGAATAATGGTAAGTGGTAGTCCCGTTAAAGGAATTATTGATATATCAATAAGCTTTTCGAAAGATATAAAAGTTGATGATAAGATGATTAAACAAATAATTAAAGATTCTATAAAGAAAGTATCTGAAACAGAAAACATCACAATTAGCGAAGAAAATATAACAATAAAAATTGAGAAACTCTAAAGGAGAAGTTCTAAGTTACTTTCTAAGATTGTATAAGGAAAAATTATAAAGAAATATGTTATTAGTTCAAACTACATTCAAATGGAGGTTTTTATATGAAAGGGAAGTTAGTCTTCACTATTGGTATAACAGGCGTTTTAGCATTCACAATTGGTTTTGCAAAAGACAATATAAGATCAGCTAAAGAACAAACAGACATTACTACGGTTATAACAAAAGAAGAACAAAAAATGGTAGAAAATATGTCCGTTAAAGAAGGATTTGTACCACAAGAAAATGGAACAGGTTTCTTTTTTATTAAAGGGGAGCCAGCTGAAAAAAAGGATGTTACCGCTTTAATTACAGCAGATGAACAAAACACTATAGAAAAAATGTCCATTGAAGAAGGATTTAAACCACAAGAAAATGGAACAGGTTTCTTTTTTATAAAAGAAAAATAAGATTGGGTTCCTGTTATTAAGAAGGAACACTTTTCACTTACGCAGTTACTCATTTTTAGCAGAATCCATAAGGTCAATTGATTGTTCATAGTTTTTGGATATTCTTTCTACATTGCCATCTTTCCACTGTTTGTTTACTCTTTTTAAACCATACAAAAAAGCCTCCTCAATTTGTGATGCTTTCCGCAACAGACAAATCAAAAAGGCTTGGTATTCACAGCCCTAATGATGCTAATTTAGGGTTGTGTTTACTTATAATCGGGAGTGTATAAGACCTATACAACCCTTCTTCAACATTTATATTACGTTTAATTATTCACAAACTTCAGGCGTACCTTCACGTTTTGCCGCTTTAAAGCTTGTGCCGCAGCCGCAAGATGCAATGGCATTTGGGTTGTCGATGGTGAAGCCACCACCCATTAACGATTGTTTATAGTCAATTTTTGTTCCCATTAAAATAGGCGCATCTTCGGGGGAAACAAGAATCGTTAAACCATGTTGTACATCTTCAAAATCGTCTTCTTTTTTCTCTTTATCGAAATGCATGCCATACGATAGACCACTACATCCGCCACCATTAACAGCTACGCGTAAAAAAGAACCTTGCTCCTCATTATGCTCCATCATTTCATTAATATGAAATGCAGCCGCTTCAGTCACTTCTATTACTTGCTTTAAACTTGTCATCCCAATCACCTTCCTTCTTACTTATCATATCAATTTTGACTATTGTATGACAAACATTCAGCTTCAAGTAGATTATTAGCAAAATTCCCGATATTTTCACTTAATTAGTATTTTTTATTCATGTGTTAAATGCATCTATTGGTATAATAGTTATAATTACATCGATGAAAGAGGTATATATTATGGAGATTTCACCGTATTATGAAAAAAAAATTCAATGTCTTAATTGTAAAAAAGAATTTCCAACATTAAAAGTACGCTCTAAATTCATAAAAGTGGATCATACGGAAACCGATTTTCAGCCGATTTATGCTGACGATGTCAATGCTCTTTACTACAATGTATTTGTTTGTGAGCATTGTGGCTTCTCCTTTACAGAGGACTTTACAAAATATTTTGCCCCTGGCGTACAAGATGAGCTAAAGACACAAATTACAGAAAAATGGGTTCACCATGATTTTAAAGGTGAACGTACGGTCTTCCAAGCGATTCAAGCCTATAAATTAGCATTTTTATGCGCTACCATTAAAAAAGAAAAATTCGTTGCTACTGCTGGTCTGACTTTACGCCTTGCGTGGTTATATCGTTCATTAAAAAATGAAGGACAAGAGCAGCGTTTTATGAAAATGTCGCGAGATCTTTATATGGATTCCTATTCAAATGAGGACTACAGCACAACTCAAATGTCCGATGTACGCATTATGTATATGATTGCTGAGCTATCACGACGTATCGGTGATATCGAAAATGCAACACGCTTCTTTTCTAAGGTTATTGAGAAACAAAGCCTTGGTGGCGAAGCAAAAATTATCGATATGGCAAAGGAACAATGGACACTGATTCGGGAGGAAAAGGAAAAATCTCGACAAGTGTAAATTAAAAAAGTTCTAGCCTGATGCAGCTAGAACTTTTTTTGTACGTAAATGTTAGAAAACTTGTTCTACTTCAATAATTCCTGGTACTTCTTCTAATAAAGCACGTTCGATACCTGCTTTTAATGTAATCGTAGAACTAGGGCAACTACCACATGCACCTAATAAACGTAATTTTACAACGCCATCTTCCACATCTACTAATTCACAGTCTCCACCGTCACGTAATAAGAATGGACGTAATTTATCTAATACTTCTTGAACTTGGTCGTTAATTGTTGCTTCTGCCATTTGTCTCGACTCCTTTCCTTATAATGATTATAATGTTAGCAACAGAAAAAATCCAATATAGAATCACAAGGGAGAATAAATACTATGGATCAAACAAAACCAATTATCGAAATTTACGGCACTGCGGTCATCTGTGCTAGCTGTGTCAATGCACCATCTTCTAAGGATACATATGAGTGGTTGCAAGCCGCTATTGATCGTAAATATCCAGACCAAGCTTATGCTATTCGCTATGTCGATATTGAAGGTCCAATTGAGAATGAACGTGATTTGGATTATGCTAGACGTATTCAAGAAGATGAATTTTTCTATCCACTCGTGCTCATCAATGATGAAGTAGTAGGAGAAGGTTATGTCCAATTAAAGCCGGTCTTTAATGCCCTTGAAAACCTTGGCTTTACACCAGACGAAACCGTTTAATAATAAATGAAAGGGATTGTTCACAAGTTAAACTTTGAGCAATCCCTTTTATTATTTACTAGTATGCTCAAAAGAACGTGAGCAACGCATTAATCATTTTGATATTTGTACATCCATAGTAATCCAGATTTCATTAAACGTGCAATACGACCAGTAACAGTTGTATCCGCTAAGTAAGCAAAACCTTGTTTTTTACCTAATGATCCCATGAAACCTTTTAGTTTAATATCAGGCATTTTTTCTGGTAAATGCTCACCTTTCCAACGCATACGTAATACTTTCACGATATGCTCTGCCTGCTCTTCTGCTAATTGTGCACTAGGAGAAAAGTCAGAAGAAGCGCAGTCACCAACAACGTATACATGCTCATCATCCAACACATTAAAGTATTGCGTGACAATCGGACGACCTTGACGATCTTTTTCAACATCCATTTCACGCACAAGTTTAACAGGCTGCACACCAGCAGTCCAAACTACTGCATCCAGTGGTATTTCCTCTTCATGGTTAAAAATTTTCCCTGGTTCTACTTTTGTTATATTAGAATTCGCAATAACATCTACATTATGTTTTGTAAACCAATCTTTCACATATTTGCTAAGCTTCTCTGGGAAGTCTTTTAAAATACGTGAACCTCGGTCAAACAATTTTACTTTTAAATCAGCACGGCTTTCTCGTAGCTCACTCGCCAACTCAATACCGCTTAAACCAGCACCGACAATGCCGACAGTTGAGCCTGCTGGTAAACCACATAACGCTTGGAATGTTGCACGTGATTTTGCCATCGTCTGAATGCTGTATGTGTACTCTTCTGCACCTGGTACACCATGGTATTTGTCCTCACAGCCTAGACCAATAACTAAATCGTCATATTCAATACGTTGCCCATCCTCTAGAATGACTACTTTTTCAGCACGGTTAATCTCAACGGCTTCACCATACACAGCCGTTAAACGCTCGTGCTCTGGGAAACTTACACGAATTTCTTTATCTGTTGAAGTCCCTGCTGCTAATGCATAAAATTCTGTTTTTAAACTATGGAAAGGTGCTCTATCTACTAACACGATTTCCGTGTCCAAAGGTAAGTTGTTTGGTAAAAGTCGAAGCATGACACGCATATTGCCGTAGCCGCCACCTAAAAGTACTAATTTCCCCATAATAGTCTCCTTTAATGTATCTAATAATAATTGTTCACAAAGTATCCACAAATGAGTATAACCGATTGTGAGAAGTTTCACAATATAAGATTGCATTTTTGTGAAAGATTTCACAATATCGATCACTTCTTTGCGTTTTTACACAACAATTATGCCAAAGTCAATTATATCTCGGCATAATTTGTACCCTGTGGTTACAAGCCGACTTGAAAAGTTCAACTTAAAATTTATACCATTCAAAAGTATCCTTCAATAATTTGCATTCCTACTGAATGTAAATGCCTAGTAGCATTCCTATAAATGTGAAGGTCTTCAGCTCAATCAATTTAAATGATTGACGAACGTTTCAAAAGCTAGTAGCATATCAATGGTGAGGTGAACATATGAATCCAATGGTTGAATTTTGTGTAAGTAATTTAGCAAATGGCTCACAAAAAACTTATGAAATACTCGAACGCGATCCAAATATCGACGTTTTGGAATATGGCTGCCTTAGCTACTGTACAAAGTGTTCTGAATCTTTTTACGCGATTGTAAATGGTGAATTAGTGGAAGCTGCTTCACCAGAGGAGCTCACAAAAGCTATATATCAATTTATTGATGAAAATCCATTATGGTAATTGTTCGTCAAAGTTTGAGTCCCAACAAAATAAAGTTACACATATGAAAAGGATGTTATACCAAAATCGGCATAACATCCTTTGTTAATTTATACCTCATTTAAAGTAGCGTTTCCATTAAATAAGTAGGTTGCTGTTCTTTTGTTAATACTTCGCTTGTTGGTGTTACACCTGTATTGACATGAATGGTATCACAGCCAAAATGAATACCACACATAATGTCCGTATCATAGTTATCACCAATCATAACCATCTCATCTTTTGTCAAACGATGCTCTAACGCAATAATGTCGAGCATTGCAGCAGACGGCTTCCCGATGTAGATTGGTTCAACCCCAGCAACCTCTCCTACTAGGCGCGCAAATGAGCCATTTCCAGGTAAAAATCCATATTCTGTTGGAAATTTAATATCTTGATTAGTTGCAATAAAGGCCGCACCATTTTGTACAGCAATTGTAGCCTTTGCTAGTGCCATATAATCTAATGTGCGATCGATTCCCATAACAAATACATCTGGCTCATTGTCTACAGGTTCAATTCCTTCATTTAATAACGCCAATCGAATACCGTCAGCGCCCATCATCGCTACTTTTTTATCTGGATAATTTATAGCAACATATTTTGCGGTTACTAAAGCACTTGAATAAATATGATGAAGTGGTGCTTCTACGCCAATTGCGTATAATGCTTCTTGTAACTGCTCTCTCGTTTTAGAAGAATTATTTGTTACGTAAAACGGCTCAATCCCTTGCTGCTGTAATTGCTGTATAAAAGCAACCGCAGAAGGAATACCTTCCTTTCCGCGGTAGACAGTACCATCTAGATCAAAGCAATAAGCCTTATAGGTTTTCATTGATGATCCTCAGGTAAAAATGCTGATACGGGACCTAGCTCATTTGTTAAGTAGTTATTCACTGCTGGTCCAAACTGCTTTAAAGCAGGTAAGCTTGCTGTTAAAACCGTCACAACTTCTGAAATATCTACAGATGCGAATTCACGAACGAGCATTTTACGTAAGCCTACAACAGCTTTTAACGATGCTTCCATATCAGTTGATACGACTTTTTCGTCGATTAAAATATCAATAATATCCTCATAGCTACCTGGATCACGCATAATGAAACCGTCAATCATCAAGTTCCCTACATCCATCATTGATTCCATCACATTATGACCAATACGTTCAATCGCTAATTTCTTAATATCATTTTGTAGCCAGTTTTCCTCTGTCTCCAAAATAGCTAATAGTTTATCTAAGTACTGTAAGTTTGTTGTGATTTTATTTCGATCTACAAAATACACAAGGAAAGCCCCCATTCAAATCATTTAAAGTTGATAGTCTTTTCTCTTCTATAGTACCATATCTATAGGACTGGAAGGAGATTAAAAGATGGAACGTTTTTTCTTATATGATGATGTAGAAGATACAAAAACACGCTTTGTTAGTTTTGCAGGACAGAAACTACGCTACGATTTAGCCATTTTACAATCTGGCCGCTTCTTTGGCAAAGTACTTGTGATGGATATCCAATTTGGCCGCTTTGCGATTATAGGACCAGATGACATAGAAGAACCTGGCTATCTTGAACACGTATACAACCGTTCTGAAGAAGAGACAGTCGAACTGCGTGAATACTTACGGGAATTACTAAACTAATACTGTTAAAAGATTTAAATAAAAAAATTTCGCTAATCCATTTACTCGGGACTGCAATAGCCCCTTTGGTATATAGCGAAATTTTTTTGTCAAAATCCCATCATGTCTATCGCAATTTATTATTTGAACCAATTACACTAAATAGAATCCCTTACGTATCATTATTTATTTAAAGTGGAAGGGTTATCTTTATTATGGGGCTTGTTTTTGTTTTCATTATCATTTTGTTTTTTCGCTTGTTTATTTTGCCCAATAACAGCTAAATCATCTACACTAATATCAAAGCCATATCCGTACTCTTCACGGTCTAATTGCTTTTTCTTTTGCTTTTCGTTAGCCAAAATTATCACCTCCACTTTATAAACTTTCCTTTTTTAAATGATTTATACTTATACAAAAAACTAATGTGCATCCTCAATCATCCAGTCAACAGCACTTATTAAATCTGGGAATACGGCATCCGCAAGTGGATCATAGCTACCTAAAAAAACACCTTTTGTACCAGCTCGTTTCCCTGCAATAATATCTGTATCTGTATCTCCCACCATATAAGATTTTGATAAATCCACATTATATTTTTCAGCGAGGTCTACAATTAACTTGCTATTTGGTTTCCGACAATCACAACCAGCTTTTGGTTTATGAGGACAATATACGACTTCATCGATAATTGCTCCCTGTTTTTTTAATTCATTTGTCATATGCGTGTGTATTTTTTTGAGCTGACCTTCTTTCATAAATCCTAAGCCTACACCACCTTGATTTGTTACAACAAAGACAAAATCAAACGAGTCGTTTAATTTTTTAATCGCTTCTGGCACACGTGGTAAGAAAAACAGTTGCTGTGGTTTATTCACAAATTTAACTCTTTTCGTCAACACTTCGTTAATTACCCCATCTCGATCCAAAAATACTGCTCTTTTTATATCAATCACACCTTTAATAAGAATCAATTATATCGTGCCCCATTGTAATTCAACTTATATATACACATCGAAAAATACATTTCATTTTAGTAGGAAAAGTATTTCACAAAAAAGACTAGTTAGTCACTGGCAATAGCAGCGTATGTCCATCATACCTTCTTGTCTTTATATTACAGTTTATATTGCGAAACATATAAAAAGACTTTTCTATTTTTCATAGAAAAGTCTTTAGACTATAGCCCCATAGTTGAATAATTATTATACTACCAATTATGTAAAGATTTATAAATATTTTTTTAACTCTTGAATCCCTAACAGTCATTTTTATAAGGCTAATTCATATCCTTATAGACGCTCTTACTTTTTGATGGCTGCTTTTAAATCTACCATTACCTATGTTTAATTTCATTGCTTATTAAAACTTGACTATCAATTTAAATATTATTAAAAAATTAAAAATATCCAATCCTTTGGTACCTCTATAGTTCCTATATGTTCTTTTTCTTCTTCATTTTTTCAATCCCATCAATTAGAATACCTATGCCAAATAACATAAACCCTATCTCAAATGAATATTTAAAATAAATAAAGCTATTATAGCCGAGTTTGTAAACTAGACCAATCAAAATGAGGACAACACCTATAATAATAGTGCTATTCCCAATATTCATTAACACTCCTCCTTTTTAAATAACTCCGAAAAAGCATATAATTTCTTCAACAGATATCTGTATTATTTTTTTAGTAAAGTTAGTTTTGATTTGCTGAATTTTTCTCTGTAATTTCAATAAAGAAAACGCTGATATATCAGGTTTTCTTTATAATTTACCACTTAGAAATTTGTGTACCTGAATAAATTGGTGTGAGATTTCTATCGAAAGCTTCTTTATTATTCCATATTGTAGTTTTTACATGAAGACCACTTTCACTATACCAAGTTTCAACTTTATAGTATTGCCCTACTGCTTTAGGTGGGAATCCTGATACTACTCCAATCGAAGTAAATGCATAATAAGTGGTAAATCCTGCATAAAGCGTTTTTGTTATGAAACCAATAGTATTATTTTTTAAAAACTTCACACCAACACCAAGACCACCGATTACAAAATATTCAGCTAAGGCATTTGCTCTCGAAACTGTGTAGTATTCAGTTACTACTTGACCTGATGGATAATTGTAAAATGTCCCAAGCGATTTTGATTCTGAATATCTTTTATTAAATTTCGCAACAACATATTGTGTACCGATAATATTAATCCGAGGCCTAGGTATAGTAAGAGTATGGAAACCAACTGTATTAGCTACTGTAACACAAGTACTATCTGACAACCTATATTGGCTAGGCCATTCATAGCCTATACAGACACCTGTATTACCAGCATTTCTTATTTTCACATGGTAATAAACTCTTATAGTTCCATCACTATAATCTTTAACTATATTAGAAACACTAATATAACTATCAACAAGAGGCGTAGAACCTTTAAAAGAAGTAGCAGCTTTAGCACTATCATTTAATTTAAGAAACGATAGTGCTGAGATTAATAGAACACAAACTACCATTTTACTTATTTTTCTCATAATACTAAATATTCTCCCTTTTCTTAATTATTAATTAACATTAAATACTTTTTAAACAAAAATAGATTTTTTTAGAATAAAAGTAATAACATTTTTCAATTTTCAGAAAGTAGAATAAATAAATAGAAATCTTTTAGCAATTGATAAGGCATTACAGAAGTTTTTATACAACATTCGGAAATTAATAAGGTATGCTCGAGGAACAAAAAGATTAATTATCTAATAAGAAGAAGTGTTGAAAATAAGCCAGCAGCTCAGACGAAGGGGGAAAAGAAGCTCCTCAAGTCTTTATGGATTATAAGTGTTAATTATTCTTTACTATGTAAAACATTAAAATGGCTGATTCTTAAATTAATTTCATTTTAGTATGATATAAAAGATATTTCAAGAATAAAATGATATTTTCAATCTAAATATTTGCATTTTTCCTGTAATTCACCTAAAAAATACAGTCATACTACAGAAAATAATATTAAGAACGTTTCTTTATTACCAAGCTTATTTCACCTTCTATTTTTGGTGATTGATAATACAAATGATAACGAGCTCCATGACTTAAACTAGATTCCGTCATTTGATAATCAATAGCATATTTATTAAAAGAGAGCTTTAATTAGATTAAAAAGTGCCATAGTTGTTCTTCTCCTTCTTCAAAAATTTTTAAAATAGTAGGTAGTTATTATACATTATAATAATTGCACTCTAAATTAGTTGAATGCTCTTAAATATTTTATAACCCCTATAAAATAAATATAAAAAAACCTGATACACATTTGGCATCAGGTCGTTATAGCTATTCTACTATTTGTTCATTGTCATTTGGTTTTGTCACTTCGGTAGCTTCATTTATTACAACGTCTGGCTGCAAAATAGCTTTACCGGATTTACGCAATACAAAATAAGCACAGCCAAAATTACAATACTCATATAAGTAATCTTGTAGCGTACTGATTTTTGTATCAAAGGTAGATTTCTGATTTTTATCATCAAAAAAACCTTTTAAACGCAATTGATTATAGCCCCAGTCGCCTACAATATAATCATATTTGACTAAAATGTCTGAGTACCGCTCCTTAAAGGCTTCTTCCTGAAAAGCTTCACGGTAATCTTCAACAACTTCGTATTCATATCCTTCAATGATGATCAAAGTGACACCACCTTTCTAGATCTACTAAATTATATTACACTTCGGCCTGTAATTGACGCTCTTTTGTTGCGGCATTCACTTGCTCGTCTGCGTGATAACTACTGCGTACAAGTGGGCCTGCTTCACAATGCTTGAAGCCTTTTTCCATTGCAATTTTGCGAAGTTTACCGAATTCAATCGGTGAATAATATTTTTTTACAGGTAAATGTTTTTTAGTTGGTTGTAAATATTGACCAATTGTCATAATATCCACGTTATTTGCACGTAAATCGTCCATTACTTCTAAAATTTCTTCATGCGTTTCACCTAAACCGATCATTAAAGATGATTTTGTAGGAATGTCTGGTTGCATCTCTTTTGCTAAACGAAGAAAGTCTAAAGAACGTTCGTATTTTGCACGTGCACGTACTCTTGGCGTTAAACGTCGTACTGTTTCAATATTATGATTTAAAATATCTGGTCTTGCATCCATTAGAAGTTGAAGATTTTCCTTTATACCTCCAAGGTCTGAAGGCAATACTTCTACTGATGTTAAAGGGCTTTTACGACGAATAGCGCGCACCGTTTCTGCTAACACTTCTGCACCACCATCTTTTAAATCATCACGTGCCACCATGGTGATAACAACATGCTTTAAGTTCATAATTGCTACTGAATCTGCCACACGTTCTGGTTCTGCAAGGTCTAACTCATTTGGTAAACCCGTTTTGACAGCACAGAAACGACATGCACGTGTACAAACTGAACCCAAAATCATCATTGTCGCTGTTCGGCGCTCACCCCAGCATTCATGAATATTTGGACAACGTGCTTCTTCGCATACTGTATGAAGATTTTTTTCACGCATAAGCTTTTTAAGACCCTTATATTCATCGTTCGTGTTTAGTTTAATTTTAAGCCAATCAGGTTTTCTTACATGTTCTTCTTTTTCATTGCTAGTAGGTTTACAGGATGTCATACAATTTCGCCCCTATCAAAGTAATCTTTTGTTGAATATGATCTACCATCACTGTTGTCAATGTATCATATTACACGAACTGCAACAACTAACATTTACTCTCAACTTAACATTTCTATTGATATGGCACCGGCACTTCTATAGATGGCTGTACCGCATCTGTGCCATTCGTATAAATATTTGGTACTGGTCCTCTCGTTAACCCCATAGCTACAGGAATATCCTGTGATACCGTCGTTGACTTACTGGCAAATGGCACGATTATTTGGACATTCACTTCTATATGAATGCCAACTTCGACATACGCGCTATTAATACCAAATTCTCTAATATCTGCTGTAACATTACTATGGACATTGCCAATTACATGAAAACGTATTGGTATTTTAGGCCCTAAATTACCGAGCAAAGGAATATCTGCCGCCTGTGCAAGGGGTACGAAAAAGACAATACCATCTCCTTGTTGAATTTTATTGACATCATATTCGACATTATCTAAATCTGGTAAGTGGGACAATTCTCCATGTTCAGCTTGTTCTAAATACATTTTCACAAGTTCAAGTGTTTCAGCACGCACTCTATTAATAATTTCTGTATTAAATTTTGTGGTCACTGACGTACCAGATGGTACATCTTCGATTATATCATTAACGTCCAATACGTTAGAAGTACGTGAGTTAATGGCTTTACTCACAACATACGACGCAATTTTATTTGTCTGCACTTCTGCATATTCTAAATATGTGGGTTTAAGACGCTCATTTAAAAAATACAGAAAAAATGCTATACAAATAATACTTGCAACGATTAATAAGGTTAAACGATTAAGCTGCATTCCTCTTTTATGATTCGTTCGCAATTTCATCCTTTTTCGAGGGAAAAACAAAAAAATCTCCTCCTGTTCTACAACGTATGAACAGGAGGAGCAAATTATACGACTCTCGTTGGCACTACATAATCGGTTTCAATACTATCAATTTTTACAGTTGGATAGTCCACTAAATTAATTTCATATGTCGCTGTAAGTAATTCATTACGCTCTTCAAAAATGCGAATCCAAGGCAAGGCAGCATCCAAAGTATTTTGTTTAGAAACAATGCCTCGGCGACCATCTGATAATTTTAAAATCAGCCCATTCGGATAATGGACAACCGATCTTTTTAATGCATTGACAATTCGTGCATCATAAATAGTGCCTGAGCCAGCTTCAACAATGGCAAGCCCTTGTGATGGTAGCATTTTTTCACGATATACACGATTTGTCGTCACTGCATCGAATACATCCGCTACACCAATAATTTTGGCAAATGGATGGATTTCGAAATCAACTAAGCCACGTGGATAGCCACTCCCATCAATGCGTTCATGATGTTGAAAAGCACAATGTGCAACCAGTAAGGAAATTGAGTGCAAATTACGTAATAAATCAAAGCCGTAACGCGTATGCATTTTCATCATTTCAAATTCCTCATGCGATAAGCGACCTGGTTTTTTTAATATCTCTTTCGGCACCATAAGCTTTCCAACATCATGCAATAAGGCACCAATACCAATTAAACGAAGATCTTCAGCAGAATGACCTAATTCTTTTGCAATCGCAATCGAGTATAAAGTCACATGAAAAGAATGCTGATATAAGTATTCATCAAATAAATAAGCATCTGTTAAAACCGTTAAAATTTCATTATTACCCGTAATAGCTGAGAGTAGTTCATCGACAATCGTAACAATCGCTTTCGACTGCTGATCTAGTACATAAGAGGCATTCACCGTACTTAAACCATTCAATGATTGGAAAGAATCTTTAATAGTTGAAATGGCTTTGTTCCGGACATCAGGAGGAACTGTCTCCTTGACTTCAATGCCTTCAGAAATTTTGTCATCAATATATAAATAATGCGTATTCAACTGTTGAAGTCTTTCAATAATACGTTCATTAATGACAACGTCTTTCTTTAAAAGTGGATGACCTGCCTCATTCCAAATGGTTCTTCCTAGTACCATTCCTTCTTTTAATACATCGATTGAAATTAATCGCATGACTTCTTCCCCAATCCATTCTTAAAGCATTTTATCTATCGCTTAAAGAAACTTTGCCCATAATCTAACATAATGTTTCGTAAAAAATCAGGTAAAATATATTTTTTCTTTGCATATTTAAAGCTAGGATAAAAATAACCGAACGTAAACAAATCCAGCGTCACTAATTTATAAGTTCGCTCATTATCTGCAATTTTTCCATTAATGAGCAATTGACGCTCCTCATTCATTGCAAAGCCATACGTCAGCATTTTACCAAAAACAACGCCCCTAAACCCTAATCCTTTAAGCTCCATATTGGGCCATTCTTCATTTTTCGATTGCTGAAAAATCTCTTTTATTTCGGATACCGACAATTCGATTGTACATAAATTAATTGGATGTGGAAAAATTTTATGTAAATCAAGCGCGGTTACTGTTCCTTTTGGAAGGCCCTCTAGAAAAATCCCTGCATTAAATAACGCACAGTCTGCACCACTTTTTTCTATAATTGCTTGCGCAAATAGGTGAGATAATTGTGAGTAATGGAACCATTCTTTATTGTACATTTTTTCTGTCGAAAATACAGGCTTGTCTAATAACCTTTTGCCTTCTTCTTCTAAAGTTAGCAAAAATTCATTTTCATTTTCAACAATTGGCAAGTCCTTATTATGAATTAAAGTATCCTTTTTTTCAACAATTTCTCTTGTTTTTCTATCATATTCTATCGCGAGATGTCCAGTATATTGGCCAAATTTTCCTCCACCAGTAAGCAATACACCGTTGATAAACTTCCCATTTGGCAACGTATGATGCGTATGAGACCCAAAGATAACATCGATTTCAGGACATTCCTCTGCTAGCAGTTCATCTTCAGTAATTCCTAAATGTGACAGACAAACAACAATGTCCACTTCTTTACGCAGTTGATGGGTTAATCGAATAAGGGAACTTCGTGCATCGTCTATTTGCCATTGCAATTCCTTATAATAAATTTCGAACATAGCTGTTGCTGCAATAACCGCGATTTTCGTGTCATTTTTTGTGGTTAACACAACGTAAGGCTTTAACCACATTGGATTTTGTCCCTTCGAGGCATTAACATTCGCCACTACGACTTCAAATAGCGCGTCATCGTATAGATGAAACAACTCCTCATGAGACAGTGTAATGCCTTCATTGTTACCGATTGTCACAACATCATAACCGGCGTCGTTTAATAATTTGACATTTCCCTTACCAATCGTCGCGTCTGTATAAATATTTGACCTATCTAGATGATCTCCAACATCAACTAAAAAGCTAGTTTCCCCTAGAGCCGCATATTGAGCACGTTGCGCATTGACATAGTTTTGCATGCGTGGCCAATACTTAAAATGACTATGCAAATCATTTGTATGAAAAATATGAATTTTTTCCAGCATTCCAGCCACCTCTTCTTTACAATAAGCCCTCTATAATGGAACGAATTCCTAATAATAATAAAATAATTCGAAGTGCCAGGACAAGTGTATCTGATTTAATTTTTTTATTGAGTGCTGCTCCTAGCTTAGCTCCAATATAAGCTCCAGGAATAACTGGAATCGTATAAAGCCAAGGTATATGACCTAAATAAATATGGCTTGCAGAGTTCACAATGGATGTTAAGAAGACCATAAACATGGATGTTGCCACTGCCACATGTGGTGGAAATAAAAATAATATGATCATTGCAGGCACAACCATCGAGCCGCCACCAATACCAAATAATCCAGATGCAAAGCCAACTGCAAAGCAGAACAACAACGCAAACCAAATCGGATAGCCGTAAACATATGTTTGTCCAGATGCATCAATAAATTGGTGTTGTGTACCGTTTTTCACAAACCATTGTACAGGTTTCAATTTATCGCGTACAAGTAAAATAATCGATATAACAATCAACAATAACCCAAAATATAAATTAAATGAAGGTAAATCCAACCCTTTATTTACCCATGCACCTACCATTGTTCCTGGAACACTACCTAAAAAAAATATAAAACCACTTTTATAATCCACAGTTTTGGATTTCATGTAGCTTAATGTTGATGCTAGCCCGGTGAAAATCATCATCACAACAGATAGCCCAACCACCTTTTGCGGTGTTATATCTGGAAGCAACCCAAGATTTAAGCCAACAAATAAAGTAGCCGGTACTAAAATAATCCCTCCACCTAGCCCAACAAGAGAGCCGATTAGCCCCGATGCTAGTGCAATGATAACTAAAAGAATAAACTCCATTATATTTCTCCTTCAAACATATTTAATTGTTTTGGCGCTAAACCAACATCTCGTATTGCTAATAGCTCCTGAAGCTCCTTTGCATTTTTCGCAGCATGCAATCCTGAATTATTATTAAATAACACAAATAGCTCCTGTACCTTCGGCTGTATAGCTTGAATATGCTGACCGAGTTGTTGCAACTCTTCTTTATTATAATCATATAGAAAACGAACTTTGCGCCAGTTTTCCATATTGCCAGTATTACGCCAGCCATGAATATTGCGACCATGAATACGTACGAGTGCCCTATTAGCAGTTACTTCAGGGTAAAAGGGAACAGAGCCAATACCCGCTTGTGGTTCATCACAAATCGTATGAATAAATTGATGTTCCTTTAAGAAATCCATTGTTTGCTGGACAAGCTTGTCTGCATACCACGTGCGATTACGAAATTCAATTGCCACATTAAACTCTTTTAATTGTTGCCTAATATACAATAAATATTGGACATTTTTTGACTGACAATCAAACCATGGTGGAAACTGTGCGAGTACCATCGCTAATTTTCCATGACGTTTAAATTCATTGGCACATTCGATAAACGCGTTAAACATATCATTTTTGGATTCGAAGGGAATTTCCCCACGTAAATGACCAGTCATTCCTTGATAAGCTTTTATAACAAAACGAAATGAATCTGGTGTTAGTTCACACCATTTTCGCACATTGTCAACTGATGGAATAGCATAAAATGATGTATCTACTTCTACTGTCAAAAAATGACCTGCATAATCAAATAATTTGTCCTTTGAGGCAGTCACACCACTGTATAACGAAGGATGATCGCCCCAGCCTGTTAACCCAATTCGAATCATAAGACTCCCTCCCTATGTACCTAATGATAGCATACACTTTCTAGTGCAAATACTTACAAAAATAAAAAAGCGACTAAAGCTAAAATAGCTCTAGTCGCATATACATTATCAAAAAATCAGCCGATTGAACCTTCCATCTCGAACTTGATAAGACGATTCATTTCTACTGCGTATTCCATTGGTAATTCTTTCGTAAATGGTTCGATAAAGCCCATTACGATCATTTCTGTTGCTTCTTCTTCAGAAATACCACGAGACATTAAGTAGAATAATTGCTCTTCTGAAACTTTTGAAACTTTCGCTTCATGTTCTAAAGAAACATTATCATTTAAGATTTCGTTGTAAGGAATTGTATCCGAAGTAGATTGATTATCCATGATTAACGTGTCACATTCAATGTTAGCACGTGCACCACTTGCTTTAGGACCGAAACGAACTTGACCCATATATGTTACTTTACCACCTTGTTTGGCAATCGATTTAGAAACGATTGTAGAAGATGTATTAGGTGCCATATGAATCATTTTTGCCCCAGCATGTTGGTGTTGTCCTTTACCAGCTAATGCAATTGATAATGTCATACCACGAGCGCCTTCACCTTTTAGGATACAAGCTGGATATTTCATCGTTAATTTTGAACCGATATTACCGTCAATCCATTCCATCGTACCATTTTCTTCAACAACTGTACGTTTTGTTACTAGGTTGTAAACATTGTTTGCCCAGTTTTGAATTGTTGTATAACGGCAGTAGGCATTTTTTTCGACGATAATCTCTACAACTGCAGAGTGTAAAGAGTTTGTAGTATAAACTGGAGCTGTACATCCTTCAACATAATGTACGTGTGCGCCTTCATCAACGATAATTAACGTACGCTCAAACTGCCCCATGTTTTCAGAGTTAATACGGAAGTATGCTTGTAAAGGCGTTTCAACTTTTACACCTGGTGGCACGTAGATAAATGAACCACCTGACCAAACTGCTGAATTTAATGCAGCAAATTTGTTATCAGTGTATGGGATTACTTTGCCCCAATATTTTTTGAAAATCTCTTCGTTTTCACGTAAAGCTGAATCAGTATCTTTAAACACAATACCAAGGTCTTCAAGATCTTGTTTCATGTTGTGGTATACTACCTCAGATTCGTACTGAGCTGATACACCAGCAAGATATTTTTGCTCTGCTTCAGGAATACCTAATTTATCAAACGTTGCTTTAATTTCTTCAGGTACTTCATCCCAAGATTTTTGCGTCGCTTCAGATGGTTTTACGTAGTACGTAATCTCATCGAAATCTAAATCGCCAAGGTCGCCACCCCATTGTGGCATCGGTTTTGTATAGAAAGTTTCAAGCGCTTTTAAGCGGTATTCAAGCATCCACTCTGGCTCTTGCTTCATATTTGAAATTTCACGGACGATTTCTTCAGTCAAACCACGTTTTGAACGGAAAATTGATACGTCCTTGTCATGGAATCCGTATTTGTAATCGCCAATATCCGGCATTTTTTTAGCCATTATTTCTCCTCCGTTCACGAATTATTATTCTTTTACGCCTTTTTCCATTGCTTTCCAAGCCAATGTCGCACATTTTATGCGTGCGGGGAATTGTGAAACACCTTGCAATGCTTCAACATCCTCTAGGTCGTATTTGTCGCTATATTCTTCACCCATCATCATTTTTGAGAAAATATCAGCAAGTTCTAATGCTTCTTCTACTTTTTTCCCTTTGATAATTTGTGTCATCATCGATGCAGAAGACATTGAAATTGAACAGCCTTCACCGTCAAATTTCGCATCTTCTACAACACCATCATTCACTTTAAGCGTTAAGTGAATACGGTCACCACAAGTCGGATTGTTCATATCAATTGTTACAGCATCTGTTTCTAAAGATCCTTTGTTTCGAGGATTTTTATAATGATCCATGATTACTGAACGGTATAGTTGATCTAAATTATTAAAAGACATCGCCAAAATACTCCTTCGCAGAACGCAACCCAGCAACTAAGCGGTCAATATCTTCCTCCGTATTGTACAGATAAAAGCTTGCACGCGCTGTCGCTACTTGTTGGAGACATTTCATTAGTGGCTGCGCGCAATGATGTCCTGCACGAACAGCGATGCCATTCATGTCAAGAACAGTTGCAACATCATGCGGATGTACATCATCTAAATTAAATGTAACAAGTCCACAACGCTTCATAGGATCGCGTGGGCCAAAAATTTTAAGTCCGTCAATTGTTTCGAGCTGATCCATCGCATAGCCTACAAGCTTATGCTCGTGCTGTGCAATATTGTCTAACCCTACTTCATTTAAGAAATCAATGGCAGCTCCTAAACCAATTGCACCTGCAATAATAGGCGTACCACCTTCAAATTTCCACGGTAATTCTTTCCACGTTGAATCATGCAGTCCAACAAAGTCGATCATTTCGCCACCAAATTCAATTGGCTCCATCTTTTCTAGGTGCTCTTTTTTACCATATAGTACACCTATTCCAGTCGGTCCGCACATTTTATGTCCTGAAAATCCTAAGAAATCGATATTTAAATCTTGCACATCAATTTTCATATGCGGCGCTGCTTGTGCACCATCTGCTACCATAACTGCACCATTGGCATGTGCGATTTTAGCAATTTCTTTAATCGGATTAATCGTACCGAGAACATTCGATGCCATTGATACAGACACGATTTTTGTTTTCGGCGTAATAGTTGCTCGAACTTTTTCTAGATCAAGCGTTCCATCTGCCTCAAGGTCGATGTACTTTAATGTTGCATTTTTTTCTTTTGCAAGCTGTTGCCAAGGAATAATATTGGAATGGTGTTCCATATGTGTGATGACAATTTCATCACCTTGTTCAACATTTGCACGACCATAACTAGAAGCTACTGTATTTAACGCAGTTGTTGTACCGCGAGTGAAAATAATTTCTTCTGTTGTTTTCGCATTAATGAAATTGCGAACCTTTTCACGAGCACCCTCGTATTTGTCAGTCGCACGATTCCCCAATGTATGCACACCTCGGTGGACATTTGAGTTATCAAATTCATAGTAATGCTTAATTGCTTCAATTACTTGAATAGGCTTTTGAGATGTTGCTGCACTATCAAGATAAACAAGCGGGTGACCATTCACCTGTTGATTTAATATTGGGAAATAGCTTTTAATGTCTTTATTGATCATTAGCGAACTTTCCTTTCAATAACCTCCGTCAGTTGCTTTTGAACGCCCTCAATTGGTAATTGCGTAACAACTGGCGCAAGGAATCCATGGATAACAAGGCGCTCTGCTTCTGCTTTCGAGATACCACGACTCATTAAGTAATAAAGTTGTAGTGGATCTACTCGTCCTACAGATGCTGCGTGTCCTGCTGTTACATCATCTTCGTCAATTAAAAGAATTGGGTTCGCATCGCCACGAGCTTTTTCAGAAAGCATTAGCACACGTGATTCTTGCTGTGCATCCGCCTTTGTAGCACCGTGTTCAATGTAACCAATACCATTAAAGATTGACTGTGCTGCATCTTTCATCACACCGTGTTTCAAGATGTGACCATTTGAGTTTTTACCCCAGTGACGAACTTCTGTAGTGAAGTTTAGCTTTTGCTCTCCGCGACCAACTACAACTGTTTTTGTATCAGCATGAGAACCATCACCGATAAGGTGAGTAATGTTTTCAGAGATTGTATCCGAATCATTCATTAAACCTAGTGCCCAGTCTACTTTTGCATCACGCGCTAAACGAGCACGACGATTTACATAAGTAGTATAACCTTTCGCAAGTACATCAACCGCACCGTAAATTACTTGCGCGTTATCTTGTACAATGACTTCGGAAATTATATTTGCCTGACCTTTCGCTTCTTCAACTGTAGAAATATATGTTTCTACGTATGTGACAGCTGCATTGGCTTCAGCAACAACTAATACATGGTTATATAGAGAAGCTTCGGCATTATCATTTAAAAATACTACTTGTAACGGTTGCTCAATAACGACATTTTTCGGTACGTAAACAAATACGCCACCATTTACAAGTGCTGCATGAAGTGCAGTTAATTTATGTTCATCGACTTTTACTGCTTCAGTCATGAAATACTTTTGTACAAGCTCACCATGTTCACGTACAGCTGTTAACATATCTGTAAAAATAACGCCTTTGTCAGCAAGCTCCTGTGACGTTTTAATAAACGCTGGTGTGTTGTTACGTTGAATATATAAGTTTTCTTGAGACTCAAGATTAATTAACCCTCTTGCCTCTTCTGGTAATTCATCTAATGAAGTTAATTCTTCACTGACAACTGTGTGAGTTGGGAAATTCATGAAATCCCATTTTGTAATATTTGTTCTATCTGGTTTTGGCATATCTAAACCAGCTGCTTTGTCTAGTGCTGCCGTACGAAGCTCTGCAAACCAAGTTGGCTCACCATTCGCTTCTGAGAACGAGCGCACGTCCTGTACTGTTACAGGCAAGTTAAGTTCCACTGTCATGCTAGTTCGTCCTCCTTCTTATGCTTCTTGTTCTTCTGTTTCTTCTTCGATTCCTAGTTCTTTTTTAATCCAATCGTAACCTTCTGCTTCTAAACGTTGTGCTAATTCTTCGCCGCCTGATTTTACAACACGACCTTGCATCATTACGTGTACATGATCTGGTGTGATGTAGTTTAGTAGACGTTGATAGTGCGTAATCATTAAGCATCCGAAGCCTTCGCCACGCATTGCATTGATACCTTTTGACACAACTTTAAGTGCATCAATATCAAGACCAGAGTCAATTTCATCTAAAATCGCAAAAGTTGGTTTAATCATCATTAATTGAAGAATCTCGTTACGTTTTTTCTCACCGCCAGAGAAACCTTCATTTAAATAACGTTGCGCCATGTCTTCATGCATTTCAAGGAATTCCATATTTTTATCTAATTCACGAATAAATTTCATTAGTGAAATTTCGTCGCCTTCTTCACGACGAGCATTAATAGCTGAACGTAAGAAATCAGCGTTCGTCACACCAGCGATTTCTGATGGGTATTGCATTGCAAGGAATAAACCTGCTTGTGCACGCTCATCAACTTCCATTTCAAGTACGTTTTCACCATCAAGTTCAACTGTACCAGAAGTAACTTCGTATTTAGGGTGTCCCATAATTGCAGAAGCTAGTGTTGATTTACCAGTTCCGTTTGGTCCCATAATTGCATGGATTTCATTTGTATTAATTGTAAGGTTTACGCCTTTTAAAATCTCTTTCCCGTCGATTTCAACGTGAAGATCTTTAATTACTAAAGTTGACATGAAAATACCTCCATAATGTGTTCTATGAATGGGCAACCATTCCTTAATTATTATCATTCTAATCTTAACTGAAAATCGTTCTCTATGCAAACCATTTTGACCACTTTCACTTTTCAATGATGAAATCGTGAAATATAAAGACTTTGTAAGCATTTTCAGATTATTGGAAATCGAAACTGACAATGAGAATCAACAAAGTTTATTTTCAATGAAATATCCCTAATTGAGAATAGATTTCATCTAGCTACATAGTGGAAACCTCGCATAGAGCGTTAATTGTAACGGTTTTGTGACAAATACGCACAAACAACCCTATCTATACTATATCCTATTTCATTCTAATGGAATCACTTCAAGAAATAAAATTATAGAGTACTAGCATAATAAACACGTTTAGCAAATTTACACTTTTTACTGTATGATAAAAATTTACTTTGCTTTCAGCAGAAGTCTCCATAAAATTTGTATGCAAATATAAAAAACAAGGATAAACTTGTTCGTAACTTTTAGCTAGGTTCAATGAATGGAAAACCTAGTGATTCCTTCCTGTACAATTATTTTACCAATGTAGAGAGCTACTAGTTGTAGCAAAGGACATAGCTCTAGTAGGAACAACATAGCCATGAAGGTCAACAAAACGTGGCATATAACGGGGTGCAGCTTACTGTGTGCCGGCGGAAGCATAGCCACGGTAACAGGCCATTAGCAACATAACAAAAAGCGTTAGATTGCTAGCAACCAATCTAACGCTTTTTACTTAAATCTGTTCTTTTACTATTTTTTATTTAGCTTATTTTATATGCCCATAAATAGCCCTTTGATTCAAGAAGGAATGAATCAGGCTCATTGGGCATTTGCAGCACAACAGCATTATTTGATTTTAACTCATAGCCATCATTGATACGTTCAATTTGGATTGGCACTTCTAATTCATTAAATAGCTGGCGCAAGCGATAAATCGTATTATAAAGGTTCGCCAATGCCTTTCGCTCATCAAGATTTGGCCAAATATCATCTAAAATACGATATTTAGAAACGACTACTCCTTCATTCAGCAACAAATAGTAAAACAGTTCCTCTGTAACTTTTGTGCGCCATTTAATCGCTTGACCATTCATACGTGTTCCAGCCTCACCTCGAAGGCGAACTTCAAGCTTCGAAATATTGTGCTGTTTCTGACGACCATAATATTTTGCAAGTCGTTCATCTAACTGTAGAACCGTATTGGGTGTCATCGGTTTTAAGACATAATCAAGCGCCTGTACGCGAAAAGCATCTACTGCATACTTCGTATAAGCTGTCGAAAAAATAATCGGTACATCAATCCCTTCCTCTACTAGCTTTAACGCAAGCTCTAAGCCATTTATTTTAGGCATTTCGATATCTAACAGAATCGCATCTGCCTGAATTGTTGAAAGCTCTTTGGCTGCTTCTATGGGCGACGCATAAGATGCAATAACCTTAAAAAGACCACTCTTCTCCAGTAAACGCTTATGCAAGTTTAGAATAGGTTCTTCATCTTCTACCATAATAATTTTCCACATTGGCATGCTCCTTTAAAGGTTGTTTTAAAATCATAGTTGTTCCTTCATCCAATTTAGATTGAATCACAAGCGAAGCTTTTGGTAACTCTTTAACACGGCGTAAGACATTCGTAAAACCAATGCCATTTGAACTGATATTTTTACCCATTGTTAAAGCGGCTACTTGTTCTGCTGTCATCCCAACGCCATCATCGACAATTTGAACTACAAGGAAATCTTCTTCTTTTTCTATTTTCACAATTACACAGCCATTTCCTTCTTTTTCAAAAATCCCATGACGAATCGCATTTTCGACAAGAGGCTGTATTAGTAGGCTTGGCACCTCAACTTTTGCTGTATCAATTGTTTCATCAATTTCAATTACAACACTTAATCTACTACCAAAACGAGCTTGTTCAATTTCTACATAAGCCTGAATAATTTCCAGTTCTTTTTCAAGCGTTGCTCGATGGCCTTCCTTTCCAGAATCAAAAATATAACGTAAATACGTAGATAACATGGTTAATAAATGGCCTGCACGTTCTCCATCTGTATAGCAAAAGGAAATAATACTACTAAGTGCATTATATAAAAAGTGTGGTTTAATTTGCGCTTGTAAAAAGTTCATTTCATGCTCAATAGCATTCGTCATCGCTTCTTTCGTTAAAGAAATGGCAGAGAGTCGTGCCAATAATGATTCCTTGGATGCAGGCTTTCGAATATAATCGTTAGCGCCTGATTCAAGTACAAGTGAAATATTCGTAGGATATTCATTAGCTACTAGCATAATAATCGGTAGATCAATATAGCTATATTGACTTCTTATTTTTTGGGTTAGCACTAAGCCATCCATCACTGGCATCACTTCATCAATTAATAAATAATCCGGTTTTTTATGCTGAATAGTGTAAAGCGCTTCTTCAGCACTATGCGCTAAAGATATTGCGTAATGATTCTGAAGGAGACTTCGCAATACTTCCGCATGTATAACATCATCCTCCACAATCAATAAATTTGGTAAATTATCATTTAGTGTTGGTAGAGATAATGGCAGAATATAATCTGTTTTATTATGTAGTTTTTTCTCATATCCCCCAAAAGGCAATGTGATTAAAAACCTTATGCCATTATGTAAAATATCTACGGAATAGCTGCCACCCATTTGTTCAATTATTGCTTTTCCGATGGATTGGCCCGTTTCATCTGCAGCGATTTGCTTGATAACGTCAGGTCCAGTCCCTTCAACTACTATTCTTACATCTGCATCAAGATGCATAATTGTTAGGACGACTTCTCCATTGACCGCGTGAGCAATGGCTGTTTCTACTACACGATAAACAATTTGACTAATTCTTTGTTCATCTGCCTGTATTAGCAATTGACTATCTGCATGCGTATAAAATCGGATATTCGCTTTTTCCATCGTCCGTTCATGCATTTTCACAACATGCTGAAAAACCATTTGCACATTTACCGGATGAACATCAATTTGAAAATCTTGGAAACGAATTCTTGTAAAATCCTTTAGATCATTTACTAAATATAATAAACGTTCAAGCTGTTGCTCAAGTAATTGATGCTCTATTAAAGTTCGATGTGCAGATAATGATTTTGTGACGTTCAGTGCATGATAAAGAGGTTGTTCGAGTTCTTTTGTTGTAACTTCTAAAAAAGAATCTTTACCTATTGTAGCCTTTTCCAATCTTTCGCTAAAAACTTCTGCTTCCGTCGTTCGATTAATTAGACGCATTGCAAGAAAGACATTCATGCCTAGAATAAAAAATAGTAATCCAGCTCGATTTAGAACATTTTTGCCAGAGAAAAAAAGCTGATCGACTGTGCCACTTATCGAAAAGATAAGGAGTGAAAACATCGAGGCACTTAAAATCATTAGTTCATTTCTAGGTATTTTCGTACTTTTAGTGATAAGTAAGTGGACCAATCTCCCAATAATGATTAAAGCCAAAACATTTATGTATCCAAAGAAGAAATATTGTAAAAATGATAATGACCTTGCAGGAAAGAGTAGCGTTCCTACTCCATATAAAATAAGGGGCATCGCCAACGTAATAGCCGTTCGACGCTTCACTAGTGTTTCAACTGTATAGACAAAGAAAAAGAATAATGTAACGGCATTGATATAAGTTATAAAATCTTGCAATCGAAAGTACCATTCGAAGGAGATGGCAGGGTACTCCCGAATAAGCGTCCGTTCACCTCTTGTCGATACTAACAATGCCAGTGTGAAAAAGTACAGAGCACTGTAGAAAAAAGCTCGATCTTTTGTCCTCAATAAATACAAGCTAAAATGAAAGATTGAAAAAATAAATAGGATAATGATTGTCGTTTTTTCTAAATTAACATCCTTTACAACATCGTTGGCAATCGTTTCTGCATCACCAAGATCAATTGGGAAAATGACGCCATGCCGTGCATTATAGAAATCTGCTACTTGCAATGTAATGTTCAGTGATTTTGTTTTAGGCTTAAAATATATTTCATACACTGGATTACTCGGTACTGCCCCTTCCTTTTTTGTTACAAGCGTTCCGTAAGACGCCAACTCTTCTCCGTTAATAAAGAGGCGATGTGCAGACCAAATATTTCGTACACGAATGCCCATTTTATCGAAATGGGTAGGCAATTCAACTTGAAGCTGATAAGTACCATATTGGACGTTTTCTTTCCAAGGCCCTGGTACCATTTCCACCTTAGCATTTTGCAGAAAATCTGTTGGTTTTACGTATTCATTGCCAACAAACTTCCATTCACCTGACAAGGCAACTACTTTTTCATTTTTAGAAATACCCGTAAGATCTAATATGCCATCTTTTGCTTGCAAATCTGTATTGCTCGTATCTTGATCGTTAAATGTTAAACCAGCTAACATTGTAATGGCCAGTAGAATTAGTAGCCAGCTAATTCCTTTCTTTATCATAAATTTCCACCTCATATACATCTTATAAGACCCAACTCTCAAATTACTAACAGAATAAGTGTAATTTCCCTTTTTTAATATAATCATTAAAAGATTGTCTAAAATCTTTTTGTTTCAATTGTCTTTTCTGTAATTTATCATATTTTTATTTCGCACTATGCTATTTTTTCAGACTATTTATATATTAAATATTATATAATTAAAGTATAATCAATCGGATTTTTCGATTAATAGAGGTGAATATCCAGTGGAGTTACGTCAATTACGTTATTTTGTGGAGGTTGCAGAACGGGAACATATTTCTGAAGCTGCTGAACATCTTCATGTTGCTCAGTCAGCAATAAGTCGTCAAATTGCTAATTTAGAGGACGAATTAGGCACACCACTTTTTGAACGCGTCGGTCGAAATGTAAAATTAACACCGATCGGAAAAACTTTTCTCGAACATACCATTACTGCTTTAAAAGCCATAGATTTTGCAGCGAAGCAGGTAGAGGAATATTTAGACCCTGCAAAAGGCACTATTAAGATAGGCTTTCCTACAAGCTTAGCAAGCTATGTGCTGCCGACCGTTATTTCAGCCTTTAAGCGTGAATACCCAGATTTGCAATTCCAATTGCGTCAGGGCTCCTATCGCTTTTTAATTGATGCTGTCAAAAACCGTGAGTTAAACTTAGCATTTTTAGGACCGCTTCCACCAAAGGACGAGGCAATCCAATCAACTATACTATTTACAGAAAACATTGCAGCCTTATTGCCAGCAAACCATCCATTAGCTAAACGAGAAAGTATTCAACTGGCAGACTTACGTAATGACCTTTTCGTTCTATTTCCAGATGGCTATATATTGCATAAAGTTGCAATGGACGCCTGTCGTGCTGCTGGCTTTTTACCGAATGTAATATCGGAAGGTGAAGACTTAGATGCCTTAAAAGGTCTAGTTGCAGCTGGAATTGGCGTTAGCTTACTTCCTGAAAGCTCACTATATGATTCAGCTGCCCGCTTCACGATTAAGGTACCCATTGAATCACCTACAATTCCAAGAACTGTTGGCATTATTTCACCGATAAATCGTGAAATCGCTCCATCTGAAAAAATATTTTTAGAGTTCGTTACTAATTTCTATTCTCGACTTTCACAGTTTCAATGAACTAAATAATTGAGATGCGTCCGACGACGGTGCGGATAACAACATTCACAGTAAAAAAGAGGATGGGACATAACCTTAAAATTTTGGCGGTGACTCCTGCTCAGAACGCCACACTGCGTAAGACGCTGGCATTCTGCGCGTTAGCGAGGGTTGCGGCTTTCGTGTGTGCCTGCGGAAAGCACCGCCGTAGAGGACAAAAACGGCGCAGTAAAAAAAGTGGATGGGGCATAACTTAAAAAATTTAAGGAACAGAGGAAAGGTGTCCATAATTTTTTGCTATATGGTGAACTTGGATAACTTAGCTATTCTTGCTTTTGCAA
>LAHS01000213.1_pt1 | contig 34371 bp, 27 predicted proteins | sample 329651 | NCBI WGS metagenome assembly LAHS01 (sample SAMN03275699, study PRJNA271635) | activated sludge metagenome | isolation source: sample C-1 Sludge from hydrolytic chamber (first chamber) of Anaerobic...
ATCTCTTCTTTTGTAGGAGTAATAATAAGTTGTCTTCTGATAAAAATTATTTAAGTTTCAAGCTTAACTGATAAATTTCGTTTTTATTAACGCCGCGCTCGTCTGCAACTTTTTTTATCGCGGTTTTTTTATCCATTCCGCTATCTAAATATTGTTTTAAATGTTCTTCTGCGGATAGACTTAAAAACGAATTTTCAAGAGGCTTCGGATATATCGTCAAAACGTATTCGCCCCTCGCTTCTTCGGCATAAGCCCCAAGCGAAAAATCTTTCGTTTCTTCGTATATTTTGGTTATTTCCCTTGCGTAAAAAGCGTCTCTGTCTCCCAAAAATTCATATAAAAACTTAACGGTTTTATCCATATCGTGAGGCGCTACGTAAAAAATCAAGGGCAATGCTGAATTAATAAAAGGCGATAAAACGGCTTCCTTATCCTTTCGCTTTTCGGGTAAAAAGCCCAAAAACACAAAACCCTTATTTTCTTTTCCCCCTAAAGTAAGCGCGGAAATTACCGCGGAAGGTCCCGGTACTACCGTAACGGTGTGTCCGCTTTCTCTTGCTTTACTAACTAAAACCGCGCCCGGATCGCATACTACCGGCATACCCGCATCGGAAATCAGCGCGATATTTTTTCCCTCGTCCAAAAGCTTTACAAGCTCTTCGCTTTTTTCCTGCTCCTTTTCTTTAAAGTAACTTAAAAGCGGTTTTTTTATTTCTAAATGACTCAAAAGTTTTATGCTGTGGCGTGTATCCTCGCAGGCGATATAATCCACAGATTTAAGCGTTTCTATGGCGCGAAGAGTAATATCTTTTAGGTTTCCTATCGGGGTACCGACTAAATATAGTGTACTCATCTGTTATAAATTCTCCTCGCCCTTTCGCTGTAACTTCCGTCTTTTTCAAGTAATGTAAATTCTTCGATTTTAAGTTTACCCTTAGAACCCTTTCTTCCCTCGACAATTACTCTGTCCGGTTCTTTATCGGGCGTTTGTTTTATAAGGATAAGTTTTGCAGGCTCGATACCGTTGTTTTTCATTGAAAAGAAAACATCAGGAAGTCTTTCCGCTTTATGAATCAAGTAAAACCGTCCTTGAAATTTTAAAAGCTTTTTTGCGGCAGATAAAATTTCGTTTAAATCCGTTTTTAATTCGCTTTTGCAAATTGCGATTTCTTCGTTCTTAAATCCTTTTATGTCCGCTTTTTCGTAAGGAGGATTGCTGTAGACCACATCAAAGGAATTAGCTCCAAGTATAGTATGGGCTTCTTTTAAGTCGGCGTTTATAAATTGTATTTTATCGGAAAGCTTATTAAGCTTTAAACTCTCAAGCGACATTTCAAAAAGTCCTTTTTGAATTTCGACTCCGAAAATTTCTTTCGCATTTGTTTTTTGAGAAAGTAAAAAGGAAATCACGCCCGAACCGCTTCCCAGTTCGATTATCCGCTCGTTATCTTTTACTGTAATTAAATTTGCAAGTAAAACCGCATCGGTTGTAAAGGTATATCCATCGTCGTCTTGGATAAGTCCTAGTCCGTTACACTCCAAATCCACGGTTTTTTTCATTAAATCCTCAAATTCGCATCCGCGTCAAGGGTTAAATCTACCGGCTGTTCGCCCGATTCTATAAGATAATGTGCGGCAACTCCTATCATTGCTGCGTTATCCGTGCAAAGCGCTCTCGGAGGAAAATATACGGTAATTTTTTTCTCTTTGCCCTCCTTTTGAAAAACTTCTTTAAGTCTTCCGTTTGCCCCGACTCCGCCTGCTACCGCAAGTTTTTTATAAGAAAGTTCATTGCACAGTCTAAATGCGTTATCCTTTAGTGATTCTATAGCGCATTCCTGAAAAGAGCATGCAAGATTTTCGGGAATAACTGAGTTTCCTCTCGCTTTTTCATTTTCGGTAAGATTAATAACTGCGGTTTTAATTCCGCTAAAGCTGAAATCGTAATGAGTTTCGCCCTTAAAAGGTTTGGTAAAGCTATAACTCGGTTTTCCGATTTTTGCAAGCCTTTCTATCTCGGGTCCTCCGGGATAAAAAAGTCCCAATACTCTTGCGACTTTATCAAAAGCTTCTCCGCAAGCGTCGTCTCTTGTCGTGCCGTGAATTTTTATATTGTTATAATCAATTACCTCAAGAAGCATCGTATGTCCGCCTGATACAAGCAAACAGATATATGGCGGCTTTAGCTTTTCGTGAGCAATATAATTAGCAGCGATATGACCGTTTAAATGGTTTACCGCATACAGCGGAATTTTTGTAGCGTAAGATAATCCCTTTGCAAACGTTACACCCACAATCAAAGCTCCAAGCAAGCCCGAACCCTTTGTTACTGCGATTGCATCAATATCTTTTAGAGTGAGTTTTGCATCGTCAAGCGCTTCTTTTACTATATTTGAAATCGCCATTGTATGGTTTCGGCTTGCAATCTCGGGAACAACCCCGCCGAATCTCCTGTGAATTTCAATTTGGGAAGAAATGACGTTAGAGAGAACTTTTCTTCCTGAAGTTATCGCGCAAGCGGTTTCGTCGCAGGAGCTTTCTATAGCCAAAATAATATTTTCTTTCTTTTCGCTATTTGATTCGTTTTCGGTATTCATTTCAATTTCTTCGTTTTCCATTAGCTTTTTACCAAATAATCGTTTATAAAACCGTCGAGGTCGCCATCCATAACAGCGATTACGTTACTGTTTTCGTATCCTGTGCGGTGATCTTTTACAAGGGTGTACGGGCAAAATACATAGGAGCGTATCTGACTGCCCCACTCTATTTTTTTGAGTTCGCCTTTTATATTTTGCGCTTCTTCAAGTTGTTCTCTTTCTCTTTTTTCTATAAGCTTAGAACGTAGCATTTTCATTGCTACTTCGCGATTTTGAATTTGGCTCCTTTCGTTTTGACAAGCAACGATTATCCCTGTAGGGATATGCGTTATTCTTATCGCGGACTCCGTTTTGTTAACGTGCTGACCGCCTGCCCCGCTGCTTCTGTAGGTATCAACCTTAAGCTCGTCGGGAGAAATTTTTATTTCGTCGTCTTCTTCTATTTCGGGCATAACTTCAACCGAAGCAAAAGAAGTGTGTCTTCTTTTATTGCTGTCAAAAGGCGATATTCTGACCAATCGGTGAACACCCATCTCCGCTTTTAAAAAGCCGTAAGCGTTTTCGCCCGAGACAAGTATCGTTACGCTTTTGACACCCGCTTCGTCACCCTCAAGATAGTCCAGTGTTTTTACCGAAAAATCGTGGCGCTCGGCGTATCGTGTGTACATACGAAGAAGCATTTCCGTCCAGTCCTGCGCCTCCGTTCCGCCTGCGCCTGCGTGAAGAGAGATAATTGCGTTTAGATCGTCGTATTTGCCTTTTAAAAGCATTTCAAGTTTTAGTTCCTCTATTTCGCCACCTAGTCTTGAAAGTTCCTTTTCGAAAACATCCGATTCCCGCTCGTCTCTCATCTCTTCAAGAAGGTCTACCATTGTATCCGCATCTTTTATTTTTCCTTTAAGCGAACTTACCTTTAAAATCCTTTTTTCGATAAAGTTTATGCGTTTGCCGACCTTGCTTACTTCCGCCTTATTATTGAAAAAGTCAGGTTCGTTTTGTTTATTTTTTAAGCTTTGAAGTTCACGGCGCGTATTAGCGAGGTCAAATGCGCCCTCGGCAAGCTCCAAAATCTCGTAAAGCTCTTTTAATTTTTGTTTAGCAATATAGAAGTCTATCATTATTTACCGCAACAATTTTTGTATTTAAGTCCTGATCCGCAGGGACAAGGATCGTTTCTGCCCGCTACCTTTTTGGATACGGCTTGACCGATTTTTCCGCGTTGTTCTTTTAGTCTTTTAATTCTTTCTTCGCGCTCTTCTTTTGTTTCCACCTGAATTTTCATCAGGCTCGTAACCGTGCTTCTTTGAACGGATTCTATCATCTCATCGAACATATTTGAGCCTTCTCTCCTATATTCCATAACCGGATCACGTTGTCCAAGACCTCTTAGTCCGATTCCTTTTCTAAGGTCGTCCATAGCCGCAATATGCGCCATCCAATGCTTATCAACGTATCTTAAGAGTACTTCGCGCTCAACGTCGGCAAAATCGACGCCAACCCTTTTGGCTTCTTCGATTTTTTCGTTATAGTCCTTAACTGCACGCTCAAAAGCGGTATTTACGATAAGTTCTTTATCGAGGTGACCGCAAAGTTCCTCGTCAATAAGGTTGATTCCGTTATCGAGAACTCTTTGCTCTAAAGCAAGGTTAAAACTTTTATAATCTATATCGCGGTAATCTATGTCTCCGCTTACATAGTGCTCTACAATACCTTCTATTACGGGGCTTAAATACTTAAGAATTTGCTCATGAACGTCAACTCCCTCCAAAACCTTATTTCTTTCTTCGTAAATAAGTTTTCTTTGCTGATTCATAACGTCGTCGTAGTTTAGAACGTATTTACGTCTTGCAAAGTTATTTTCTTCACAACGTTTTTGCGCGTTTTCAATTTGTTTTGAAAGCATCGGAGTTTGCAAAACAATATCTTCGTCTCCGCTGCTGAATATCGATAGCATCGAGCGGATTCTGTCTCCGCCGAAAATTCTTAAAAGTTCATCGTCAAAAGCAATGATAAAACAGGATGAACCGGGATCGCCTTGACGGGCGCAGCGTCCTCTCAGCTGATTGTCGATACGTCTGCTTTCGTGGCGTTCGGTTCCGATAACTCTAAGACCGCCTACTTCAATTACCTTTGCTTTTTCCGCTTCGGTATCTATTGTAAATTTATCAAGAAGTTCTCTAAAGCGTGCGCGCATCTTTAATATTTCTTCGTCATCCGTATTAAAAAACGCGCTTGCGCCCTCTACCGTTTCGGCGTCTACGCCTTCGTCTAAAAGCTGTTGCTTTGCCATAAATTCGGGGTTGCCGCCAAGCAGAATATCAGTACCTCTGCCTGCCATATTGGTTGCGATGGTAACTGCGGAAAATGCGCCTGCCTGCGCGATAATACTAGCTTCTTCTTTATGGTTTTTTGCGTTTAATACATTGTGTTTGATGCCGAGCGCTATAAGCTCTTTTGAGATTTCCTCAGAGGCTTCAACGCTTACCGTACCTACAAGTAAAGGCTGACCTGTTTTATGAACGGATTGGATTTCCTCGAGAATCGCTTTTATCTTTGCCTTATGCTCGATATAAATACGGTCGGCCTCGTCACGCCTTATATTTGCGCGGTTTGTGGGTATTACGATAACGTCAAGGTTGTATATTCCTCTAAATTCCGGCTCCTCGGTTTTTGCAGTACCAGTCATACCTGAAAGTTTTTTGTAAAGTCTGAATAAGTTTTGGAAAGTAATTGTCGCAATCGTGCGGTTTTCGTCTTTAATCGCTACGTTTTCCTTGGCTTCGATAGCTTGATGCAGTCCTTCGTTATAACGTCTGCCTATCATCTGACGTCCTGTAAATTCGTCAACAATAACGATTTCTCCGTCGCTGACGATATATTCCTTATCCTTTTGCATAAGTTTATGCGCACGGAGAGCGGTATTGATTTTTGTTAAAAGTTCGGCGTTTTCGACGTCTCCGAAATTATCAAGTTTAAAATATTTTTCCGCTTTATCCACACCTTGTTCGGTAAGCAAAACGTAAGATTCTTTCTCGTCAATCGTAAAATCGTCTTCGTGAAGAGTTTTTACAAAACGGTTAACTTGAACGTAAATATCCGAGGCTTCTCCCGCTTTACCTGAGATAATAAGAGGAGTTCTGGCTTCGTCAATTAAAATCGAGTCTACTTCGTCAACGATTGCAAAGTTTAGTCCGCGTTGCACCCTGTCTCCAAGTCTAATCGCCATATTATCACGAAGATAATCGAAACCCAGTTCGTTATTGGTGCAGTAAGTTATATCCGCGTTGTAAGCTTCTCTTTTGCTTTCCCTATTCATATTGGGAAGAATAACGCCTACCGATAAACCTAAAAATTTATATATTTTTCCCATCCATTCGGCGTCACGCTTTGCAAGATAATCGTTTACGGTTACTATATGAACTCCCTTTTCTTCAAGCGCCATAAGATAAGCGGGAAGGGTTGCGACCAAAGTTTTTCCTTCGCCGGTTGACATTTCGGCGATTCTGCCTTGATAAAGAGCGATTCCTCCAAGAAGCTGAACGTGGTAATGACGCATTTTTAAAACTCTTGTCGAAGCTTCTCTTACCGCTGCGAAAGCTTCGGGAAGAATATCGTCAAGCGTTTCACCGTTTTTTAATCTGTTTTTTAATTTTACGGTTACTTCGGATAATTCCTCATCGGATTTTTTTTGAAAATCTTCGGCTAAAAGCTCGATTTTATTTGCTGTTATATCTAACTTTGCTAAAAATTTATCATTGTCGCTTTTGAAAAGATTGCTGAAAATGCCCATTTAATACCTCTTTTTTATAACTTTTGAAATTATAACATACACGCACGCGCAAAAGCAAATCTAATAAGGTAAATGTTCTTCTAAATATGCTATTTATGTTCTTTAAAAGTGCTTTTAATTGCTATGAATTTAATCCAAAATGCGCTATGTATTGCTTTAAATAACCTTTGGTTAAGAATAAAAAATTATTGCAAACACGCACGAGCAAAAGCAATCGCAGAAACGCTTTTTGCGCCCGCTTTTTTTAGGCCTTCCGCAATTTCGCTTACCGTTGCCGTGGTGGTTATAACGTCGTCAACAAGCAAAATGCGCTTTTTTTCTATTATGGAAGGGTTGTTTACGCTAAACGCGCCCTTTAAATTTTTAAGTCTTTCATCTCTTTTGTTATCGACCTGCAAGGAGGTTTCTTTAATTTTTTCGACGATAGAAGGAAGGTATTTTATGCCCGTTTTTTCACTTAAGCTTTTCGCTAAAAGATCCGCCTGATTAAAGCCTCTTTTCTTTAAGGTTTTACCGCTTAGCGGAACGCACACGATAAAATCGAAATCCATATTTAACTTTTTAAAACTTATCAGCATAATGTCCGAAAGATACTCTGCAAGATATTTTTCTCCGCCTGCCTTTAGCCTCAAAATTAGGTTTCGGGCTACCGAATTATAAATAACGGGAGCCCTTGCTGTCATATATTGAAATTTTTTGTCGTGACATTCTTTGCAGTCTTCGGTGTCGGATATATTTTTTGCACCGCACCTTTGACAGCACTTTTCTATAAATTCCAGTTTAGAAAAACACTCCGTACAAAGAGAATAAGGCATCGGTTTAAAAATCTCACGCCCGCAATTTATACACTTAATATCTTTTGGATAAACCGCATCTATTATCCTTTTTATACAGTCAGATGCTTTCATATTTATCCTTTTCCTCTTTTATAAATTTTAAAAGATTTGAATAGCGTTTTTCGAGATAATCGTTCTTTACCATTTTGTAAAGCACCTTTCTGTCGCCGACTATTACCGCCATTTTTTTTGCTCTGGTTACGGCTGTGTATATAAGATTTCGCGTCATGATTTTATAACTTCCGGGAGTTATCGCAATCACGCAAACGTTAAATTCCGAGCCTTGCGACTTGTGTATGCTTATTGCGTATGCAAGCATAAGTTCGTCCATATTTCCGCTGTCGTATTTAACAATTTTTCCGTCTTCAAATTCTACGGTTAATTCGTTTCCGGTTATATCTTTTACGTGACCTATATCCCCGTTAAAAACCCCCTTTCCGCTTTCCTCATAAAAAAGATGCGTCCTTTTCCATTCAACCTGATAGTTATTGCTTATCTGCATAACCTTATCGCCCATCCTGAAAACGGTATCTCCTACCGTTAAGCTTTTTTTCTCGGGATTAAGTTCGTTCTGCAAAATTTTGTTTAAATTGATCGTTCCAGCTTCCCCTTTTTTTATGGGAGCCATTACCTGAATTTCTTCGGGTTGAACCATAAGATAGGCAGGCAGTCTTTTTGTTACCAAAGAACATACCGTACTAGAAATATCTTTTGAATCCGATTTTTGTTCAAAAAAGAAATCTCCGTCCGCTTTATCAATAATGGGCATTTCTCCGTTATTGATTTTGTGAGCGTTGACGATTATCAAACTTTCTTTTGCCTGCCTATAGATTTCGGTCAAATGCGATACCTCGAAAATTTTGCTTTCGATAATATCCGATAAAACGTTCCCCGCTCCAACAGAAGGCAACTGGTCTTTATCTCCTACAAGCACAAGCTTAGCCCCCCGCTTTAAAGCCTTTACAAGTGAGTGGAAAATATAAATATCCGCCATGCTTATTTCGTCAACTATAACAATATCCGATTCGAGCGGGTTTTTATCGTTAAACATAAAGCTTATTTTTTGGTCCTTAAAATCCACGCCCAAAAGACGGTGTATGGTTTTTGCGTCCTCCCCCGTTGCCTCGCTCATCCGCTTGGCTGCTCTTCCGGTAGGGGCGCATAGTTCGATTTTTTGTCCGCGCTTTTTATAAATTTCAATTAAGCACTTAATAATCGTGGTTTTTCCGGTTCCGGGACCTCCCGTAATAACGCTTCCGCGGCTTAGAACGGTTTTTTCTATGGCTTTCTTTTGATTATCATGCAGTAAAATAGAATTTAGCCGCTCAAAATGCGCAATTTCAGCCTCTATATCAATATCTGTTTGTGTGTTTTCTTCTACAAGTTCAACAAGCTTTTTTGCGATATTTTTTTCAAGATAATAATTCCATCTTAGCATCACGCACGAATTTTCGCCGTCTTCTTCTGTTATTATTTGATTTTGTAAAATAAGCTCATCAAATGCGTTGTTTATTTTCTCAACGTCTGCTACGTCCGTAATTCTGATTAATTCGCTTACCAAATATTCTTCGGGTAAATAAGTGTTGCCACCCTTTAAGCTCGCTTCGTTTAGCAGATAAATAACCGCTGCTTTAATCCTAAACACGCTGTCGCTTTCTATTCCGATTTTTTTTGCGATTTCATCCGCGGTATAAAAGCCTATTCCGTCAACGTCCTCAACCAACTGGTAAGGATTATTTAAAATGATCGTTTTAGTATTTTCTCCGTAAGCTTTGAAAATTTTAAAAGCGGTTTTCATTGAAATACCGTACTCTTGAAGAAAAATGATCGTGTCTTTAACACGGATATTTTCTTTGTACGAAGCGGAAATATCTCCTGCTGCCTTTACGGATATTCCTTTAACTTCCGATAGCCTTTCGGGGTTATTTTGAATAATATCCATAGTGTGAGCGCCGAATTTTTGAACTATATTTGTGGCTTTAACCTCGCCGATACCATAAAAAAGCCCGCTTGACAAATATTTAATTATGCTTTCAATATCCGAAGGAGGGCTGTATTCTACGTTTTCTACTGCGAATTGTTCCCCAAAACGCGGATTATTTTTCATTTCTCCGCTTAAGCTTAAATATTCTCCCTCGGTTACGCTTGGGAAAATTCCCACCGCGGTAACAAGTTCGCCGCCTACATCCATATCGACTACGGCATAACCGTTTTCGACGTTATTAAATATTACGGTTTCGACTGTTCCGCGGATAATCATTATTTAACCGCCGAAAGCAAAGCGTCTACTTTGTCGGTCTTTTCCCAACTAAAGCCTTCCCTTCCGAAATGGCCGTAGTTTGTCGTTTCGCCGTATATAGGACGTCTTAAATCCAGTTGCTCAATAATAGAAAGAGGTCTGAAATCAAAAACCTTTTTAACGGCATTTAGTATTTTTTCTTCGCTTACGCTTGACGTATTAAAGGTATTAATTGAAATAGAAACGGGATTTGCCTTGCCTATGGCGTAAGCAACTTCAAGTTCGCACTTTTTACTAAGCCCTGCTTTTACTATATTCTTTGCAACGTATCTAAGATAATAAGCGGCGCTTCTGTCTACCTTTGTGGGATCTTTTCCCGAAAAACATCCGCCACCGTGAGCGGCGTAACCGCCGTAGGTATCCACTATAATTTTTCTTCCGGTAAGACCGCTGTCGCCGGCAGGTCCGCCGATAACGAAACGTCCTGTAGGATTGATATAATATTTTGTATCCGAATCTACCATAGATTTAGGAAGCACCATGTCAGCAACAAGACGCTTGATATCCGCCCTTAAGGTTTCGATATCTACCGTTTCCTTATGCTGAGTGGATATTACAACAGCATCTATTCTTTTAGGGATATCGCCGTCGTATTCTACCGTAACCTGCGCTTTTCCGTCCGGTCTGAGATAATCAACAAGTCCTTGCCTTCTAACGTCTGTTAGCCGTTTGGTAAGCTTGTGGGCAAGGCTAATAGCAAGAGGCATAAGCTCTTCGGTTTCGTCGGATGCGTATCCAAACATCATACCTTGGTCGCCTGCTCCGATAGTGTCATAATTATCTTTTGTTACACGGTGCTCTACGCTGTTGTCAACGCCCATTGCGATATCTGCGGATTGCTCGTTAATTGCGGTCATAACGGCGCAAGTTCTATAGTCAAAGCCCGTATCCGGCTCGGTATATCCTATATTTTTTATGGTTTCTCTTACTACGCTTTGTATATCGATATAGCAAGCGCATGTGATTTCGCCCATAACGAAAACCGTGCCTGTCGTAGCGCAACATTCGCATGCGACTCTTGCGTTTTTATCAAGAGTAAGAATTTTATCGAGTATAGTATCGCTTATTTTGTCGCATACCTTATCGGGATGTCCCTCTGTAACGCTTTCTGAAGTAAAAAATCTTTTCATAAAATCCTCTTATATGCTAAAAAGAGGGTGCGGCGCACCCTCTTTTTAGATTTCTTTGCCTATTCGGCATCGTTTTTTTCGGGTTCCTTATAATTCGGATTGGGAATTGCCGTAATGTTTTTGTATTCTTTCATTCCGGTTCCCGCTGGAATTAATTTACCGATAATAACGTTTTCTTTAAGTCCAAGTAGCGGATCAATCTTGTTCTTAATTGCTGCTTCCGCAAGAACTCTGGTTGTTTCCTGGAAGGATGCTGCAGAAAGGAAGGATTCGGTAGCAAGAGCCGCTTTTGTTATACCTAAAAGTGTACGTTTTGCGGTTGCGGGGATTCCGCCTTCTTCCAAGACCTTTTCGTTAACGTCTTCGTAACGGGCTACGTCCACGAGTTCGCCGGGCAAAAAGTCGGTATCGTTTGCTTCGTCGATTCTAACTTTCTTAAGCATTTGTCTTACGATAACCTCAATGTGTTTGTCGTTAATCTTAACACCGGAGTTTCCGTATGCAAATTGAACTTCCTTAATAAGCATTTCCTGAACGCCTCTTAGTCCCTTAGTCCTTAAGATATCTTGAGGATTAATTGAACCTGCGGTGATAGGATCGCCTGCTTCGATAGATGCGCCGGTAACAATATTTTCTTCGATTTTTGCACCGAAAGGAATATTGTAAGAAAATTGGTTTCCGTCGGGTGCGGTAACAATAACTTCACGCTTCTTTTCTTCCTCGATACGGGTAACCGTGCCCTTGCTGTCGGAAATAAGTGCTTCGCCCTTCGGTCTTCTTGCTTCAAAAAGTTCGACAACTCTGGGAAGACCACGGGTAATATCTCCGCCTGTTGCAACACCGCCGGTGTGGAAGGTACGCATTGTAAGCTGAGTTCCGGGTTCGCCGATACTTTGTGCGGCGATAATTCCGACTGCCTCTCCGAGTTTGACGGGATTGTTGCTTGCCATATTTTTGCCGTAGCATTTTGCGCATACGCCAAGTTTGGATTTGCAGGTAAGAACGCTTCTGATTCTGACCGCTTTAACGCCGGCTTTTTCGATTGCTCTTGCAATAGGATCGGTAATAAAGGTATCCGCATCAGCAAGTACTTCGCCGGTTTCTGGATTGATGACCGGTTCGATTGCGTATCTTCCCGAAATACGTTCGGTAAGTGTTTCAAGGTTAGGAACTGCGCTGACCCAAATACCTTTGGTGTCGTGGCAATCCTGCTCTCTTATAACTACGTCGTGCGAAACGTCGACAAGTCTGCGGGTTAGATAACCGGAGTCTGCCGTCTTAATAGCGGTATCAGCAAGTCCTTTTCTTCCGCCGTGAGAGGAAATAAAGTACTCGAGAACGGTAAGTCCTTCTCTAAAAGAGGCTTTAACGGGAATTTCAATCGTTTTACCTGTAGGATCGCTCATAAGTCCACGCATACCGCAAAGCTGTTTGATTTGGTCCATGCTGCCACGGGCGCCGGAGTTAGCCATCATCCAAATAGGATTGAATTTTCCGGTTTCTTCAAAGTTTTTGTTAAGCTCGTTCTTTAATGTGTCGGTTGCGTTTTCCCATACTTTAATTACCTTGAGATAACGCTCGTTATCGCTCATAAAGCCGCGTTTGAATTTCTTTTCGATTTCCAAAACCTCTTTTTCGGCGTTTGCTAATACTTCTTTTTTACATGCGGGAATATGCATATCAAAAACGCTTGCGGTAACTGCGCCGATTGTGGAGAACTTAAATCCTAAAGATTTGATCTTATCAAGTACGACGGCAACGCCTGTCGCACCCTTTATGAGGAAGCACTTTTCAACGATTTGAGAAAGCTGTTTCTTACCAACTAGAAAATCTACTTCAAGATCCATCATTTGATCGGGAGTAGTTCTCGGTACAAAACCCATATCTTGAGGAATAGCTTCGTTAAAGATAAAGCGTCCGACAGTGGATTTAATATATTTTTTATAAACCATTCCGTCGATAGTCTTTTTAACTCTGACGTTAATCATTGCGTGCAGGTCGATATCGCCTACTTCATACGCCATCTTCGCTTCTTCGGGGGACATAAAATATCTGCCCTCTCCCTTGGCTGCATCCTTGTCTATGGTAAGGTAATAAGAACCGATAACCATATCCTGTGTAGGAGATACGACAGGCTTGCCGTCGGAAAGTTTTAAAATATTATTTGATGCAAGCATCAATATTCTCGCTTCAACCTGAGCGGGCACCGAAAGAGGTACGTGAACCGCCATCTGGTCGCCGTCAAAGTCTGCGTTAAACGCCGTACATACAAGCGGATGAAGCTTAATAGCTCTGCCTTCAACCAAAACGGGTTCAAATGCTTGAATACCTAATCTGTGAAGAGTAGGAGCACGGTTTAATAAAACGGGATGATCGCGGATAACGTCCTCAAGAATATCCCAAACTTGGGGAATAACCTTTTCTACGATACGCTTTGCGTTTTTAATGTTGTGACAAATTCCAAGGTCAACAAGCTTTTTAAATACGAAAGGTTTGAAAAGCTCGAGAGCCATTTCTTTGGGTAGACCGCATTGATAAAGCTTAAGTTCAGGTCCTACTACGATAACCGAACGGCCGGAGTAGTCAACACGCTTACCGAGAAGATTCTGTCTGAAACGTCCCTGCTTACCTTTGAGCATACTGGAAAGAGATTTGAGCTCGCGGTTTCCGCTGCCTGTTACAGGTCTTCCGTGACGACCGTTATCGATAAGAGCGTCAACTGCTTCTTGAAGCATACGTTTTTCGTTCCTTATCATAATATCCGGAGCGGCTATTTCCATAAGCCTTTTTAAACGGTTATTACGGTTTACAACGCGGCGGTAAAGATCGTTTAAGTCGCTGGTTGCAAATCTTCCGCCGTCAAGCTGTACCATAGGACGAAGTTCGGGAGGAATAACAGGAAGTACGTCAAGAACCATCCACTCGGGTTTGTTGCTGCTCTTTCTAAAAGCTTCGACTATATCAAGCCGTTTAATTGTGCGGATTCTCTTTTGACCTTGAGCGGTCTTTACGATACGCTTAAGTTCTTCGGATTCGCCTTCGAGATCTACTTGCATCAAAAGCTCTTTAATTGCTTCTGCGCCCATATTTGCTCTGAAAGCCTTGCTTCCGATTTTTTCGACTAAATCGCGGTATTCTTCATAACGGATAACCTGTTTTTTATAAAGACCGGTTTCCTTGTTAACTCCCGGATCCAAAACTACGAAAGCTTGGAAATAAATAACCGCTTCAACGTCTTTGGGGGGCATATCCAAAATCAAACTGATTCTGCTTGATACGCCTTTAAAATACCATATATGAGCGATAGGAGCGGCAAGCTCGATATGGCCCATTCTTTCACGTCTTACTTTTGATTTTGTAACTTCAACGCCGCACTTGTCGCAAATAACGCCCTTGTAGCGGATTCTCTTGTATTTACCGCAATGACATTCCCAGTCCCTTGTAGGTCCAAAAATCTTCTCGCAGAAAAGTCCGTCTATCTCGGGTTTTTGCGTACGGTAGTTAATCGTTTCGGGTTTTAGTACCTCGCCGCGTGACCATTCCCTAATTTTTTCAGGAGATGCAATACCTATTCTAATGCTATCAAAATTGTTTAAATCGTACATTTTCTGCCTCCCTTATTCCTTATCGTCGTCTTCATCGGGAAGATTGAAAATCGAACCCATAAGGTCTGCCATATCACCGATATCATCGTCTTCTTCGGTAGTGCTTTGCGCATCGTCAAATAAAGCTTCGTCGTCCGAAAGCGTTTCATCGTCTTTAAAAATATCGAAGTTAAGTTCTTCTACTGCGTTAAGCTCGGGAAGTACCGCGGTATGCGGCTCTGCGTTTTCAAGTGAGAAGTTCAAGGATACTTCTTTAAAGTTTTCTTCCTTTTCCTTGCTTATCTCGAAATCTTTGTCGTCTTCATACATCTCGCTTATATTGATGACTTCTTTGTCTTCGGTTAATAGTTCTACGTCAAGCGCCAAACTTTGCAGTTCCTTTCTTAAAACCTTAAAGGATTCAGGTATTCCGGGTTCCGCAATATTTGCGCCCTTAACGATTGATTCGTAAGCTTTTAGTCTTCCTACTACGTCGTCCGATTTTACGGTCAAAATTTCTTGAAGGATATTTGCCGCGCCGTAAGACTCGAGAGCCCAAACTTCCATTTCTCCGAATCTCTGTCCGCCAAATTGAGCTTTGCCGCCCAAAGGCTGTTGTGTAACGAGAGAATAAGGACCGGTGCTTCTTGCGTGAATCTTATCGTCAACTAAGTGAACGAGTTTAAGCATATACATATAGCCTACTGTTACTTTGTTTTCAAAAGGTTCGCCTGTTCTTCCGTCGTATAATTGGATCTTTCCGTCTTCGGGCATACCGTTAGAGGTAAGCATATCCTTAATATCGTTTTCGCTTGCTCCGTCAAATACGGGGGTTGCGATTTTCATATCAAGCATTTTTGCAATCAGTCCCAAGTGCACCTCAAGAACCTGTCCGATATTCATACGGGAAGGAACGCCCAGAGGATTTAAAACTATTTGGAGCGGTGTGCCGTCTGCCATAAAGGGCATATCTTCTCTGGGTAAAATCCTTGAGATAACACCCTTGTTTCCGTGACGTCCCGCCATTTTGTCGCCTACGGAAATTTTTCTCTTTTGTGCAACGTATACTCGGACGAGCTTATTTACTCCGGGGGACAATTCGTCTTTGTTTTCTCTTGTAAAAATCTTAACGTCAACGATAATTCCCGATTCTCCGTGAGGAACTCTAAGGGAAGTATCTCTGACTTCTCTTGCCTTCTCTCCGAAAATTGCTCTTAGCAGTCTTTCTTCGGGGGTAAGCTCGGTTTCGCCCTTCGGGGTAACTTTTCCTACCAAAATATCACCGCTGTGAACCTCGGCGCCGACCATAATAATACCGTCTTCGTCAAGATATTTAAGCATATCGTCGTTAAGGTTAGGAATATCTCTTGTAATGATTTCTTCGCCTAGCTTGGTATCTCTCGCTTCTATTTCATATTCCTCGATATGGATTGTTGTAAACATATCTTTTTTGATAAGGTCTTCGCTTATCAAAATTGCGTCTTCGTAGTTATATCCTTCCCAAGTCATAAAGCCGATAAGAATATTTCTGCCGAGGGCAAGTTCGCCGTTATCGGTAGCGGGTCCGTCAGCTAAAATATCGTCCGCCTTAACTCTTTGTCCGTGATGAACGATAGGCTTTTGATTAATGCAAGTGCCTTGATTGCTTCTTGCAAACTTTTGAAGAATATAAACGTCTTCTTCGTTTTGTTCGTTAGTAACGATAATCTTATCTGCGCTGACGTAGGTAACGGTACCTGCGTTTTTACTAAGAATCATAACTCCGCTGTCGTGGGCGACGGTGTGCTCAATACCCGTTCCGATAATAGGAGCTTCGGGAACGAGAAGAGGAACAGCTTGTCTCTGCATGTTTGAGCCCATCAAAGCGCGGTTGGTATCGTCGTTTTCAAGGAATGGAATAAGAGCGGTCGCAACGGAAACAAGCTGCTTAGGAGATACGTCCATATAATCAACTTGGTCCTTGGGAACCTCTCTGATGTTTTCTCTTTCTCTGCAGTTGACACGGTCTTTTATAAATGCGCCTTCGTCGGTTAAGGGTTCGTTTGCCTGAGCAACGATATACTTATCTTCTTCGTCTGCCGTCATATAAACAACGTCGTCCGTTACAACGCCCTTAACTTTGTCAACTCTCCTATAAGGAGCTTCGATAAAGCCGTATTCGTTAACCTTAGCGTAAGAGGACAGCGAGGAAATTAGTCCGATGTTTTGACCTTCAGGAGTCTCGATAGGACACATTCTTCCGTAGTGGCTGTGGTGAACGTCACGAACGTCAAAGCCCGCTCTTTCTCTGTTTAAGCCGCCGGGTCCCAAAGCGGAAAGCTTTCTTTTATGGGTAAGCTCGGCTATCGGGTTAGGCTGATCCATAAACTGCGACAATTGTGAACTTCCGAAAAATTCCTTAATCGCAGAAGCAAGAGGACGGATATTAACAAGCATTTGAGGAGTAATCTCTTCGCTGTCTTGCGCAATGGACATCATCTTTTGAACGATAACTCTTTCCAAACGGGAAATACCGATTTTAAATTGATTTTGTAATAGTTCACCTGCCGAACGCACACGGCGGTTGGAGAGGTGGTCAATATTGTCCGTTACGCCGATATCCCAGTTTAAGCCTAGGTTATAACTTACGGTAGCAACGATATCTTCAACGGATAAGTGCTTTAAAACAAGTCTTTCGACGTTAGCGGAAATCAAGCTCTTTAGCGTTTCCATATTTCCTGCCGCTTCTTCGATAAGGGGCTTCAGGTTAGGATAGTAAACGTTTTCTTTAATTCCCAAGGTTTTGGGATCGCAATCGACGTATCCGTTAAGATTAACGGTATTGTTACCGATAACCTTAAAGCGTTTTTTCTTGTTGTTTGCTACAACGTAAACTTCGTTAACGCCTGCGTTTTGTACTTTCCAAGCTTGCTCTTCGTTCAATACTTCGCCTGCATTTGCAAGGATTTCGCCGGTTTCGGGATTGATAACCGGTTCGGCAAGCGTAAGACCGACTATACGGTTAGCAAGCGAAAGTTTTTTATTAAATTTATATCTTCCGACTCTTGCGAGGTCGTAGCGTTTGGGATCAAAAAATAAACTGTTGATAAGAGCCTCGAGTCCCGAAGGAGGAGGATTTTCACCGGGGCGCATTCTTTGATAAACTTCTGCCCTGGCGGAATCAACGCTGTCTGCGGTATCCTTAAGCGCGGTTGTCATAATCATTTCGTCGCCGTCAAACAGTTCTTCAAGTTCGGCGTTGGTGCCGTAACCTAAAGCACGTACTAATACGGTGCCGGTAATCTTTCTTTTGCGGTCAACGTGCACCCACAAAACGTTGGCTTGATCCTGTTCCCATTCAAGCCAGGCGCCACGGTTGGGGATATTTGTCGTATCAAAACGCAAAGCGCCGTTTTTATCAACTTTGTCCTTGCTGTAAACGCCGGGGCTTCTTACAAGTTGGCTGACGATAACACGTTCGGCGCCGTTAATAATAAAGGTTCCGTTGTCTGTCATCATCGGGAAATCTCCCATAAAGACGGACTGTTCGATTTTTCTGCCGGTTTCGGTTTGGGTTAGTCTTACCTTAACCCTGAGCGGAGCGGTATAAGTCGCATCGCGGTCTTTGCATTCCTTGACGCTGTATTTACATTCTCCGTCAAAGCTGTGCTCCAAAAATTCCAGAGACATTTTTCCGCTGTAATCGACGATAGGAGAGAAATCTGCAAATACTTCACGGACTCCTTCGGTAATAAAGCGTTTGAAGGAATCCTTTTGTAACTCGATCAGGTATGGAATTTCAAGTACGGGTTTGATTTGTGAAAAAGACCAGCGCTCTGTGTTGCCACACTTAATCTTCTTGATTTTGTCACGCATTCGTTAAGCTCCTTTTCTAAGAAAAAATATATTCGAAAACGATAGGTTTTTTATGTTTTTGTTAAATTTGCGTGCGTTTTGCAACTTTCCCCTTTCCCCGATTTTTTCTTTCAAAATTAACAAAAGGGTAAACTGACCAACATAATCGCACGATATACTATTGTAACTAATAAATCAAGTACAGTCAACTGATTTTTTCCCCTTTTTACAATAAATTAACTTGTTTTTTTAATTTTTTTGATATAAACTAATTTTATGAGATTAGATAAATTTTTAAAAGTATCGAGATTAATCAAACAACGCTCAACCGCAAACGATGCGTGCAGCCTTGGGAGAGTTACCGTAAACGGCAAAGTAGCCAAGCCCTCTAAAGAGTTAACTTTAGGCGACGTAGTTTCCATTCGATTTGGAGAAAGAACCGTAAGCGTTAAAATCAAAGAGATTAAGGACAGCACGAAAAAGGAAGACGCGGCAGGGATGTACGACGTTATCGAGGGATAAAATGTTTGACGTAATCGTACTTGCAGCAGGCTCGAGTAGCAGGCTTAAACAAGATAAGCTTATGCTTAGAGTTGGCGACGATACCGTAATTTACAGAACGCTTAAAGCGTTTTCAAAGGTCGAAGGCTTAAATAAATTGATTTTAGTCACGAAACCACAAAATTTTTCCGCTTTTTCCGATTTATCTAAAGAGTTTAATTTAACACTAATAGAAGGAGGAGACAGTCGTACTGCGTCCGTAGCCAATGCGCTTCCTTTAGTATCTTCGCCCTACGTCTTGATACACGACGGAGCAAGACCTTTTGTAAGCCGGAAACTTATTGATACTGTGCTTTTTTCTACAGTTTCCTTCGGTTCCGCTATCCCCGCCCTCCCTTTGTCCGACACGGTAAAAGAGGTTAACGACTCGAAAATCGTTAAGACTTTGGATAGAAACAAAATATTTTCAATCCAGACTCCTCAAGGTTTTGACACTTCAAAAATAAAAAAAGCTTATCAAAGTCTAGACAGTAACGAAGTTTTTACAGACGATTCGGCGGTATTTGAAAAATATATTGAAGCTCCGCATGTTGTAGAGGGCGATCCGTTTAATAAAAAAATAACAAATCCTTCGGATATTTTAGGTATAAACGCAAAAGTCGGCACGGGCTTTGATGTGCATCCCTTAGCGCTTAACCGAAAGCTTGTTTTATGCGGAGTGGAAATACCCTCAAAATCGGGGCTTTTAGGTCACTCCGATGCCGACGTTGCCGTTCACGCCATAATGGATGCAATGCTTAGCGCAATCGGCGAAAGCGATATAGGCGAATTTTTCCCTGACTCCGATGATAAATATTTAGGGATAAGCAGCATTTCTTTGCTTTCCGAAGTTCTTAAGCTTGTAAAGGCAAAAAACTTAACCATATTAAGCGTGGCAGTGACAATAATTGCGCAAAAACCCAAACTTTCGCCCTTTAGATCTGAGTTTATTTCTTCCCTTTCAAAGGCTTTAAACATAAAAGAAGATAAAATCGGCGTAGGCTTTACCACTACCGAAAACCTTGGGATAATCGGAGAGGAAAAAGCAATTGCCGCATCTTCGATAGTTTCCTTAATTTAAATCCGCTCTTGTATAAAAAAAATAAATAAGCTATAATTTTTTTATGGACGAAAATTTTTTTAAAAAATGGATGCATTACATAAAAGACGAAGTTTATCTTAACCGTCTTATTATTCCCAGCGCCCATAACGCCTGCACCGCAGGAATGAATAAATCGGCTTGCTGTCAGGAGCACGGCTTATACACTCAACTTAACTACGGCATAAGACATTTTTGTATTCGATTAAGCACCGATAAATACGGTCAAATCGTAGTTTGTCACGGTCTTACCAAAGGCATTCCCCTAATTGATGCTCTTTTCGAAATAAAGCAATTTTTAATTGAACAGCCCACAGAATTTTTAATCCTCGACATTCGGGAATACTACGACCAAAAAATCGGTCCTATCACTTTTAAATATAAAGCGGACAAGGATAAAGTGGACGAAATTTTAAATGAAACAATCAATCCCGAAAAATACGCTTTTACGGATTTTCACCATATAAAAAACGTAACGCTTAAAATGCTTAGAGAAAGCGGAAAACGTTATATTTTGCTTAATTATAAAGAAGATTATAAATTCAGCAAAAACTGCGAACATATCATCCCTTGGGAAAAGCAGATAAACGGCGCTCACGCAAAAAAATTCGTGGATAATACGCTTAGGTATTTCGACGATTATACGACGGAGGGGCTTTATTGGTTTCAAACTCAACAAACACCGAATCTCGGGGTCGAAATAGGCATAAGCAGCCCTAAAAAACTTGATAAATTGCTTAGACCGCATTTTAAAAAATTAATCGAAGGAATAAAAAATAATCCCCTTTATCTTGAACGCGCAAATATTATCGCAGGGGATTTTATGACCGAAGATTATTTTAAGGTTAATCAAATATTAAAGCTGAATTTAGATAAAAATAACGTAAAAAAGAATTTAATTGAAGAATATAAGGAGGCTCTTTGTGGAACTGACTGTGCTTGGTAAATACGGACCTTATCCAAAAGCAGGAGCTACCGCCTGCAGCGGATACCTTGTAAAAGAAAAGGATACCGTGCTTGTTTTGGACTTTGGAAGCGGAACTCTTACAAGGCTTCAAAGTCTTGTTAAAATTGAAGATATTACTGCAATTTATATTTCGCATTTACATTTCGATCACACATCCGATTTGTTACCCTTTAGATATCTTCTCGAAGAACTTAACCGCAAAATAACCATATATGCTCCAAAAGAGGACACTCCCTACTACGGTATTTTGTTTAACCATCCCAATTTTAACGTAATAAATATTGATGAAAACACCGAAATAAAATGCAAGGATCTGTACCTAAGCTTTTACCTTATGGACCATCCCGTCAAAGATTATGCGGTCAAAATAAAAGGAGAAAAAACCCTTGTTTACACGGGCGATACAAGATATAACGACAACCTTTATAATGCCAGCAAAGGTGCCGATGCCATACTTGCGGACTGCTCAAAGCCCGTAGGCTTTAAGGGCCCCCACATGACGCTTGATAAAACACTCGAATTCTATAACAGAACGAAAATAAAAATTTTAGCAACCCACCTCTCTCCCGATTATTCTCCAAAAAAGGATTTTGCGCCTTACGAGGGAATAACCGTCGTAAACGAACTTACTACTTATGTGATTTAATATGGAACATTACAAATCAATGATTATCGGGCATATTACCCTTGACTACAATACCGACCACCTGAAAAACACCGTAATATCGGAGGGCGGAGCGGTAATATTTTCGACCGCTTCCGCGCATGCGCTTGGTCATAAAGTTGCCGCCGTAACGAAGCTTAACGAAAAAGACAAATCAAGGCTTAGCGCATTTACCTTAAATAAAGAGGATATTTATACCGTTTTTTCAGAAAATTCCTGCATAATGCATAATACCTATTTTACCGCGGATAAAGAAAGGCGACTTTCGGTATGCGCAAGCAAAGGCGATCCGTTTAAAATAAGCGATATCCCAAACGTAGAAGCGGATATTTATCACTTTGCAGGGCTTGTTTACGGAGATTTCGGGAACTCGCTTATAACTTACCTTTCCGCAAAAGGTAAAATTGCGGTTGACGTTCAAGGCTTTTTAAGACACGTTAACGAGATAGACGGCGGAATGTATTTTAAAGACTGGGAAGATAAAGAAAAAATGCTTCCCTTTATCGATTATTTTAAAACGGACGATGCCGAAGCAAGGATTTTGACCGGTCTCCCTGATAGAAGAGAAGCCGCAAAAATGCTTTATGACCTTGGAACAAAAGAAATCCTTATCACTCATAACAGCGAAGTAATCGTCTACGACGGCAACAAAACATATTCCTGTCCCATTAAAGCCCGAAATTTAAGCGGAAGAACAGGAAGAGGAGATACGACATTTGCGGCGTATATCAACGAAAGGCAAACAAACGATATCGAAACTTCCCTTCTTTACGCCACCGCGACCGTTTCACTTAAAATGGAAAAGCCCGGTCCGCTTATCGCAACAAGAAAAGATATCGAAGATTATATAAAATTGATGTATTAAGATTAATCTTTACTGCATTGAAAAAGAGGCTTATCAGCCTCTTTTAATTTTTATTCGGTTTTTTCCGTTTCATTAATTTTTTCCGTCTGCTCTTTTGGTTCTGTTTTTTCTTCGGAAAATACCGATTGCTCGTTATTTTCTTTTGAAGCTGAGCTTTTATGTAGGGATTTTACCCTATAAAGGGCGCATACGGCAAGAGAAACGGGAGGGCAAATTATCGCAGTTAAGATAAGCTCGATAATAAAGTTGGTAGAGATTATTCCTCCGATAAGGGGCCAATTGATTACTATTCCGTTAACGCTTTTTCCGTAATTAAATATAAGTAACATCGAAAGCACAAGAACGGTATTTGTAACCGTTCCAACTATACTGCTGACAGTATAACCTATCGTATTTTTCACTTTTTGATTTTTAATATTGATTTTTTGCGCTAAAAAATCGGTGAGTTTAAGACTGAAATATACTGCAATTCCTATAATTATTCTCGGAAATATCGAAACCATGGGGTTTTGAAAAAGCGGATTTATTAAAATCGGCTTCGTAAAAGCGTTAATTAATGAGAAAATTCCAAAGAAAAACCCCATTATTATGCCCAGTTTCAATCCCTTAACCTGCGCTGCGACGATAACGGGAATAAGCGCCATAAAAGCAAGGCCCACCGTTCCGATAGTTATGGGGACGAAAGCGAAAATCAGCATAACGCTTAACAGTACGCCGATAAAAGTTATGTCTTTTGTTGTAAGCTTAAGAGATATTTTTTTCATAATTTACCTAAATAGCATTAATTTTCCGCTTACGACTTTGCAGTCCAAAACTTTGTTTTCGGAAACTTCGCCGTCTAATTCAGTTTTTCCTTCGTCCAATATTTCGATATAAGCTTCGCGTGCAAGGTGCTCTTCTACGCAAGGTTCGTTTATATGCTTTCCGCCTTGTAAAAATTTCAAAAGCAAACCTAAAACCTTCGATTTTTTGATTTCGTTAACAACAATAATATTTAGAAGTCCGTCATCGACAACAGAATGAGGAGAAATCGCCATGCCTCCTCCCATATGACTTCCGTTAGCGACAGCTATCATAAATACGCTTTTTTCTTCCGTTTTTCCGTCTAGCGTCAATTTAACTTTATGAAATTTAAGATTAATTAAAGTATTAATTAAAGAAGCGTAATATTTGATTTTTCCGCGTAAAAACTTCATCGCTTGGTATTTAACCAAAACATCGACATCCATACCCGCGCCTGCGACATTTAAAGCCCTTTTATCTTTAATTTGAATAAAATCTATCGGTTGGGGATTGTTTTTTAAAATTATTTCTACTATATCGTCAACATAGGCTGGAATTTTCGCTGCTCTTATAAAATCGTTTCCTGTTCCGCAAGCTATTAAGCCTACGTTAACCTTTGAAAAATCAGTAAGTCCGTTTAAAACTTCGTTAAAAGTACCGTCGCCGCCCATCACAATAAGATCGGTGTGTTCCTGTTTATTTAATTCGGTTGCAAGCTCCGTTGCGTGCCCTGCCCATTCGGTTTTATGAACTTTATAGGGGATTCCTTTTAATATAAAAATATTTTCAACTCTGTTTAATGCTATTTGCCCTTTTCCTTTTCCTGAAAGAGTATTTACGATAATATCAAACAAATTTCCGCCTCCATATAATTTTTAAGTAAAGTTTAAATCGGAGAAAGCTTTTTGTCAAACAAAGTCGATAAAAAAAGGGAAAGGGAAAGGAGAGGTTTCAACCTCTCCTTTAGTTCAAAATCCAACTTGCTACGTTTAAAAATAGCGCAAGCGTCAACCAATAAGGATAAATAACGCTGAAATATCCAAGTTTTTGATCTACCTTTAAAAGCTTTAGCGAAAGCATAATAGCCGCCCATAAGCAGGTTGCAAGCACTATTACTCCGCCTAGCGTGCTTTTTAGTGTAAAGAATACTAAACACCACAAGATATTTAAAATACCGTTTGCGGAAAGTAGGACAATAAGCTCTTTGTCCATTTCGTTTTTTTGCAGAAGAATAAAAATAATTCCGGCAAAAACAACGTATATCAAGCTCCACACTATAGGAAATACTACTCTCGGCATCCACTCCGACGGATGATTAAGCGTATTGTACCAATCGGAGTTTCTATTTGTGAAAATGCTGCCTAAAGCAGCTACGACACCGACTGCGGCTACAGCGATTAATATATTGACAATTATCGTTTTTTTGTTGCTTTTTTCCATAACTACCTCATTTATATAAGTTATTAATAGTTATGTGCAAAAAATGTAATTTATTTATGAAAAATTTTAGATTTCTCGGTTTTTAATAAGGAGACAAGATCGGCTTCGTCAGCGGGAGCTCGTGAAAAAATCATTCCGGTCCCTTCTCCCCCCTCAAAGTGAAAGTCGCTTCCTGCGGTCATTATTTTATTAAATAAAACCGCTCGTCTTTTTGCTTTATTGTTTCTTGCGATGTGGTGAGGGTGTCCGTTAAATACTTCGTAGCCATGCAAAAAATGCGGATTAATCCTTTTTGTTCTTTCTCTATAGGGATGCGCTTGAATTAATATCCAGCCTTTATTATTTGCTAAGTCGTAAAATTCCTTATAATCCATTTCTATTAATTCAACGGAATATTTTAAAAAATCTTCCGGAGTTATGCCGTATACTAAAAGCTCGGTACAACGCATACGAAATTTATTGTGATAATCGTCCGATTGCAGCGCAAATTCCACTCCGAAAAAAACGTCTATACCCTTTTCTTTTCCCAGTTTTTTGAGCTCGTAGTACGCTTCAAGATATCGGTCTAATTTTTCTTTAATTGTTTCGCCCGATAAATATTCGTTTAAAATCACACGGTTAAAGTGATTGGTTACAACTATGCCATTGTAGCCTGCTTTACTATATATTTCAATAATTTTTTCCGGAGTCTCTTTGCCGCAATCGCTATTGTTTTTGGTATGAAGATGTGTTTCGATTCTGTACATAATTTAACTTTAGCATTACCATTTTTTAAAGTCAAATCAATCCGCAAAAGGAATGTCGGATTTTAAAAAAAATCAAGAGTATACTTTATTGTTTGTTATTGCATTTCGTTTAAGGAAATCGTTAGCTTTTCGTCCGCAAAAAAACTTGCCTCGGAAAATCCCATATGATTTCCGCCCTCTCAATCCGAGTATTTATTTTACTTTTACGCAAACAATAATTAAAGAAGTATGTCTGATATATTAAAGGTTATTTTATTTTCGATTTCGTCCTACGTCGTTCTTTTTACTCTTGCTAAGATATTAGGTAAAAAGCAAATTGCGCAGTTAAGTTTTATTGATTACGTAGTAGGCATCAGCATAGGTTCGATAGCCGCCGAAATGGCGACGGAAACTGAGGAGCCCTTTTATCATTATTTAGTAGCAATGGTTATATTCTTTCTTTTCGATTTAGTTATATCGATAATCGGAAGAAAAGGTCCGTTTTTGAAAAAAATATTAAAGGGAAAACCTACCGTAATAGTGGAAAACGGGAAAATAAATTACAATAATCTTAAAAAAATAAAAATTACCGTTGACGAATTTATCGGAATGGCAAGAGATAAAAATTATTTCGACTTAGAAAAAATCGATTACGCATTTATGGAAACAAGCGGAAATTTGAGTATTCTTCCAAAAAGCGAATACGCGCCCTTGACACCTTCGGATATGAAAATCGAAACGACTCCCTCGAAATTGATCGAATATTTTGTTATTGACGGAAAAATATCCAAAGACACTCTTATTAGCAGCGGACATGATGAAAAATGGCTTCTAAAAGGACTTCACGTAAAAATCAGAGATGATCTTAAAAATATTGTCCTCGCAAGTTACGATCAAGAAAATCATAATTTTATCGTTCACTATAAAGATGAACTTACTGAAGATTAATAATTAAATTCCAACTATTTAATAATTTAGAATAATTAAAACTTGCGTTAGCAGGACTGGTTGAGGGGAGCTTTACGGTTATTTCTTTTAACTCTGGATATTTTTTTATCAGTAATCTATAAGATAAGTTTCCGTTACAGAAAATCGTTTTTATTTCCGTATTTAAAATCAATTTGGGGATATCGGAAATAATCTCGTTTTTAACGGTCGTATCTCCGCTTCCTATAATATCGCACTCACAAACGGTATCGTAAAGAGCGATTTTATGTTCCAATAGTTTTTTTATGCGAAAATCGTAATCGGAGTTTTCCAGATCTTGCCCTAAAAGAGCGGACATAATCTTCCAAAAGCGGTTTTGCTTGTGCATATAATAAAATCCGCTTTGAACGGATTTTATAGAAGGCACGCTGCCGAGTATCAGCAACGTGCATTCTTTACTAATTATCGGCTGAAACTGATGAATGACGTGTCTAAAATTATCAGCCATTTATATCCTTAGTGAGTAAATCAATAAAATTATTCAGTTTATCCATGTCCGTTTCTTTTAGCGACGAGCGTATTGACAAAATATTATCGGACAAAACGGTATTTTTCATAGTTTCAAGGGAAGTTTTCATAAGCCTTGCGCTGGCGGGCGCCCAAGAACCGTTTTCCACAAAATAAAAGGTGCGGTTTACGATATTTAACGCTTTTATATCTTCGATAAGATTTTGCATTTTGGGATATATCCCGCCGTTATAGGTTACCGAAGCCAAAATCACGTGACTAAATTTAAAGATTTCCGAAATAAGATACGATACGTCGGTATTTGAAACGTCATATAAATTAACCTTTATATTTTGTTTATTTAGTTCGTCGGCGATTTTAAAGGCAACTTTTTTGGTATGATTATACATTGATGCGTAAATTATTAAAGCGCCTTTTTCTTCCGGAAGATAGCTTGCCCATTTTCCGTATTTGTCCAAAATCAGAGACAGTTTGTCTTTAAGTATCAGTCCGTGAAGAGGACAAATCATTTTTATATCCAAGCTTTCCGCGGTTTTTAATACCTTTAGAACTTGCGCTCCGTATTTTCCGACGATATTAGCGTAATATCTGCGCATTTCTTGAATATATCCGCAATCAAAATCCGCTTCATAGTCAAATATAGCGCCCTCTATCGCGCCGAAACTTCCGAAAGCGTCGGCGGAAAATAATATTCCGTCCGTAATTTCATAGCTTAGCATAACTTCAGGCCAATGAACCATCGGAGCCATAATAAATTTTAGGGAGCGTTTTCCAAGATTTAAAGTTTCGCCGTCCGCTACCAGCTTAATTTTGCTCTCGGTCTTCCCGAAAAATTGCTCGAAAAGAGTTTGAGTCTTGGCATTCATGACAAGCGTTGCATTTGGATAATGCGATAAAAGTTCTAAAAGCGCCGAGCTGTGATCGGGCTCCATATGTTGAACTACTATATAGTCCAAAGTTTTTTTCTTTGTTAACTCTTTTACGTTTTCAATAAATATATCCTTAATGCTTTCGTCAACGGTATCGATGACTGCGCTTTTTTCGTCGCTTATAAAATAGGAATTATAAGAAACACCGCGAGGTATCGGAAAGAGATTTTCAAATAAAGAAAGACGCTTATCGCTTCCTCCAATCCAGTATACATTGCTTGTAATTTCTCTAAAATTTTGCATTTTTACCTCTTATTTAATTTCTCTTTTCCAAAGTCCGTGCAAGTTGCAGTATGCGTATACGGCAACGGGTTTATCCCCGCCTGCAAGCGAAAAAACAGCAGTGGGAGTATCTTTGCAAACCTTTCTTTGTCCGCCCATTTCTGTTTCGAGAAAAATCCAATTAATATGATGCTCAGGTAACATCGGATGAATTACTTCGCCTACGATTACGGCAACTTTATCGTCCTTTAGCGCTACTTCGGGAATATGCTTTTCGTATGAGGCCTCTTCGGTGTTTGCAATAAGCTCGCTCATAGGTTCACCGCAGCAAATAATAGGTACTCCGGAGTCTTCTATCATACCTATAAGGTTTTTGCAGTGCTTACAAATAAAAAATTTCTTTTCCATAACTATCCTCCGTTTTTCGTTTTTTAAAGTATACATTATTAAAAGGGGGACAGTCAAGAAACAAAAAATCCGTTCCTCGCAATGACGGTCGCGTAAGCGCATACTAGTACCTAACACCTAGAACCTAAAACCTAGCACTATTTACTGGATTGCCACGTCGCTTAAGCTCCTCGCAATGACATAGCGCGGTGCGCATACTAGCACCTCAAACTTAGAACCTAAAAACTAGCACCTAGAATTTAATGATATATAGCTAAACGCGATATGATATATCTCTTGCGAGATATGATATACGGCTTTTGATCCGTACGATATATTTGCAAGCAAATATTATAGGAATTTCTGGACCTCACGTCACTCCGTTCCTCGCAATGACGGAGCGCGATGCTAGCAAAACGAGTCCGACTAAAATTTTTCATTCAAAAAATTTTACGTTTGGTCGGGAAAAATATGCAAAAGGAGGGATTTATTCCTGACTTTTGCCCCTTACTCGTGCCCTTGCGGTGAGCAAGGGTGCGAGCACGAAAGGGGTGAATTTTTGTAAAAAAGAGGGGAAAACGGCACAGAGCATGCGGTTGCCGTTTTCCCTTCAAGTCCGACTAAAATTTTTCATTCAAAAAATTTTACGTTTGGTCGAAAACTAAATACGCATAAAACAGGACACGCGCCTGTTTTATGCCCCTTACTCGTGCCCTTGCGGTGAGCAAGGGTGCGAGCAAAAAGGGGTGAAATTTTCTAAAAAGAGGGGGAAAAAGCATAAAGATTTCGACTGCTTTTCCCCCTAAAGTCCGACCAAAAACACATTCCGTGTTTTTGCGCCTGGTCGGGGAAATATGCAAAAGGAGGGATTTATTCCTGACTTTTGCCCCTTACTCGTATCAAACGGTGAGCGAAGCGGAGTGCAGATACGAGTAAAAGGGGGTGAATTTTGTAAAAAGAGGGGGAAACGGCACAAAGTATACGACTGTCGTGCCCCCTTAAAGTCCGACCAAAAACACGGAACGTGTTTTTGCGCCTGGTCGGGGAAATATGCAAAAGGAGGGATTTATTCCTGACTTTTGCCCCTTACTCGTATCAAACGGTGAGCGAAGCGGAGTGCAGATACGAATAAAAGGGGGTGAATTTTGTAAAAAGAGGGGGAAACGGCACAAAGTATACGACTGTCGTGCCCCCTTAAAGTCCGACCAAAAACACGGAACGTGTTTTTGCGCCTGGTCGGAATTAAAAAAGAACCGCCCTATTTGCGGTTCCTTTTTAGTCCCATTACCTTAACGGTAGAGCCGGCTTCATCCTTGTTACCCATTATCCAGGTATCCAAGTCCTCCGGTTTGATATTGATGCTTCTACGTTTCTTTAGCATAATCATAGTATTGTTTATTGTGTAGAATTATATATATAAAAAATTCTTCCAGATTTTACAAAAAGCCTAAAAAATGCTTTACAAGAACCGATTTTAACCTTTACTATTGAAAAGGAGCACTTATGACTAATTTTTTATGGGTTGTTGTTATTACTTTTATCGCAGGCTGTATCGGTACCGGTATCGGCGGTTTTATAGGCGCTCTTTTTAAAAAAGATAATTCAAAAATAGTATCCTTGCTGCTTTCCTTTGCGGGAGGCGTTATGCTCGCTGTTGTTTGTTTCGATTTAGTTACAAGCGCAATTTCCCCCGAAGACAATATGAGCGTTAATATTTTTATCGTTATCGGTGGATTAATTCTAGGCTTTGGTATCATTTATTTATTAAATTTGCTTATTGATAAAAAAACCAATACCGAAGTTAAACATATAATTGAAAACGAAGACCATCCAAAAACAGCGGATAATCTTGACGAAATCATACACAGCAATCATTACACCGAACACGCAAACGAATGTTTTGTAGATAAAAGCAAACTGCTTATCGCAGGCTTGGTAATGGTTTTTGCAATTGCTCTTCATAACGTACCGGAAGGTATGGTAATCGGAGCATCCGTTGCAAACAGCGGTATTGCAACCGGCGGTTCCGCGCTTGCCCTTGCTATCGTAATAGGTCTTCACAATATCCCAGAGGGTATGGCGATTTCCGTTCCATTGATAACCGGCGGCACTAAAAGATTCAAAGCGGTTGTTGTTACCGCTATAAGCGGGCTTCCTACGGTTATCGGAGCAATGCTTGGATACTTTTTGGGAACCTTAGGGCCTATTTGGCTTTCTCTTGCCCTGTCCTTTGCATCGGGCGCAATGCTTTACGTTGTATTTGGAGAGCTTCTTCCCGCGTCTATTCTTATGTGGAGAAGCAAAATTCCGGCAATTGCTATTATGTTCGGTATTTTTGTAGGTTTAGTTATCATTTTCGCTTAATTAATTAATATTTTGAGCTTTTCTAAAAAATTTAATGTTGACATATATTATATGTAAAGTATAATTGTATGTAGTTTTATAAATAGCTAAGGAGTTTTTTAATGAAAAAATATTTGGCAATTTTTATTTGTCTGATTTTATTGTTTTCATGCTGCTTTTCGCTTACCGCATGCAATACGAAGCAGTTAACAATCGTTTATCTCGGAGATTCTATCGCGGAAGCGATACTTGGTCCTTCGCCTCTGTCCGAGAGGGACAGCTACGGTTATTTCAGTATACTCGGACGGAGAAATAATTACATATATTATAACCGCGCTGTTTCCGGTCATCAATCCATACAGCTTTTAAATTTGTTAAAGCGGGAAGATAACGGAGCGACGATGACTCGTTCGCTTATAAAATCGGCTGATATTATCCATGTTTCAATACTTGGAAACGATTTGCTTCAAAGAGATTTAGGTCAGCTGATAGTTCAAGTTGCCAAAGAAGATTTTTCCATGATTGACGGTATACTTGAGCAGTCTAAATCTAATTTTGCTCAAATAGTTGCCACCATCCGCGAATACAATCCCGATGCGGTTTTATTTTTCCAGAACGTGTATAACCCGGTTTTTGAGGGAAGCACAATTATAAGAAGCGAAGCAAGAGCGGAGCTTCTTACCCTAGGTTATGAGCAAAGCGAATACCGCGCGCTTGGAAATATAATGTTAGCCCGTTTAAACGGTGTTATATCAGATTATTTAGCCGAACATCCCGGTGCTTTTTATCTTCTTGACGCTTGTGCGGAATTTGACAGGATCAGCAAAGAAGATCTTGTGCGTGGAAGTCACTTGATTTATAACGATTGGGTTCATCCCTCAAGCGAAGGCCACGCAGTACTTGCGGACCTTACGCAAAGATATCTTGAGGAACTTGGTCTTGCGAAAAAATCTACCGCTCTAGATAACTACCGCGATATAAAAATCGACCAGCTTAACCGCTTATTTTCAACTTCAGTTGACGTAAAAGCGGCAAGCAAACGTATTAAAAATTGCAGTAGCTGCGAAGAAGTAACCAAAGTTTACTTTGAAATAATTGCAGGCAAAACGCCTATTTATTGTTAAGGAGGGATTTATGAAAAAGTTTTTTAAATTGGTTTCTGTTATTTTAATAGTTGCTCTTTTCTCTCTACTCGCCTTAACTTTAACCTCTTGTAAAAGCGACGACGGAAGATATTATATCGAAAAAGATACCCGTTTTTCTGTAGAATCGACCACGTCGGTTATGAATTTGCCGGTTATGGTGGTTTTGGACAGTAAGGAAACTTACATTGACCTAAGGGCGGACGGCACAATGACTATGCGCTTCCAAGTTGCAAGCGGTATTTTGAATTTGGTTAAATTGCTTTTCGATATCGATTTAGGAGAAATGATTGAGGGTACTGACGTTACCGAATTTGTCGAATACTATGCAAAACCGCTTTTCCCCGGTTTTACCTTAGACGATATTCCCTACTCTTTATCATTAATGGAAAAAAGCATTGGCGTTAAAATAACCGGTATTGATTTTGAGGACGATGACATTATTGAACTATGCAATTCTTTAAGCAAAAACGGAACCGTTCCCAAGGGTTTTGATATTCCCGAAGGCATAGGCATCGAATATAACGGACCCTATTATTTAAAGGAAGTCACTTCTATCGAGGGCGTAACCTATACCGCGCTTATGATGGGCAAACACGAAGAGGACGGTCAGCCCTTTACGATTATGACACTTGATAAAAATGCGGAAAGCGGACTTAGAACGCTTAAATTCCGTATCGAAGTAATACAAGCGGATCTAACCGCAACCGAAATTGCCGCTAATGGATAAATGCATCTGACTTTTCGCAGCCTTAAGAATTAATTCATCAAAAATCCTCCCGTTTATGGAAGGATTTTTTTAGTCAACTATCTAGGTTTTTTTCTAAGCGTTTGTTAAAATATATTATCGGAAAGTAATACGGTTAAGTTAAATATTTTTTATATTGTCCGCCATTGAGCCTGCTTTTTGCCACAATTTATTTGCTTTTTCTTCCCAAGCCTTATAATCCGCTATAGATGAAGGAAATGCTTTGTAATGCTTCTTAATTTCGCCTGCCTTTAATACGGATTTAAGCAGATTTTTTACGGTAGAAAGCCTTATATTTCCGCTTATTACTCCGCCTAATACTTTAATTACCAAAGCAAGGGTTTCGCCTAAGCTCATTTTATTTGCAAAGTTTCTGTTCATATCGGTCATAGCTTTATTATTAAAGACTATACCCTTTTTAAATTCGTAATCGTTTTCTTCTCTGGTGCAATCAACCGCCCCAATAAGGGTTGCCATAATCTTCGCAAAATCCGCTCCTTGCGTTCTGTTATAGCGACAGTTAATATTCCACATTGACTCTTTAGTCGGATATGCTCCGTTTTGCATCGCCTTATAGGTCTCTTCGGCTGCAATATCGCAAAGTACCCAAGCCGCGGTTATTCCCTCGCCGCTATAAGGCTTTGTAATACAGGCAGCATCTCCAAGCGCCAAAAAACCGTCCGCAACAAATGAATACGGAGGACGTCTGTACGGTGTTACTCCCTTTTCATAGTGCTCGATTTTATAGGAAGGCAATTTTATATCCTTTGAAAACTCTCCAAACATTTTTTCGGCGTATTCAAAACTGAGGTTTGCCCCCACTCCAAGTATTGCTCCGTCCTCTCTTACCGAGGGTGCAATCCAGGTTTTATAGAAAGGGTAGCCTATTGACGTATGTACTGCGTCCTCTTTAGGATTATCGAGTATTACGTATCTAAGTACAACGTAGAACATTTCGGAGGGCGAAACGACAAAATTTTCAACACCGTAACTATCAGGCAGTTTCGTTCGCCCGTACGCGCCGATTCCCGAAGCGTCCACGACCAAGCGTGCGGATATTTTTTTAATTTTGTCGCCAAAAGATATTTGCGCACCCGAAATTTTCCCTTCTTCGTTATAAATATAATCCGAAAATTCCGAATCAAAGCTATATTCTACCCCAAAGCTTTCCGCCCAAGAAGTTAAACGTTTTAAAAATAAGGGTAACTTCATAACTAAAAACGGATAATCGGTACGCTTTTCGTATTTATCGTAAGCGGAACGCGCATAACCGTATTCAAATAATGTCAGATAGTCTTCGTCCCCCTCTTTCGGCTCAGGCACATTAAACCTACTAAATAATTCCTTATCTATATGAAAAACGGTAAGTCGCTTTCCCAGATCTTCCTTTTTGGATTTTTCAACGACTAAAACGCTTAATCCCTGCTCCGCCATACGCTTGGCATAGTATGTGCCCGCAGTTCCCGCGCCGATAACCACAATATCGTATTTTGTTTTCATACAATTTTCTCCTTATTAACTTATTTCTTTACTAGCTTTATTAAATTTTAAACGAAAATATAACGATAATTCCGTAATTTATTATAACTTAAATCCAAAAAAAATAAAAGGGGGTTCTTTCGTACCCCCTTTTAGTGTTTTTTAATTTATTATTAAAAATAAATAAATGGATGATGGCTTCCTCCAATCAAAGTTTCTATTTCGCTCGTACTAAATTCGAATAAATTTTCAAATATTGTTCCCGTGTTACCGCCATTGTTGAAGCTTAAATTTTGTGTTAACCCATTTATTACGGCATAACAAATAGATGCGGAATCTATATCATCAGTCCAAAAAGCATAATAAACTTGCGTAGAATCGTCATTTTTAACAAGTAAAGCTTTAATGATATTTATTTTTTCTACTTCTTTTTCAACGTAATCATATGGTAAATAAAGCGAATGATCAAGAGTGTTGAAACTGGTTAAAATTTCAGTTTCAAGTTCATTAATT
>LAHS01002887.1_pt1 | contig 34325 bp, 27 predicted proteins | sample 329651 | NCBI WGS metagenome assembly LAHS01 (sample SAMN03275699, study PRJNA271635) | activated sludge metagenome | isolation source: sample C-1 Sludge from hydrolytic chamber (first chamber) of Anaerobic...
CTTCTAATTGGAATTAGCGCAAATGAAGCATTGGAGACAAGTGACTGTAATAGAATGGAATAAAAAGAAAAGGACATGGGAGCCGATGCTCCTATGTCCTCTATGGCGGGTCGGAGCGCAGGGATGCTCCTTTTTCGGGATCATATTCTAATTACAAATGGCGGCTCTTTGGCGAATCACATGGAAAGATCGACCGTGCGATTAAGCATGAATGGCGTTGCGAATAAGCATTAATCGCAATGCGAATAAGCATTATTCGCAACGCGAATAAATATTAACCGCGATGCCGATAAGCATGAATCGCAACGCAACGATGAGCACGTTGGATCTACACGGTAAGTTATAGAGGCCAAATTACTTCAGCAACTTGCTGTATTCCACTGCTCCGAGGAGGAAGCAGCCGGTGCCATAGTCCTCAAAGTCGGGCACGCTGGTGTAGGTGACGGGCTGTCCTGCCGAGGGATCTTTGCCCGTACCCTGCACATAACCGAGGAATCCGTCGGCATGCACGCAGTCTTTTTCGAGGGCGCGCCAGGCCTTATCGCAGATGGGACGATACTGCCTGGGCTTGAGCAGTCCGTTGCTGATACCCCAGCTCATGCCGTAGAGGAAGAGTGCCGAGCCCGTAAGCTCCTTGCCCTCGTAGTTGGTCGATACCAGGCTTACATTCCACAGCCCGTCCTCTCGCTGGCAGGAGGCAAAAGCCTCTGACATCATGAGGAAGTCCTTCTTGAGCTCCTTATAGTATTTGTCTTTCTTCCCGATGGTCTCCATCACGCGTACCAGTGCAGCATAGACCCATCCGTCGCCGCGGCTCCAGTAGCAGTCCTTGCCGTCGGGCTCCTTGTAAGGCGGTACGTAATCTTTATCGCGGAACCAGAATCCGTTGGCGGTGTTGAACAGTCCGCCGCCGCACGTGTTGCGAGACCAGCGATAACTCTGCATGGCATAGTCCATATACCGGCGGTCACCGGTCACCTTATACATCTTGGCATAGAGCGGCATGGCCATCTGTATGGCATCGATCCATGTCCAGTAATCCTGTCGCCCCGTGGCGATCTGGTGGTCGAGGTTCTTGCGGAAGGGAGCCAGGAGCTCCTCCTTGCTGCGCTTGGCGTAGGGCAGCAGGTCGATATAAGTCTGTCCGCAGCACTGATCGTCGGCATTGGTAACCTCCATGCCGTTGCGCGGCGACCACTTGTGGTAGTCGGCCCAGCATAGGGCGTAGTCTATATACTCCTGCCGTGGGCTCGCCGACTGGAGGGCCATCAGTCCCTCATAGTACACGGCGCGCGTCCAGAGGTTGCTCGTGCGCACCTTCCCGACGAATGTGTCCTGCGTGGGATCGGCATATTTTGCCATAAAGTAGTGATTTACTTTCTGTGCCGTAGTCAGCACGCTTTGGGCGGTCTGAGCCATCATGCCCAGAGAGAGGGTGAAGAGCACGGCCAATGATAATAATTTTTTCATGCGTTTATGGTAGATAGTTTTTGTCTTCGCAAAGATACGAAAAAATTGCGTCTGCACCGAGATTGGCTTACATTTTTTTCTGTCTTTCAATAAAATATAGTAATTTTGCCCATAATATTCAATTAGTTCAAACCAACGATATGTACAGAACAAATACATGTGGAGAGCTGCGTCTCACTGATGCCGGCAAGCAAGTTACGCTCGCCGGGTGGGTACAGCGCTCCCGTAAAATGGGTGGCATGACGTTTATAGACCTGCGTGACCGTTACGGCATTACGCAGATCGTCTTCAACGAGGCTGCCGACAAGGACCTTTGTGAGCAGGCCAACAAGTTAGGGCGTGAGTATTGTATCCAGGTGAAGGGTACGGTGTCGGAGCGTCAGAGCAAGAATCCCAAGCTCCCTACGGGCGATGTAGAGATCATTGCCACGGAGCTCAACATACTGAGCGTATCGGCTACGCCTCCCTTTACGATCGAAGACAACACCGACGGTGGCGACGATCTGCGTATGAAATACCGCTATCTCGACCTCCGCCGTGCTGCCGTGCGCAAGAATCTGGAGCTCCGTCACCGCATGACGATCCTCATTCGTAACTTTCTCGACAGTCAGAACTTTATAGAGGTAGAGACGCCTATCCTCATCGGCAGTACGCCGGAGGGTGCCCGCGACTTCGTGGTGCCGTCACGCATGAATCCCGGACAGTTTTACGCCCTGCCCCAGAGCCCGCAGACATTGAAGCAGCTGCTGATGGTGGCAGGCTTCGACCGCTATTTCCAGATAGCCAAGTGCTTCCGCGATGAGGACCTCCGTGCCGACCGTCAGCCCGAGTTTACGCAGATCGACTGCGAGATGAGCTTCGTGGAACAGGAAGATGTGCTCTGCCTGTTCGAGGAGATGGCGCGTCACCTCTTTAAGGAGATCCGCGGCGTGGAGCTGCCCAAGCTGGAGCGTATGACCTGGCAGACCGCCATGAAGCTCTACGGCTCCGACAAGCCTGACCTGCGTTTCGGAATGGAATTTGTGGAGCTCAAGGACGCCTTCACAGGCAAGGGCGAGTTCTCCGTATTCGATGAGGCAAAATATATCGGCGGTATCTGTGTGCCCGGCTGTGCCGACTACAGCCGCAAGCAGCTCAACGAGCTGACCGACTTCGTGAAGCGTCCGCAGGTGGGTGCCAAGGGATTGGTATTCATCAAATACGGCACCGACGGCACGGTCAAGAGTTCCATCGACAAGTTCTATGCTCCGGAAGTGCTTCAGGAGATCAAGGAGGTGATGGGAGCCAAGGACGGCGACCTCGTGCTTATCCTCTCGGGCGATGACGCCAACAAGACACGCGTGCAGCTCTGCAGCCTCCGTCTGGAGATGGGCGAGCGTCTGGGCCTGCGCGACAAGAATGTGTTCAAGTGTCTCTGGATTGTCGATTTCCCGCTCTTTGAGTGGAGCGACGAGGAGCAGCGGCTCATGGCCACGCACCATCCGTTTACTATGCCTAACCCCGACGACCTGCCCTTGCTTGATGAGCACCCCGAGCAGGTGCGCGCCGTAGCCTACGACTTCGTATGCAACGGTATCGAGGTGGGTGGCGGAAGCCTCCGTATCCACGACACGAAGCTGCAGGAGAAGATGTTCGAGGTGCTGGGCTTCACTCCCGAGCGGGCCGAGGCGCAGTTCGGATTCCTCATGAACGCCTTCAAGTATGGAGCTCCTCCCCACGCCGGTCTGGCTTTCGGTCTCGACCGTTTCGTCAGCATCATGGCTGGTCTCGACAGCATTCGCGACTGCATTGCCTTCCCGAAGAACAACAGTGGCCGCGACGTGATGCTCGATGCACCCAGCGTCATCGATGACAAGCAGCTGGAAGAACTGCAGCTCAAGGTGGACGTGAAGGAGAAATAAGCCTCTCCCCAACCCAAGGAGGAGCCCCACCCCGTCCCTCCCCGAAAGGGGAGGGTGACCCAACACGTATAGGTTGTCTTGCTCAAAGGAGAGAGTCTCTTATCCGAAGACGAGCTACCTTACAGCATACATTTCGACTAATCGAAAACAGAGGTGGGGTATATCACTTCGCAGAGATTAGGTTATATAGAAACTAAAAATGCCAAAAGCCATATCGTCATTGCGATATGGCTTTTGGCATATATGTTCCTTTACCCCTGAGCACCAACTCCGGCAGTGGTCACCCTCCCCTTTCGGGGAGGGCCGGGGTGGGGCTCCCTTTCGGGCAGGAGTGGGGCTCCTTTCCCCTCTTATCCCCTCATATACAGATACCTCTTGATGGATCGCTTCGGCGTCTTGGCAAATTCCTCGTCGTAAAGCTCTATCGAGGCAAGGTGACTGTAGGTTGGAAGCCCCTCGTTGAGGAGCTTACGGTTCTCCTCCATGATACGCTCCAAGTCGGTCTTGCTGAATCCTATCTCCTTGGCAGCATCGAAATCGGGGTGCACCAGACCAATAAGCTTGTCGCCATCCTGAATGACGACACTCTCACTCACCATCGACATCGAGTTGAGTTTGTCTTCTATCTCCTCGGGATAAATGTTCTGCCCGTTCGATCCGAGCAGCATGTTCTTGGAACGACCCTTGATAAACACGTTGCCCTCTGCGTCCATCGTACCGAGATCGCCTGTATGGAACCAGCCGTTCTCGTCGATACTTTCTGCCGTGGCCTCCTCGTTCTTATAGTAACCCAGCATCACGTTAGGCCCCTTGCAGAGTATCTCGCCCGGAACATTCTGCGGATCGTTGCTGTCTATCTCTACCTGCATGTGGAGTGCAGCCTTACCGCACGATCCCGGCACATAGTGCTGATAGTCGGCATAACAGATGATCGGCGCACACTCGGTAGCTCCGTATCCCACCGTATAGCGGAATCCGATCTGGTGGAGGAAGGTCTCGACCTCCTGACTGAAGGCCGCACCGCCGATGATCACCTCATAGAAGTTGTCGCCAAACGATCTGGTCACCTCGGCACAGATACGCTCATAGATCTTCTTATTGATGCCGGGCATCTTCAGCAGCAGGCGAATGCCGGTGTCCTGAAGTTTCGGGAACACCTTCTTCTTGATGATCTTCTCGATAATGAGCGGCACGGAGATAATGATACGCGGCTTCACCTCGGCAAAGGCCTGCGCTATGATCACCGGCGAGGGTATGCGGGTGAGGTAGTAAATATGGCAGCCGTTGAGGATCTCGAAGATGAATTCGAACGACAGTCCGTACATGTGGGCCATGGGCAGAATGCTGATCACGCTGTCGCCGGCCTTGATCTCCTTGCCCAGCACGTGCTCGGCAAAGTCGAGGTTGCTCCACAGCGCGCGGTAAGGCAGCATCACACCTTTCGAGAATCCTGTGGTACCGCTGGTATAATTGATCATGGCCAGCTCGTCGGCACTCTCCTCCGTATAATAGTTGATGTGCTCGGGGCGGAAATATTTGGGATATTTCTTGCCGAAGAGCTCGTTCAGATGCTCCCGGGCGTAGGTGAGTTTGTCTGTACGCGAGAGCACCAGCGAATAGTCGGGAATATAGATGATACCTTCCAGATCGGGCATCTTGGTCGCATCAATCTCGGTCGCCACCACGTCTCCCACGAAGAGCAGCTTGGCGTCGGAGTGGTTCACGATGTTATGAATCTGTTCGGCGGTAAACTCATGAAGGATCGGTACGGCAACGGCACCATACGTCAGTATGGCCAGGAAGGCCGAAGCCCATGCCGCACTGTTGCGACCGCAGAGCGCAATCTTGTCGCCCCTGACCACGCCTGAGTTTTCGAACATGATGTGCAGTTTCTCTATCTTACGGGCCACATCGTGATACTGCAGCGTAGCGCCTTTAAAGTCGGTGAGGGCATCGCGGGTCCAATTGTCAACGATACTCTTCTGGATGCGTTGGTTAAAACCTGTGTATTGTTCCATATATATTATAAAAACTGTGTAGAGGGGTCTGCCTGTGCCTTGCGGCCGACAGCATATCAGATGGCGTTCTGATACAAATAGCGTTTGATCGACTTCTTTGGCGTTTTCTCAAACTCCTCGTCATGAAGCCTGATCTCACTGATCTTGCAGAAAGAGGGCAGTTTGGCATTGAGCTCCTTACGGTTCTGCTCCATGATGCTCATCAGTTCTTCGGAGGTGAACCCGAGCTGTTCGGCCTCGGTGAGGTCAGGGTGTACCAGTCCCACGAGGCTGTCGCCCTTCTGCAGAATGATACTTTCGCTCACCAGTGTCATGGAGTTCAGCTTGTCTTCTATCTCTTCGGGATAAACGTTCTGACCGTTCGACCCGAGCAGCATGTTCTTGATACGTCCGAGGATAAATACATGGCCGTCGGCACTCATCTTGCCCAGATCGCCCGTATGGAACCAGCCGTTCTCGTCGATCACGGCCGCGGTGGCAGTGGCATTCTTGTAGTAGCCCTGCATCACGTTGAGCCCACGCGTCACGATCTCGCCCGCCACATGCTCGGGATCGTCGCTCAACACGCGCACCTCCATGTGGCTGACACCCGTGCCGCACGATCCCGGCACGAAGTCGTGATAGTCGGAATAGGTGATCATCGGCCCTGTCTCCGTGGTGCCATAGCCCACCGTCACGGGGAAGTCGATGCTCATAAAGAAGTCTTCTATCTCCTTGCTGAAGCTGGCCCCGCCGATGATGATCTCATAGAGGTTGCCGCCCAGGACCTGCATCACGTAGTTGCGCAGACGCTCCTTCACCATGTTGCTGATGCCGGGCAACTTGAGCATCACGCCGATATGGCGACCCTTGATGAGCGGTAGCACCTGCTTGCGTATGATCTTCTCGATAATGAGGGGCACGGAAACGATGAGCCCCGGCTTGATCTCCGCAAAGGCCTCCTGAATGACCGAGGGACTCGGTGCACGGTTGAGGAAGTAAAGATGATTGCCGCAGCAGAAATTGAGCAGAAATTCCACCATCAGCCCGTACATGTGGGCCATAGGCAGAATGGCGAGCACGTCGCAGTGGGGTTTGAGCTTCGTGCCGATGGCCTGCTGCAGAAAATCGACATTGCTCCACAGCACGCGGTAAGGCAACATCACACCCTTGGAAAAGCCGGTGGTACCGCTGGTGTAGTTGATCATAGCCAGCTCTTCCGCGCTGTCCTTATAATAATGTACGTGTTCCCGACGGAAATATTTGGGATACTTCTGCCCGTAGAGTTCGTTGAGATGCTCGCGCGCTACAGAGAGCCGCATGCTGCGGCTCTCAATGAGCGAGGCATCGGGCAGGTAGAACGCGCCAATGAGGTTGGGCATCATGGCCATGTCGAGTGAGGTCGATACCACATCGCCCACGAAGAGCAGCTTGGCATCAGAGTGGTTCACGATGTTGTACACCTGCTCCGGCTTGAATTCGTGCTGAATGGGTACAATGACGGCACCGTAAGTGACGACACCGAGGAAGGCAAAGGCCCAGGAGGCACTGTTGCGGCCGCAGATAGCGATTTTGTCTCCACGTTTGATTCCGGAATATTCAAACATGATATGGAGTTTTTCTATCTTGCGGGCCACATCATGATACTGTAAGGTTGCTCCTTTATAATCGGTCAGGGCATCACGATCCCAGTTATCTATAATGGTCTTTTCTATCAGTTCGTTAAAACTCGGCACTTTTCCCATTGCACAATGATCAGAATTTTGTGCAAAGGTACAATCAAATGTGCACATATACAAAATTAATGTGCATATTTTTATGGTCTCTTATCTTATTTTTTGACCTTGTAGGATCAGGGCAGACTGGTTTATGCCATTTTTCATTTAGAGCCTTGATTTATGATTGTAAAAATTTGGAGGTACGGGAATTTTGTCTTATCTTTGCACACGCAAATGCCGATATGGCTCAGTTGGTAGAGCAACGCATTCGTAATGCGTAGGTCCCCGGTTCGAGTCCGGGTATCGGCTCTCTTTCGTGATCGGGAGAGGGCACCTGCGGAATTAGCACATCGGTAGTGCACGGGCTTCCCAAGCCTGGGAGGCGGGTTCGATTCCCGTATTCCGCTCTACATTCTTTCCAGTAATTTCCAATACTCTTATTCGTTTCATAGCTATGTCGGCCTATTGCGAAGGGTTGACAGGGACAGCCTATGCTTATCTGCCATTACGGGTAGGCGCATGCCTTTACGCATCGCTATGAGTCCTTGATTTCTCTCCTCTGCTCCGCAAAGTCACATGGTCTGCGAATCAGGACTTATGCCGACAAAACGATAAGACGGCTCATCCGGGAATTCGCGTGATAACCGAAAACTACATTTTGCTTTGCCTTTAAGCTCGGTACCAGTTCGTATCATAGTAAGGAAATTCCCCCCCCCACAACTCCCCCGCCGCCGTCGCCATCTCCGTAAAGAAGGACAAAGGTAAACTCCGTAACTCCTCCCACCCTGCAACTCCACGTGAAAAACTCTCAAAAGAGGGTGATCTCACACGGAGTTGCGGAGTGGAGGGAGTTACGGAGTTTTGCTTTTCGGGCGGGCGGAGAGATTTCACGGCCTGGGAAAGATATGAGGCTACCCTTATTTCCTGCAGTCGTGAAAAAACGGGGTAGGATTACTCACATCACACGATTTGCAGGGTGAGCCGATAAAACCGTCTCTCGAAATACTCGTATTTTTTGAAAGAGAAAGCTCGTCACACGTAATTTGAAGAGAAAGCGACGGCTTTATGTATATTACTGATAATCAGAAGAATATATCGTTGTTAGATATGAGTGGAATTTTTAGATTCCATTCAGCATGCGAAAATAGCTGATCGGCGTTACGAATAAGTATTAATCGCGGTGCGAATAAACATTAATCGCATTACGAACAGGCATTAATCGCATCGCGAATAAGCATTAATCGCAACTCCACCTGCGCTTTCTTCCCCCTCACCGAGCTGAGACACCCACCCGGGTCGACCATTTTCAAAAGTCAGAAAGTCATGTAACCGAAGCTTTACCATCATCTTGTCAACACAAAGATATGGCGTGTCGCCTGTCATGATGATGGACAGCGTTATCATCTACCTACAGAGCACAAGAGGCCTTTCGGGCCAACGATTCGCATCTGTCCGTGTCATTCAGAGTTCATCTCATGCCCTGCAAAATGGCCTATAGGCATGAGATCATCAGCATACAGAAATCTTTAGACTGAATCTGATATAACAGCGGAGAACGCTGCATGACTCATTTTGAAACACAAAAACATATTGAGATGATGTTCTGCATATGCAGCAAGCATGCGCTTTGGCTCCTTGCCCGGGTAATATTTTTGTGACAGCGACAGGCACATGAGCTTCATTGCCAGGGTCTTACGCCCCACCCTCTCTGCTTCCCCATATCCATGAAGGCACCCACGAAAGTCCTCACACGCACCACCTTCCCGGACACCGGGAGAAATGCCTGCTTACAAACAGGAATATACATTTACTCTCGTAATACTCCTAATAAAAAAATAATGGCTCCTCCTGCAAAACGTGTGATGTGAGTAATCTCAGCCAGTTTCTCCACAACTGTAGGAAATGAGGATAGCCCCATAGCTTTCCACATGCCATGACACCCCTCCGCTCGCCTGTAAAGCAAAACTCCGTAACTCCTTCCACTCCGTAACTCCGCGTGAAAAGCTCTCAATGAGGAAGTTTTCACACGGAGTTACGGAGTGGAAGGAGTTACGGAGTTAGATTCTGCCCTTATTTACGGAGACGCCGAAGGCGTCGGGGAGTTGTGGGAGGAGACCTACCCTATTATACCTATATAAACCACTACAGAGCTTAACGGCAAAAGAAAATGTATTTTTCGGCCATCAAGCGATTTCGCGGTTGAGCCATAAAAAACTACCAGGAGGATCGATGCCTATTGGAGACAGCTGAAATAGACGTAGGCTAACAGAGCTATAAGCACCGCCAGCGTAACAAGCCGGAAGAGACAGCTCGTCACCTTCTTGATGATGACGATGCCGATGATGATGGCAATAAGAATGAAGATGTAATAGGCGAAGTTGCTATCCATAATGATGAAGATTAAATGGTGATGAAAGATGATGGCGCATCTTAGAAGAGGCTGCGAAACGACTGCGGTATGGGAGTTTCAAACTCGAGTGCCTTATGCGTCACAGGATGGTAGAAGCAGAGCACATATGCGTGGAGGCATAAGCGCCCGATGGGATCATCGCCATTGCCGTATTTGGGATCGCCACACACTGGGTGACCCATATCGGCCGCATGCACACGAATCTGATTCTTGCGGCCTGTCTCCAGCTTAAACTCAACGAGCGAGTGATCTTGCGAGCGGTCGAGGGTATAGAAATGAGTTATGGCATACTTGCCACCGTTATCTACGTTGCTGCTGTAGGTGACATAGGCGGCATTATCTTTGAGCCAGCTGGCAATGGTTCCCTCCTGCTGCTCCATCACCCCTGACAACACGGCAACATAACGCCGGTCGAACACCGTGTTATGCCAGTCCTCCTCAAGGGCCAGCTCCGTACGCTTGTCCTTGGCATAGATCATCAGTCCGCTGGTGTCGCGGTCAAGGCGGTGTACCACATGTGCCTGGCAATGCTGCTTGGTACGCTCGAAATACTCGTCGAGCACGGTCTTGACATTGAGCGACGAGTGACCCGCAGCCATAGAGAGGATACCATCTTTCTTCTCCACCACCACAAGGTACTGATCCTCATACACCAGTTTGACATAACGGCTCTTGAGTCCTTCGTTGCGCTTGCCACGGCTCACGACTACCTTCATGCCCGGTGTCAGGGGGAAATCGTGACGCGTCACAAACTTGCCATTGACCTTGATGCCATGCCCTTGCAGTGTGGACTTCACCTTGGTACGGCTCTCGCCGAGATGCTTCAGCAGCCATTCGAGCAAAGGAGCCTCTTCCTCGACGGTATAGAACCTATATTGTGACTGTGCGTCAGCAGTGCCAAACATCGGTCTGACGGTTGGAACGTTCGGGCGTTTGTATGATTTTTCGATTTTCGTCATATCTTTCTGGGTTTTTCTGAAGACACAATGGACACGCCATTTTCTATCTTACTCTTTTCTTTTCCAAATCCTCACGATCTTCTGTCGCACTGCCACCGCATTGCAGATGCTCACCAGGGCAAACAGCGAGAGGCCGAGGACAAGTGCCGGAAGGATACTTCCCTCATCGAGATCGGGGAAGAGCGTAGCGATGATACCCATGTAATACTGGCGCACGCCATACAGGATGATCCAGGCCACGATGAGCACTCCGATATTGAGGCCGATGGTAAGCCACTGATAAGGCCGGGCCACCATGCCAGGACTATAGCCTATGAGCAGCAGGTTCTCAAGCTTATTGGAGTTTTTCTGCACCAAGAGGTAGATGCTGAGCATGAGGATGTAAAAGCTCAGGAGGGAGATGATGAGTCCCACCACCATCACCAAAGAGACGATCATACGCAGGAAGTAGGTGGTCTTCTCTGCCTCAAGCTGGTTGTCCTCCACCTCATAGCCCTTCTGGTCGAGGTAGTGGGTGACATTCTGATCGCTCATATTACCCACCTGAACGATGAGGCGCGTGGGGTCGTTGTGACTTTGCGGTGCAAAATGCTCATTGCTCCAGTCGATGAAAGCCTGTGGCACGATGATGGTGCTGAGGCGCGACGAGAATCCGATGACCTTGCCCTGAAACTGCTCTTTGTGGCCGTTGCCTTGAATGAAAATGTCGAAGTTGATCATGCTGGCAAGTCCGTCGCTGATCTTCGGCAGCTGGTGGCTCTGAGCAAAGCCGAAATTGTACATCGCGATATACGTGCGGGGCAGAATGATGGGTACCTCCCTGGCACCGGGAGTGTAGTGCCAGTATTTGCCCGGTATCTCTACAAACTCATCGGGAATACTCTCGAAGAAGACCTCCGTATTGAGCACGTCGGCACCCCCCACCCCGGCATGCGCGTTGACTTTGTACTCTGTAGAGGTGAACTTGCCCACCTTCTCACTGAACTTCTGGCGAGCGAGCTCGTCTATATCACTCTGGCTAAAGGAGTTGGTTCGACCCGATAGCGTACTGCCCGCGCCGATCTTCTTGCTCAGAATAACATAGTCGGCCTTCATGAAGGAGTCCTGGGCAGTGAACACAGGCATCACATCACGATAGAACTGATAACCCAGAAGCACGATCGTCATGCCAAAGAGGTTGGCAAAAAAGAAACCTATAAACTGCGGTGCACTGATGTGCTGGCGCAGCAGTTTCCATACCAGATGCTTGCTGTTGCTCATAACTTGAAGATCCTTTCGTAGTCTAAGTCCATGTGTTTACCGATACTCGTCACGATGACCCCAGCCCCCTGCCTTCGGGCTTCGGCCATCATGATGTCGGCCATGATACGCGAGTTGGTATCATCGAGGTGCGAGATGGGTTCATCGGCAAGAATAAAGTCGAAGGGCTGCACCAGTGCACGCATCAGTGCCACGCGCTGCTGCTGTCCGAACGACATTCGGCCGATCTTAGCATCGAGCTTATCGGGAATGCCAAGCCGATCGAACCACGTCCTGATCTCGTCGTCGCTCTTGAATCCGGTGAGCCTGTTCTTGATCTGAACATTCTCCCACGCCGTCAGCTCAGGAAAGAGACGGAGCTCCTGAAACAGGTGGCTGATGTGCCGACGACGCATATCCACCCATTGTCTTACACTATAATCGCGGGTGTCATCGCCGTCGAAGAGCACCTGGCCGGAATAGTCGTGGCGGTAACCCACCACATAACTGCAAAAGGTGCTCTTGCCTTTTCCGGAGTCGGCCTCCACCAGATAGAGATGCCCGCGCTCAAAGACCGCATCGGCCTGCCATATCTCTGAGGCTAAATCCGAGCGCTGGCTGAACACCTGAGGCAGCACAGACTGAAACCTTATCGTATTCATTGAATGATTTATTATTTTATCGCTTTTCGGAGTGAAGGGCGCAAGCATCTACTGCATCGTATAGACAATGGTGCTCAGCTGCCCGAACATCGGTTTCAGCAGCGATGTAACCGCCTCAGCCTTATCGCCCGAGAAGGCATCGATGTTGACCATCATGACGAGTTTCTGCCCCCTGATGGCAGCCTGAATGTCACTGCCGATCTGCCGCTTTGCAGGACGAATGCTCTGTAAGGCGGCCGCCTTGCTGCCGCCGCTCATATACTGAAGATCGGGCGTAACACCAAAGAAGTATGTGGTTTTGTCGCCCGTGTAATAGTAACTGTTCTTTCCCCAGTCGCCGATATGCCCTCCTGCCGGCACGCTCTGCTTCCAATAGTCCACGTCGGCAAGCCAATTGGCATGCTTCAGCTGGGCAGACATCATCAGCTGGAACTGGTCGCTGACAAGCGAAGGAGTGATGATGGCCATGTCGCCATCGATGCTTTTGATGATATTATCCATGTCGATTGCTCCATTGATCCCCATCAACATGGCCTGCAGGGCACGGTTCCGCTGCATGAGCCGAATGAACTTCGTACCATCGACATTGAGGAACATTCCCACGGCAGCACTGTCGCTCATGCTGCTGATATACCGCCCCTTGATAGGACGATAGATCTTCGACGCGTCCTTCAGGGCAGCGTTGATGCTCGGTTTGAACGAGAAAGTCTCACCGTCGATCCACAGCGTACCCTGCTCCACCTTCATCTTGGCTGCGATATATACCTGCGAGGCATCAGCGTCCTTGGGTGCTCCGAGGGTGAAAGGAGCCACGAGCTGCTGCGGGAGGGCCTGAGCCTGAGCCACCATCGCCATTGGTGCCTGAATGGAGTCGAGCCTGGCAAAGAGCAGCGAGGCCGTCACGCCATCATCTTCCTCGGCAGAAAGATATCTCGCCATCAGATTCTTCATCTCTCCCTCCTGTGCCGGCATCACGGGGCCCATGAGGAGGGCAGCTCTGTCGTTGTAGCCGATGACCCAATGGTTGGGCAACACGGCGAAGTCGGCATCATGGCGCGATGTGCCGGTGATGCCTCGTTGACTCAGGGCATCGGCAAGCTTGTCACGGTCATCTACTCTGGCACAGAGCCCGAGATTGCCCTGAGGATCTTCAAAAAAATATAGAGGAGAAGAAAGATCAAGCCCTGTGTTATCAAGGTTTTTCACCTTGAGAATGGTCTTGAGCAAGGTCTGACTGCCGGCACCACTGAGTTTGGCGGTGTTCATCGAGATGAGCAGCGTGCTCTCCCGTGGTATGGCATTCATATAATCGTTATCCGAACACGATGTCAGTACGGCTGCAAGCAGTACCAACAGTGATAAAAAAATCTTTTTCATTTTATACTTTACGTTTTGCTATCTGCGCCATCGTCACTGCCATAAGCCCGGCAGTCTCGGTGCGCAGCCTACTGTTGCCGAGCGTGATAGGCTCATAGCCATGAGCTACGGCAAGCTGCACTTCATCGATGGAGAAATCACCCTCAGGTCCCACGAGCACCGTTACCTCCTCATCGGCAGGCATGACCGTAAGCAGAGAGAAAAGATCTGCTCTCTCTATCTCATTGTAACAGTGGGCGATAAATTTACGGCCGGGGCGCGACAGGGTGACGAAGGATTTGAAATCGGTGAGTTCTGACACCTCCGGCTTATAAGCCTTCCGGCTCTGTTTCACTGCCGACACCACGATCTTGTCTATCCGATCCGTGCGGATAGACTTACGTTCAGAGAATTTGCAGTTCAGGAAGCTGAGGGCATCGAAGCCTATCTCGGTAGCCTTCTCCGCCATCCACTCCATACGGTCCATCATCTTCGTAGGGGCAATGGCGAGGTGTATGCGTCCCTTCCAGGTCTTCTGCTGTGGCAGCGATTCCCGAATGGCATATATGCAGTGCTTAGACGAGGTAACGATAACTTCCGCACGATAAAAGGTTCCGGCACCGTCCATCAGGAAAATCTCGTCGCCCTCCTGCAGGCGCAGCACGCGGAGAGCATGCCTGGCCTCCTCTTCAGGGAGCTCGGTCAGCTGGTCGGCCTGGGGAACGTAGAAATATCTGACCTCTTTCATGACTGTAGGGAATTATCGGGAGCAGCAGGATGGGTAGGGCCTGACCTGTCGGGCGAGTCAGGCAAATCTGTCGCGTCAGACTCGTCAGGCAGATGATGCCGGTTAGCTCGATCGCCCAGATCTCCCCGTTTCGCCTTCTCCCTTCGCCTCAGCTCATCACGCAGCTGTGAAGCCACCTCATAGTTTTCGTTATCCACCGCCTTGTCGAGCTGGGTTTGAAGCATCTCGTTGCTGATGGTATTGACAGGCAACTGCACGCCGATGGCTTCGCTGTCGTACACCGTACTCTGACGGCGGAACAGCTGCTGATCCATCATCACGGGAATGTCGCCACGCGATATATACGAGAGCATCACAGCGTCGGGGAGGTCAATAGGCAGTTCTTCGAGGGTATCGACATTGGCCAATACTGCCTGGTACTGTTCTTCGTAAAGATAGTCGATATGAATCTCCATTCGCAGGTCGGTCTGCCATCGCAGCACGCTCCACAACACCTCGGGCAAGAGCCGTTCTGACTCCGCGCCTTGGTCTATGCGCCGGGCGAACTCTTTCAGGCTGTGGCGGTCGCAGGGCATCACCACCTGGCGCTGCTCCGCACTATCGGTAAGTACCAGCAAGCCGATATCACCGTTGCCCACAATCTCTGAGAGGCTACGGAAAATTAATCTTACTCTTGGGGGCATTCTGCAGAAATCTCCTCTTTCTTTGGTCTAAAAATCAGTGCAAACAAAACTCCTACCACCAAAGCGTATAATGCAAACGAATACCAGCAGGGTTGCCACGTGGTAACCCCATCGATGGTGTTATGATCTACTATGGCCTGAGCAGCAAATGATCCGATCGTCGCCCCAAGCCCATTGGTCATCAGCATAAAGAGTCCCTGTGCCGAGGAACGCAGATGCGGGTCGGTGGATTTATCGACAAACAGCGAACCGGAAATGTTGAAGAAGTCGAATGCCACACCATAGATGATCATCGAGGCAACAAACATCCATACCCCCGAACCCGGATTGCCGGCACCAAGGAGCCCGAAACGCAGCACCCAGGCAAACATGGCGATGAGCATCACGTTCTTGATGCCATAATGCCTCATGAAGAAGGGGATCATCAGGATACACAACGTCTCGCTCATCTGTGAGATGGAATAGAGTATCACGGAATGTTTCACTCCAAAGGTATCCATATACTCGGGAACTTTGGCGAAACTCTCTATAAACGGTGTGGCGAAACCATTGGTGATCTGCAGACTCACCCCAAGCAACATCGAAAAGATAAAGAAGATGGCCATCTTCTTCTGTCTGAAAAGGCTGAAGGCCTGCAGGCCGAGCGCATCGGCCAAGGACTTACGATCCCCGCCCTTTGACACAGGACAGCTGGGAAGCGAGAATGTATAGAGGAAGAGTACAACGCTCAGCACTCCGCTGACCACAAACTGCATCTCGCTGGCCTTGAAGCCCATGAGATCGACAAACCACATGGAACAGATGAAGCCCACGGTGCCCAGAACACGGATAGGAGGAAAATCACGGACGGTATCCAGGCCGGCCTGCGTCAACGCACTGTAAGCCACAGAATTGGTTAATGCCAAGGTCGGCATATAGAAGGCTACACTCAGCGAATAAATGGAGAAGAGTACGGCATACTGGGCGTTTTGTCCCTGTACATGGCCATACCATGCTGCCAGGATCATAAAGGCACCAGCTAGGAGATGGCACAGTCCCAGCAGGCGCTGAGCCGGCACCCACCGGTCGGCGATGATACCCATCAGAGCTGGCATGAAGATAGACACGATACCCTGCATGGCGAAGAAGGAGCCGATATGCGTGGCCATCCCGATGTTGCTCAGGTAGATGCCCATACAGGTGAGATAGGCTCCCCATACGGCAAACTCCAGAAAGTTGAGCAGCGCTAAGCGGACTTTTAAGTTCATTTTCTCGTGTTACTTTAGATCGTATGTGTAATATACGTTAGATTAAAAATGCTGATTGCAAAGATACTCATTTTCTATAAATAACATCGGTTTTTAATGAGAATTATGGCTCTATTGCAGGTCGTATGGGCACAACGTGCACATTCGTGACGGGATTAATACTTATTCGCAACGGGATTAATACTTATTCGCGTCGCAATTAATGCCTATTGGCAATGCGATTAATGCCTATTCGCAACGCCGACAATGCTTAACCGCAGCACGAATCGCCGCGTTGTGTTGACCCACACAATTCGCTATTGTTACAGAATGATCAACGAAAAAAGGGACCCGACGTGGTGTCGAGTCCCTTCTGTTTATCAATAGAACCTGAATTTACTTGCTGATGAAGATTCCGTTCTTGAGCTGTGCTTTGCCGCTATGGCTCGACTTGAGCGCAACGACGGTAATCTGGTCGCCCACCTTGATGTCCTGAGCAGCAACGACACCCTTGCGGGCATCTCCAGTGGCACCATAGCCGGGATAGCAGCCGTAGAGCAGACATTCGCCTGATGCGTCCTTGATGTCCATATTGCCATAGCTCTCGTTCTCGATCTTCGTCACCGTAGCAGTCACGAGGTAATACTTCGTGTCGGAGTCGGCCTCCTTCATGATGTCGGCGATGGTCATACCAGAAGTTACGGCATTGACCTCTTCGAGCGTTGCATTAGTCATCTGCTCGGTGCTGACACCATTCTTGGTATAACGTGCACGCTTACCCACGATGGTCACGATGTCACCTTCTTTCACGCCCCTGGCTTGGAAGTCGGCAGTTCCATAGACGTAAACCTCTCCCGAGAAGTCGGCAATGTAGAAGTTACCATACTTGGCATTGGCTATCTTCTTCACCACGCCCGAGAGGCGATACTGAGTGTCGCCGGGCTCGGCAGCAAGGAATTCCTTCACGGTAGCCTTCACGATGGCACCCTTCTGAGTGATCGTCGTGGTAGAAGTGTAATCCTTTGCGCCATCGGTAGTATGGAAGGTGATGGTGGTATTGCGGTCACCGCCAGTGTTGGGGGCGGCCTTAAACGTCACCTCTGAATTAGTACCCGATGACTTAATCGACTGAATTGACAGCCACGACTTGGCATCTTCGGGAATATCTACCGATACACCCTGTCCCTTACAGGTGACATGAGCCACTGCCTCACCGCCCTCGAGAGGTAAAGCAGCATTGTCGACAGAGTCAACCTTAATCAGCGACTTATTGATCTTAACCACGGTAACATTCACCAGCTCCACGGTAGTTCCATAAGTGGTCTTCGGACCCTGGACGGTCACTTCGTCGCCCACTTCCAATCCCAGACTGGCAAAGTTCTTCTCAGCACCGTTCTTGTCGAGAGTGCCATATATATATATGGTTCCCGTCTTGTCGGTGAGATACCAGTTGCCATACTGCGTGTTGGCGATAGAGGTCACCGTACCTGTCACCAGATAGGTCTTGCTGTCAGGTCCGGCAATGACATCAGCACAGGTAGCTTCGCTTGGTACGGCAAGTCCCTGAACAATATTGATGTGCTGCGTCTGGCCATTGCTCGTGATAAGCACTTCGGCCGTACGGCCTTCGTACTTCTCTTTCGTCTTAAAGATGATCTCCTTCTGGCCTGCTGTTCCGATTGTGTCCGATATCTCCAGCCACTTCACCGAGTCTTTTTTGGTGACCACCTTCGTGAGTTTCCAGTCGCTATGGGCCGTGAGGGTGATCGTGTCGCTACCTCCCTCTATAGGGATACTGACATACGATTTAGACACCTGAAGTTCACCGAGCTGTGCCATCGAGTCGTCGTCCTTACAGCCTACCAGCAAGAGTACAAACAGGGCGGCAAACACAGGAATGATATTTCTCATTTTCATATTTGTCTTAACGTTTTATTAGTTGAAAATATACTTCACACCCACAGAGGCATACCAGCACTGACCCAGGTTGTGATAAGGCACGAAGGTCTTGGTGCTGCCATGAATGGAGGCAGGAGTAGAGAACACGGCCACACCCTGGGCATCGGCACCCTCATACTTGAGGATACGGGGATCGGTACCAATCTCGGGATTAAGGTATTTGGCCACACCCCAGCTCGACCTGAAGAGATTCATGAGGTTCTTGATGTCGCAGCTCAGCTGCAGGGTGTGCTTGGTCTTGCCCACATTCACATTGAAGTCGTGCTTATAGCTGAAGTCGATGCGGTGCACCCAGGGAGAGTAGAGACTGTAAGGCTCTGCATATTTGCCCTGACGATTCTTCAGATAACTGTTGTTGTGCACATAATCCATGAAGCGGGTCTGGTCATCGGCTGTCTTGAAACGGAACTCACCATTGGCCACCTGAGCATCGGTAGGGATATAAGCAGCGTCATAGTTGTAACCGTCAGAGTTCATATCGTTTACCGTCATGTAGGAGTAGTTGTACCCACCGCGCCAACCTTCGTAAACGAAGTTGTAGTGGTTACCGCTCTTGTCGTGGATAGTAGCCGAAGCCACGATACGGTCAGGAGTAGTGTACTGAGAGTTGTGCAGCTTGATGTGGTTAGGGCCTTCAGAGGTGGGCACATAGGTAAAGGCCGACTCGGCATTGTTACCGGGCATGCCCGTCACGTCCTTAGACACGGTATGCGTGTAGGCAGCCATCAGGCTGAGCCACTCGGTGGGACTGGCGTTGAGCGTGATGTTGGCCGACCAGCCATAACCACGGCTGGTATTCTCCAACACAAAGGCCTTGGTACCTGTACGGAACCCGGCGGGATATACGGGGCGTGCATCGGCTCCATTGAAATGGGCGAAGCCACCGGCAGAGGGGATACTCCAGTCTGAAATGGTTACACCGTTGATGGTCTTGTTGAAGATAAACTCACCGGTAACCGTGAAGGGAAAGGACACGGGGATGGCATAATCAACAGCCACAGAGGTCTTCCACACCTGTGGCATCTTGAAGTTCTTGTCCACGGCCGAGATCGACGAGGGCATGGTACCCTCCTCCGGGGTAATTGTGGTAGGGAATCCTGCAGCACCCAATTTCTCGAGCAGCGCATTCTTGTCGGCGATGACACCACCGGCAAACTGATTCATATCTATATAGCTCTTACCATTTGCACCTACCACTGTGGGACCAGTATAGTTGGGCAGATGTCCTTTGGACTTAACCTCTGTGTTGGCATTGAGAGCCGCCTGATACTGCACCATACCGCTATTGGTCGGCATATTGGTGAAGAACACGAGGGGCAGGTTGCCAGCAAAGAGGCCCGTACCTCCGCGCACCTTCAGCGTCTTGTCGCCCAGCACATCCCATGTGAAGCCTACACGGGGAGAGAAGATAAGGTTAGAAGAAGGCCACTTGCCGGTATCAATGTGATTACCGTTATAGTCAAATTCCTTGATGGCATTGTTGGTCATCAGGTCGCCATTGTTGAAGAAAAGCCCGTCGATACGCATACCGTAGGTGAGCTTAAACTTAGGAGTGATGCTCCACTCGTCCTGACCATAGACACCAATGGTGTTGGTCTGCACGCGTGCAGTAGGATTCGACTCGCCATTGTAGCCATAGGTGAGAGCCACGATCTCGGGAGTAGCACCGTTAAGGAAGTCGTCGAGACTCAGGTAACGATAATAGCCCGTACCATTACGCATGTAAGAATTATCGGCCAGCTTATGCTCGAAGCTTACGCCGCCGATGATCTTATGAACGTCCTTGTACCAGGTCAGCTCGTCCTTCACATTGAACACCTTGTCGTGTACCGCATTGTTATAGGTAAAGAGTTCCTCTCCGAGAGAGATGTAGTTCTGATTGTCTTTCAGAATATCGATGAAGGGGAACTCGCTGGAGTTAGTTCCTCGAATATCATTCTTCACGGCGTAGGTTGCCAGGAACTGGTTGGAGAGCTCGTTAGACAGACGACTGTTAAGGTCGAAAGAGAACGAGTGGACCGTGTTCTCCATAGAGTACATGGAGTTAGCATACGACATGCCATACTGCGACACACGGTCGCCCGACATACGTGTACCACCGTCCATAGAAGTCCGGTTGGGAACAAACCATGAGGTGTTCTTGGTATAGTTGTAACGCACTGCCAGATGGTGCATCATATTGATGTTCCAGTCGATGCGGGCCAGCAACTTGTAGTTGCTCTCGTCGGCAGGGAAGCTGCTGAACGATCCTGTGTCGTAACCATATTTATTCTTCACAAAGTCGGATACGGTTTGAAGATCCTTCACCGTAGCACGCGAAATATAATTGGTTTCATTGCCCACACCGTCTTCAGAGGCGCGCCAACGGTTGGCAACCGTAGGAATCTTCTGCATTTCTCCATTGACGAAGAAGAAGAGCTTGTCTTTGATGATCGGACCACCGAAAGTCATACCCCACGTGGTCTTACTGTCCTTGTCACGAGCATTGGGAATCTGCACACGGTCGATGGCATCGCCGCGCAGGTTCTCATTTTGATGGTACATGTAGGCTGTGCCCTTGAAAGTGTTGGTACCCGACTTCGTAATGGCATTGACGCCACCACCGATGAAGTTGGTCTGACGCACGTCATAAGGTGCGATCACCACCTGCAGTTCCTCAATGGCATCGAGCGAGATAGGATTTCCACCGCCAGGCAGCTTCTCCGTCAGACCGAAGTCGTTGTTGAAGTTGGCACCATCGACCGTGAAGTTGGCCGTACGACCATCGGCTCCTGCAAACGTCATGCCGTTACCGCCGTAGGGAGACAGGCGCGTCACGTCGGTGATGTTGCGCGTCACGGTAGGCAGGTTGGTCATCTGCTCGTTGGAGATGTTGGTAGAAGCACCGGTCTTCTCCGTCGTAAACTTCGTTGCCTTGGCAGATACCACAACTTCACCCAGCTGCTGGGCATCCTCAGAGAGAGAGGTGTTCAGGTTATAGGTCTCGGCGAGCTGGAGGGTAACGTCCTTCACAATCTTGGTCTCATAACCGATGTATGAGATTTTTACATCGTAAGGACCCCCGACACGCATACCGTTGATGGTAAACATACCTTTTTCATTGGTGACAGCAGTGTAACGGGTACCCGACGGGGTATGCACAGCCTCTATGGTTGCGCCTATCACGTTCTCTCCGTCTGCAGTCACCTTACCGTTGATACCGGACGTTGTAATCTGGGCTAATGCCGATGCTGTGAACATCATCACCATTGCCACCAGAGCAAACAATCTTTTCTGCATAAGATTAAATAAAAATTAAAGTTAAGTGTTTGGGCGAAACGCCCCACCATTAATAACGTCACAAAATTAACTAAAATTTTTCAGTCTTATGTTATATATATGTTAAATTTTTGTTTCATAGATGTAACAGAAACAATACAGGCCAAAGTGTAATCCTGCAAACCACAGCCGATAGAGCGAAAGGAAATAGATGGATCTTTGCTGCAAATAAGTATAAAATATGACTCTCCGTCTGCGACATCGGGCAAGAACTGCAACAAAAAAGAGCGAGGGCGTATCAGTTTTGATACACCCTCGCTCTTGAATAATATCTTAATCGATAATTTACTTCTTGAAGAATGCCTTAACGTCCTCGTTAAGTACCATCTTCTCATCAAATGTGTAAGCACCCGTCTTAGGGCTCTTTACCATTCTGATTACTTTTGAGAATGCGCGACCATCCATCGAACCTTCATGAAGGGTAGCGACCGCTTTCTTTGCCATAGTCTGTCTTCTTTATTCGTTAAATGAATGATTACTTGATCTCCTTGTGGAGTGTCATCTTCTTCATGATAGGATTGTACTTCATGAGTTCGAGACGCTCAGGAGAGTTCTTGCGATTCTTGGTCGTGATGTAACGGCTTGTTCCGGGCAGACCTGAGTTCTTCATCTCAGTACACTCCAGCACAACCTGTACCCTGTTTCCCTTAGCTTTCTTTGCCATGATGATTATTCTCCTATAACTTTAATATCTTTCCAGTCGCAATAGCCCTTGGCAACAGCCTGCTTCAGAGCAGCATCCAGACCGACCTTATTAATGAGACGAAGACCAGCAGCACTGACCTTGAGTGAAATCCAGCAACCTTCTTCCACATAGAAGAACTTCTTGCTGAAGAGGTTAACATCAAAGCTGCGCTTAGTGTGATGCTTTGAGTGAGACACATTGCAACCTATCTGTGCCTTCTTTCCTGTGATCTGACAAATCTTAGACATTGCTATTCTTTGTTTTTGATTTCGATTTTGATACTTATTCCAAACAGTGTGCAAAGTTACAAATAATTTTATGATTACCAAAACATTTGCCCATGTAAATCAACAATTTAATCAAAATTAATCGCTGGTACAAACAGGGCGAAGGCTGCCAACACCCTATAAGAATTAAACAAAACCACGAAAGACACGAATTTACACGAATGGAGCTTATGAGTCCATTCGTGTAAACTCGTATCATTCGTGGTCCTTTGTCATTTCCTGATCATATCATTCGAGGTTGATCTTATCCCTCTATCTGGTCCTGTACGGCTTTCTTCTCGTTGAGGAAGTCGAGGAAGAGCTGCAGCGCCTTATTGGTAGCGATGGCGAGGTTAATGTCTCGTCCGAAGTTCTCGGTGAGTATGAAGGTTCTTACATCATCTTTCGATCCATATCCGATCCATATCGTCCCGACAGGAATATCACTGGTCCCACCCGTAGGGCCAGCTATGCCTGTTGCGGAGATTGCATAGGTGCAGCCGAGCGCGTCGCAGGCACCCGCCACCATCTCTCGTGCTACCTCCTCGCACACGGCCGTCTGCTCCTCAAGCACCTCGTGCGACACATGCAGCAAGTTCTCCTTCACTTCGCTGGCGTAAGCAACTATACCTCCCTTAAAATAGTCTGACGCGCCGGGTACGGCAATAATAGCCTCGGCTATACGGCCACCGGTACAGCTCTCTGCCGTTCCCAACGTTTCGTCGGCGTCGTACAGTGCCTCCTGAATCTGCCGACTCAGCATCTTGGTTTCTAACTCCATAATCTGATGATAAGATGTAAGGCGAACACCCGTCAGCATATCGCAGACGCGTCGAGCGTACACCTGTGTTATATTATTATAAATGTTATATCTACGCTGAAAAGATTAATCTGTGTGCTTCTAATCCTACCGATAGACTTCCCGTTGCAATAATTGCAAAGAGAAACATAGCGTGCTCTTGCCTCCCTCTCCAATCAGGAAAAATTAGATGTGGTTCTTGTCAACGAATACCATGGCCTTCTCTTCATCGGCTATCACACTGATGTATCGTTCATATTCACGCAACACGTCAGCAATAATCTCATTCTTCGTAAGATATTGGATGTCGTTGCCCGTGCGTCCGTCACTATAATAGGTGACTGGTAAGAACTGCTCGTTGCTGTTTGCCGTCGGAATATTGTCCTCGTCAAGCAGATAGTCTGACAGCTTGCGTTTCTCCACGGTCACGCCATAGCGGAAATCCCATGTCTTGTTCTGCTTGATACGAATCTCCATCGACAGCGGACCACGTTTACCTCTCAGCACGTCTGCCTGTATGTCATGGGTGGCAAACTCTTTCTCCAGCTCCTCAAAGGCCGGCTCGACCTTCTCTGTCATAAATCGCTTGACATCCGTCCTGTCACCGAAGGTGAGAATTTGTCCCAGCCGCTCTCGCCAATGTTCGCCGTCCCAGTTACGGCTGCCGTATGGTATCTTGCTCTCGTGATACACCATATCTGTATTGAGCGCCTTCAGCAGGCAAAAGCAGAGCACAAGCATAATAACGCCGAAAGGCAAGGCCGAGATAAGCGTCATGGTCTGCAGCGACTTCAGTCCTCCGGCATAGAGCAGGGCGATGGAAATGAGTGCCAACAGTGCGCCCCAGAAGGCCGACTGCCACTTGGGAGTCTTAGGGTTGTTGCCCGACGATATGCTGTTCATCACCAAGATGCCAGAGTCGGCAGACGTGATGAAGAAAATGGTGATCATCAGTATTGCCAATACACACAGCGGTTTGGCCAATGGAAACTGCTCAAAGAACGTGAACAGGAGAATATCCGGATTATGCACCAATGCAGACAGCGCACCGTGAGCTATATGCTGGTCAATCCAAATAGCGCCATTGCCAAACACGGTCATCCACAGAAAGATGAAAAGAGATGGCACCAGCAGCACAGCAGAGATATACTCTCTTATTGTACGTCCCTTGGATATGCGGGCAATGAACAAGCCAACAAAAGGTGCCCAGCTTATCCACCAGGCCCAGTACATCACCGTCCATGAAGTGAACCACCCTCGCCCAGCCTTCTCAAAGGCAAAGGTGTTGAAGGTGAGGTCTGCAAAATTCTGGATATAGTTGCCGATACCCTCACTGAACGCGCTCAGCAGGAATGTCGTGGGACCAAGGAAGAGAACGAGCAGCATCAGCAATACCGCTGTTATGAGGTTTAGCTCGCTCAGTCTTTTCACGCCCTTCCCAATACCAGAGACTGCCGAAGTGATGGCCATGGTGCTCACCACGACTATAATAATGCTTTGGAAAAGGAAGTTGGAATGTTTCACCACACCCAGATGTACCAACCCCGCATTAAGCTGCATCACTCCAAAGCCCAACGACGTGGCGATACCGAAGAAGGTGCTCACGAGGGCGAAGATGTCCACGACATTGCCGACAGGTCCCTTTATTTTGTCGCCCATGATGGGGTATAAGCCACTGCGAATGCTTAGCGGCAGCCGGTAGCGGAAAGAGAAATAGGCCAATATCAATCCCATGATGGCAAAGATGCTCCATGCGTGAATGCCCCAATGGAAGAATGTGGCAAGCTGGGCATCCTTGGCGGGGTTGGCTATCGTGGGCAAAGCCGGATTGACATAGTGTGACATTGGTTCTGCCACACCGAAATACATCAGCCCGATACCCATACCGGCTGCAAAGAGCATGGCTATCCATGAGAAGAATCCATATTGCGGAGCGGAGTTGTCGGCACCCAGACGTATATTACCCGTCTTGGAGAAAGCTATTACCATAAGGATGACAAAAAACAAGGAGACGAGCATGATGTAAACCCAGCTCAGATTCTTGTAGATTGCCGATTGAACAGATGTCAGTTGGGTGTTGGACCATTCCGGAAACAAGGCACACGCTATCGAAAGGATAAAGAGTACCACCAGACCTGGATAGGCCACGGATGTTGTTAATGTTGATCTTCCTTGAAATATGCTCATTAATTCACTAACGGATTATACATTATTCTATATATGTCATTCCCCCATATCTGTTATCCCCCCGGAACATGCTGTCTACTCGAACGTCACCTTCGAGAAGGCGGGTGCATCAATGTTGCAGAAGTCGTGGTCGAGGTATTTGTAATAACCCACGATACCGATCATGGCAGCATTGTCTGTGGTATAGCTGAATTTCGGGATATAGATTGTCCACCCATATTTCTCCGCATGCTCTCGGAAGGCATTGCGCAGACCGTTGTTGGCACTCACGCCACCAGCCACGGCCACATGCCTGATACCTGTTGCCTTCACCGCCTTGCGCAGCTTGTCCATCAGAATCTCCACAATGGTATGCTCCAGCGAGGCAGCGAGATCATTCTTGTGATGCTCCACGAAGTCGGGATCCTCGGCCACCCACTTGCGCAGGTTATAGAGAAACGAGGTCTTCAGTCCGGAGAACGAGTAATCCATGCCAGCTATGTGGGGCTTGGCAAACTGGAAAGCCAGAGGATTGCCCTGCCGGGCAAGCCTGTCGATGATCGGTCCACCGGGATAACCCAGGCCCATCACCTTCGAGCATTTGTCAATAGCCTCGCCGGCGGCATCGTCGATGGTCTGTCCCAACACCTCGATGTCATTATAGGCATTCACCTTCACCACCTGAGAGTTACCGCCCGAAACGAGCAGACAGAGGTAAGGGAATGGAGGCATGTGCTGATCGTCATCGCTCTCCTTGATATAATGTGCCATGACGTGACCCTGCAGGTGGTTCACGTCGATGAGGGGAATCTCCAGGCTGCGTGCCATTCCCTTGGCGAAGCTCACGCCCACAAGCAGGGAACCCATCAGTCCCGGGCCGCGCGTGAAGGCGATAGCCGACAGCTGCTCTTTGGTGATACCAGCACGCTTGAGCGCCTGATCCACTACCGGCACCACATTCTGCTGGTGGGCACGACTCGCCAGTTCGGGCACCACACCGCCGTATGCGCGGTGGACATCCTGCGAAGAGGTAACGTTGCTCAGCAGCACACCGTTACGGAGTACGGCAGCCGAGGTATCATCGCAGCTGCTCTCTATACCTAATATATATATGTCTTTTTCTTCCATTGTCTTTCTTTTTTATCGGGCTTATCAGACTGACCGGTAAACCGGGACTGTCAGGCCGATAGGGCTCATCAGCCGATCGAGGCAACTGGGCCTGTCAAGTCAGTCAACTCGACTGGCCCGATCAGTCCGATCGGGAGAACCGATCTGACCGTAAATCGCACCCATCGGACGGATCTGGCTACCCGGCTTCATCTCTTCCTTTCCCCCGCTTTCAGGGGCAATGAGGGGACTTCTTAGTGCGACAGCACCTCCACACCCGTCTCGGTCATGAGGAACGTGTGCTCCCACTGTGCCGAGGGCTTCTCATCGCCCGAGATCACCTCCCAGCCGTAGGGATCGTCCTCGTCGATAAACACCTGCCAGGTGCCCATATTGATCATCGGCTCGATGGTAAACACCATACCCGGCACGAGCAGCATGCCCGTGCCCTTATGGCCGTAATGCAGGATCTCCGGCTCCTCGTGCATGGCCAGTCCCACGCCGTGACCGCAGAGATCGCGTACCACACCGTAGTGATATTTCTCGGCATGCTTCTGAATGGCGTGCCCGATGTCGCCCACGAAGCAGTAAGGCTTGGCAGCCTCGGCACCGATCTCCAGGCACTCCTTGGTCACACGCACCAGCTGCTCCTTCTCCGGAGTGGACTTGCCGCCGATGATGAACATGCGCGAGGCATCGCCGTAGTAGCCGTTGTAGTCGATCGTCATATCCACGTTCACGATGTCGCCTTCCTTGAGCACATCATCCTCCTTGGGGATACCATGACACACCACCTCGTTGATGCTGGTGCACACGCTCTTGGGGAAGCCCTCGAAATTCAGGCATGAGGGGTGACAGTGGTTCTCCTCGCAGTATTTCATGCAGATGTCGTCTATCTCCTGCGTTGTCATTCCGGGGCGGATTGCAGCCTCCACGGCATCGAGGCAGCCTGTGTTCAGCTCGCCTGCTATACGTATTCCCGCTATCTGCTCGGGGGTGCGAATCATATCTGGTGTAGGCACCAGCTTACCTTTGTTTTCCCAATACATCACCTTCTTGTCGAGTTCTGTCAATGGTTCACCCGGCTTGCAGTGCCATCTTTTCTTTTTGTTGAACATAATATCTGTTTTGTTTAATTCTGTTTCTGTCTGTAAGACATCTCTGTCTGTATCTTAACTGATTACAAAGTTACCACTTTTACAATAAATAAAGTCCACTTAACCCTGCAAAAATAATGAAGGCTTCAGTATTTGTCCTTTCTCCTGCTATCGCCTCATCGCGGAGTCGCCCAACGTTTTATTGCCGTGTTGCTTCCAGCACCGCCCTCACCTTCTCGCGCCAGTCTTCCCCATTCTCCGTACACAACGTGTGAATGCCCAGTTCACTGGCTGCCGCACAGTTACGGGCAGAGTCATCGACGAAGAGCAGATCGGCGGGCAGCACACGCTCCCGGCTGAGGATATGACGGAAGAAGCTGTCGTCGGGTTTCATCGCCCGCATCTCGTAGCTACAGTACATACGGTCGAAATAGCTGTCGATGGGCTGGCGGTCGGCCGAGAATTCCTCGCTTCTTGCCCAGGTCTGCATAAAGATGTTGGTATTGGAGGCGAGCACCACACGGTAGCCTTGCTCACGCAGGGCACTGACGAAGTGCAGCCGCTCCACGGGCACCTGTGCCACATAGCCCAGCCACGCATGCTGGCACTGCTGCCATGTCACCTCGCGACCCACACGCTCACTCAGCTCCCGGAGAAATTCCTCGTCGGTAATCCTCCCGCGCTCCAAGTCGCCGAAGAAAGCCGTCTGCGCATAAGGGTTGAGCAGCCGACTGGCATCAGTCATGCCCATTTCTTCGAATCGTTTTACCGGCTCGTCGCTGTCAAGGGTTATAATGACGCCGCCGAGATCAAAAGCTATAGTCTTTATCATATCGTTTATTTTCCTTTCTTGTCGGGGGTAATGCTGCAGGGAGGAACAGGGAGCCTGTATGGCTGGGACAGCAGTGAACCGCCCTCACCCATTCCTCCCGATGAGGGTAAAGGAATGCCTTGAGGGAATTATCCGTCTGCCCCATCTGTCATGTCCGTAGCGGGGAAAAGGGGATACATGCCAGACACCCATTAGAAATGCTTGACGGCACGATCCATCTCGCGTCGGTCTTCCTTCTCCTTCAGCGTCTGCCGCTTGTCGTACTCCTTCTTACCACGTGCCAAGGCAATGTCTATCTTCGCCCGCCCGTGCTCATCGAGGAACACGAGGGTGGGCACGATGGTGAATCCCGGTGCCTTGGTATCCTCCGTCAGACGGCGGATCTCCTTCTTGTTGAGTAGGAGCTTACGGTCGCGCTTCGCCTCATGATTGGAATAGGAGCCATAGAAATAGGGCGAGATATTCATGCCCTTCACCCATATCTCCCCATTGTTGATATAGCAGAAGGCATCTACGAGCGAGGCCTTGCCCAGCCTGATCGACTTGATCTCGGTTCCGGTGAGCACGATACCTGCCGTATAGGTATCGATGAAGCTATATTCGAACGAAGCCCTCTTGTTTCTTATCTGTACCGCACTCTTTTTACGGAGCTGTAGTGCGTCTTTGTTCATGGTTCTACGGTTGCAAATTGTTCTATATGTTCGTCCACATAGTGGGCTACCATCGAGGTGAACCCCTCTTCCCCTTCCACAAAGGCATCGTCGAAGTCGTCAAACTCAGGATGTTTCTCATACAGTGCGTCAAACTCCTCCTGCGTGCAGTCGCGCTCTATATCCTCATGATAGAGGTTATAGTAGCGGTGACTCTTATTGATGATGTGGTAGAGGTCGCGCAGACCCCAGTTGCGTAGTGCCTTGTCGAAGGGATTCTGATAGACGAAGGTGCCCAGACCGTTGTGTATCAGCTGAACAAATCCGCCTTCCATCACCTCGTCGCGCATCGCCACATAGCCCAGCAACGTCACCTGATCGGCATTGAGTTCCTGCATGTTGTCAGCATTGAGTTCACCACCGATGGCCTCGTGTATGGCATCGGTAAACACCTTCAGGAAGGCATCCATATCCTTCCCTGCAGCCTGCTGCAGCGCAGCGTCTTTCACCTTGACTTCTATCATATCCTTTTTACATTTAATCTGCAAAGTTAAGCATTATTTATAATAATGGCGCAGAGGATCGCCACTAAATGATGTTAAATGGGTACCGATGATGCATTACCACTACGAATGGATCCAGATAAGGCAAGCAGTAGAAGCGTTGCTATCTTCTCCACAGATTAAGCAGATGAAACAGATTTCTCGTTCGACGCATAACCATAGAAATGATTCCCTTACCACGAATGGACACGAATTACCACGAATAGGACGAATGACAGACGCGCTGTTCTTTTCTCTACAGATGAAACAGACAGATTATAGGCTCACCGCCTTGCAAGACAGACAGTGAGTTTGCCGATTGACTATCGCAAGAAAATACAGGATAGCATCACTTCCTAAGAAACTTAAGCATCTGTGTAATGCAGCGCTTCTTCTGTTCCATATTGGGGTGAACATAGAGGTTAAGAGTTGTAGTGATGTTCGCATGGCCGAGCAACACACTAACCGTCTTATAGTCACAGTTGCTCTCGATGCAGCGTGTGGCAAAACTATGGCGCAGTCCATGATATTTCAGTCGGGGAATGTCTAAACGCTTCATCAGCCTGTGATAGTAGTTGCGATAAGTGCGCGGTTCTGTAGGTTTCTCTTCGTTGGTCAGCACATAGAAGTTCTCATTCACTACTTTTTTCAAAGGTCTCACCATGGCCAAGAGTTCCTTATTCATGGGTATCTCACGACAAGAGTTCTTCGTCTTTGGAGTGTTGATTACCAACTCAGTGTGTTTACGTTCACCGTCCACAATGTAAATACGTTCAATGGTTCGGTTTACGGTGATTGTTCCGTTATCCGTATTGATGTCCGACCATCTTAATCCGCATATCTCACCAATCCGCAAACCTGTGGTCAGACTGATGTAGATGCCAAGATTGCGAAACGTGAAGTTCTGCTTGATGAAATCAAGAATCTTCTTGTGGTGTGCCACCGTCAGTACCTCTATTTCCTTGTTAGTTTCTGTAGTTGGATACTTGATGTCCCACTCGCAATAATTCATCCAACCGTTCTTCACTCCGAACTTCATCACCATTTTTAATACAACGAGCATGTCCTTTACCGTTTTAATACTGAGCCCTCCTTTGAGTTTTTGCAGCACAAACTCTTGCACTAGCTTTTCACTAAGGACATCACAATCGCCAAACGATGGAAGAATGTGGTTCTCCAATACTAACACATAAGCAGCGTAAGTAGACTGCTTCACATAGCGTTGCTTGTCACTCTTCCAAGCCAACGCAATTTCTCTAATTGTTTTTGCTTTCATATATAATCCTTAATTTAGAAATATACCTAATAATTAGAGAAATATAATAACTTATGTCCCAAATCTGAGATTCCCAGAATTTACAGGGGAATGGGAGAAACAGAATTTAGAAAGTATAACATCATCTGTATCTTCGGGGAAAAGTCATGCTGCAGATGGTGAATATAATCTCTATGGTTCTACAGGAATAATAGGTAAGACCGACAAAGGTGGTTACGAAGGAAACTTAGTCCTTGTGGCTCGTGTTGGTGCAAATGCAGGTTATCTGCAGATAATAAATGAAAAGTGTGGCATAACAGATAACACATTAATTATAACACCCAGGCAAATAAGCGCATGTTATATTTATAATTATCTACAACATTTCAATCTTAATCGTCTGATTTTTGGTTCGGGACAACCTTTGATAACTGGTAGTATGCTTAAGAAAGTGCCAATATCTTTTGGCACCTATGAGGAACAGAAGAAAATAGCTGGGCTATTGTATCTTCTTGACGAGCGTATTTCTACCCAAAACAAAATCATTGAGGATTTGAAAAAACTAAAGTCTGCGATAATTGAAAAGTTATACTCTGGAATCCAAGGAAAAGAATGCTCATATGGACAATTATTTGAGGTTGTGAACGAACGCAATAAGCAAATGGAGTATTCCAATATACTTTCTGCAAGCCAGGAAAAAGGTATGGTGAATAGACATGACCTAAATTTGGATATTCAGTTTGAGAGTAGCAATATCAACACTTACAAGATTGTAAGAGAAGGAGATTATATTATTCATTTGCGTTCATTTCAAGGTGGTTTCGCTTTTTCGGACAAGTTGGGCGTGTGCAGCCCCGCATATACAATACTGCGCCCCAATAGCCTTTTGGAGTATGGTTATCTATCCTATTACTTCACTTCTCACAGATTTATAAAATCTCTAATTACAGTTACTTATGGCATTCGAGACGGACGTTCTATAAATGTTGAGGAATGGCTTAAGATGAAAGTTGTCATTCCGTCAAAAGAAGATCAGCTTCATCTGCTGAAAGTTCTCAGAAATATTGGAGGAAAGGTGGAAAACGAAGAAGCGTATGCAACTTGCTTGTCAAATCAGAAGCAGTATCTTCTCCGTCAGATGTTTGTATAAATAAGTAGAGTATGTGCAGATTAAGTTAAAAAACGCATAAATGTTTCTTTAATAGTTGATTATGTGCTATCTTTGCAAGCAGAAAGGACATTCTACAATGACACACTTTGACAAACAAAGACTCACGGAAATCGTATTATATATCTTGAACAAAACAAAGGGGTTGGACTATTACCATGTGTTCAAGGTGATATATTTTGCCAATGTCGCACATTTGGCAAAGTACGGTTCTGTCATGGTGTCTGATGATTTCTGTGCATTGCCCGATGGTCCAGTTCCTTCTATCCTTTATGACAGTATAAAAGGCGACCACTATTGTGACAAGGATTTGCAATCCATGTTGCACGAAAGTGTTTCAATGGGAACCGACGATGCGTATTATATGCTGGAGGCCAAGCGAGAAGCCAATGAGGAATATCTTTCTAAAGCAGATATTGATGTTTTAGATGCGTCTATCTCCGAAAACGCAAGATTGCCTTATGGAGAATTACGTGAAAAATCACATGGCGAGGAATGGAAACGCGCTTATGCACAACAGGGGCGTAAGGTTATGGACGTTGTAGGCATGGCAAAAGACGGTATGGCATCTGAGGACATGATAGCCTACATCAGAGACAATTTGGCTGTTGAGGTTGCGTTATTATGACTACCATCGGAGAGCTGTTAGGGGAAGCAGGTGATAGACTAACCCAAGACAGCATAAAAATAGGCAATGTCTATCAGCTTTCCCTTAATCAAGATAACGGCATTACACCTAAGGAGGGAGCCTCAACACGTAACAAGTTCTTTATCGTTTTAGGTGTCGACTGTGCTGGGAATGTTATTGGTGGACTGGTAATCAATTCTAATATCAACTATAATCTACCTCCCGCTATTACCGACTATCAGTTGCCCGTAACGGTAGAACAATGCCCTTTCTTAAAGCACAATTCATTCATTAACTGTTCAAAGATAATTATAGCCAACAGAACAAAATTCACCAACGAAACGTATCGTGGCGAAATCTCAGACCCCGAATTTATGGAACTCATCGTCAACACGGTGAAAGAAAGCCCCACCTTAAACAGAAAACAGTTAGAAATATTTGGCATTATATAAACATTTGGCGAAGTAGATATAGCTTTTCTCTTTGCATAGTATTAAATATGTGTTCCTCAATCTCGGCTTTTCGGTCAAGTGATGACAGAAAAGTCGAGATTGTTTTTTGCTGTTCACGTGTCGCTAATTTAATCTTGAACATCGACAATTCCTTCTTCTGAATATTTGGCAATCCAGACCCTATGCGGAGTTTCATAATAGCTTCTTCTTTTGACTTTAGAAAATGATACAAATATAGATTATCGACATTGTTAGCAATATTCTGAATAGAATAACAATGTCCACCACTCCAAAATCGAGAGGAGTTGAATTGTACATATCCACAAGAATTACCACCCTCACTTATAGAAATACGCGAGCGCACTTAATTTTTCTGTGCGCTTAACTCTAAGTTTACCAGCCATGTTTCAGTTACATGCCAGTTACATGGTAGTTCTACGCTCCCTGCCCCATTATATGGGGGCTTTGAACTGACTTTGTTACTTACTTGAGACTTTCAGTTACATGGCAGTTACATGACCTATGCCCAATATGGGATATAGTTGTGTCTATTTCCTCCTTCTGCATTTTCTTCCTTTATCAGTCTCGCTTCCAAAGCATCTCTGATTATTCGTGATGCCATTGGATAATTCTTATCCTCTATGCCCAAGCGAGTGCGAAGAGATTGATTGCTCATCTTTTTATTGGAAACATATTTGAGGCAAGCATGTTGATAACAAGCTCTCACCCTCTCTGACTTATCCAAGTCTGCAAATTTGCGATAAGAGAATACCATAGCTGTGATTCGACTTTCATGAAGCTGGAAACGTACAGGAGGTAACCGATACAGCTCTACATAGAAAATGGTCTTATCCTTACCACTGCCTTTTTCCTCACAAATGTCCATTCTGCACATGATGTCAGCAAGAGAATCGTTTCTTGACTGATACTTATCTATGAAACGCTCCACACTGATAAGAGGTTGTCCTTTATTACTCTTTTATAGGTTCAAGCAACATTACTAATTCGGATTCGGCTATGTCGCATTTCTCA
>LAHS01001323.1_pt1 | contig 34199 bp, 29 predicted proteins | sample 329651 | NCBI WGS metagenome assembly LAHS01 (sample SAMN03275699, study PRJNA271635) | activated sludge metagenome | isolation source: sample C-1 Sludge from hydrolytic chamber (first chamber) of Anaerobic...
AAAATTAAGGGTACACCTCACAAAGGAGCTTTTCGTTTGTCGATAGAATCGACTAATAGTCCATATCACCGGCACCGCCGGCAGCCGGAGCAGCTGGAGCGACAGGCTTGGGCATTTCGGTAACGACCGCTTCCGTGGTGATGAACAAAGCGGAGATGGAGGCAGCGTTGATGACCGCCGTACGAGTGACCTTAGCCGGATCAATGATGCCAGCTTCCATCATATTGACCCACTTACCGGTCTTGGCATCGAAGCCATAATCGCCCTTCTGGGCTTTCTGCTCTTCGACGATATCGGCACCTTCATAGCCGGCGTTCTCAGAGATCTGAGCCAACGGGGCTGTTAAGGAGTTGAGGACAACATCGATACCCTTCTGGATATCCGGATTGGCATCGGTCAGTTTGCCCTTCAGTTCACGATAGACCTCAAGCAGAGCCGTACCGCCACCGGCAACGACGCCTTCATCGACGGCAGCCGAGGTGGCATTGATGGCATCTTCCAGACGGAGCTTCTTATCCTTCAGTTCGGTCTCGGTGGCTGCACCGACACGGATGACAGCAACACCGGCAGCCAGCTTTGCGACTCTCTTCTGGAGATTCTTCTTATCGTAATCGGACTTCGATTCATCAATCTGACCCTTGAGTTCCTTGACCCGGGCAGCGATTTCTTCTTCCTTGCCGGCACCATCGATGATGGTCGTATTGTCTTTGGTGACGCGGATCTTCTTGGCCGAGCCAAGATCGTTGATGGTGATATCCTTCAAAGCCATCGAGAGATCCTTGGAATAGAAGTTAGCACCGGTCATAATGGCGATATCCTGAAGCGTATTCTTCTGGTTATCACCGAATTCCGGAGCCTTGACAGCCACGACATTGAACGTGCCGCGGAGCTTGTTGACGATTAACGTCGAGGAGACATCGTTATCGATATCATCGGCGATGATAAGGAGCGGACGGTGCGTTTCAACAACGGCCTGAAGCATCGGTAAGATATCCTGGATGTTGGAGACCTTCTGATCGGTCACCATGACATAGGCATTCTCGAGTTCAGCAACCATTCTCTCAGTATCCGTAACCATATACGGCGAGACATAGCCCTTATCGAACTGCATACCCTGAACGACCTCTAAGGTCGTATCAAAGCCCTTGGATTCATCGACCGTGATGACGCCATCCTTGCCGACCTTATCCATGGCTTCGGCAATGATCTTGCCGATTTCATCGTCGCCGGCAGAAATAGCGGCAACGGAGGCAATATCCGCAGAGGTCTGAATCTTCTTAGCCTTCTTCAGGATCAGGTCAGAGACGGACTTATAAGCCTTCTCAATGCCCTGACGGACAAAGACCGGGTTGGCACCCTTGTTGACGGCATCGAAGCCCTTGTGGATCATTTCCTGAGCCAAGAGGGTAGCGGTGGTCGTGCCATCGCCAGCGATATCGTTGGTCTTGTTGGCAACCTCATAGACAAGCTTGGCACCGACATTCTGTTCCTTATTTTCCAGTTCAATCTCCCGGGCAATGGTGACACCATCATTGACGATGATCGGCGAACCATAGCCGCGATCCAAAGCAACGTTTCTGCCCTTAGGTCCTAAGGTCAGTTTGACGGTATCGGCTAACGCATCGACACCGGCCAGCATATTGTCTCTGGCAGCCGTCCCATAGGTAATTTTCTTTGCCATAGTTGATTCTCCTTAATGATTAGTCAATGACAGCCAGGATATCCTTGTCCTGGATCAGCATCATCTTCGTATTGCCTTCATCGTAATCGGTCGTGGAATACTTCTTATAAATGACTTTCTGACCGACCACAGCCTGAACCGTGACTTTGTTGCCTTTTTCATCCACATAGCCCGGTCCGACGGCAATGACTTTGGCGACGGCAGACTCATTCTCGTGCGAGGTCGCAATGATGATGCCACCGACCTTCTTCTCTTCCGGAACTTTCTCCAGAACGACATAATCTCTCAACGGTTTAATCATGAACTTTTACCTCCGATTGGAATCCTTTTTTGTCTCAGCAATAACTATTATATTGGGAAAATTAGCAATTTCAAGTGGTAACTGCTAAATTTGTTGAAAACTTAACACTGGGGTTAGCAAAATTTCCTGAAATATCGGCTTTTTGATGAGAAAGGAAAAAGAGCTGTTTCCGGAAGCGGGTTCCGGAAACAGCCTGAGGACAGCCTGGTCTTTCTATTTAGGAGGCAATTTCGGTCGACTTATGGACGGCAATGGAGATCAAGCGTTTCGGAACCAGATGGGAGCCGACATGAGCCAGCTTCATCCAAAGACCCGGAACAATCTCCAACTTGCCTTTCAGCAATCCTTTGATGGCAATCCTAGCCACCTTCTCCGGGGCCATGGCCTTCATGTTGAAACGGGCGTTGGCTCCTTTCTCAAAGCCGGTCCTGACCGGACCGGGACAAAGGGCGGATATCGTAACAGCGCTCTTCCGTTCTTTCAGTTCCCGGTGATAGCCATGTACGAGATAATAGGCAAAGGCTTTGGTGGAATAGTAGACCGTCATATAAGGAGCCGGACCGAAGGCAGCCGCAGAGCAGGTCACCAGGATCCTGCCTTTGTTCTGCTTCGTGAACCGTTCCAGAAAGGCTTTCGTTAGGATCAGAGTAGCAATGTCATTGAGCTTTACCATCGTAATCTCTTTGTTAAGATCCGTCTTATCAAAGTGTCCGATATCCCCGAAGCCGGCATTGTTCAGATAAAGATCAAACGGAATGTCTTCTGTTTCCTTAATCAGGCGATAGCATTCCTCTTCCTGAGAAAGATCATGAGACAGGAAGACGACCTTCCGGGTCGGATACTCCTGCTGCAGAGCGACACTCTCGCCGGGATTGCGGCTGACAAGATAAACCTCGTAGTCCCGTTTCAGAATCTCTTTGGCCATCGCTAACCCGATGCCGTTGGTGCCGCCAGTAATGAGTGCTCTCATAAGGTTATCCTCCTAACTCCGGAAAAGACGTTAGACCTATCCTCAATAGTATAGCAAAGAGCTTCCGGTATCCGGTTTAAGTCCGCTCGAGAATCCAAGCATAGGATTCAATATTTCCCATGGAACAGAGAGAGTTGCCTTATCCAAAATTTACTTGAACAAAATAATAGATAAGGGAATTTACAGTTAGGTAAATTAATTCAAAGACCGATAAATTGTTTTTGAAATTTCCCTTTGATTTTAAAAAAATCCAACGATAAGATGCTTTCTTAAGGAGGCGGTTCCTATGGAAAAGAATCGTTTAGTACTATTGCTTGTTCTTTGCTTGGTCTCCTGTGGAAAGAACACGTCGGATTCGACCGTTTACACCCCTTTGGACAGTAAGAAAGGAAGGGAAGCTTTTATGGAGCTGAAAGAAGAAAACACCAAGGAAGCGGAAGACAACAAGCACGTCACCCTCACCTCGGAGTTCACCTTGAAGAAGACGACGGACACGGATGACAAAGCTTTCAAAGTCACCCGCCGTTTCCGGCTGTCCTTAGCCAACGGTTATGCGGAAACAGAGTTCAAGGAAACCTATCCTTCGGGATCCTTGACGATCTCTCATATTCTGAATGGCGAGACGATGTATCTTTATCGGGAAGTGGAGCTGACCAGCGATGGCACGAAGGTGCTGATTGTCAATCCCACCTATATGCCTGTCTTAAGCAAAGACTATGACACCAACGCCGATCTTGGGGATGACTATAAGCTGGATACGGAAACGTATGATTCCTTAGCCAGCAACACCGACTTCGTCATGGCGGAGGGAGCGGATGGCTCCATCAAGTTCACCTATACCTATACGGATAGTTCATCGCGGACCATCCAATATACGGTCATCTTTGATAGCAAGGGTCGCTTCAGCAGCCGGGAATTCAGCTATACCCAGACAGTGGACGGCGTCTCTTATCAGGTCGACGCCAAAGTCAGCGTCGATTACACGACCTTCGCCTTCACGGTTCCGAATGCCAGTGCCTACACCGCCTATGGCTACCAGGTCTACTATCAGATCGGAATGGCCATCCGGAAGCTGTATTCTTCCAGCCCGCTTTCCCTTCCGGGAGCCGTTGATCCGAGCCAGGCTTAATAAACTTATGGATGGGATGCTTTCTCTTTTCCGTGCCGGTGCCTTCCTAAAAAGCATAAATCCATTACCTGCTCATTAGGAAAACGACATGCCGAGGCATTTTTCCGAATATTGCCGAGCACACCAAATTTCTAATGCTCTACGGCTGAGATTTGAGAGGAGCGCCATCGAGCCCTGTTGGCGAGAGGCTTTTTGTCAAAAACCTGTTACAAATTTAAAATCATTTTTAATTAGTAACACATTTTTGAATGATATTGCATTATAATAGTCTTGCTGAAATTCGGAGGTTTGAATATGGACATCAAAAGAGAGCGGTATCTTTCGTGGATTAGGCCAAGTTACGATGTTGACATCATTAAAGTAATAACGGGCGTCAGGAGAAGCGGCAAAAGTGTGCTCTTGTCGCAGATCAAGGAGGAGATACTTGCCAAAGGTGCCACCCCAGACCACATCATCGAAGTCAATTTTGAGGATGTTGCCTTTGAAAGCATCCGAACATACAAAAAGCTGGACAAATACATTCTAAAAAGAATCAAAGATGACGGCAAATATTATGTCTTCCTCGATGAGATTCAACACGTTAGAAGCTTTGAGCGTTGCTTAGCTTCACTCAAAGCCACAAAGAAAAACAAGATTTCGATCTTCATTTCCGGGAGCAATTCCAAACTTCTTTCCGGTCGCCTCGCCAGCAAGCTGGTCGGGCGGTGCCTCGAATACCGTGTTTTGCCCTTTTCTTATTCAGAAGCCAAGGAATATCTGACCATCAACCAAAAAGAAGTGGGTGCCGATTTCTTCAACGATTACCTGACCTATGGAGGACTTCCGCAGCGTTTTGACTATCAAGGACATTCAAACGTAATGCAATACGTCTCTTCTGTTTACAATGGTATCGTTGATAAAGACATTTGCACGCCCAAATCAAAGATCAATAAAGAACATTTTTCTTGGATTGCTTCCTATGTGATGGCCAACGCTGCAAAACAGTTTTCCGCCGAGAATGTAGCAAAGTTCTTTGAAAAGGAAAACGATTGGGAAACGAACAAGGTGGTGGTCTACCGTTATCTCGACAAGATGGAAAAAGCTTGTCTTATCTCCCGAGTGAAGCGATACAATGTTGCCTCTAAAAGGATGATGAAGCAAATGGAGAAACAGTATGTCGTCGACAATGGCTTTCGGACGGTAAACCTGCTCTCTGAATCTTTGCCCAGGGAACAAGCACTTGAGAATCTCGTCTATAACGAATTGATATACCGTGGATATCAAGTGCTGATTGGCAAAACGTACAAAGGAGAGATTGATTTTGTGGTGATTGGAGAGGAAGGGAAGTGTTTCGTTCAGGTCTGCTACCTCCTTTCAAATCAGGACGTCATCGACCGTGAATTTGGGGCATTTTCCTCAATTAAAGATGCCTCACCCAAATACGTTTTGAGCCTTGACCCTTTGGAAAACTCGCAGAATGGCATCAAGAACATCAATATCATCGACTGGCTTGAAGGCCGAAAGAAACTACAATTTTCTTAATGGCAAATATGTGTTACCTGTTTTGCCATTTTTTAAATTTGTAACACATTTTTGATTGCACTCTGTCACCTCTGTGGTCCCGGATGCCAGTGCCTACACCGCCTATGGCTACCAGGTCTACTATCAGTTCGGAATGGCCATCCGGAAGCTGTATTCTTCCAGCCCGCTTTCCCTTCCGGGAGCCGTTGATCCGAGCCAGGCTTAAAAAGAGCTTCCTTTAATATTAATTCCGTTTTCCTGTTTTGGGCTTTCCGGCGAGAACCGGAAAGCCCTTGCTTTTCCTGTTTTTGATAAAAACAGGATGAAAAACTTAAAAGATAAGGGACCTATAGAAAAGCCATATGCAAAAAGATATAATAGTGTAGTTGTGTGCAATATCCAAAGGGAGAACACTATTTATGGAAAACGAAGAAATCTTAGCGAAGGTTCAGGCCGTTGCCGACGAAGAAGCCAAACATTACATCAAGCCTGCCAAGATGACACTGATCTACACCGAGAACAAACCGGATGGCAGCATTGAAGTTCTGGCTGTCGGTTCCGATATGCCGATGTTGGTTTACCGTGTCTTCAACATTGGCAAGGATGGCAAGACCGATGAGATCAACGACATTCATTATGCCGTCGATGCCAGCCGTCATTACACGATGGATATCAAGCCGGGACTGAAGCTGGTTCCTCCGGAAGTCGAAGAAGGACCGGAATATGAGATCGTCGTCGAGAACAAGCTCGACAACGGTGCCGTTGAAGTCAAACTGAAGTCCTCCATCGGCCGTGATATCACCATGATCGAGATCTACCGTTACTTCGATTTCGTCTCCAAGGTCTTCTTTGTCTCCTGCATTGGAACCTCGTTCGGCGGACAGTATCTCTTCTCCGTCACTCCGGATTCGAAGCACTTAAAGCTGATTGTCGGCAACAATGCCGATATCCGTGCCCGTGTTGACATGATCACCGAGCTCTTACAGGCCCGTCTGCTTCCGTCCTATCAGACCATTGCCGCTGCCGCTCAGCTTTTAGGCGGTCAGGTCAAGGCTCACATCAAGCTGAATGGTCAGGATGGCGCTGTCTCGGAATTTGATTCCACCTTCTGCTACGATGATCCGGAGACTAAGACCCGTTATGCGTTCTTCGCCAATTCTCAGGATAACAAACAGGGTGTCATCCTTGTCTGCGATATCTTCGATGACAACAAGCTGATTCTTTCCAATGGCTGGAGAGACGATCAGAAGGCTGCCGTCGATAAGTTCAAGGCTCTCATGAAGGAGAAGCCGGATGAATTCAACAAGCATTGCTGCTCCTTCTTCGCTGATGATCTTGATTTCCGTTATGCTGCCTTCAAGGCCGGCGAACTGAAACCTAAGGCTGCTGCTCCGGCTCCGGAAGCAAAGCCTGCCGAAGAAGCCAAACCTGCCGAAACTCCGGAAGCGAAGTAGCCAAGGCGTTTACTAAAAAGGATCAGAGCAATGGATGAATTTGATAGTACTCGCTGTATCAAAGTAACCAATGGGTTGGGACTGGAAGCGTCGTTTTCGTCCATCGGTGCCGGTGTCCGTTCCTTGACGTATAAAGGAATCCCGGTCATTCTGGAGACCAAGGATCCTCAGACCTATTTCGCCTCCACGCATTTCTATGGAAAGACCTTGGCCCGGGTTGCCGGCCGTATTGCCAACGTCTTTACCGTCGATAACAAGACCTATCATGTCGCGGACAATGAGAACGGCCAGGAGATCTGTCTCCATGGCGATGTCCTCAACTCCTTGTCCTTCAAGAAGTTTGCTTCTTTCATTGCCAATAAGCCGGAAGGCAATTATGTCATCTTCACCTACACCTCTCCGGATGGCGAGGCCGGCTTCCCTGGCAACGTCGATTTCAAGATCACCTATTTCCTGCCCTGTGACCGCAATGAACTGATTGTCCGGCAGAAGGCCATTGCCGATGTCGATACCCCGATTGCCATCTCCACCCATATGTACTTCAACCTCGGCCGCGATGAAAACGTCAACGGCTATCAGATTCAGGTCCGAGCTTCGAAGGTCGGCATCTTCAAGCCTCATACCAAGCTCATCACCGGCTTAGGCCCGGTTCCGGATTATCTGGATTTCCGCACCTTGTCGCCCTTAGGCGCCAAGCTTGATGCCCTGAAGAAGGCCATTCCGGAATATGAGACCTTTGATCATTTCCTGGCCTTCGATAAGGTTGATCCGACGATTCCGCAGATCACCCTGATGGACAACAAGACCAAGCTGGAAGTCTTCACCGATTATGAAGGCGCCAACTTCTATGTCGACACCTCCATGAGCAAGGAAGAGTTCACCAACGGAGACCATCTCGGCTATCGCCGGGCCATCGCCGTCGAACCGGAACGTTCCAACTATCCTTTCACCGGTCTCATCCTCAAAGCCGGACAGAAGTATTCCCAAGAAGCCACCTACCGTTTCTCGGACGTCAAATAACGAAGGAGCTTATCTATGGATATTAAAGAAATGCTGGCCAAGATTCCGGATCTTTCCGGAAGACCGGCGGTTGCTCTGGAGACGACCGTCCTCACTCACGGCATGCCTTATCCGCAGAACGTCGAGTGTGCGTTGGCCTGTGAAGAAAAGATCCGGGCAGCCGGAGCAGAACCGTATACCATCGGCATCCTCAACGGTCAGATCCATGTCGGTCTGACGCATGAGGAGATTGAAGCCCTCGGTCAGAACCATACCGCCATCAAAGTCTCCCGCAAAGATATTCCCTATTGCCTTAACGAAGGCCTGACTGGCTCGACCACCGTGGCTGCCACCATGGTGATTGCCAATCTTGCCCACATCCGTGTCTTTGCTACCGGCGGCATCGGCGGTGTTCACCGCGGCTATAACGAAACCATGGATGTCTCGGCCGATCTCAATGAATTCGCCCGGACGCCGGTGAACGTCGTCTGTGCCGGACCGAAAGCCATCCTCGATATTCCCAGAACCTTAGAGTATCTGGAAACCCAGGGTGTCTCCGTCATCGGCTATCAGACCGATAAGATGCCTCTCTTCTACACCAGAACCTCCGACTATAAGCTCGATATCTGGGCTAAATCCGCTGAGGATGTCGCGCAGATGATTGCCTTATCCGATCATTTAGGTCTGAAGCAGGGATCGCTGATCGTCAATCCGATTCCGGAAGAGTATTCCATCGACTATGCCTGGATGAATGCCCGGATTGAGGAAGCCCTTCAGATGATGGCCAAGGACCACATCACCGGCAAACGGGTGACGCCTTACCTGCTCGACAAGCTGGTCGGCCTGACGGGCGGAAAGTCTCTGACTTCCAATATGGCTCTCATCCAGAACAATGCCGCCGTCGCCGGTCTGATTGCTAAGCAGCTGTCTTTGATCAAGTAACTTAATGGGGTCTTGCCTGAAGCAGGACCCCGTTTCTTTATTGTTGTCTTGTCTAACCCGCCGGGATAGCTTAGAATATCCCGCGAAGAACCATGACGCAAAGCATCTTCTTTGATCTCGACGGCACCCTCTGGGATGCCATCGTTCCCTTAACCGAAAGCTGGAACCAGGCCATGATCAAGGCCGGGAAGCCTTTTAGGTTCACGCTGGCGAAGACCAAGAGCTATATGGGACTGACCCCGGAAGAGACCGTGCCGTTAGCCTTCCCCGGGGTTCCGTTTGATGAAGGCCTTGTGTTATTCAAGACCGCCCTTCGTAGCGAGATCAGCTATCTTCGGGTTCACCCGGGAAAGCTTTATCCGGACGAAGCCCAGACGTTAGCGATCCTCAGCAGGAAGTATCCGCTCTATCTGGTCTCCAACTCAGACAAAGGCTACATTGAGAATTACCTCCGTGCCTGTCATATGGAATCTTACTTCCAAGGGCATGTCTGTGCCGGCGATACCGGCTATCCCAAGTGGAAGAACATCCAGTATCTTAAAGCCAAGGAGAAAATAGATGAGGTCATCTACCTGGGCGATACCCTCAAAGATAAAGTGGAATCCGAGAAGGCCGGCGTCAGGTTCATTCATGCGGCCTATGGTTTCGGTGTCATCGAGGATGATAAGGTCGCCATCAGCAAACTGAGCGACTTACCTGCCAAGGTTGGGGAAGTATTTGCTGCGGATATCAAGTAACCATTCTTCACTCCTCCGAATAGATTGCCTTAAACTTTATTCGAAGACCGCTGGGAGACCGGCGGTTTTTGTTGGAGTTAGTCTCCTAAGCCGTCCTTTTTGTGTAAAATCATCGTAAAACCCTGATAGAAACATTTATTTCTTAGAATCAAGAGAGTAAAATAGAAAGCAATGAAAGGGGTTTCTTTATGGATAACAAAGAATCTCAGTTGCCAGAAACCGCGGCTCTCGACAAGCCGTTTAAGCTGGATTACAAACGAACAGCCATCATCGGCTTCGCCTTCTTCGGCATTCTGCTCTTATGGCAGGTCTATGATTCGTGGTGTCCGACGTTCTTGACGGAACTCTTCAAGGAGTCCTTAGGAGCCAGTGACGTCAAGGAAGTTCAGTATCTGGTCGGTGTCATGATGGCTCTCGATAATGTCGCCGCCTTGATTCTCTTACCGATCTTCGGCCATCTCTCCGATAAGACACACACCAAGATCGGCAAACGAATGCCTTATATTCTGATCGGCACCTTTGTCTGTGCCGTTGCCTTCCCCTTCATTCCGGTCTTCTTCCACTACCATCAGTTAGGCGGAACGATCGCCATGATGGCCATCGTCGTCACCTTCGCCATGATGTACCGCAATCCGGCCGTGTCCTTGATGCCGGATATCACACCAAAGCCTCTACGTTCCAAAGCCAACGGCATCATCAACATCATGGGTTACCTCGGCGGTGCCTGTGCAACGGTCTTAGGCATCATTCCTCTCTTCGTCCTCTCTTCCTATTTAGGCAAAGATTCCGATGGCAATTCCGTCAATTGGTTAGCCAAGGACGGCAATATCTGGATGATTGAAGGTCCGTTCCTGATTGCCTCCGTCTTGATGGTTCTTTCCGCCCTGGTCCTCTTCTTCCTCATTGATGAAAACAAGATTGAGAAGGAAGTCGCTCCGGAACTGGAGCGGGGTGAGAAAGTCGCTGCTGTTGCGACTCCGATTGATGACGACAAGCCGATGACGAAAGCCAATAAGACGATGCTGATCCTGATCCTCATTGCCGAATTCTTCTGGTTCATGGCGGATAACGGCATCGGTACCTTCATGGGCAACTACACCCTCTATTACCTCCATTGCAAGACCAGTTCCAACATGATCAATACGATTGTCGGCGGTGTCGGCAGCGTCATCGGCTTTGCCGTCGGCGGACTGATTGCCGGAAAGATCGGCCGGAAATGGACGATTGTGATCGGCTTAGGGCTGGATCTTCTGATGATGGTCCTCTGGATGATCTTGGGATTTGCTATCCCGGTGGCCGTTCCTTCCGGAACGGATTACAACACCTTCCCGTTCTACCTCTACCTCGTCTTCGGACTCAAAGGCTTCGGAATGTCGCTGGTCCACATCAACTCCTTCCCGATGGTGGTCGAACTCTGCTCCTTCAAGAAGATCGGCAAGTTCACCGGTTACTACTATGCTTCCAGTATGGCTGCTCAGTCCATCACGCCGTGCCTCTTGGGTCTCTTGCTCTTAGCGCCGGGTCTTGACTTCAATTTCCTGCCGATTTACGCTCTTTGCTGCATTGCCGTATCCTTGACTGTCTTCCTCTTTGTCAAGAATGTCAAAGTGGATCCCAAGACAGCGCTGATTGCCGGCGATGCCGATTAACATCATGACTAAAAAACGCGTCATTGCTTCGTTAAATCCTCTCTTCTTTGCCGGGATTGCTCATCGGGGGCTTCATACCTCAGCCATCACGGAGAATGGTCTTGCGGCTTTTAAGAATGCCATTGAGAATCATTTCGCCTTTGAACTGGATGTCCATCTGACCACAGACCATAAGCTGATTGTCTGCCATGACTCCGAACTGAAGAGAACCACCGGAAAAGAAGGCATCATCGAGCATCTCTCCAGCGAGGAAATAAGAGCCAACTACCGTCTGCTGGATGGCGGGGTTGTCCCCACTTTCCAGGAAGTCCTGGAACTGGACAAGGAGCAGCTTCCTATCGTTGTGGAGCTTAAGGTCTATGAGAAGAATTACAAACCTTTAGCCAAGCAGCTGAAAGAAGAACTGTCCGGGATCAAAGACAAGAAGAACATCATGCTGATCTCCTTTGATCCGCGAGCCTTGTTCCAGATGAAGCATACGGGCTTCATCCGCTGCCTTTTAGTCTCTACCGGCAAATACGAATGGATCTATTCTCTCCGTCACTTTTTCGACGGCGTGGATCTCGACTATAAGCTTTTTGAGAAGAAACGGATCCAGCGTTACCATAAGCATGCTTTGGTCAATACCTGGACCATCGATTCCAAGGAGAAGTTTGATGCCGCCCTTCCCTACATCGATACGGCTACCTTCCAACTGATGGATAGCGACTATGTCCGTACGGCACTGATTCACCGTTAACTCAAAAAAGCCCGAACAAATCGACGTTCGGGCTTTTTGAATGGTCGTGATCAGTCCGTGATCTTCCAGTCAATGGGATCGATCTTATTGGCCAGCAGGAACTTGTTGGCTCTCTTGAAGCAATCGGAGCAGAAGAATCCGCGGGTAGCTGACATCGGCGACGGATGAGCGGTCTTGATAAGACAGGCCTTCTTGCTCTTGATCATCGAGGCTTTGTCCTGAGCATACTTGCCCCAGAGAAGATAGACCATCGGCTTATCCAGGGAATCAATCAGGGAGATGACGTCATCGGTGAAAGTCGTCCAGCCCAGCTTGCTATGGGAGTTCGGATTTCCGGCCTGCACCGTCAGGGAAGCGTTCAGCAAAAGGACGCCCTGCTTGGCCCAGCCTTCCAAGGATCCGGTCTTGGGAACCGGATAGCCGAACTCATAGAAGAGCTCTTTGTAAATGTTCTGCAGGGACGGCGGCAGGGAGACCCCCTGACCGACCGAGAAAGCCAGTCCGTTGGCCTGACCGGGATTGAAATAGGGATCCTGGCCGATGATGACCGCCTTGATCTGATTCAGTCCGGTCAGCTTAAAAGCGTTGAAGACTTCCTGATACGGAGGATAGACGGTCTCTTTGAGATAGCAGTCCGAGATGGTATCAATCAGCTTCTGAAAATACTCTTTGCCCTTCTCGGCTTCTAAAACCTTATCCCAGTCCCCTGGGAAGGTCGATAAACTGGCAGTGATTTCTTCTTTGGTCATGATGTGATTATTTGACATACCCTTTCTTCTTGCGGACATAATACTGGAAATAGCAGACGCCGCCGACACCGACTAAGACCAGCGTTGTGACAAGGTAAGGAACCCAGGTATTATTGGAATAATCCAGATTCCGGACAGTGACGGCAACTCCGTCACTGACAAATTCATTCTTGGTTGCAGCGTCGTTATAGACAGCATAGAAATATTCGGTCTCTGTTTCCTGGGAGGCTGTGAAGTAAGAGACTCCCGGATCGAGAACAGCATTGCTGGGACGGACAGGATCCGTCGTGAAATAATACTGTCCCTTCTCCAAAGCAGTTCCGTCAAAGGAGACCGTAATGCCATCCGAAACAAAGACAGACCCCGAAGCATACGAAGACTTGAAAAGATTGCTGGTCGTGACGACCAGGCGGTTCGTCTCTCCCTGAGCTACCGAAACCAAGGTATAGCCGCTATCGGCAACGGTCGATACGGTGGCCGTTTTGCAGCTCAGAAAAACTCCGGACAAGAGGGTCAAAGCGATGAAAGCAAACAGGTTATTTTTTCTCACGGAATTATTATAAACCAACCCTCGCGTTATTCCCTAGGAATTGCCATAGAAATGATATAATCATAGGAGAAAGAGAGACACGAACATGAGTCACAGTCTTGTCATCGATACCAGTGGATTGACCGAGGGGACAACCGTTGCCAATCAGGCCATCAAAGTCTTCATCAGCAAACACCGGGATATGGAGATCTATGCCGTCGGCCGGGGCAAAGAAATGCTCACCATCAATCAGGTGAAAGGCGTTCATATGGTGGATGCCGATCTGGATTCGGCGTTGGATACTTCCAAGAAGGATAACAGCTATATTTTAGAGAAGGCTTGGGATGTCTTAAAGAAAGTAGACAGCCCGATTCTCATCACCTCGGCCTCGACAAAAGCCGTCAAGCAGGGAGCGGATGATCATTTTGAGAAGACCGGTCTTCCGATCTTCGTCACCCGCTTCCTTTCGGAGACGGCCAAGAAATTCACTTTCCTGGCTGACTGCGGAATCCAGTCTCAGCTGGATCCGTCGGCTTATCAGATGGTGTTGGAGGAAGCCCGTTCTTTGATGCGGAAAGCCTATGGCGTGGATGAAGTCACCTATGGTCTTTTATCCGCTACCCCAGAGGTTGACAACCTTCCGGATCCATTACGGGATGTCTATGATTCTTTTGAAGGCGATAAAGCTGACTTCAAGGGCTTGGTTACCCCCGAGGAGCTTTTCAAGAACAAGGCCGATCTTCTCCTAAGCGATGGGCTGACATCCGAGATGCTGATCGCGGGTTACCGTCTCTCCAATCAGTCGTTTGAAACCTATTATGAGAAGGGAATCGCCCGGGGCACCAAAGCCAAATGGGGAGCCCGACTCTCACAGGATACCTTCAACTGGGTCAACTCGTATTATGTCTCTGACCTGGTCTCCAACGGCCGTTTCCTGTTAGGCTATGATAAGCTGATTCTGAAGACGGAACCGGCCTCCATGGTCGGCAGTCTGATGGAAGTCCTTGAAGAGGCCAACCGGCTTCTGAAAGACTGACGATTCTCCCTTAATCACGATAAAAGAAAAGCCCTTGGCATCGTCGCCAAGGGCTTTTTGATAGCGTGGAATCGGATTACTTCTTCTGGAGGTACTTGAGAGAATCGAGCGCGACAGCAGCCATCAAGATGACGCCCTTGATGACGAACTGCCAATACGAGTTGACGTTGATGTAAGTGAGGCAAATAGTCATACCTTCGAAGATGAGGACACCTAAGATCGTACCGCTGATCTTACCGATACCGCCGAAGAAGGAGATGCCGCCGATGACGCAGGAAGCAATAGCATCCAGTTCGTAACCGTAACCGGTATTGGCAGCCGGGTTGGAATCCATGCCGTAGAAGAAGGTGCCAAAGCCGTAGAGGATACCAGCCATGACGAAGGCGAAGAACGTAACCTTGAAGTAAGAGATACCGGAGACGGAAGCGGCTTCAGGGTTGCCGCCGACAGCGTAGAGATCTTTACCGAATTTTGTCTTATTCCAGATGAACCAGACGACAGCATAGGCGATAGCGGCCCAGAAGAAGTATTTCGGGAAGGTTCCGATACGGCCGATGAAAGCCTGCTGAACAGCCGAGTTGACAGAACCTGCTGCCGTACCTTGCGTTGCTGCCATCATGAAGCCATAAGTGATAAGCATCGTGGCCAACGTGGTGATGAACGGATGCATCTTGAATTTAGCGGAGAAGAAGCCAGCGACCGCTGACACAAAGGTGCAAAGGAAGACCGAGACAAAGAGAGCTAAGAAGACACGGCCGACAATCGGCATATTGGAGAAATCCCATTTATTGCCGAAAACGGCAACCGAGTTGACGCCATCGTGGAGGAAGATACCGGTTGCAACGGTGCCCATACCGATCAAACGGCCAATGGACAAATCGGTGCCGCCCAGTAAGATCAAGCCAGCAACGCCGAGAGCGAAGAACATACGCAGCGACATATTCTCAAGCAGCTGGGCTAAGGAATCGGATGTGATCAAGAGGCCGTTGCCGGTTGCCGGAGAAATGATGGTGCAGATGAGGAAGAACAGGATTAAGACAATATACAGAGCGTTCGATATGAAAAAATCGTGAGTGTTGAACTTGTAGAGATACAGCTTGACCTTATGCTCCATCGTTTCCACGAAGGAGTTCTTGCCGCCTCGGATTTCATTCAGCTTATTGAAGCGGGCGAGATAGGCAGCCTGGCAAGCATCCTTGCCGGCCTGCTTGATGTTGTTGTAATGTTCGACTTCATCCTTGTAGTCCGTGCGGTAAGCAACGTTCTCGGAAGCAAGTTCGCCTTTCTCATCGGCCTGAAGGATCTTCTGCTTATCCGGCGAAGCCTTCAGCTTTTCATCAAAAGACTTAGTGATTTCAGCAACTTTTTCATCATGAGACTTCTTCAGATCAGCCAACTTAGCTTCGTGACCAGGAAGGTTCGACTGATTGCAAGCTAAGGATTCCGCTTTCAGACTGGCTTCATAAGGTTTCGAGACTTCATTGACAAAGGCGATAGCCTTGTCCATGACCTCTTTTTCCTTCGGAGCATTCTTCTGAGCGGTTGCTTTGGCTTTGACAAGGTCGGCCTGATCCTTTTCCAGGATGGCGGCACGGCTCTTGTCATCAATCATCTTATTATGCTTGACGTCGTAGATTTCCTCTTCCAGTTTGGCAATCATGAGCTTTCCGTCTTTGCGAAGGCCATAAAGCTCCTGTAAGCAATCCAGAATACGCTTATCGGAATAGACAGGGCTGTTCTCTTCTTCAACAGCGCGAAGAGCTTTATAGGCTTCCTCGCCCGAGAGCTTGATTTCAGCCTGACTTTGTGTTTCTGCCATGTGATTGTTCCCTCCAATTACAGATACTTAGCGGATAGACGAAGCAGCTCTTCCTGATTGGTTTCTTTCGTATTGACGATGCCCGAGAGGCGATGGTTGGACATGACGGCGATACGGTTGGTGATACCTAAGATTTCAGGCATTTCGGAAGAAACAACAATAATGGTCTTGCCAGCCTTGGCCATGTTGATGATCAGCTGGTAGATTTCATATTTGGCACCGACATCGATACCACGGGTAGGCTCATCCATCAGGAAGATATCCGGGTTACGTTCCATCCACTTACCGATAATAACCTTTTGCTGGTTACCGCCGGAGAGGGCTGTGATCGGATCATGCGGTCCGGTGCACTTGGTATGCATAACGTTGATTTCTTTCTTCGTTGCAGTCTCCATCTTCATCGGAGAAATACCCGTCCAATCCTTGTAATGGTCAAGGTTCAGAATGCAGGTGTTGTAAATTAAATCCGTACGGGCGAACATACCATTCTTCTTACGTTCCTCCGTGACCAGAGCGAAGTTGTATTCCATGGCGTCCTTAGGAGACTTAAAGAACATCTTATGGCCTTCATAGGAAATATAGCCTTTGGAAATGGTGCGGTAGCCGAAGATGCTTTCAAGCAGTTCGGAACGTCCGGCACCGACCAGGCCATACAGGCCGAAGATTTCGCCCTTCTTGACCGTGAAGGAAATATCTTTCAGGAAAGGATAATAAGCAGTCGAAAGATCATGGACTTCGAGAATCGGTTCGCCAGGGGTGTTATCCACCGGCGGAAAGCGATTATCCAAGGAACGGCCGACCATAGCGGCGATAAGCTCGTTGAGGTTGGTATCCTTGACATTCTTCGTCATGATCAGCTGACCATCACGGAGGACGGAGACCTCATCGCAGATCTGGAAAACCTCATCCATCTTGTGGGAGATGTAAACGAAGGAAATGCCCTTAGCTCTGAGATCCGAGACAATGCCAAACAGTTTCTTGACTTCCCGCTCCGTCAGAGACGAGGTCGGTTCATCAAGAACGATGATCTTCGCATTATAGGAAACGGCCCGAGCGATTTCGATCATCTGCCGCTGCGAGACCGAAAGAGTCTTCACAATGGCTTTCGGATCGACATCCATTTTCAGAGACGCAAAAAGCCGACGCGCCTTGCGGTACATCGTTTTTTCATCGATAACGCCGAACTTCGTAATGTAACGTCCCAAGAAAAGGTTATCAAGAACAGAACGTTCAAGACATTGATTGAGTTCCTGATGAACCATGGCAACGCCGTGTTCCAATGCTTCTTTCGGTCCGTTGAAATCGATCGCCTGGCCATCCAATTCGAAAGATCCTTCATCCTTATGATAAATGCCGAAGAGGCACTTCATCATCGTGGATTTGCCAGCACCGTTTTCACCCATCAGACCCATCACGGATCCCCGCTTGACAGACAAATTAATGTTTCTTAAAACGTGGTTTTTACCGAAAGACTTGGAAAGGCCTTGAATCTTAAGAATATAATCTTCAGACATGTTTGCCTTTCTCCTTATTTAAATATAACCACCGCCCCTGAAAAAGAAGGGGCAGTGGTTATGACGACTTACGTTTTCGGAAGAAACTACTTCAGCTTAGCAGTGTAGAGAGCGCCGGAATTCGTCTTAACCATGTTGATGGCGTAAGCATCATAGTTGCCAAGGTTGACCATCTGGTTGACGATCTTATCCTCGGACTGACCATCGCCATCGACCCACTTCAGCGAGATGTTCATAAGCGGAGCATAGTAGTTAAGGGCCGGACGATAAGCAGTGGAGAGGAAGTTATCAGAACCATTGTACAGATCGATGAAGACCTTCTTCTGCTTAGCTTTGGCAGTGATATCCTTGATGCCAGCATCACGAGGAGTCGAAGTGGCACTGTAGTAACTATCAATGTTGGAACCAGTGACAGCAACGTTCGGAGCCAAGATAGCCTTGGTATCGGTCTTAATGACCCAAGAACCCGTCAGGTTGATCTTGTTGCCATACTGATCAGCTTCCGTGAAGCCCTTAGTGTATGAAGCAGCACCAGTGACGCCATCGCAGAGGTTACGAATCATCTCAAGCGTACCTTCAGCCTGAGCATCGACGTTCTGCGAAACAGTTCCAGTGAAGTGACCGTTCTTGATTTCAGCAAGAGCATCGGAGTTGGCATCATAGCCGAAGAGCGGAACAGCCTTGCCAGTGGTCGGCTTGAAGAAAGAAGAACCGGCAGTGGAAGTCAAAGCACCCATAGCCATACCATCATTGTTAGAGACGACCATATCAATGGCAGTCTTATCCTTGGCAGCCCAAGTAGCAAAGGCCTTACCGGCAGCATCAGCGTTCCAAGTGGAACCATCCGTGCCAGTCATAGCAGCAGACTCGATTTCCTTAACCTTCAGCGTGCCATCCTTGACAGTGACAGAACCTTCAACGGTCTGATCAGTGCCAGCCTTGGTGGACTTAGCAGTATTGACAGTGCCAAGAGCCGTACGGATACCTAAGGTACGAGCCTTAGAATCGTTGTGGCCTTCATCACCGACAAACAGAACATAGCCAAGATAACCATCACCATCACGATCCAAATCAGCCTTGTTCTGGGTCTTCAGATAATCGGTGATCATCTTTCCCTGGACAGTGCCGCCAGCAGCAGCATCGAAGCCGACATAGTAAGTGGAATCGTTGTGATTCATAGAAGTCATATCGATTTCGCCCGTATCCGTATTGGAAGGCTGTCTGTTGAAGAAGATCAACGGCTTCTTAGCATTGGAAGCACCGGCGCAAGACGTAACGGCAATACCGACAAAAGCCATCACAGATAAGGGAATTAAATACTTTTTCATTAAATTATGATCCTCCTTTAATTCCTGATTGTAGGAAGCAAAAGCTGATAATCCTCATATTCAGCTTCTTCTCCCCGCTATCGATTCCAATTATAGATTGTAAGCCCTTTTATGTCAAATCATTTGTTTGCAGTTTTGCTAGATTGTGCGCATTTCAAAGGCAACCGGTGATTACTGCGTAGACAAGTAATCATAGGAAGAGGACTGTTTTTTAATGAAAAGTATAAGAAAAACAAAAAAAGCCAACAAATCGTTGGCTTTTTTGCTTGCTTCAAAACAGGCTATCGGAAACTACTTTTTCTTGCCACTGAACCACTTGGACTGGATGAAATCCAAGGTGTCGTCCAGGTTCTCTTCTTCCATGGCAGCGATTGCAAACATGTAAGAAGGCATCGGCAGAGCATCATCGTTCTCGAACTCAACGACATCGCCGTTGTTGGCATCGCCCTTGGCGATGTAGTACTTGTTATTGGCAAGAAGCAGTAGCTTGCCATCCTTCACCATCAACACAGTCCCTTTTAATTTTGCCATAGTTGATATTGGCTCCTTGAGAAGTATTATAGAAGAAGAAAGGTGAATAATCAAAATATCTATTTCATTCCGCTAAGTTGGTGTATAGTTTAATCATAGTTTTTATGGCTGCTCTGTTCCCTGTCCGTTAGGAGGACTTTCGAAAATCATGAAAAAACTTGCTGTTGTTTTTCCCGGCCGTCGCTATAGCTGCGATCGCTCTCTCTTGTTTTATCCTTCCCGCATTCTCAGTGAGGACGGCTATGAGATGGTTTATCTTCATTATGACCTCCCCAAAGAAGCCGAAGACCCCCGGCCGTTGGATTCCTGTGCCGATGAATGCCTGACCTATGCGTTAGACAAGGTCAAAGACATCGACTTCGCCCAATATGATTCCATTGTCTTTCTGTCGAAGTCCGTCGGTGCCGTCGTCTCGGGTTCCTTAGCCAACATGAAGAACCTCAGTCACGTCCATCAGATCCTGATCACTCCGATTGAACCGGCCCTTCCTTATATAAGAAAGGATGACCTGATCATCTCCTCGGATAGCGATAAGTATTTCCCTGAAGCCAAGATCAAGCTTTCCAGTTTCAACAACGCTTACTTCTTCCCGGGCTTCCCCCATTCCTTTGAGATTGAGAAGAACTACTCCCTGACGATCCGGGCCTTAGCCAATGTCGTCGGCATTGCCGAGAAATACATTCAGGCCATCGACGAGAGCCTGAAGCAGGGTTAGAACCTGCCTTTTTCCCTAAGATTTGGTAACCTTTGCCATTCATGCTAAAATAGTTCAGTTATGGCAGACAATAATAACGTCAGTAAACCACAAACGGATGAGGAAGTCCTGACTCTCGAGATGCAGAAGATTGAGGCCACGGTCGATACCAGCCTCTATCTCAAGAAGAAACCTGTCTTCTCCTTCTTTAAGCGTTTCTTCGATATCCTGTTATCCCTGGAAGCCATCCTGATTCTCTCGCCGTTATTGATCATCATCGCCTTTTTAGTGAAGGTCACCTCCCGTGGCCCGATCTTCTATAAGCACCGCCGCATCGGCAAAAAAGGCAAAGCTTTCAACATGCTGAAGTTCCGCACCATGAAATGGGACCGCCGCCCGATCGAAGAGCAGCTGAGTCCGGAACAGCTGAAGCAGTTCTACAGCGAGTTCAAGGTGGATAATGATCCTCGGATCACGAAGTTCGGCAAGTTCCTAAGGAAGACGTCGTTAGATGAACTCCCGCAGCTCTTCAATATCTTCATCGGCCAGATGTCCATCGTCGGACCCCGTCCGATCATCGACATCGAGAGCGAGAAGTACGGTCTGACCCGGGATGTCCTGCTTTCCGTCCGGCCGGGACTGACCAGTTACTGGGCCTGCCATGGCCGCAGCAACGTCAACTACACCGAACGCGTCAATATGGAGCTTTATTACATCAAGCACCGTTCCCTCTGGCTGGATATCAAACTGATTGCCAGGACAGCCTTGAAGGTCTTCAAACGGGAAGGTGCCGAATAACCAAGGAGCAGCAAGTCATGGAAGAAAACAATAACAGCCGGGTCGTCATCATCAAGAGCGAAGAGAACGAGAAGAAAGGACCTCATCTGACCTGGGCCGGCTACGGCCATCAGATGGCGGTCTACAAATATTGGATCTTAGGCATCTCTTTGGTCTGCGCCATTGCCGGTTTTGCCGGTATCCGTTATGGCTACAGCCCCAAGAAAGAAGTCATCACCACCCATCTGACCTTGAATCTGGCCTTAACCAATGAAGGCAAGAGCTACGCCGATGGCACGGCCTACAACTATAACGACATCATCTCCCAGACCAACATCCAGAAGACCATCGACAATAATTCGGCTTTCTCTTCGCTGAAAGCCGATACCTTGGTCACCAAGAAGGCTTTCTCCATTGCGCCGGTCACCACCACGGAAAACAACGTCACTACCGTCTCCGACACCGATTTTGTCGTCACCACCTCACCGGCAGCCTTCAAGAACGAAGACACCTGCCGGGCTTTCCTGAAAGCTCTCTTTGCCAGTGAAGTCACCCGTGCCAGCGATGCCATCGATAACTCCTATCTGACCAATGTCCTGCCGGCCTCGAGTGAAACCGTCAGTCAGATGGAATTCAGCGATACCGTCACGGATATCTCCCAGCAGTATCACGTTCTCGATGATACCTATACTGCCTTATTGAAACAGTTCGGTACCTCCCTCAAAGTCGGCAATGTCCTCATTGCCGATACCTATAAGACCTTCCAGGCCCATTATCCCAGCAATGCCATTGAGACCTTCGTCGGTGAACAGAACGCCAACAACTATGTCAACTTCGCCGATGGCGAAGAAGACAAGAAGCTGGCCAACTACAACAACCTGGCCGTCTCCTATCAGAACCAGATCAAAGCCCTGGATAAGGAGATCAAAGCCTACAGCGATACCTTAGCCACCTTAGCTACGATCAAGACGCCGGGCGAATCCACCGCCGAAGAAACCACCAAGCTCAGCCAGGATCTTGTCAAAGACAAGGATCTCCGCAGCAAGCTGAGTCTGGCCTTAGAGAAACTGGGCTATGTTGTGACCTTGGATGATGTTAACAGCGTCACCACCGTCACGGAAGATGCTTCCGATACCACCAGCTACCGCTATCACCTGAAGGAATACAAAGCCTACAAAGCCGGGGATACCTCCGCAGCTGCCTTAGCCAGCAAGACCTGGTTTGACAACGCTCAGGCCTTCTTAGCGACCTGCCAAGACTTCTACACGTCCCTGACCGGAGATTACACGACCGCCAACACCACCTACCGCGGCGCCATCAAAGCCAACGCCAATGCCCTCTATGTCAGCGAGAGTGATATGGGTACCTTATCCGGTCATATCTCGGCCTTCGTCGGTGCAGCGGCCGGACTGGTCTTAGGCTTTGTCGTCTCTTCCCTGATCTTTGCCGGCATCGGCATCAACAAGGATTATCAGAAAGCCGTAGCCGCAAACGGTGCCTGTGTTACGCCTGCCGTTAACGATAAGCCGCAGGACGAGACAACGAAACCAACCGCAACAAAATAGTCTTAAAGAGCCCGTCGCTGACGGGCTTTTTAAGAGTTCCTGAAATGTAAATTATTTTCATCGGGAAGGTGATGGGAAACCTGACTATAATAGAAGCATTGTTAATTTCCTCAAGGAGAAAACGATAACCATGTACCAGGAATTGCAGAAGGGCTGGATTGAAGTCATCACCGGTCCGATGTTTGCCGGTAAAAGCGAAGAGCTGATCCGCCGCATCAAGACCTTAACCTATACCAAGATGAAGATCATGGCCTTTAAGCCGGCCATCGATAACCGCTATGACAAGACGGCCATCGCCTCGCACGACGGTGCCAAATACGAAGCCTATGCCGTCAAGGAGGCCAAGTCCATTCTGGAGCTGGTCCGTCCGGACACCCAGGTGGTCGCCATCGACGAAGTGCAGTTCTTCAGCAACGATATCATCGGCATCTGCGAATCTTTGGCTGACCGGGGCGTCCGTGTCATCGTCGCCGGACTCGATCTCGATTTCCGGGGCGAGCCTTTCGGTCCGATGCCGGAGCTTTTAGCCAGAGCCGAGTTCGTCACCAAACTGACGGCGGTCTGCACCGTCTGCGGCTGTGCCGCGACAAGAACGCAGCGAATGATCAACGGCAAACCGGCGGATTACAACGATCCCATCATCAAAGTCGGCGCCAAGGAAAGTTACGAAGCCCGTTGCCGGAAGCATCATATGGTGCCCGACAAACCCGCTGACCTCTAGAGAAACAAACGGCCTTTCGTCCTCGAAAAGCCGTTTTTCTTTTAATCCTTATTTATTAATGAATCCAAATCGAATAAAATAGGAGCTATGGGAAAACGATTAGGCAGAAAACAGCAGCCGACAACGGACGTCACAGCTGACGACGCCGTTTTAGAACGGGATCCGAAAGCGGCAGCGACCGCATCCGCTTCGGCTCCGAAAGACGATGTCAAAGCCACCGAAAATGTTCCGGTGACGCAGTCCACCATGGCCAAAGATGCCATGGATATGCCGAAGGAAGACGGGGATAAGACCCCCTCTGCCAAGACCGATACCGAAGTTCTGAAGGCTGTGACGCTCAAGGATCAGCTCAATAAGTTCGTGCAGGAGCGGGATGCCAAGAAGCAGGCCAAGCAGAACGACAAACGGAAACGGCAGCAGCGGAAGACGGAAGCTTTGTCGAACCATCTGCCGGAAGATCTGATCCGTTTCAATCCGAAAGTGACGGAAGGTCTGACCAAGGATGAAGTCACCTTGCGGCAAAGCCAAGGCTTAGCCAATAACGCTGTCGATAATACCTCGAAGTCCATCCCTAAGATCTTCGTCTCAAACATCTTTACCTTCTTCAATATGCTCTGCTTAGCCATTGCCATTGCCCTGATGATTTTCCGGAAATACTCCCAGACGTTCTTCATCTGGGTAGCTACCATCAACACCATCATCGGCATTGTTCAGGAGATCCGGGCCAAGAAGACCATTGAACGGCTGAAGCTGGTGACCGCTCAGAACGTCAAGGCTGTCCGGGACTCCAAGAGTCAGGTCATCCCCGCTGATCAGTTGGTTCTCGATGATGTTTATGTCTTAAACAGCGGCGATCAGATTCCGACGGATTCGGTGATCCTTAACGGCAGCGTGGAAGTCAATGAATCCTTGCTGACCGGTGAATCCTTACCTGTCAAGAAGGGCGAAGGTGATACCATTTTTGCCGGATCCTTCGTTGTTTCCGGTTCCGTGATTGCCAAAGCCAACTTAGTCGGCCGCTTTAACTATGCCTACTCCATCCAGACCAAGGCCAAGGAACTCAGCAAACCGAAATCCGAGCTGCTCAGGTCTTTGGACTCCATCATTAAGATTATCTCGATTGCCATCATCCCGATCGGTATCGCTTTGTTCTTCACGCAGTGGCAGAACTTCTCTTCCCTGCCGGAGTATGCCGGCAACACCTATAAGATTGCCAGTGCCGCCATGGGCAAGACTGCCGGTTCCTTGATTGGCATGATTCCGTCCGGCATGTATCTTCTGACATCCGTTGCCTTAGCGGTCGGCATTATGAACCTGGCTAAGAAAAACACCTTGGTTCAGGACCTTTACAGCATTGAAATGCTGGCCAGAGTCAACGTGCTCTGCCTCGATAAGACCGGTACGCTGACCGATGGCACGATGAAGGTCAGCGAAGTCCTTATGGTCGACAGCAATTACGATCTCAAGATGGTAATGGGAAGCTTCCTGAACTCCTTTACGGAATCCAACCAGACTTCCATTGCCTTGACGGCCTGCTACCCCTTACGCAGCGACTATCATGCCAAGAACAAGATTTCCTTCTCCTCGGCCCGGAAGTTCTCGGCAGTGACGTTCTATGACGAAGGCACCTTTGTTCTCGGAGCTCCGGAATATATCTACAAGACCCGGGACAAGACGATGATGAAGTACATTGCCGACAAAGAAAGCGCCGGCATGCGGATCGTGATGCTCTGTCATGGCGAGGGCGAAATCAAAGACAATGAAGTGCAGGGTCAGATCACGCCGGTCGCAATCTTCGTCTTAGAGGATCACATCCGGGTCGAAGCGCCGGCTACCATCAAGTGGTTCACCGATAACGGCGTGGCCATCAAGATCATCTCCGGCGATAACCCGCTGACCGTCAGCGAGATTGCCAAGAAGTGCAATGTTCCCAATGCCGACAAATGCGTATCCCTGGAAGGTCTCTCCGTCAACGATGTCGCTTCCCTGGTGGATGAATATACCGTCTTCGGCCGGGTCTCTCCGGAACAGAAGGCGGCCATCGTCACCGAACTGAAGCACCGCAAGATGACCGTCGGCATGACCGGTGATGGCGTCAACGATATCTTAGCCATGAAGAAAGCTGACTGCTCGATTGCTATGGCCAATGGTGCCAGTGCCGCAAGAAACGTCGCTCACCTGGTTCTCTTAGATTCCAACTTCGCCTCGCTTCCGGCAGTTGTCGGTGAAGGACGCCGGGTCGTCAATAATATTCAGCGTTCCTCGTCCTTGTTCCTGATGAAGACGATCTTCACCATCACCTTCACCATCATCGTCCTCCTAACCTATCTCAATCACGGCAAAGGCATCGAGTATCCGTTCGATACCAACAACATCATGATCATGGAGACAGTGGGCATCGGCTTGCCTTCCTTCTTCTTGGCTCTCCAGAAGAACGACAGCCTGATCCGCGGTCACTTCCTCAAGAACACCTTCTCGCGGGCCATCCCGGGTGCTATCTGTCTATTGTTAGCTATCAGCATCAACTATATTCTTCTCTATTCCGGTAACTTCCTGGATCTCTCCGGCTTATCCACGACGGTCAGCAAGGCCAGCTTCACGGCCCTCTGTTCCATCTCGATGGCCATCGTCTCCTTGGGCATGGTCTACAATGCCTGTGCCCCGTTCAATACCTACCGGTTTGTTCTCTTCATGTCGATGCTGCTGCTCTTCTGCCTGATGACCTTTGTGACACCGTATCTCTCGGCTTTGGCAGGCCGGCCTAGCGATATGTCCACGGAACTCTACTGGAACCTTTCCACCGAGTTCTCAGGAGTTGACTACCGCTATCTCAACAAGACGATGTATCTGATCTTAGTCATCTATGCCATTGCCATGCCGAACTTGGTGACGGTCCTCATCGACGGCTTTGCCAATATGCGGGGTGAGAAACCTACCGGCATCATCTTCAGCCTCTTAAGCAACATCGTCGATAAGAAGAACCCGCCTAAGAAGCTAGGCGAGATCACCGAAGAGAAGAAGCCATAATCGCAACAACCAAAGAGGAGCCTGGAAATCCGGGCTCCTCTTCTTGTATGACTCCGATGGATACAGTCTGCTTCAGAGGGTTCCTTTGCTGAACTCGACCTCAACGTTTCCCGTGCTATGGGTGCCGACCAAGCGGATTCGGAGGCGTTTCCCAATGGGAACGCTAAGCGCATTATCCGCGCCCAGGTTATTGGCCAAGACAAAGATCCTTTTATCCGGATCGATGGCAATCAAAGCTCCCTGCCCGGAAGTAAGAGTGAAGACGACCCTCGGAAGCCTGCCGTTTGCGGAAAGACCCCGGCCTAATGTCATGGTCCCGTTGAAATCCCGAAAATCCGCCTTCATCCAAGGATAATTGGATTTGGCAAGCATATGAGCAGAATGACTGTCAATAACAGAAACCAGCCGTTTTTCAGGATAAATAAGATCCATTTCCTTGCCTCCGAACTCTGTGAGGTTAGAATAGCATGGACTGATAAAGAAGACAAGCTGACGGAATCTGTTTCCTGTTGTTGCTGCCTTTTTAAATTTTTTTCGTGAGCACTTGTATTAAGAAAGTCCGAGTAATATAATTAACAAGCACGAAAAATCATGGATCATTAGCTCAGTTGGTAGAGCAACTGACTCTTAATCAGTGGGCCTAGGGTTCAAGTCCCTAATGATCCACCACTTCGTAACAAGAAAAGGCTGCCTGGAAACGGGCAGCCTTTTTTCGTTCTTGACGTCTTCTACTTCTTCGGCTTCGGAGAAACCGTCTCATCCAGCGGGGTCAGACCGACCGCATCGATAATCGGCAGGGAAATCAGAATGCCGCTGCCTTTGGTCTCCAGACCGGCTTCCTCATAAATCTGGGCCATCACCTTCTCCTTGATGCTGCTGTTGACCACAATGAAAACCAGTTCCTTCTCCGGCTGAATGACCAAACCGTAGGTCTTGGCCAGTTCCGGATTCCCGGTACCGCGGGCTACGGCAATGGTACCGCCCTGACCGCCGGCCTTGCGGGCAGCGTTCATCACCAGATCCGTATTGCCTTTGTTGACAACCGCCAGCAATAGGCTGTAGTCCTGACTGACGTCCTTAGTTGTTTTCGTTTCCATGCTGGGACTCCCTCACTTCCTTGTTCTGATCGGCTAAGAACTTATAGACGGCGACTCCGCTCACGCTATCAATCGGACAGGCAAAGGCAATGCCTTTGCTGGCCTTGGAGATGCCAAAGCGTTTGGTGGCAATTTCATCAAGCTTCGGGAGGTCTTCCTTGCGGCAGAAGGTGAGAAGAATTTCCTTTTTCGTCTCCATCGACCCTAGGAGAGCCACGACTTCCTTGGGTGGCATGGAATAGCCATAGAGATCAAGGGAGAGGCTGGCGCCTGCCTTCTGGTAGGCTTCAACAAAGAAATCGGATTGGTTACGGCTGATGATCGTCACAAAGAGGCAGAGCGCATGCAGGCTCTCCCGTTTATCGTAGGGAAGCTCTTTAGCGGGCGTTTGATTGACTTCGTTCTTGGCATGTCTTCTTCCAAACAGGTTCATGATGGCTTCCTCCCTCTAGACTGGCAGATGGACGATCTGAGCATCATCAGGCTCCATCACAGCCTTCAAGGCCTTCTGATAGCCGATCTTCGTCTTGATCACAGATAGGATACCGACGATTTCGACACAGGCAATCGGCATCAGGGACATCATTCCCACCACGCCGAAGCCGTTTTTGAGGATCATCTGACCATAGTTAGCGGAATTCTGATAAAGACTGGAAGTATAGCCGATGAACATTGGCAGGAAAAGACAGCTGGCCATCGTTCCGGTGGCAACACCGGCAGCATCGATGGCGATGGCAACATATATCTCCGGTGTAAAGAAAGCCAGGACCAGGCCGACCGCTAAGATGGGAATGACAAAATCAATGATCGGAATATTGTCGTGGACTCGGATGACGTTGAGAACCAGGGAAAGGCCGGTGGATAATCCCAAGACAAAGAAGATGGTCGGACGGGAGATGGCACCGCGGCTGACTTCATTGACCTGATCAGCCAAGACATGGACACCCGGCTCTGCCAGCATCGAGATGACGCCGCAGCTGAAGACAACCAGCATGAAAACATACAGTGGCAGAGTTGCAAAAGCCTTGCCCAGACGGGAGGCTGCCGGAGAAAGGCCGGCTTCCGAGGAGAAGAGGAACAGAACCAATCCGACAAAGACATAGACAAGTCCGATGATGATGGAGAAGAAATCCGGCTTCTTGAGCTTCAGGAAGAAGTTATAGACCAGGAAGAACAGCGTAATCGGGATCATGCTGATAGCCACTCCTTTGAGATTGGAAAGGAAGGATTCCCGATAGACGTCAGCCAAGCCCTGATAACTGTTGATTTCCGTCAGAAGATTCATCGACCCGAACGTCGATTCCATGGAATCCATGGCACCGGTATGCTTCATCACGACCGCAAAGAGGGTCACGGAAAGAACCGTACCCAAGGTGCAAAGACCGGAATAGCCGAAAGAATCATCCTCAGCCTTGCTGCCACCGAGCATGGAGGAAACGGAAATGCCTAAGGAAATGATGAACGGCACCGTGACCGGTCCGGTAGTGACACCACCGGAATCGAAGATGATGGAGAAGAAATCCGGATCAATGAAATAGCCAAGCACAAAGACCAGACTGTAACCAATCACCAGCCAGTATTTGATGGATTTATCATAAATGACACGAAGAATGGCTACCAAAAGAAATACACCGACACCGACAGAGGAAGTCACTATCATAAGAATGCGCATCCCGGAGTCGTGGCTGTCAGGATAAAGGCGGGTGGCCAGGACCGTCAGATCCGGTTCCGCCAGCGTGGTTAGGGTTCCCATCAATAAGGCAATGAACAAAAGGATGCCTAAGGCTTTCTTCTTGGAGACGAGGCCCCCTACCAGAATGCCGATCCGGCCGGTAGATTTATCGGCGCCGAGATTGAAGAATGCCATGCCTAATATCATCGGGACCAAAGCCAAAAGAAAAGCGACAAAGGCCGGTCCGACATGCGACGGGTATTGAGTAGCGTCATCGAAGGAGAGACCCGGAATGGCAAAATTCAGGATAACCAGAATCACGGCAATCGGCAGAATCGACATCAGGCCTTCTTTGAGGCGAGCGGTGATTTCTTTGATCATAACGGGTTCTTCCTAAGGTGACAGACAACTTTTCTATTATAGACGACACCTCCCAAAGAGGTTAGCTGAAAAACCAGGAAGGCTATTCGCTTCTGAGACAGGTTACCGGGTCTTTGTTGGAAGCATAGCGGGCCGGTGCCAAGGAAGCTAAGTAGGTTAAAGCAACGGATAAGGCAATAAGACCCACGGCATGGAGCGGGTTGAGGAAGGCAATCTGACCTAAGGAGACATCCGGGAACTGATGGTTGAGGGTGGCTGAGATCGGCAAGGAGATGAGATAGGTCATCATAACACCGAAAACTCCGGCCAAAAAGCCGATAATGATGCCTTCCGCCTTAAAGAGACGGCCGACGTCTTTCTTGCGGGCACCGATAGAACGGAGAATACCAATTTCTTTGGTTCGTTCGACGACGGAACTATAAATCAGGATAGCTAACATCACGGAGGAGACCACCAGAGAAATGGAAGCAAAGGCAATCAGGACGGCGGAAATCACCTGGACAATCTGGCCGACGGTATCCGTTGCCACCTGTCCGACATCGGTATAGACGATTTTCTCCGATTCATCCTTGGCAATCGTGGTGTTGTACTTATCGAGGTAGCTCGTGACATAGGCCTTGGAATTGTAATCAATCAGATAGATGGAGATGGTAGAAACAAAGCTGGCATAGGTCTTTTCGTCCAAAAGATTCGATCCGGCGGCTAAAACGACATCGCTGCCAAGCTCGAGTCGGGCATTCATATAGGTGGTAATCGATGAAAGCGGCGTCAAGGAGTTGATGATGTTAAGCATGGAGAGGCTGGCGGTAGAGGTGAAGGCCGAGACCAGCTCTGACATCTGGGTGGTATCGACATAGATCTTATCAATGGCGCTGGTGAAGACTTTGCTGTAATCGGTCTTGGCTGACGGAGCAATGAAGATATGATTCTTATACTCCTTGGCAATGGCCGAGCCGGCATTGTCGGTGAAGGTCTGATAAGTCAGGGATTTCGGATAGTAGACACCGGAAGAGAGCATGCCTAAGGAAGAGCCTTGCTTCGGACGGAGGATGCAGGCAATATGAAGGGTGCGGTTCTTGCCGGTCTGGTTCGAATAAAGCTTGGCTAACGTCTCCTGGCTGGTCGGATTGTTATAGTAGGAATGATTCCGCTTGAAGTGGCTCTTCAACGTCTTGGTCTCCAAGGCTGCTAAGACGGCCTTATCCAGCAATGCACCGAAATCAGCGCGGTTTGCCTCATAATCCGTTGCCGTTGAGGCCAGCTTGGCATCATTGAGATAGCTACGGATGGTCTGAACCGTCATCGTGGAGGTATCAATCTTGGTGGTGCCATCCTGGAGGGACTGAATCTTGTCCTTGTTGAGATAGCCACGGTCGGTCATGGAAGCTAAAGTATTGGTGAAAGTGGTGTCATTCTTCAGTTCATCGATGATCTTATTGCCTTCATAGCCAGAGCTGTTCTTGTCGAGATCCGGCAGATCCATATCGTTGGATAAGGAATCCGTCAGGGTGGCTAAGGTGGTGGTATCGCTGGTATCAGCCAGGGCCTTGGTGACAATCGAGGAAATTTCATTCATCGAAACGGAATCCTTGAAAAAGAGGCCGGTGGTATAAGTAGGATTGCCTTCCGCATCCTTCTGCGAAATGGCATCGCCATAGAAATCGTTGGCCTGAACGTACTGGAAGTTGACCTTCGTCGTATCCATCAGCTCTTCAAAGGTATAGGTGCCGCTCTTGGGGTTAAGACCTAAGGTATCCATGGTCGTGGTCGTCAAAGCATTGCGGGAGTTGACCACCAGAACCAAACCGAAATCGGATTGATTCGGAGTCCCGTAATCGTCCGACTGCAGTTCCTCGCTAGGATAGGAGCCCGAGATCACATCGTAGCTTTCCATGATCTTCTCCTGATCGGCTGGCAGTTCCTGCCAGGCGGAAGAGGAGCTTCCCATCAGGGAGGAAGCCATCTGCGACAGATAGGAGGACTGCGACGTATTCAGAGTGGTGTAGACATCGCTGCCGGAATCCGTATCGGTATACTTGGAGATGACGTGCATGCCGATGGAATAGTTGAAACGGAACTTGGCATACGTCTTCTTCTCGGTATTGACGGCTTCCAGATAGCTGACATAGTCCGAAGTGATGTTGTTGACGTGCAGCTGACTGGTGGCCGGCTCCACGACATGGACAATATCGTCGCTGGGGTATTTGGTCAGCTGATTGGCGGAGTTTTCCACATAGTTATAGCCATATTTCTCGATGGTCAGCGGGAATTTTGATAACGTCTGAGCTTCCATCCGGTTGACGTAGTTGGAAAAGCCGTTGGACAAAGCCAGGACCAGACCGACGCCGATAATGCCAAAGCTGGCAGCCACGGCCGTCACAATGGTTTTCGCCTTCTTCGTCAGCAGGTTCTTGCCGGATATGCCGATGGCCGTCTTATAAGACATGGAGGTATGTTTGGGTTTGGCCTGTTCCGGCAACGGCTTGTCTTCATCTTCCGGCAGGGCTTTGGTTCCCATTTCCTTATCGGAGATGACCTGACCATCGGAAAGGATGATGATCCGGTTGGCGTATTTCTCAGCCAAGGCTTCATTGTGGGTCACCACAATGACAAGCTTGGTCTGACTCGTCTTCTTTAAGACATCCATGACCTGCACGGAAGTCTTGGAATCCAAGGCCCCGGTCGGTTCATCGGCCAGAATGAAGTTCGGGTCATTGACCAAAGATCGGGCAATGGCAACCCGCTGCATCTGGCCGCCGGAAAGCTGGTTCGGATTCTTCATGATCTGATCTTCCAGTCCGACCTGAGTCAGGACGTCCTTAGCCCGTTTCTCGCGTTCCTTGTCGCTGACGCCATTGAGGGCCATCGCCAGTTCGACGTTGCCTAAGACCGTCAGATGCGGAATCAGGTTGTAGCTTTGGAAGACAATGCCGACTTCATGGTTGCGGTAGCTATCCCAGTCCTGATCGGTATAGTCCTTGGTGGACTGGCCGTTGATGATGATATCGCCCGAGGTGTACTTATCCAGACCGCCGATGAGATTGAGCAAGGTCGTCTTGCCGCAGCCCGACTGTCCCAGAATGGCAATGAAGCCCGTCTCCGGGAACGTCAAAGAGATGCCCTTGAGTGCTTTGACCGGGGCGTTGTCCTTCACGGGATAATCTTTGACAATATTCTTTAATATGAGTGACATTTTCTTTTTTAATCAAAGAAAGGGGCAAGAGTCTGCCCCTTTCATGTGTTTACGATCGAGCCTGATACAGAGGCTTGTTGTCTTCTTCGGTCACCGGAGGCATCAGCTTCGAGGAGGACCAAACCACACGGATAAGGACACCGCCGATCAGGATCATGATGCCGTAGGTATAACTGAAGAAGCCTAAGATCAGCGCTAAGACAGCCGGCGTCAGAGCAAAGACAATCGCTTCGAAGAGAGTGTTGAGGTAGTTGACATTGCGGTTGATGCTGGTCTTCCGCTTATGCATGATGAGAAGAATCAGAGCCGAGATAAGAACGGTACCGGCATAGATGGCAGCCAGATAGCCGACGTTGGTCCATAAGGCAACGATGGCGGAAGCCCGGACAGCGTTGTTCATCAGATTGCGGAACGACTTATAGCCATCCGTCAGGGAGGTTCCCTCCGGGAAGAGGTACGCATTCAGGGAAATCTTGGACGTCAGGTTGCTGTCGGCTTTGAAGCCATCGGTCAGGCTGCCGGTGAAGGAAGCTAAGGTGGTATTGGTCTTGGCCGACTTCAGAGCATAGACATAAACATAGATGCGGTCTTTGGTAATCAAAGCGAAGGAATGCGGATAGTTATTGATGTTCTTGCCGGCATCCATATCGAAGACGACCGTAGCGATGAAGTTGTTGAGGAAGGTCGTGTAGTTCTTGTCGGTTGAGACCATATCCGGAAGGAGATAGCTCATCAGATAGGTGGTATAGCCGTTATTTTCATAGGTTGTCGAAGAGGAGGTTGAGGTCGTCGATGTCGAAGTAGTATCGGTGATGGTTTCCGAGGTCGGAAGATGGATGGTATCGACATAGAAGACCTGGGATTCGCCGGTCGTGGTCGTGACGGACGTGCTGGCTTTGACGGAGAAGACCTGACCTTTGAAGTTGGCATCCACGCCACCGGTGACATCCAGATATTCGCCTTTGGCTAATTCCAGCAGGTTCGTGCCGTTGTATTCTTCGGTGACGCTGGCTGTGGTGGTGCTGACACTGGCATAGCTGGTTAAACCGGACATATCCAAGGTTTCGGTGGACGGATCGATGATCAGCTGCTTGCTGTAGCCGCTGGTCAGCATCGTCTTGAAGCCTTTGTCGATCTCCGCATTGTTGGTGGTATCGAAAACAGCCGAATTATCGGTGGTATAGCCTTTATAGACAACCGGAATAGCCGAGAAGACAATGGAAAGAACAAAGACAAGCAAAGCCAAGTACCACGGAATATGTCCGCTGTCGAGGCAGGCCTGGTTGGAGATGATGCCTTTGCCGATCAGCTTAAAGCTCTCGCCGACGGGCAAAGTCTTCGTTTTCGTATTGGAACCCATATCCTGATTTTCGTTTTCTTTCATTCGTGATTATCCTTCAAAATAAACAGCAATATATTATCTTATAAATAAAGATTGATATCAACCAAAGGAAAAAATTATTTT